>ERZ889217.510-NODE-510-length-23248-cov-31.239943_pt1 | contig 23248 bp, 30 predicted proteins | sample MGYA00521098_ERZ889217 | MGnify/ENA primary metagenome ERZ889217 (study PRJEB32303, sample SAMEA104408613) | aquatic metagenome | biome: Brackish water; feature: Pelagic; material: water | place: Baltic Sea | collected 2014-06-10T22:04:00 | depth 2,362 m ... | reverse complement strand
CTCTGGTGTACCAGTTATCGTGCCAACGGTAAACGCTGGGTAGCCATGTGCGGAGAGGATAACCGCTGAAAGCATCTAAGTGGGAAGCCCACCTCAAGATGAGTGTTCTCATGGCATAAGCCAGTAAGGTCACGGGAAGAACACCCGTTGATAGGCTCTACGTGGAAGCGCAGTAATGCGTGAAGCGGAGGAGTACTAATAGACCGAGGGCTTGACCATAAAAAATCTCAGCAGACTACAGAATTAGTTGAGATGTAGATTTACAGAGCGAAATTTAATTTGTTTATCAAATTAGATTAAGTTAACCTATGCAGTTTTCAGGGCTCAGCCTTGAGGAAATACTATCCTGGTGTTCATGGCGCAGTGGAACCACACCGATCCATCTCGAACTCGGAGGTGAAACGCTGCAGCGGCAACGATAGTTGGGGGGTAGCCCCCTGCAAAAATAGCTCGATGCCAGGTAAAAATTTCCTATTTAAATTAGTGCTTTAATTAGCGCTAATGCCCCAGCCACCTTCTAAAGGTGGCTTTTTTTGTGCTTTATTGGCCATGTTTAAAAATCTCTCAAGATTAACTTTTTGGCAATTTAGGCAGGTGATTCGTTTGTGGAATCGCCATGGCTGTGTTGATTTAAGTGCTGCATTTGCTTTTCATAGTTTGCAGTCAATTTTTCCATTCCTTTTGCTTTGTTTTGGTGTAGCAGCTCGTGTTTTTGGTCAGGCCGATGGTGCGCTTGAACAGATTTTAGATTTTGCAGATCAGGTGCTTCCACCTGGTAGCAGATTTGTAATTGCTGATGTTTTGGAAACGTTAATAGCTCAAGGTCGAGCGGCAGGAATAATTGGTGCATTTGCTTTATTAATTACCGCTAGTAATGCAACCCTTTCGTTGCAGCGAGGTTACGATCGGCTTTGGCTTGGATTTAAGGAGCCACTATTACCTAATCATTCCTGGTTTTGGCACTTCAGTGATTTGTTATTGCAAAGGGCTAAGGCTATTTTTGGTGCATTATTGCTTGTATTTTTATTATTAATCAATCAACTAACAACTCCTTTTAAGTTGATTTGGCTTGGCATTTGGTCTTCTTTGGCTAGCTGGTCTTTAGTGTTGCCTGAAGTGTGGCAACTGCCGGCTCGATCTGCTACTTCTGTTTTTTCTAGCTGGTGTGCTTTATTAATCGGTATTGCGCTCTTGTTTAGTTTTTTGCCCCGCAGAAGGCCACCCTTGAAATTCCTTTGGTATGGCGCACTATTTGTTGCAACAACTCTAACGTTGCTTAATCCGTTGCTGGGTAGTTTATTGATCTGGCTTTCCTCTCGTTTCCTTGCTTATGGCTTGGTTGGCAGTGTGATTGTGCTTAATCTTTGGGTTTGGTTAATTGGTTTGATCCTATATTTTGGTATGACATTGACCGTAGTTAGGCGCTCAAGAAACATCGAGGCTTAATTCATTAAGTATTAAGCCTTCTGGATCTAGTTTCTTTATATCCTGAACCACTTGGTTGAGTATTTCGCGGCAAGTTTTTTCCATTTCCAGTGCCTCTGCATATAGGCTTGGGATATCTTCAATTGGCAACTCTTCGCTTTGTAGATTACTAATTATTTTTTCGAGTGCTTCTTGAGCTTGCTGGTAGTTCAATTGCTGTTTGTTTGATTTTTTCATAATTGCCCCTCATTTTTTCCTTTTGCGACATTATTGATTGTTAACTCAAGGCTGCCATCAATTAATTCTGCACTAATTAAGTCTCCCTTTTTTAGATTCTTGCTGTTTTTTACTACTTTTCCAGTTTCACTTCTCAAGATGCAATACCCCCTTTTTGCTAAGCGCAGTGGTGACACCGCACTCCTTAAGTTAATTAAATTTTTTAACTGCCAGAGCTTACGTTCAATCCGTTTTTCTACTGAGTTTTTGCACTGTTGGGTTCCTTGATTTTGATGGTGATTATCGATTTTTATTTGGATGCGATTTTGCAAATATTGGCGCCAGTGCAAGCCCTGCTGATACAGCTGTTGTTGCTTCTGTTTACCATCTGGTAGTAGGGCAACAATTGCGGCGGTTGGTGTTGCCGCTCGGTAATCAGCAACAAGATCAGCCACTGTGATGTCGTCTTCATGGCCAATTCCGGTAACGGTTGGTATCGGGCAACGGCTGATGCAGCGAGCTATGGCTTCGCTATCAAATATTGCTAGATCTTCACGGCTACCTCCTCCCCTTGCTAGCACCAAAGCTTCTATACCTAATTGCTGCCAGTGCTTTTCAAGCTTTTCAAATACTGAACAGATTTCTTTTTCTTTATCGCCTTGCACCGGAATTGGCACCACACGAATTGCACAACCAGGCCAGCGTTGTTGAGCTGTACGTAATAAATCTGCCAATGCGGAGCTTGGCACGCTAGTTAGTAAGGCGATACAACTCGGATATGCCGGTAAACTGCGCTTCTTCTCAAGTGCTAGTAAGCCTTCTGCTTCTAGTTTTATTTTTACTGCTTCAAAGCGTCGTAGCACCGTTGTAAGAGACGGCCTCATATCAAGCACTTGAACGCTCAGGCTTGCCCTAGCCGCCCAAAAATTTAGTTTTGCTACCACTACCACGCCATCGCCATCTTCCGGGCAAAAATTTAGGCGCTGCAGGGTGGATGCCCATGCCACTGCTTGAATGGTGGCGTCACCATCACTAAGGGTGAACCAGAGATGCCCTTTCTTAAGTACTGGTTTTAAGGCTGCTGCTTCAATTAAAAATCGGGGCGCAAAAGCCCTCTCCAGCAGCACCCCAATCGCTTCGTTTAATTGCTGAACGGAGTACCTCGGTAAATCCATTAATTCTTTAGTTGCTTGTAGCGGTGCCAAAACCAAGTACTTGTGGCACTTCCTAGTAAAAACACAACTAACCCCCAGGTGGTGTTGATGCGAACTAGGCCAATAAACGTAATCGCTAACGAGCTGCTCAATATCCTTGAGCCATCCCGGCGATTTTGAACAAAAAGCCCCATCGCATCCATGCAAGCCCAATCACCATATCGAGTTGCTTGTTGGTGCTGACAGTTTTGAGCATAAAAAAGGAGGCTTTCGCCCCCTTCTTAATTAGTTAAAGATAAATTCTGCCGAATCAGCCGAGGCCAACTTGAGCAAGGATTCCTTGGCCGGTGAGAAGCTCAGTAGCAAGGCCGATAACAAAACCCATCATGGCTAGGCGTCCATTCCAGGTTTCAGCGAAATTTACAAAACCGAAGCGTGAATCAGAATCAGACATGGTGCGAGGTGGTGAACTGCGCTAATTGTAACGTTTAATAGCGCACTATTGACAGTGCTCCCCTAAATAGGTCCGGTGCATATCCAGGATTGACATTTGCAGGTTTATGGCTTAAGGCTGAGCTTTAGCTTTTCTTCCAGTGACGGATCGAGCCGTGCAGCTTTTGGGATATGGCTCCGCTTTTCTTACTACAACAAGCTTTTTCCCTCAGGCCATCAAGGTTCTCCGCACAAACGAAACCAGAGGGATTTCTCTGAGAATGTATTTGCTATTCACTTTGGGGGTAGCAGGCTGGGGGATCTATGGCTGGCTAAACCGTGATTGGCCAGTTTTTGCCGCTAATTTGATTACCTTCCCTGCCACCGCTGCAATCCTTGAACGCAAAATAAAATCTCTGCTTAATCAGCGCAATTAGCTAGCTAGCGCACATGGCGGGCGCCATCTACTGGGTGATATGGCTCACCAGTGGTTTGCTCAAACACAATCGCGGGTAAACCTGTTTCAAACATGGTTTGCAGTGCTTCTTTTAAATAAGGGTTCCAGCCACCGGTAGAGACCTTGCCGTGGCGCACAGTCCAATCCCAAGTGCCTTGAAGATCTCTTGGTATACGGCCTTCACGATCTCTGCGGGCTACAAGATCTTGAGATTCCACAAGTCCCACCAAAATTGGCTCTTGGCCATAGGCGGGAGTAATTGTGAGCTCTAGGCGAACGGGATTATCTTTAACCATCCGCAAGCGAAATCTTGGCGGCAACTTCACCGCTTTGAGTACTGCTGCCACCACTTTGGTGCGTTGATCCACTTGGGTAACTCCGGCTTGCATCGGTACACAGTTTGCAGTTTCTACTAGCTTGCGCGATCGTCGGCCTTCAACGGTTCGTTATCTCCGCTGAAGCGCACTACAAGCAATTCTTCCGTTGTGATTCTGCCATTGGCATCAAGCATTTCTGGGTGGATATTGATTGGCGGGCGTGGTTGAAGCATTGCGGCGCTTGAACTAAATCCCCTGCCCATCACACGGAAGGCCTGCCAAAGCAGTGCAGCCATGCAAGCTAGATAAAGGAGTGGAAAAACCTGATTCATCTTGCTCAACTACGTATAGCCACCATTATGGGAGATAGATCAAAAGGCTTGTTTCTGCTAACAGCAAAATTGCCCACGCAACTGTTTATTTCAGCAGCTTTGCTTGCAATGTCAGCACCTGCTTTAGCCCAAGGCGGGCTGCCCCTTGGGCGTAGTTCTTTTGTTGCTGATGCAGTACGCAGGGCCGGTCCGGCAGTGGTGCGGATAGATACCGAACGCACGGTGGTTAATACAAGCTCAAGGGGTATACCCCAGATGCTTTTGATGGATCCTCTTTTTAGGCAGTTCTTTGGGGTTCCAGGAGCGGGGATTCCGAGCCAGCGCACGGAAAGGGGTCAAGGCACTGGAGTGATTTTTCAGCCGGAAGGCCTAATCCTTACAAATGCCCATGTAGTAGATGGCAGCAGCAGGGTCACTGTGGTTCTGGTGGATGGCCGCAGTTTGGAGGGTTCCGTTGTGGGCAGCGATCCAATAACCGATCTGGCGGTGGTGCGTGTTAGCTCTAATTCGCCCTTGCCGGTGGCCCCCCTTGGAAATTCCGATGGGGTTCAAGTTGGAGATTGGGCAATTGCCGTGGGGAATCCTTTTGGGCTTGATAACACCGTTACTTTGGGCATCATCAGCAGCACAAATCGCAATGCCAGCAAGCTTGGAATAACCGATAAACGTTTGGATTTAATTCAAACTGACGCTGCTATTAATCCTGGTAATTCAGGTGGACCGCTTTTGAATGCTGAAGGTCAAGTGGTGGGTATTAACGCGATGGTGCGCTCTGGCCCAGGTGCTGGCTTGGGATTTTCAATACCTATAAATCGGGCCCAAAATATTGCAGATCAACTAGTGAAAAATGGTCGAGCTAGCCACGCCATGGTTGGCTTGGTTTTGCAAACTGATCCTCGTGGGGTAAGAGTTGCATCTTTGATGCCTGGCGGCCCTGCCGCAAGGGCTGGATTGCAAATTGGTGATCTGATAACAAAAGCTTCTGGAAAGCAGATTAAGGATCCTGCTCAATTTCTAAAGGCAGTTGAAGTAACTGGAGTTGGGCAAACTCTTGATGTAATGGCAATGCGCGAAGGGAAAATATTTAACTACTCCTTAATACCTGTTGAAATGAGTCAAATAAACAAGAGATAATAAATTTCCAGGATTTAAGTAGATCTAGTAAATGGCTGGTCCAATAGGAATTTGCTGCTTAATAACCCAGTTTGTGGCAGCTTTTTGGGTTTGCCAGGCATTCAATAACTGTTTAGACAAACCGCGCAACACCTCTAGATCAGATTCCGAATCTATTGCTCTACTTATTCTTTCAACTTCAAATTTTTGACCAAGGCTGAGATTCAAAGAATTTTCCATGGTTTAAAAGCTGCTACCGATATACTAAGAACTGTTTCAGCTTATTGCGTAGCAGCTGAACCACCGCCCCTAATGCTCCACATCTCCTCCTTCGCGTAAGTCGTCTACGCAGCGGGTTACGCAGGCACCATCTTCGAGAGAGCATTCAGTAATGCATTGAAAGTAAGCCTCAACCGCATCCCAGGCTTGAACGTGGCCTTGGCCATGTAATTGGTCTACTTGAGTGTTTGAGCTGTTGATCTGGCTGATTTGGCTCACTTTGGTTAGATGGCGGTAGTTCAGTCAGCGTATGAACACTTTTCCGCTTGGTCTACAAAAATGAGTCTTGTTGCCTAGTCAACTGTGAAGTTACGTGTTTTTGGGCATTTGATTGGGCACTTCCGTTGCCAAGAAAATGCCTTTAACACTGGGCTGATGCTGAGGGTGTCGCTAGCTAGATGGAACTTATAGCGGCTCAGGGATCCCTTTGTTGCCACCAAACCGCGCACCTCTCCCAGGCTATGGAACATGAAGCAATCCACTATTTGGGCATCATTTGACCATTGCTTGCGCAATTTGTGCTGAGCCCTGGCGAATGGGGATGCCATCACGTGCAAAAGCTTTGTGGATTATCAGCTCAACACCAATAACTAATTGGCGCAAGGGCCAATTCCCGCGCGTTGATAAGGGGTGTGAAACTTACCCATAGGGCTAGTGAGTTCCTTCAGCCTTACCCCATGGATGGGGTGAAGAATGAAGAGATGATGAGCGTTTTCAAACATGCTCAGCTCGGTCTTTTTCGGCGGCTATCGGCCTTGCTTTTTTGCTTCTGACGATTAGCGCTGCGTTTAGCCTCTTTTTCCGCTTCTTGTTCGCTAAGCAGCAACAGTTCCTTTTCCTCTTCTTTCTTTTGTTCGTAATAGGCGTAGTCGCCTCGGTAAAGCACAAGATCGCCATCTTTAATTTCGACTATTTTGTTAGCAACCTGGGCTAAGAAATAACGATCATGGCTCACAATTAATGCGGCACCTTCATATTCCTTAAGGGCTGCCTCCAACATTTGCTTGGCGGGGATGTCAAGATGATTTGTTGGTTCATCTAGCACCAGCAAGTTGCACGGACTCAGCAACATTAAAGCCAATGCGAGCCGTGCTTTTTCTCCCCCTGAAAGTTTGCCCACCTCTTTAAATACAGCTTCATTGCTGAAACAAAAACTGCCAAGCAATGAACGCACCTGGGTTTGGGTCCAATCAGGCACTGCTTCAAAAAGAGTGTCTATTACTGTTTTTTCAAGGTTGAGAGCCTCGGCTTGATTTTGCTCGAAATAGCCAGCAATCACGTTGTGCTCCCCTAACCGAGCTGAACCCTCATCGGGTTTTTCGTTGCCCATCACCAAGCGCAACAACGTTGACTTACCTGCTCCGTTGGGGCCCACAAAAGCAATGCGATCTCCCCGTTCCACCTCAAGATTGGCCCCTAAGAACAAAATCTTGTCGCCATAACTGTGGGTTAGATCTTCAAATACAGCGATCTCGCGGCCGCTGCGGGGGGCGGGGGGAAATTGGAAACGAGGTCCACCAATACCTTCAGTGGGAGCCTCGAGGCGATCCACTTTATCCAGTAATTTTTCGCGACTTTTTGCTTGGGTAGATCTGGTGGCGCTAGCCCTAAAGCGGTCGATAAATGCCTGCTGACTAGCAAGTTCCTTTTGCTGCCGTTCAAAGGCGGATAGATTTGCCTCCTGTTCTAAGAGCTTTTGTTCAAGGTGTTCACTGTAATTACCTAAATAAGAACGCGACACGCCGCGCTCTGTTTCTACAATTTGATTACATACACGATCAAGAAATGCACGATCGTGACTAATTACAACTTGAGGAACAGTTTGATCGCGAAGATAGTTTTCTAGCCATTCAATTGTTTCAACATCAAGGTGATTTGTGGGCTCGTCAAGGAGCAATAAGTCTGGTTCTTGTAATAGTATCTTGCCAAGAGCGATCCTCATTTGCCAGCCGCCGGAATAGTCGCCGACAAGATCCTCTGCCCCTGATTGAGAGAAACCAATAGTGGGTAATAATTTATCGATCCGAGCATCTAATTCATAGCCATGTAATGCTTCAAATTGGTTTTGCAAGCTTCCTAATTGCTCAATTAATTTATCTAAATGGGCGGGGCTTTCCGCCGCTTCGCTACTGGCCATGGCCTGCTCAACCGCTTTTTGTTTATTGAGCACTTTTGCGGCTTCGCCGAAAGCTTGAAACAGTTCTTGGCGCACTGTGGAGCGCAGATCAACGTCGAATTCCTGTTGCAAATACACGATTCGAGGATCCCCTTGCTTCACCACAAGCCCTGTGGTGGGATCTTCTAAGCCAGCAATAATCCGCAGCTGGGTGGATTTACCGGCGCCATTAACCCCCACCAGGCCAATCCGATCCCCCGCTTTTACCTCCCAGGTCACATCCCTCAGCACTTCCCCAGTGGGATAGATCTTGCTGACCCGTTCAAGCCGCAGCATCTTGCCAGCACCAATGGGCAGACCATACCAAGCATGCGGCGCGGCAGACTCTTAATCAGCCACCTTGCTGCCTAGATGCTCAAGCGCTTGGAACAGGTAACCGCTCTCGTTGTAGCTGCAGGCTTGGCAATCGTGAGCTACTGGCTGTTTTTTAGCTGGGCCCAGGGGGGAGCCGAAAAAAACCCAGCTGATTTCCAAAGAACTGATATCAAAAGAATTGAAAGCCTTGAACAACGCCGTATTAAGTGAGGTTGTTGCGGCTGCCAAACATGCAATCCACGTATCTGCGGGTTAACTCCCGTTGCTGCGAACTCTGTTGCCCCCCCTGTTGCAACAGAAACCCAGCCAGAGCAGCCTGTAGAAGGCGGTATTGATCCCATTGAGGATGCAGATCAATGAATTGGGCCATGGCCTCAAATAAAGAACTCGGCAGAGGGGTTTGAAAACTCACCTGATATTCATCTACTAATGCGGATGTGGTAGCTCGATTAACCAATGTTGCCGTTTATCAGTTGCACCAATACGCCACAGAAAAAGGGCTTCGTCAAAATTGCCACTTACTTACTGTCTGTTTGATCTAAGAGCTGAGATTGCTAATGGCCACTGGATTGTTCCGGTTAACGAAAATTCCCGCTTGGGTTGAAGCTCAAGGCTTGCTCCCGTCAAGGGGGCAGCTGCGGTGCTAATCAATTTCCCCAAGCTTCAAAGACAGACAGGCTTAGATACTGCCTACTTGTGGAAAGATGTTGAGGCTGAGGTGGAAAAGCTGCTGCGGCTGTGGAAAAACTTGTTTGATTAGTAGAGCTAATCAAACGTAAATTGCCTGGCCGGATCTCAGGCGGCTAATTCCTCCACGCTCTCTACGGCTGAAGCGTCTTCCATGGTGCGGGCATCGAGGCAAAGCACCTTGCGCAGCTGGGCATAGTTACTCGCCATTGCAGCGCGACCCTCCTGGCTGGCTCCGTATTCAGCTCTTTGCAATATGTGATGAAGGTGGGTGAGCAGGTAAGTGCTGATAACGGCTGAAACCAGCACATCACTTTTCTCAGAACCTTTCTCAGCGCTTTTTTTAGAGGCTAGAGACATGGGCGTTGTCCATTGCTGTCAACTATAGTGGCGGATACTACCCATGACAGTGTTACTACACTTGTCAGTATTTCTGCCCCTGGGTTCCACCTGTGCCCACTCGTCAAACCTCCAGCAGCGGTAGATCCAAGTCTCCGCGCATCCAGGTGGTGTTACCTGAGGGGCTCTGGGAGCGCCTTTCTGCAGCTGCAGAGGCAGACAGCCGCACAGTTAGCAATATGGCCAAGGTGTTGATCCAGCAGGGGCTCAGCCAATGGGAGCAAGCCGCTAACCCGCAAAGCAACAGCGAGCGACTACGCAATCAGTTGGAGCGCCAGCAACAAAGCCCGCTTAAGCGTTTACGGGGGCTGCCTCGCCGCATTCGCCTCAATCGCTAAGGGCGTACCAATTGCCCCAATAGTCCGCAGCGCTTAGCTCCTGTTACAGACGGGATACCCGCTGCAAATCCCCGTTGTTGCCACCAGGCCAACAACGCGAAGGCCAGGGCTTCTCTTTCTTGGTTGCCAATGCCTAGCTCAGCTAAGGGCCTAACCCACACCCCGAGGCAGCGATTTCGCAATTGCAACATCAGGGCTTTATTGCGACAGCCGCCCCCAGAAATCAAAAGTTCAAGTGGTTTTATACCCCGATCGAGATCGGCAGCTACAGCAGCAGCACTAAACGCTGTAAGGGTGGCAATCACGTCTGCTGCTGCCTCAATTCCAGCTTTTTTAAGGCTTGAAATTCTCGCCTCCAGGTCTTGGCGTCCGTAGAGCTCGCGGCCAGTTGATTTTGGTGGTGCTTTCTGTAGGTAAGGCTCCTTAAGCCACTGTTGCAGCAACTCTTCTTGCACCTTTCCCTCTAAAGCCCAGCTGCCGTCTTGGTCGTAGCTGCGGGCGCCAGCACTAAAAAATTGAACCGCTAAATCAATCAAACTATTGGCGGGTCCGCAATCCCAGCCCCGTAACGGCTTGGTTTGATCGGGGCCGTGGGCTGGCGGCAGCAAAGTTACGTTCGCAATGCCGCCAAGATTTAAAACAGCACGCCACCCTCCAACCGCTGGCAATAGGGCTTGATCGGTGCGGGGAACCAATGGTGCCCCTTGTCCGCCTCGGGCTAGATCACCTGCGCGGAAATTACTTACCACTGGCTTTTGCAGCATTTCCGCTAGTGCTGCGGCATTAAGGCTTTGCCAACTACTGCCAAGCAGTTGTAGATGGGGTGGCTGATGCCAGAGGGTTTGGCCATGGCAGCCCACCAGCTGCGCGCAGTTTTTTGGGTCAGCGGCGCGGGCGCAAACAGCTTGGGCTTTGGTGATTTCTTGCTCAAGTTGCAGCCAAGCAGCAGCTGGCAAGGGTTTTCCCTGCCCGGCTGCCACTATGCGTTGCTGCAAATCAACTGGATAGGGGTGATGGGCACTACTGAGAAGCCGCCAACTGGGCCGCTGGTTATTACCCCAAAACTTCACCAGCACCCCATCCACCCCATCGGCGCTGGTGCCACTCATCAGGCCCAGCACCGTTGTTGCCATATCAGCGGTTTGGCTGGGGGGTAGTGCGCAGGTATGGCTTTACCTCAGTTACACCTTTAGGGAATTTGACCCGTGCTTCTGCTGTGGGAATCGAGGGAACTACTACACAATCATCGCCATCAACCCAATTAACAGGTGTTGCCACCTGATGATTATCGGTGAGTTGCAAGGAATCAATCACCCGCAGAATTTCATTGAAATTGCGACCAGTGCTAGCTGGATATGTGATTTGTAGACGCAGTTTTTTGTTTGGGTCAATGATAAAAACTGAACGCACTGTGAGATTATTAAGTGCATTGGGATGAATCATTCCGTAGAGATCACTCACACTTTTATCGGCATCGGCAAGGATTGGATAATCAACGAGGGTGCATTGGGTTTCGTTGATGTCGCCAATCCAACCTTTGTGGCTTTCAGCTGAATCGACACTTAGAGCAATTGTTTTTACATTGCGTTTCTGCCACTCGGGCCTTAGTTTTGCTACTTCGCCCAATTCAGTGGTGCATACCGGGGTGTAGTCAGCTGGGTGAGAGAAGAGCACCACCCAGCTGCCTTCAGCAAAGTCGTAGAGATTGATGGATCCCAGCTGAGAGTCTTGGGTGAAGTTTGGAACGGTGTCGCCGAGTTGCAGGGTCATATGCATAGGGAATACGCTTAATAATGCTTGCACAAGCTGTGCAGGCTGGCAGAGATGAGTACCCCCCTGGCGCTTTTTAACGGCAGTTATCTGGGGGAAAGGCCAACGGGGATTGGGGTTGTAGCAAGGGAGCTATATGCAGCCCTAGATCATCAAGAGGTGCCAGCGCTTTGGCCGCAGGGCCTCTCCCCAGACCATGGCTCCCGCGGACACTTACGACGTTTGCTTTGGACCCAGAGGCAATTGCCAAAGTTGTGGAAGAGCAGCGGTGCTCCGCTTTTGCTTTCTCCCCTACCGGAAGCTCCTCTGGGTAGAGGTGTGCCTGCGGTGGTTCTCGCCCACGATCTGCTGCCTCTGCGCTACCCCCAGCTTTCGCCCCTACTCGCTTATCACTTGGCCTATGTGCCTTTGGTATTGCATCGAGCTCGCCACGTGCTGTGCAATTCAGAGGCAACTGCCCGGGAGGTTCACATGCGGTTGCGCCTGCCTTTGCGGCGGCTATCGGTGTTGCGTTTGGGTTTTTCCCCGGGGTTATTGAAGCCCATGGGGTTGCAGAGGGAAAACTTTTTGCTGGTGCTTGGCCGCCATGATCCCCATAAAAATCTGGCCCGTTTAATCCGCGCTTTTGCTCGGCTTCCGCAGGGGGAGCAGATGTTGCATTTTGTTGGTCCCCACGACTCTCGATACACCCCCAAGTTGCAGAAATTAGCAGTGGAACTTGGGATCGAAAAGCGTTGCCGCTTTACCCCATGGGTTGATAACAACGAACGCCTTACGTTGTTAAATCGTGCCACGGCATTAGTTATGCCAAGTCTTTGGGAGGGTTTTGGTTTACCTGCGCTAGAGGCGATGGCCTGCGGTACGCCGGTTTTAGCTTCCACCGCCGGGGCGTTACCTGAAGTTGTTGGAGCTGCGGCATTACCGCTTAATCCCATAAAAATTGATCAAATGACATCTGCAATGGCGCAGATATTTAACGATCGATGCTTGCAGCTGGAATTGTCAAAGGCTGGGCCGGCGCGGGCGGCTCAATTCAACTGGTGCATAACTGGCGCAAATCTCACTCAAAGGCTGAAAGAACTAGCAAATTAAGCAACTACTATTGCCCGATAAATTCACCAAGCCAGCCTGCAGCCACCTTGAAAGGCAACTGTGCACCCGGTAGGCGGGTGAGATAAGTCCAACGCCGTATTTGTTGGGCTGCAGGGCCTGCCAGGGTTATTCCCATCCCTGTGAGGCTTGCCTTGCCAACACCAAGGCTGAGCATTTCACCAAGATCATTCCAAACGAAATCCGCTAAGGGTTCTGCAGCTAATGAGCTCATTAAGTTGCGAGCAAGTATTGGCGCCTGCTGGAAAGCCACTTGGGCACTTGCAGGTAGTGGAGGGTCGTGGGGAACAAAGGCACCATCACCAATGCCGAAAATTTCAGGAAAATCCTGAACTTGCAGATTTGCAAGGCATTGAAGCTTGCCATTTTGTTGTTGAGGGAGCTGGGGGCATGGCGGCTTGCTTTGCTGGCCGGCAGTCCAAATAACAGCAGCTATTTTTAATTGCTCGGGCGTTTCAGAACCCTCTTGCTTGAGTTGCAGCTCATGGGCGCCCACACTTAATACCTCACAGTTGCAACGCAAGCGCACGTCTAAGCGTTGCAGCGCCAGTAGCGCCTGCTGGCGATTGAAAGCCTTGGCATTGGCTAAACATTGCGGTCCCCGCTCGAGCAGTTCCACCACAGCAGAGCCCTTTAATAAATCTGCCAATTTGCAAGCCAGCTCCACTCCACTGGGGCCAGCTCCAACAACCGCAATCCGTTGCAGCGATTGAGGTTGCTGTTTAATTTTTTTGATTAATGCCGCCAAGCGATCCACATCCGCAAGGGTTCTAAAAGTTTGGGCATAAGTTTCCACTCCAGGCACGCCAAAGCTGAAAGGAGCCGCTCCTGTAGCCACCACCAAGCGGCTGTAGTTGAGCTCCTTGCCGCCTGCGGTGTGTAATTTGGAGTCTTCAGGGGTAATGGCTGTAGCCCGATCTTTTAACCAACCAATGCCGTGGCCTGCTAGCAAGTTGTCGTAGCGCGGCGCAAGTTGCCACAGGGCGAGTTCGGCGCTGAGCAATTCGTAGAGAAAAGGTGAAAAAACAAATCTTTCGTTTGGTTCAACCAAAAGCAGTGGGGGGTGATTGGCTTGTTTTGCCAACTCGAGAGCTGTGTAGAGGCCCCCAAAACCGCCGCCAATAATCACTATCGGTGCCTGCACTACTACAACCTCCGATTTATTGGCACACTACGGGGTTTAGCGTGACGCTGCGGTTGGTTGGAAATTGATGAATGGGGCGTTCGTCGCTCGATCTTGCAGCTGAGTTGGAACTGTTTCAGGCCCAACTAGTTGAACTTGATGCCCCAGGGCAGTTGCAGTGGGGTTTGCAACAATTTGGTTCTAGCTTTGCGCTCACCACAAGTTTTGGTATCCAATCGGCGGTGCTGCTGCATCTAGCCACTCAAATTGAGCCAAATATTCCGATCTATTGGGTTGATACCGGTTATTTACCAGCGGAAACCTATGTTTATGCTGAGGATCTTAAAAATCTTTTACAACTAAATATTCAAGTGGTCCAGCCCTCCATGAGCCCGGCGCGGATGGAAGCGTTATTGGGCAAATTGTGGGAAAGCGAGGAGCCTGGTTCGCTAGCTAAATATCACCGGCTGCGCAAAGTGGAGCCGCTGGATCAAGCCTTGGATACTGCCTCGGTGGCTTGTTGGGCGAGCGGGGTGAGAGCACGTCAAACAGATCACAGATCAACCATGGCTCCTCTGGAATTAATTAGGGGTCGCTGGAGCTTGCGCCCGCTGCTGAAATACACCAGTAAGGATGTTTATTACTACATGCAAGAGCACAAGCTGCCCCCCCATCCTCTTTTTGAGCAGGGCTACAGCACTGTTGGGGATTGGCACTCCAGCGCCCCTGATGCAGGGCAGGGCAGGGGAAGCCGTTTTGCGGGCAAGCAGCAGGAATGCGGCCTGCATTTGCAGGAATCAATGCTTGAGGGGGCTGGGATCTAGGCGATGGAACGGCTGCTCTTGATCGGTAATAGCCGTTGGCATTGGGGTGTAGGCGATCACTTTTGGCATTGCAGTCCAGCCCAAGGTCTAGAGCAATTTTTGCAGCAGCCTCCCCAGCGATGGGCTGCTGTGGGGGCAGTACCAAAGGAACTTGAAGCTTGGAATCAAAGCCAAGTAGTGGTTGAAATGGTGCCCCTTAAAAACCAGGCGATTGGACTTGGAGTTGATCGTGCTCTGGTGGGGTGGGGGGCCTGGCAGCGCAGCGCCGGAGCAGTGTTAGTAGCCGATGCTGGCACTGCGTTCAGCCTCACTCTTGTTGATTCTGGCGGCGCTTTTTGCGGTGGCCGAATCATGGCCGGAGCAGCCTTACAGCTGCATTCGTTGAATCAGGCCACCAATGCTCTGCCAGAGGTGTTACTGCCAAAGGTAGACCGGTTGAAAATTACGGAAATTTGGCCCCAAAACACCGTGGGAGCTATGTCTGTTGGCGTTTTGCATGGGCTGGCCGCAGCGCTTTGTAGTAGCTACAGCCAAATGCCCCTCCTGTTTTCTGGGGCGAAGCTCTGGCTCACGGGGGGGGATGCAGAGTTGTTGCAGCCTCTTTTGATAGAAGCTGGTTTGCAACCACGCTTGGCCCTAAATCTCGCCTTGGAAGCCCTGGGGCGGCTTAGCTGCTGATACCAAGGTCGTTGAGAATGGTTTCAGCCATTGTTTCAGCTTTTACTTTTGTGTAAATCCTTTCCAGCTTCCCTTCTGCATCTATTACGAAAGTGTGACGCATCATTCCCATGTATTCACGCCCCATGAATTTTTTGAGTCCGTAGCTTTCATAGGATGTAGCAACTGGGCAAGGTTCCTCATCACTTAACAAAGTAAAAGGCAAGCTGTATTTTTCAATGAATTTGCCGTGGCTTTTTGCGCCATCTTTACTAATACCAAAAACTTTGATGCCATTTGTTTCGAATAAAGCCCATTGGTCACGAAAATTGCAAGCTTCTTTTGTGCAGCCTGGAGTGTCGTCTTTTGGATAGAAATAGAGCACAACCCTTTTGCCGCGTTGCTCTTCAAGATTTACCGATTGACCACTTTGATCTGGAAGGATGAAGCTGGGAGCGGAATCGCCGATTTCAAGTGCCATGGCTGGATCTATGGGCTCGTTAGAACTTAAGCAGTCTCGCTTGGGTTGGGGAGCTCTCAAAGATCCAGCTGATGGTGATCTGCTCGCGGGAATCACAGCCCAGGAGCAGTGTTGGGCTGAAATATTGCCTGGCTCCGTAAAACAAAGATTTCTGTGCAGCAGATTTTTAGTGCGCCGATGGTTGGCTCATTGGTTTGATATTGATCCCCTTGAGATTCCCCTCAAGGCGCCCCCAGGTTTACCCCCACTTTTGGCGCGTGGATGGGGTGAAGTGAGTTGGAGCCATAGCTCAGAGCGGCTGTTGCTTGGTTGGTCTATAAAGCAAATCGGGGTTGATCTGGAGCGGGCTAGTCGCCCCCTGGCTGCAAATGCATTGATGCAACGCTTTTTTCCTGAGATCGAACAAGCTCAGCTGGTGCATCTCAAAGGGGATGCTTTGCAGCAGGCTGTTTTATGCAGCTGGGTTGCAAAGGAGGCATTAATAAAACAAAAACGCAGCAGCATCGCTTTAGAGCTGTCGGATTGGTGTAAGGAATACAACCAGCCAATTGCGCGGCACCTTCCCAGTGGAATTAGCTGGCCTGTTCAGGTGAGCCACATCAGTTTTGATGCTGAGTTGTGGCTTGTGGGCTGGAGTGGAGCAATGGTGCCACCACTGGAAACTTTTGGAAGCAGCTAATTTCAGGGGACAGTTCCCATTGCCATGCCACGCACATACAAGTTTGTGCTGATTTTGTTGCTGGGCATGTTGGGGCTGGCAGGGCTTTTACGCCTTCAGTTGCTGCCGCCGCCCCTGGCACGCGTTAGCGCAGACACCATCCTCAATGATTTGGAGGCTCAGGAATCGCTGCAGGAGGTGCGTCAGCAGGCAGCAGCTCTAATGAGCCGCTTTGTTGGGGGAGAAATCACAAGGCACTACTGGGGTGGATTTACGCCTTTTATGGACGTTCTTGGTATCGAGCTGCCCACTGAATTTGAAGCCAAAGTTGATGTAATTCCAGAACAGGCTCGTTTGAGCTTGCGGCCGCGGCAAATAGATGAGCGCTACTTGGCGGAGGTTCGAATAGACAACAATGTTGCCCGCGGGGTTGCTTGCCGCGGTTTGGGGAACAATGTGGAATTTCGGCTGGCGGGGGAGCGGTTGCTTTGCCCTAAGGGGTGGTTTTCAATGATCGATCCCTCCGTGGATGGGTATCGCAACCGGTAAGTATTGATCAGGGTTTGAAAACAGGGTTGGCTAATTTTCTTTTTGAAACTAAACTAAAGTTTAAGTGTTACTTTTGCTCCCATGCTAAAGCGCATTGCTGCTGGCCTTCTTGCCGGCGCTGCCATTTCCGTGTCTGCCTTACCCGTTTCCGCTCAGCCCTCACCTGTTCGTTGGAACTCCGGTGGTGCTGTATGGACTACAAAATTTTCTGATTTCAACAACTTCCTTAAGTCGAAGAATGCCACCAGCAACGAGCGTGGCCTTTCTTCTGGTTTGACCGCCTCAGGTTGGACTGCTAAGGAAGTTAAAGCCGGTTTATCTAAAACCTACAACGTAGATTTAGTTGGTGTTTCCCGCTATCTCTATTCAAAAAATGGCGTTAAGTTCCTGCAGGATCAAACCCGCAGCTACTTCCCTTACTGGGCATCAAAGAAAACAGCAGTGCCAGCCCTGCGTTCTGCGATAGTTCTCGCTTCTAAAGGCGGCAAGCTGTCTTCTGCTGCGATTATGAAGAACTTGCCTGTTGATTTCCGTTTGGCTGATAACGACAAATTTGATGGCAAGCAGAATATCTCTGCAAAAGGTAAGTGTAGGAGCGCAGCTCAGTGCAGCTCACTTCTTTCTTGGTATGTGTTCTTGCCTGCTTCTATTCAAGCCAATCAAGTGATGAATAAAGTAACTGGTCGAAAGTAACTGCCCGTTCCGCTGGAGCCAGCTCCGCCCCTGCTGCCGTTCGTGGCCTTTGGTAATTAGTTGATCTTTTGATCAGTTAATTTACGTTTTTATAAACCCCGCCTCAGGGCGGGGTTTTTTTGCGCTGTTAAACGCTGATGTATCAGGGGTTGAATCAGTTTGACACCCAGCTGATGCTGGTAGCAATTTTCAAGTTCAGTTAATAATTCAGCTGCGAAGTTGTTAAGCCACCAGCAACGGTATTTACTTTCGGGGTTAAACCACTGCTCCAGTAATTGGGGGCTAATAATAAATTCAACCTGTTCCAGCCATTTATCTACAGAAGCCACCCAGCCAGAACTTTTCAATAGGTTCTCAAGCGGTTGATTAAAAGCTTCATTATTAAGCCATTCTTTTTCTAATTGACACATCTCAATTTGCAGGCTGTTTACCCAGCCCAAAGAACCCATGGGTAATAGATTCAATGGCCCTAATTCCCTGTGGCTATTTAGAAAAGTAAGGCGACCATCTTCGGTTAGTAGTAAATCTAACTGATTGAGCCATTTCTCTCTTTCACTGGGAGTTGCTCCTTTGAGTAGATTGCGCCCAATAATAAGTTCAAACTTCTCACCTTCTTGTAGTTGCAGATGAAGTTGATCGAGGCAATGGGGCTCAGTTTGATAAATAATAGGCTTTTGTAGCTGATCAAGCACCTGTAATTGGGCCTCAAGTTTGGTTGCAGTTTCGCGATTCTCCACCTGCAAACTCACACCACCTTCCGGGGCAAGTTTCATTGCAGGTAGCGCCCAGAACAAAGATTGGCAATTTAAAACCAATACTCTGTGATGGCGCTCTAGGGGAATTCCCTGCCAAAAACGTTGCTGCAGAAGCTGTAAGCGTTCTCCTGCTTGAACCATTTGTCGCTTTAACCAGCGTTCAAGGCTTGGGGTGCTAGGGCTACTGCTAACACTTTCACCTTGTTCAATCCCCCATTCAGCGGCTGCTGATAATTGGGCAGCTCGTTGCCATTGCAATTGTTGGCTGCGTTCCGCCTCCCAGCCGCTTTTACCTGGTTGCCAAAATATTTGGCCTTGAAGTGTCTCCGGTAAATATTGCTGAGCTACCCAATGTTCTGAATATGCATGGGGATAGCGGTAGCCCTTTCCATCTCCAAAAGCCGCCCCATCTCGATGGGAATCGCGTAGATGGCTGGGAATTAACTGAGCTTTTTCTTCTTTTAGGCTGCGGACCGCATCAAAAAATCCAAGAATGCTGTTACTTTTACTTGTATTTGTTAAATACAATGTGGCCTGTACTAATGGATAGATACCCTCTGGTAATCCGATCCGATCAAATGCTGCTGCGCATGCTTCCACAACAACTATTCCCTGGGGATCGGCAAGGCCAATATCTTCACCTGCAGCAATCAATAAGCGGCGAAATATAAAACGCGGATCTTCTCCAGCTTCTATCATTCTTGCCAGCCAAAATAAAGCAGCATCAGGATCACTTCCGCGTATGGATTTAATAAAGGCGCTGATAGTATCAAAATGAGCATCTCCTTGTTTGTCATATAGAACCGCCTGTTGCTGAATTGATTGCTCTGCCACCTCTAAATTAATTTCAATTAAGCCTTGGTTATCTGGCTGGCTGCTTTCTACTGCCAACTCCAATGCATTTAGCAAAGTTCGGGCATCGCCCCCCGCCACAGCTATCAGATGGCTGCGAGCTTCTATACTTATTAATATATTGCGATTGCCAAATCCCATTTCTTGATCGCTAAGAGCGCGGCAGATTACCTGATCTAAATGTTTACTAGTTAAAGGTTGTAATCGAAATAATCTCGATCTACTTACTAAGGCTTTATTTACTTCAAAGAAAGGATTTTCAGTGGTGGCACCAATAAGTGTTACGGTGCCATTCTCCACCCAGGGCAGCAGGGCATCCTGTTGGGATTTATTAAATCTATGCACTTCATCAATAAACAGCAAGGTTCGTAAACCGTGGCGGCCTAATTTTTCTTGCGCTTGTTCAATCGCATCCTTAAGTTCACGAATTCCAGCTAATACTGCATTGAGGCTGCAGAAGTAGGAACGGGTACTGTTTGCAATTATCCGTGCAAGGCTTGTTTTACCTGTACCTGGGGGGCCATGAAAAATGATGCTCCCTAGGCAGTCTGCCTCGATCGCTCGCCGCAATAATCGGCCTGCACCAAGGATTTCGTCTTGACCGATGAAGTCTTTTAAGCAAAGCGGCCGCATCCGCTCAGCTAATGGGGCTTGCCTTTGCAGAAGCTGTTCCCGCTGGTGGCTGAACAAATCCATGCAAATACTTTGCCGTTCTTAGTGAAGAGATGGCAGGCTTAGACCATCTGATTTAGTTTTGTGCGTTTTTTGCTTGCGGCGCTGTTGCTGTTGGGGTTGCCCCTCACTGGATGCAGCCCCAAGGAGCCCCGCAAAAAGCCTTTACCAGTATCCACACTGCAGGTTCAACCAGCCACTTTTCAAGACCTTGGTGATTACACCAGTACCCTTGAAGCTGTAGATGAAGTGAAGATGGCGGCGGTTAGCAGTGGAAGGGTGCAGGCGCGTTTAGTGCGGGCTGGCGATCAAGTGAATGCAGGCCAAGAGTTATTGCGTTTGCGGGTTAGGGAGCGTTCAGCAGATGTGCAACAAGCCCAAGCTGCTGTAGCCCGTAGTAAGGCTGGTGTGGCAGAAGTGAGGGCAAAGCTTGAAAAAGACAAATCAAATTTTCAGCGCTACAACTATTTGAAAGGCCAAGGGGCAAGTAGTGCCCAAGAGCTAGATGGTTACCGATCTCAATACCTTGCCCAGCAGGCGAGCCTCAAAGCATCAATAGATGGAGTGGCGGCAGCTAATGCGGAATTAGAGGTGGCGCGATCGCGCTTATCAGACAAACTCGTAACAGCCCCTATCGCAGGCCAAGTTGGCGACATCGTGGTGAAGGTTGGTGATGTTGTTAAAGAGGGCGATCCATTCACAAGGATTATTCGCAACGACCGCTTACTAACCCGTATTGAGATTCCATCTAATTTAAGCTCCCGTACGAAGATTGGCCTGCCTGTGTGGTTGAGGGATACCAGCGGAACAAAAGTTTTAGCCAAGGGCAGGATTAGTTTCGTAAGCCCAGTTGTGAATACTGTTAGTCAGGGATTGCTTGCAAAAGCTGAATTTATAAATCCTCAAGGGAGATTGCGCAGTGGAGAGCGGGTGCGTACCCAGGTTGAATTCGGCTCACAACAACAATTAGCGGTACCTTTTTCAGCTGTTATACAAACAGCGGGTCAAAGTTTTGTATATGTGCTGGGCAGCGCAAAGCAATTGCCAATTAATCTTAGGAACAAACTTGAACTCCCAGCAGAAGCAGCGGTTGCGATAAAGTTGCCGGTGCGCTTGGGAGCTTTGCAAAATAATTGTTATCCAGTATTGGCAGGAATAAAGCTTGGCGACAGATTGATCGCAAGCAATATTCTGAATTTGCGTAATGGCACTGCAGTAAAAGCGCGCTCGAGTCGTGAAGGAATTGCATTGTGTAGATCCGCACGTTGACATTAAATTAGCACTCAGTTATGATAATGAAATCTGATGTATCCACTTCGCTATTCATTGCATGAGACTTGTAAATAGTTATTTGGGTCTGGCTCTTTTGATCGGAATGGTTGGCTGCGGAGTGCCAAAACCCGTTGCGCAGCCAGCACCAAGATTTAAATTTCTATTTCCAGCTAGCAGTATCTTTAATGATCAAGCAACCTACCAAAGCACATTGGAATCTATTAGCAATGTGCCTCTTGCTGCAGAGATAAGCGGCAGAATTGTTGCGATGCCGATGCGAGAAGGTCAAAGAGTTCAAAAGGGGACACCACTTTTTACCCTTGATCAAATTCAGCAAAGGGCTGCAGTTGATTCTTCTCTGGCCGAAGCTAGAAAGGATTTGGTTAATGCAGAGCGTTATATCTTTCTAAACAACCAGGGAGCAGTATCTACTAAAGATCGCGATTACTATGTAACTGCCGCTATTCAAAGCGCCGATCAAGCAAGATCTGAGAAAGCCACTCTTGGCTATAAGAATGTTGTTTCTCCCATTGCTGGAATGGTTGGTAATATCAATCACAAGCTTGGTTCAGTTGTGAATGCTGGCGAATCAATAGTAAATATTGTTGATAATAGCCGTCTATGGTTGAGGCTTGATATTCCAGGTGAGCTTACCTATCGATTGAAGTTAGGCATGCCTGTTCAACTGCAGATCCCCAATAATTCCAATTTAAAAGTTAATGGAGCTTTAACTTTTATCGCACCTGCATTGGATAAGCAGACACAAACTCTTTTGGTGAAAGCTACATTTGATAACCCCAGCGGCCAGCTTCGAAATAATCAAAGAGTTAGTGCAAAGTTGCTATTTAATTCTGTTGAAAGCTTATCTATTCCTGAGGCTTCAGTATTTCTTCAAGCAGGCCAAACATTTGTTTTTATAGCTGTTCCGCCTGAGCAAGCTAAGCGAATGCTGGGCAGGCCGTTAAGCAAGGAGGCGGTAGCCGGATCCTTGGTGGCTTTGCAAGTTCCAGTTGAACTTGGCACTCTAGAAAATGGCGTCTTTCCAGTAAAAAAAGGGCTAACTAAATCTGATCGCTTGGTATTAGGTAATCTTGCTCAAATAACTAGTGGCAATGTTGTGGCATCAAAATGAGCCTATCTGATACCTTTATTCGCCGCCCGGTTCTCAGCACAGTTTGCAGCATATTAATTTTGATAGCTGGCCTTATTTGCTTGCCGTTGTTGCCAATTGAAAATCTACCTAATATTGCACCGCCTACTATTCAAGTTACTGCTAATCTTCCCGGCGCCGATGCAACTACTGTTGAAAGTGCTGTTACAGGTCCCTTGGAGGAGCAGATTAATGGCGCTCCTGGTATGGACTATATTACTTCAAATAGCACAGGTGAAGGTGTTAGTCAGATAAATATTTATTTCAAGCCAGAAACAAATCCTGATATCGATCAAGTTAATGTATTGAACCGTGTTCAAACTGCTAGCGCTCAGTTGCCCGAGCAGGTAATTGCCCAAGGCGTTACGGTTCAACAAACTGCAAGTAGTTATTTAATGGTTTATAATCTAACTTCAACTGAGGGCCAATTTGATCGTAATTATTTAAATGGTCTCTATCAATTAAACCTGGCTTATCCCCTTGCTAGATCCGAGGGTGTCGGACAGGTTAATGTTTTCGGAAGTAGTAATCCAGCTTACAGGCTGTGGGTTGATCCACTAAAACTAGCTCGCTTTAATCTAACGGTTTTAGATGTTACTAATGCATTGAAATCTCAAAATCAAATCGTTATTGGTGGTTTTATTGGTGGCCCCCCTTCAACAGCTTCCAACCGATCCACATTTCCTATCCTGGTTGAAGGCAATTTAAAAACCGTTGAAGATTTTGAAAACTTGATTCTGAGTACTGGTCCGAGCGGCTCGGATACAGCTAAGGGGCCAGATGGCAGTTTGATAAGGCTTCGTGATGTTGGTAGAGCTGAATACGCATTCCAAAATTTCTTTCAGTCTGCCGAAAATGTTTTAACAGGTAATCCTTGTATTGGATTTGGTGTGATTCAGTTGCCGGGCACCAACGCAATATCAACGGCTAAGGCTGTTAACCAAGTGCTAGCTGGTTTCAGTTCAACTTTACCTCCTGGTGTTGTATTGGAGAAGGTATTTGATCAAACTGATTTTATTAATGCATCTATATATGGCGCACT
>ERZ889217.508-NODE-508-length-23264-cov-34.509975_pt1 | contig 23264 bp, 26 predicted proteins | sample MGYA00521098_ERZ889217 | MGnify/ENA primary metagenome ERZ889217 (study PRJEB32303, sample SAMEA104408613) | aquatic metagenome | biome: Brackish water; feature: Pelagic; material: water | place: Baltic Sea | collected 2014-06-10T22:04:00 | depth 2,362 m ... | reverse complement strand
GGTTCTTGCAGTAATTGAGTTGGCTTTGTTATTAATATAATTAATACAAATATCAATGAGATTGCAACAGCAAGTGTTATCCATTCATCTGCTAAAGCCGTTGCACCTAAGGCGCCAAGGCTGGCGCCAAGCACCATTGGTAATGTTGCTTTTAAGGTGAGTTTCCAGGGGATTGCCCCCGCCTGTTGAAAACGCCAGGTGGCAGTTGCCAATCCCGCCACTGCTGCTAAACGATTGGTGCCATTCGCGATTCCTGGGCTAAGGCCCAAGCTAATCATCGTTGGCAAGGTAACTGTTGCACCACTGGCTGCAATTGTGTTGATAAAGCCCCCCGCGAGGCCGCAGGCAATCAATGCCGCCAGGGTGATTGGTTCGATAGCAGCGAAATCAGGCAATTCCAGTTAGTGGCAGCAGAATGGTGGCTTGAATCTGAAGGCGATGTTTTCTATTTGGCTTGGGGCTTACAACCAGGGTCTTGCCTATGCCGGTTTAGCCCTTGGCGTTTATTTAACTCTGCGGGTGCTCAATTTTGCAGACATCACAGTAGATGGCTCTTTTGCCCTCGGTGGCGGTATGGCAGCAGTACTCATCACAAATGGCCTGAATCCTGCGCTTGCCTTACTTGCTGCAGTGCTTAGTGGTGCCCTAGCTGGTTGCGTTACTGCACTAATTCACACGCGCCTCGGCGTTAACGATTTATTTGCCGGCATCCTCACCAGTACAGGGCTCTATTCGATAACCCTGCGTTTGATGGGCCGCTCCAATATCCCTTTGATCAATCTCGATCTAGGCCTTGATCCTCTGCCTGATATGGGTAGTGGTGGTGATGGCGACTGGGCGATTGCCCTCAGCTTGGTGGTTATTGGTTTAGTTGGATTACTTGCTCTATTGCTTGCAACCGATTTAGGCCTAGCGCTCAGGGCCCTTGGCAATAACCCCACCATGGCCCGCGCCAATGCAGTTAGTGGAGCTGCCGGCCTCACCTTGGGGATTGCAATCGCAAATGGATTTGTTGCATTAGCAGGTGCCTTAGTTGCTTATTACCAGGGTTTTGCTGATGTAACTATGGGCTTTGGTTCCTTAATCCTTGGCCTTGGGGCTGTGATCGTTGGTGAATCGGTATGTAGACCCCGTTCAATTCCGATGGCTCTTTTTGCAGTGGTGATTGGATCGATTTTGTTCCGCTTCATGATTGCGCTTGCCTTGCAAGTTGGCCTCGAGCCTGTGGATTTAAAGCTCGTTACAGCGCTACTGCTTCTTGCTGCATTGGCACTTGGTAGGTTGCGATTGCCGGGTCTTGCAAATGCAGGTAAGCGTTTATGAGTTTGCAGATCGAAGGCCTTTGCTGGGGTCATAGCCAGCCAGGTGGCAGTTGGCGACAGCTGTTTAAGGATTTCAAGCTCGAGTGCCCCCCCGCTCAATTTTTGGTATTAATCGGCAGCAATGGATCAGGAAAGTCCACATTGCTAAATCTCATAGCTGGCAGCCTCAAATTGCAGGCCGGCAGTTTGCGATTAAATAACAGACCCTTGCAACATTTAAAGGATTACCGCAGAGCCCGCTGGATTGGTCGGGTAATGCAAAACCCCCTCGATGGCACCGCGCCGGGCCTCACGATTGCTGAAAATTTACGGCTTGCTGAATCAAGGCGCCGTTCACCGTTTAGGTGGCAAGGTCTTTTAGGTATTCGCCCAAACAAGCTTGATGTGCGTCGTTTCCAAGAGCTATTGGAAAGCCTTGAGGTGCCCCTTGCTGATCGCATCAATACACCCGTGGGCCAATTATCCGGTGGCCAACGGCAAACGATCAGCCTTGTAATGGCCACTTTGGCGGAACCTGAACTGTTGCTGCTCGATGAGCACACTGCAGCCTTGGATCCAAAGGCGGAAGCGCGGGTGATGCAACTCACAGAACGTTTAGTGCGTCAACTCCGCACCACCACTTTGATGGTTACCCACAGCTTGGAACAAGCCTTAAACCACGGCGATCGCTTGCTAATGCTCCATGAAGGTTCGGTGCGGGGGGATTGGAGTGGCGCCGAAAAAGCAGATTTAAGCCATACAAACTTGCGAGAGCTCTATGGCAGCGCCAAAGTGAGCTAACAAAGTGCTGATTAATTACTGATGGAACGGCGTACTTTTCTTGGTTTAGCGGGTGTTGGCCTTAGCGGCACGGCATTGCTTGCGGCTTGCTCAAAACTTGGCGCTGATAAAAAAGTAAAAGGCCCCACCATCGGCATGCTGCAGTTTGTTGATGCTGCCCCGCCAAATTCTGTGCGCAAGGGATTTATGGCAGCCCTTGCTAAAGCTGGTTATGTGGAAGGTGAATCCTTAAATGTGATCCAAAAAGATGCCGCTGGCGAATTAGCAAATACCACCTTGGTGGCAAAACAATTTGTTGGCGTACCGGTGGATTTGTTCTTAGCAATTGGAACGCCACCTTTGCAGGCGGCGATGCAGGTGGCACCGGCTTCAATGCCGGTGGTGTTTTGCTACTGCTCAAATCCATGGGGGGCAGGGGCTGGAACACCTCCCGGCAAGGTGGGCCAACACAAGCCAAATGTGGTGGGCACCGTTGGCACAAATCCGGTGGGGGAGGAGTTGGATTTAGCTCGTGAAGTGGATCCAAATTTGAGCAGTGTTGGCTTGATCTACAACCCAGGCGAACCAAATTCCGAATTTGAGGCCAAGTTGCTAGCGCAGGAAGCGGCCCGTCGTGGGATCAAGCTGGAAAGCCAAGCGGTAGCAAATTCAGGTGAAGTGCTACAGGCGGCTCAAGCACTTGCTGCAAAGAAAATCGGTGCCTTTGTGAAAATTGGCGACTACGCCACGATTCAAGCTTTCAGCTCGATTTGCAAAGTGGGCCTTGAAAATAAGATCCCTGTGTATTCAGTTGATCCCCCAGATATCGATCTGCCCGGCTGTTTAGGGGTGATCGGTTGGAGTTATTACGCAGATGGATTTGCAGCAGGCGAAATGGCTGTGCGAATCCTTAAAGGTGAATCGCCGGCTGGGATGAACTTTGAACCACTCACTAAAACCGAACTGCTACTAAATAAAAATACAGCAAAAGCAATCGGAGTAACCCTGCCAGAGGCATCGCTAAAACGTGCAAATAAAGTAGTTGGATGAGTCGACTACGGGTAGGTATAGCTGGGCCCGTGGGCTGCGGTAAAACTGCTTTGGTGGAGGCTTTATGCCGCAGTTTGCGGGATCGCCTCCAACTTGCTGTTGTAACTAACGACATCTACACCCAAGAGGATGCTCAATTTCTCACCCGGGTTGGTGCATTAGCACCAGAAAGAATTCGCGGGGTGGAAACCGGTGGTTGCCCCCACACCGCAATTCGGGAGGATTGTTCCATCAATCGAGCGGCGGTGGAGGAGTTAGAAACTGCTTTTCCGCGCTTGGATTTGGTATTTGTGGAAAGCGGTGGCGATAATCTGGCTGCCAGTTTTAGCCCTGAACTTGTAGATCTCTGTATCTATGTAATCGATGTGGCCGCTGGCGACAAAATTCCCCGCAAAGGGGGCCCAGGGATTACTCGATCTGATCTATTAGTAATCAATAAGATCGATCTTGCCGCCATGGTGGGAGCTGATCTGGCCTTGATGGCCAGCGACACTAAACGCATGCGTAGGGAGCGTCCTTGGTGTTTTACCAACCTAAAAACAGGCGAGGGCTTGCAGCAAGTGGAGCAATTTTTGTTGCAACAGCTACCAAGTAGCTAAAAAAGTTTCAACCACTACAACCAAGTATTTCTTCTACCCATAAATTTCTAATACACCGCTGCATCGCGGATCAAAACTTGGAGTTTTTGCATGGCCCCCATTCGTTCAAACAAGCTTTTCATTCGAGCCATCAGTGGCACCACTGCTATAGCTGCAAGCCTTTCGATAGTGGCTTGCAGTGGTGAGAAAAAGGCTGATGGCGGATTTGATGGTGAAGTGAAGGTGGGTATCTTGCATTCCCGCAGTGGCACCATGGCTATCTCTGAAAACACTGTGGCCGAAGCCGAATTAATGGCTATCGATGAGATCAATGCCAAGGGCGGTGTTGTTATCGATGGTAAAAAGTTAAAAATCGTACCTGTAGAGGAAGACGGCGCCTCAGATTGGCCAACTTTTGCCGAGAAATCTAAGAAACTTATCGATTCAGATAAAGTAGCTGTTGTGTTTGGTGGTTGGACCTCCGCCAGCCGTAAGGCGATGCTGCCTGTTTACGAAGCAAAGGATCATTTCCTCTTTTATCCAATTCAATATGAAGGCCAGGAATGCTCTAAAAATATCTTCTACAGCGGCGCCACTCCAAATCAGCAGGCTGAACCAGCAGTGGATTGGCTTCTTAAAAATAAAGGCAAAGACTTTTTCTTAGTTGGTTCTGATTACGTGTATCCACGTACGGCTAACACGATCATGAAGGAGCAACTTAAGGCTAAGGGTGGAAAGTTAGTGGGTGAAGATTACCTACCCCTTGGCAATACTGAAGTGGCACCGATCATTGCTAAGATCAAGCAGGCTCTACCTAATGGTGGTGTGATTGTTAACACCTTAAATGGTGATAGCAACGTAGCTTTCTTTAAGCAGATGAAAGCTGCTGGAATCACCCCTGCTAATAAATACTCAATCATGAGCTTCTCAATTGCAGAAGAGGAGATCGCTGCTATCGGCCCGGAATATTTAGAAGGCACCTATGCCGCCTGGAATTACTTCCAGAGCCTAGATACACCAGCATCTAAAAAATTCACTGCAGACTTTAAGGCTAAATATGGCGACAAGCGGGTAACAAATGATCCAGCAGAAGCCGCCTACATGATGGTTTACCTATGGGCTGCTGCTGCTGAAAAGGCAAAAAGTGTAGATGATAATAAGGTGCGAGAAGCACTAATTGGAGTGAGCTTTGATGCTCCAGAAGGCAAGGTAACAGTGCAGCCTAATCATCATGTAGATAAACTTGTATTGATCGGTGAAGTTCAGAAAGATGGTATGTTTAAAATCTTAGAAAATCAAGGCTTCAAGAAACCTGTAGCTTGGAATCAATATGTTCCTGAAACTAAGGGTTACACCTGCGACTGGACTCAAAAGCGCCCTGATGCTGGCAAGTATAAAATGTGATTTTTTGATCTGAAATTGATCTGCAAACTGGGGGGCATTCGCCCCTCAGTTTTTTAGTTATTATTTATTTTTTTAAATTGTGGTTGCATGAGTTTATTTCTTGACACATTGTTTAATGGTTTGGCAATTGGCTCAGTTTTAGTTTTAGCAGCACTTGGTTTGGCTGTGGTGTTTGGCTTGATGGGTGTGATAAACATGGCCCATGGCGAATTGATGATGCTGGGCGCTTACACCACATTTGTTGTTCAAAACCTATTGAAATCAGGCCCCCTTGAGGGTTTGTTTCCTATCTATATTTTAATTTCTATTCCACTTGCTTTCATTGTTAGCGGTGTTGCAGGCTTGCTTTTAGAAGCAACAGTTATCCGCAGATTATATGGGCGGCCCCTTGAAACTTTACTTGCCACATGGGGCGTTAGTTTGATTTTGCAGCAGTTTGTACGGTCGGTTTCAACAGCCTTTGTTTTGGGTTTGTTGTTAACTGCTGTTCTCGGCTTATTACTGCCGCGGCTAATACCTAGCAATTGGATAATGCAACGTTGGGCGTTGATTTTTAAGGTTGGCAACTGGATCTTGGCAACTTTATTAGGGGTTGGCGCTGCTGCATTATTCGGTTCCGTGAGGTTGCTGGATCAGGCTTGGTTCAGTGCAAGAAACATTGATGTAACGGCACCTGAATGGTTGCGTGGCTCTATTGATTACGCAGGCGTTAATATGCCAACAGCTAGGCTATTTATTATTATATTAACACTTATTTCTTTAATAGCAGTGAATTGGTTTCTACAAAAAAGTGTGTGGGGTATTCGGATACGCGCTGTAACTCAAAATCGATCTATGAGTAGTTGCCTTGGTATTCCAACTGAAAGCGTTGATGCGCTCACTTTTCTAGTTGGTTCTGGTTTGGCTGGAGTTGCTGGAGTTGCAGTTACTTTGCTCGGCTCTGTAGGCCCCAATCTTGGTGGTAATTACATTGTTGATTGTTTCATGGTGGTAGTGCTAGGAGGTGTGGGTAAATTGCTGGGTACAGTGCTTGCAGCACTTGGTATCGGCGTGCTGAGTTATGTGCTCGGTTCTGGATCCTTGCTGTTGGTATGGCCCACAATGCCTGCGGGATTAAATGAATTAATTACGTTTTTTGCAACCACTTCAATGGCTAAGGTTTTGGTATTTGTATTAATTGTTGTATTTTTGCAGTTTCGCCCAGCTGGATTATTTCCACCTAAGGGCCGTATGGCAGAGGTTTAAATATGAATTCCCCCTTTGTTTCCGCGAGGGCTACCCCCCTATTTCGTTATTTGCCTTGGCTAATACTTTTAATTGTGGCAATTGTTTTACCCGTTATCTTGCCACCATTTAGGCTTAATTTACTTGGGCGTTTTCTTTCCCTTGGTATTGTGGCGTTAGGGATTGATCTTATTTGGGGTTACACAGGTTTATTGAGCCTAGGGCAAGGTATTTTCTTTGCCCTAGGTGGTTATGCCCTTGGTATGTATCTACAGTTGCAGTCGCTAGCGCCTGGTGAATTACCTGAGTTTTTTGGTTTATATGGCGTAAAAAGTATGCCTGCTTTTTGGCAACCTTTTTCTTCTGGGTTATTTACTTTCTTTGCAATTTGGGTGATCCCTGCATTCGTTGCTGGAATTCTCGGTTTTCTAGTATTTCGCAATCGCATTAGGGGTGTTTATTTTTCGATTCTCACTCAAGCTGCTCTTCTTGTATTTTATAATTTTTTCAATGGCCAGCAAAAGCTTATTAATGGCACCAATGGCCTGAAAACAGATACTGCTCGTTTTTTGGGTGAACTTGTTGGCAGTGATGCTATGCAAAGGGGGCTATATTTTCTTACGGTTTTTATTTTATTTTTTGCTTGGTTGTTATGTAGATGGTTAATTAAAGGTCGTTTTGGTGATGCGTTAATCGCTTTGCGGGATGATGAACAGCGGATGCGGTTTACCGGTTACAACCCCGCAGTATATAAAACAGTTGTTTTTACTATCGCTGGCGCTTTAGCCGGCATTAGTGGAGCCCTTTATACAGTGCAGTCTGGGATTGTTTCGCCGCAATTTATGGCGGCTCCCTTTTCGATTGAGATGGTGATTTGGGTTGCAGTGGGGGGGCGCGGAACATTGGTGGGTGCAATTCTTGGGGCCGTATTCATTAATTTTGCCAAGAGTTTAATTAGTGAACAGCTTCCAGAAACTTGGTTATTTATTCAGGGGGGCTTATTTCTTTTAGTGGTAACAGCTTTGCCTGATGGTTTAGTTGGTTGGTGGCGTAATGGTGGTTTTAGGAATCTACTTGTGCCGGTTTCTGAGCAAGAACAATGAATACACTTCTTGAGCTAAAAGGGGTAACGGTTAGTTTTGATGGTTTCCTTGCCCTAAATGATCTTAATTTGAAACTTACAAGCGGAGAATTGCGGGCTGTTATCGGCCCAAATGGAGCTGGAAAAACTACTTTTCTTGATGTGATTACCGGTAAAGTTCAACCCTCTAAAGGTGAGGTGTTGTTTCGCGGGAAATCTCTTATTGGTAAACCAGAGCATCATATTGTTCGCCTTGGAATCGGTCGCAAGTTTCAAACCCCCAGGGTTATTGAAAATTTAAGTTGCAGGCGAAACCTTGAACTGGCAGTTGCTAAGGGATCCTCTCCCCTCAAACTTTTGTTTAGTAATTTGCCAAATAAGCAGCGCGATCGGGTGCAGCAATTATTGCTGCAAGTGGGTCTTGCTAGCCACGATCAGCAATTGGCTGGTGGACTATCACACGGCCAAAAGCAGTGGTTAGAGATTGCAATGTTGGTGGCTCAAGATCCGGATCTTTTGCTGGTAGATGAACCGGTAGCTGGTTTAAGTGATGAAGAAACTGCCCACACTGCAGCTTTGTTGAAGGATCTTAGTGGAAGCCATACCGTATTAGTAATTGAGCACGACATGGATTTCATCCGTGATCTCCAAGCTCCGGTAACGGTTTTACATGAAGGCCATGTGTTGTGCGAGGGTTCGATGGAGGAGGTGCAGGCTGATTCGAGAGTGATTGATGTTTATCTTGGCCGCGAGGATGTTAATCCATGACAAATTCCATAAAGCATGTGCTTGATGTGAGTGCACTAAACGTGTATTACGGTAATAGTCATATCTTGCGCAACGTAGATCTAAGCGTACGTCCCGGACAAATGGTATGCCTCATTGGGCGCAACGGGGTTGGTAAAACTACTCTACTAAAAACTATTATTGGTTTATTGCAGCAGCGTAGTGGCAAGATTTGTTTAGAAGGAGAGGATCTAAAACAGAAGGCGCCCTATCAAAGAGCCAGATCTGGTGTTGCTTATGTGCCTCAAGGTAGGGAGATAATTCCCCAGCTTACTGTTAAGGAAAATCTATTACTTGGCCTGGAAGCATTGCCTGGTGGGTTGGCCAAAAATCGCCATATTGATCCTCGGATATTTGAATTATTTCCCGTTTTAGAGGGATTTTTGCAGCGGCGTGGCGGTGATTTAAGCGGCGGGCAACAACAACAATTAGCAATTGCAAGAGCACTGCTTGGTAAACCTCGACTGCTTTTGTTAGATGAACCCACAGAGGGAATACAACCCTCTGTGGTCCTTGATATTGAAAAGGCAGTTAAGCAAATTGTTGCAACTACAGGAATAAGTGTCTTACTTGTGGAGCAGCATTTGCATTTTGTGCGGCAGGCCGATTGGTACTATGCAATGCAAAAAGGTGGAATGGTGGCAAGTGGCCCAACAGCCGATTTAAGTAAAGTTGTGATCGATCGCTTTTTAAGTGTGTAATTCTGCAACTTTAAAACTTTCCACCAGTTCTGCTCCGCCAAATTCATGGCTCCATATCTCCACCTCTGCTTCCTGTGGAGCCGAAAAATTTAGTATTTCAAATGGAAATATCACCCGCTCGAGGTAATAATTTTGAGCGCCAAAGCAGCGCAGGATAATTATTCGATTTAGGTTGTTTCGAAAACTGCAGTCGCTTGCTTCCATCGGTGTGATCATCATTTCAACACATCAAGCCACGTTTAATTTTATTTAACGGTTGCAACGGTCACTGAATTAGTGGTTGCCCCTTGATTTTAGATTCTTTTAATAAATTGCGAAATAGTTGTTCAGCAAGTGGAACTGCCTCAGGTGTGATTGGGCGGCAATCGAGGCTATTAAGTAATACCGCTGCTTCACCAGGGATTAGTGCATCGCCTAATTGCGATTCAGTTGCTCTTCCTTGTTGCAGGGCTGCTGCCCGCATGGTTCCAGGTAAACAGCCGCTGGCAAGGCTTGGTGTTATCCAGATGCCCTGCTGCTGCACCAGCAGATTTGCGCTTGTGGCGCAGCAGAGTCCGCCAGCGCTACTGAGCAATAAGGCATCTTGGCAGCCAGCAGTTGCTGCTTCTCGCCGGGCTAAAGCCATTTCGCCGTAGGCAAATGTTTTGTAGTGGCGCAGGGCGCTATCTGCCCATACTTTTATCTTTTTGCTAATAATTATGGTCTGCATTTGAAATGTTGGCTTATGGCGATGCAAGCTGCCCCAGAGTCGTCCTGCTTGATCATTTTCGCTAAGGGCTAAGCCTCTGCCGCCCCCATCGCCCTGGCTCCAATTAAGACGTAGGGCGCCATCTTTGATGCCACTGCGCTCTATAGCTGTTGCGATCAAGCTTCTTATTTCTGATTTGGCAGGCGGATTTGGCAAGCCCAAGTGCAACGCCCCCAGATACCAGCGCTCTAGATGTTGATCAAGCAGTTGTGCTTCCCCGCATACAAGCAGAACTGTTTCAAATACACCTTCTGCCAGCCTTAAACCCCTATCGCTGATCGGTACACCCAATTCATTGGGATCACCCCATTTTGAATTACACCAAGCGATTGCATCCATTAGCGCAAGGCTGCGAGTAAAGGTTCTATTTTCCAGCCAAGTTCTGCTGCTTCTTGCTGCGGATTGGAATCAGCAACAATGCCGCAGCCAGCATGCACCCTTAAACGTTTAGCGCGCACCATTACGCTGCGAATCAGGATATTGCTATCAAAACCGCCATCGTTTTTAAAGTGAAAGAAGCTGCCGCAATATGGGCCCCTTGCCACTGGTTCTAATTTATTTAAATGTGCACAAGCGCTGATTTTGGGAGCACCACTTATCGATCCACCTGGCCAGCAGGCGCGCAGTAGAGAAGCAGCTGTTTGTGTACCTTCTAATACTCCTGTTACAACCGATGTGAGGTGGTGCACCTGTGCGTAACTTTCAAGGCCTAATAGTTGTGGCACTTTGATGCTACCCGCTTTGCATACCCTGCCTAGGTCGTTTCGTAATAGATCTACGATCATTATGTTTTCAGCCCGATCTTTTGCGCTTGTTATTAGTTCAGCTGCCGCCGCTGCATCATTATCTTGCTCTTGATGCCGGGGCCTGGTGCCTTTAATTGGCCTGGTTTCTACGTTGCCTTCTTGATCGCAAGATATAAATCTTTCTGGTGATGCACTCAGCACTGCTTCCTGATTGCTTGCAATCATTAGGCCCCCAAACGGTGCAGGGCATTTGCTGCGCAAGCGTTGATACATTGCTAATGGATCTGCATTTGCAGGCAGTATGTATTCAGCGCATACACTTAGATTGGCTTGAAAAATATCACCTGCTTTAATCGATTCTTTTACTTCCTTTACCTGCTGCTCAAAAGCACTTGTTGTTGTATGCCAATACCAAGCATCTAAACCAATGCCTGCGTTTGCTATTGGCTGCTGTTGATCTGCTGTGGTGGGTTTTGAGCGCAGCAAGGCTTCTAGTGGTTTTTGATACTTAGCCTCCCCTGTTAACCAAAGCTTTTGCTTTTCTAGATCCAGGTGCACCACTGCTCCATAGCAGCCAGCCCAAAGTGTTGCCATGTCTGGTGTTTGCCAATGGGGGCCCGCTTCTACCCAGGCGCCAGCTTCATAGGCAAGCCAGCCAAGCCAGCTGCCGCTGCGATTTGCTTGGATTTCTTGCAGAGCCTTAAAGGGGTCTTTGCTGCCTGATTCACCGGGAAGCCCGCTGCAGCGTATTTGTGTTTGCGGTGCTACCGCCAGCAAAACCCTGTTTCCCAAGGGGCTGCCGTCGCCATCAAGCCAAACGAAGCCTTCGCTACCAAAACAGCGCACTAGCGCTTGGGCTAATTGTTGTGGTTCCCACCAGGGCAACTGATTCATTGGCCCACCAGATCACTGCGGCCCGCTTCCAGCAATGCAGCATCTCTGATACGGCAACTATCGCAAATACCACAGGGTTTTTCTTCGCCGGCATAGCAACTCCAGGTATCAGCAATCGGCAGCTTTAGCCGTGTGGCTTCTTGCACGATCTTTGTTTTGCTCCATTGCAGCAATGGGGCCCAAAGCTGCGCACCTTTACCTTCCCTACCTGTTTTAGTTGCCAGATCAGCAAGATTTTGGAATGCGGCTAAGTAATCAGGCCTGCAATCTGGATAACCGGAATAATCCACAGCGTTAATGCCAAGCACTAAACGTTCAGCAGCGCGGGCTTCCGCCAAGCTCAGCCCTAAGGCAATAAATACGGTATTGCGGCATGGCACATAAGTATTAGGAATTACCCCTGCTTCCACACCATCAGTGGGCACGCTGATTTCGCTATCGGTAAGTGAGGATCCACCCCAGGCCGCCAGATTCACTGCGATTATGTGATGTTCAGGGAGCTTTAAATGATCGGCCAAATTTTTTGCAGCTATTAATTCCCGCTGGTGGCGTTGGCCATAGTTAAAGGAAAGGCCGATTACTCGATAACCAGCCTCTATAGCAAGGGCAGCAGCGGTAGCGGAATCAAGGCCACCAGAAAGCAGCGCGATGGCAGTTGGTGGTGTGTTGTGCATTGTGGGGCCAGGATGGGTTCAGTTTGATCTAAGGGCCGTGTTCAGAGTTGCATTGTTTTGTTCAGCTTTTTGTTCAGCTGTTGCTTTAACACTTGCTCTAGAGCCCGCTAAGGCGATACCGATGCTTGATCTAAAACCGTACGCAGAAGCAGCGGCAGGGGAGCAGCGCTTTGTAATCCAATTAAATCCATTGCTAAAACCATCACCCGATCAGAGTATTTCAAATAATCCTGCTGATTGGCGGGTGCAGTTGCTGGTGGGTAAGGAGTTGGAGCTCGATTGCAATTTGCACCGTTTCACCGGCAGGTTACGTTCTGAACCAGTGCTGGGAACCGGCTACACGGTGTATCGAGCCGAACAAATTGGCGTGATGCGTTCCACCCGCAAAGCTTGCCCAGGCCAGGCACTTACCAAGCAATTCATACCGCTTGGCGGCCAACCATTTGTATTTCCATTTAACGCAAGTGTGCCGATTGTTGTTTATGCGCCTTTGGGTTTCCAGGTGCGCTACCGGCTTTGGAAGGCGGAAAAAAATATCCAACCAGCCCAGTTGCGTTAGATATCTCGCTTAGCTATTGCACCCCTAGCCATTTGTGGGTTTGCAGGCTTAAGCGCCAGTTGGGATGTTTAAGCACATAGTTGATTGCCAAATCTCTGCCTGCTGGGCAATCGGCGCCAGGTTGCAATAGCAGCGTCGCAGATTTTTGATTCGCTGCTGCGATATTTGCTGCTGCCATTGATTCTGCAAATTCCAGATCTGCCACTTCATGCACCACTAGTTTCAATTCGTCGCAACAAGAAAGCAGCTCATTGCATGGCGGTTTATGGCGTTTTGGTGAAAGGCTGATCCAATCAAATTTCCCACTGAGCGCATCCACCCCACTGGTTTCAAGATGTAAAGGCAATCCCAGCACCGCAAGGATCTCGCATAATTCATCAAGGTTGTGATGCAGTGGTTCCCCGCCTGTGATCACAACAAATGCAGCACCATCTGCAGCAGCAGCAGCGGTTTCAGCGCTTAGTTCGGCAAGGCTTCGCCGTGGATGGGCAGATTGGGGCCATGAATGCTTTGTGTCGCACCAGCTGCAGGCCACGTTGCAACCAGCTAAACGGATAAAAAATGCACTGCGGCCGCTATGAATTCCTTCCCCTTGAATTGAGCGAAAGGTTTCCACCACCGGCAATGAATTCATTTTTATTGTGTTTGATATTTAAGAGCCGCTTCAATCAAACCGCGAAATAAGGGATGGGGCTTGCCTGGCCTTGATAAAAATTCTGGATGATATTGACAAGCTAAAAAGTAGGGATGGCTTTTTAATTCAATTAATTCCACTAAACGACCATCGGGCGACATGCCACTTATTTCATAACCTGATTCTACAAATAAACTGCGGTAAGCATTATTAAATTCAAAGCGATGGCGATGTCTTTCATATACCACTTCTTCTCCATATAGTGCGTGCGCTTTACTGCCAGCTGCCAAACGGCATGGGTAAACTCCAAGCCGCATCGTGCCGCCAAGATCCACCACATCCTGTTGTTCCGGTAGTAGATGAATTACAGGATGTGTGCTAGCGGGTTCTAATTCGGCACTGGTGGCATCCACTAAACCGGCGCAATTTCGAGCCCATTCGATAACAGCGGTTTGCATGCCGAGGCACAAACCAAGAAACGGCACCTGCTGCTCTCTTGCCCAACGGATTGCATCGATCTTGCCATCAACGCCGCGGTTGCCAAAACCCCCAGGCACCACCACCGCATCCATGCCTGTTAATAACTTTTCAGCTCCTTGCTCCTCTAGGAGTTCAGCATTAACCCAATGCAGATCAAGGCCGCAATCGGCATCAAGGCAAGCATGACGCAGGGCTTCAACCACCGAAAGGTAAGCATCATTTAGCTGCACATATTTACCAACTAAAGCAACTTTTACTGCTGGGCCTGGGTTGCGTAGGCGACGCACTAATTCTTCCCATCCAGCCATATCACTTTCATGATCTTGTAGGTTTAGCACCTCCAATAGTTGACGGCATAAACCTTCGCGTTCCAGTGCAATCGGCACCGCATAAATACTGTCGGCATCAAGGGATTGCACTACGGCTTTAGCCGATACACCACAAAAGCCACCAATCTTTGCCTTTAATTCATTGCTGATTTCACGATCACTTCTACATACTAATAAATCTGGCTGAATACCAATTGAGCGCAATTCTTTTACCGAGTGCTGGGTGGGCTTTGTTTTTAATTCACCCGATACGCCAATGTATGGCATAAGTGTTACGTGCACGTAGGCAAGGTCGTGGCGACCCACCTCGCCGCGAAATTCACGAATTGCTTCTAAAAAAGGTAGCGATTCAATATCACCTACGGTGCCACCAATTTCAGTAATTACCACATCTGCGTTGGTATTAGCGGCAACCCTATGAATCCGTTCACGAATTTCACCGGTAATGTGAGGTATAACTTGCACCGTGCCGCCATTGTAATCGCCACGACGTTCTTTGTTGATTACCGCTTGATATATAGATCCTGTGGTAACGCTATTTAGCCTAGACATAGCCGTATCAGTAAAGCGTTCGTAATGGCCTAAATCCAGATCGGTTTCAGCGCCATCTTCAGTTACAAATACTTCACCATGTTGATAGGGGCTCATTGTGCCTGGATCTACATTTAAATATGGATCAAGCTTCAATATCGAAACGCTATAACCACGGCTTTTTAATAGCCGCCCCAGGCTGGCTGCCACAATTCCTTTGCCGATGCTTGATACAACACCGCCGGTTACAAATACAAATTTGGCCATAACGCCAGCCTATAGATCAGCCTTCAAGAATGCTACGCAGCATCCAGGCAGTTTTTTCATGTATCTGCAAACGTGCATTCAGCAGATCGGCAGTGGGGCCATCTTCCGCTGCTTCAGCTAGGGGCAGGATCCCGCGGGCGGTGCGAGCTACGGCCTCGTGGCCTTTCACCAATTCCGCCACCATCGCCAATGCTTCAGGCGCTTGTTGTGCTTCTTCAATGCTTGATAATTCCGCATATCTGCGGCCGCCCATAGGGGCAAGGTGGCCGAGGGCGCGAATACGCTCGGCGATCTCATCTAAGGCATTCCATAGCTCGGTGTATTGCTCCATAAACATGGAGTGCAAAGAGCTAAACATTGGCCCAGTTACGTTCCAATGGAAGCCATGGGTTTTTAAATACATCACATAGCTATCGGCAAGCAGCCGCCCTAATCCTTCGGCAATTTCTTGGCGTTGGTTGGCGGGGATACCGATATCGATGGGGGGAGCGAGATGGGCCATTTGCTGAGCGGATGGGCTTGGTTTACTCATATTGAATCAACCCAGGTGCTGGCAACATTTAATTCAGCCAGTTGAGCGTCGCTGGCAGCGCCGGGGGCGCCCGTAAGCAGGCATCGTGCTTGTTGGGTTTTTGGAAATGCAATCGTGTCGCGGATTGATTCTTCACCTGCCAGCAACATCACCATTCGATCTACGCCAAAGGCGATGCCGCCATGGGGCGGGGCGCCAAGCTCTAGGGCCTCAAGTAGAAAACCGAATTGAGTTTCTGCCTCTTCTGGGGCAAGGCCAATGGTGTGGAGCACCTGCCGTTGCAACTCTGCTTTGTGGATTCGCAGCGAACCGCCGCCTAATTCGAGGCCATTTAGCACCAGGTCGTAGGCCTGGGCCCTGGCGCTAGCGAGATCATCAAGATCAGCTGGATTTGGCGAGCAGAAGGGGTGATGCAGGGCTTCAAGGCGATTTTCATCGTTATTGCGCTCAAACATTGGGAAATCCACCACCCAGAGGAAGTTCCAAAGCCCTGGAGGCACAAGCCCAAGCTCCTTGGCAAGGTATTGCCGCACTCGATCCAGCGCCTTATTTACCGTTGCTGTATCGCCTGCACCAAAAAGCAGCAAGCTGCCTGGGGTGGCGCCAGTGCGGGCCAGTAACTCAGCTTTAGTGGTTTCGCTGAGATTGTCTTTAATTGCACCGATCGTGTCGATTTCTCCCCCTTCCCGCACGCGAATGAAGGCAAGGCCGCCGGCACCAGCTTTTTGCGCTTCGGAAAACACATCACCGCCTGGTTTTATGCGCACATTGCTCAGCGCATCATTGCCACCTGGCACTGCAATGCACTTAACGCTGCCCCCTGCTGCCACAGCACCGCTAAACACCTTGAAGCCCATGCCTGCCACAAGATCGCTCACATTGGTGAGCTCCATGCCGTAACGCGTGTCTGGGCGGTCGCAGCCATAGCGCTCCATCGCTTCATGCCAGGTGAGCCTTGGTAGCGGCAGCTGCAACTCCACCCCTTGCACTGCTTTCCAGATTGCTGCAATCAGCCTTTCATTTAGTTCAAGGATTTCCTCTTGGCCAAGGAAACTCATCTCTAAATCCAACTGCGTGAATTCCGGCTGGCGGTCTGCGCGGAGATCTTCATCACGAAAACAACGGGCCACTTGGTAGTAGCGCTCAAGGCCGCCCACCATCAGCAATTGTTTAAACAACTGGGGGGATTGGGGCAAGGCAAACCATTCCCCACCACATACCCGTGATGGCACCAGGTAATCGCGGGCGCCCTCCGGGGTGGATCTGGTAAGAACCGGGGTTTCAACTTCAATAAAACCTTCTGTTTCCAGGAAATTCCTGGCGGTTTGGATTGTTTTATGGCGCAGGGTGAGGTTGCGCCGCATCCGCTCGCGCCGCAGATCTAGGTAGCGATATCGCAGCCTTAATTCCTCTCGGGTGTTTTCCTCTTCATGCACCGATACGGGAAAGGGCAATGGCCGGCTTAGGGCGTTCAGCACTGTGAGCTGCTGGGCCAGCACCTCTACAGCACCAGTGGCAAGCCGTTCATTTAATGAAGCAGCAGGGCGGGCTCGCACCATCCCCTCCACCTGCAGCACCGTTTCACAACGGAGGTGCTCAGCGATTGCAAAGGCTTCAGGGCCTAGATCGGGGTCCACTGTGATCTGAATGGTGCCGCTGCGGTCGCGTAGGTCGATAAAGATCACACCGCCGTGGTCGCGACGGCGATCTACCCAGCCGCAAAGCAACACCTTGGTTTCAATGCTGTTTGTGCGCAGATCGCCGCAGGAGTGGCTGCGCATAGTGATGGTTCAGCGAATCGGATGATCCCATGCAGACGGTTCAATTAGCACGGTAAAAGGGGCGTTTCACCACTTGTGCTGCTTCTTGGCGGCCGCGGATATCAACGCTTAATTGGGTGCCGAGCTTGGCGAGAGCTGTTGGTACATAAGCCAAAGCGATTGGTAATTCAAGGCTTGGGGCCCAGCTGCCGCTTGTGATTTCCCCCACTAACTCCCCGTTGTGATGCACCGAATACCCATGGCGGGCAATGTTGCGCCCCTGCAGCTTTAAGCCCACCAGCCGCCGCGATACCCCCTGGGCTGTTTGCTTTTCCAGCACTTCTCTACCGATGAAATCAAGCGGCATTTCTAGATGCACCAACCAGCCGAGGCTGGCCTCCAGCGGGCTGGTGTTGGCATCCATATCACTTCCGTAAAGGTGCATTGCTGCTTCTAAGCGCAAACTGTCGCGGGCGCCTAAACCGCATGGAGCCACCCCATCAGCCAGCAATTGCCCCCAAAGCCAGCAACCAACTTCGCGGCTAAGCAACAACTCAAAGCCATCCTCTCCGGTGTAGCCGGTGCGAGCGGTGAATACTTTTGAACCGTTGATTTCTAATTCGCGGTGGCCAAAGCGCGGCAGGCCCGATAGATCTTCACCACAAAGTTGTTGCAGCTTTGCTGCAGCTTCAGGGCCTTGCAAAGCAAGTAAGACCCCAGTGGTTTTTTGATCACTTATTTCTATGCCTTGAGGTGAAAGATGTTGTTCAAGCCAGGCGGTGTCAGCTGCAACGCAAGCGGCATTAATAACAACAAATAATTCATCAATGCCAGCGATTTGGCCGCGATCATAAATAATTAGATCATCAATAATTCCGCCGGCTTCATTTAGTAGCACGCTGTAGATCGCTTCACCTGGGCCGATGCGATGCAGATCGCTGGGTACTAAGCCTTGTAATTTGTCTTTTGCGCCCAGCCCCTTCAGCTTCAGTAAGCCCATGTGGGAGATATCAAATACGCCGCAACTACTGCGAACAGCCTTGTGCTCAGCAATCACGCCTTCAAATTGCACCGCCATCTCCCAACCGGCAAACGGCACCATGCGGCCTCCGGCATTGCGGCACGATTCGGTTAAAGGGGTGCGGAACATGAGGCTCAACTAGCTGTTGCGATTCTGATACCTAGAAGCATTTGATTGCTGCGATTTAATTCGCATTTCGGTAGGAAACCTGCAGTTTGCTTTGCAAGCTTTGGTATTGGTTGCATCCTCTCTAAGTTAAGTGATCTTTTTTAATTCCATGGCTAGCCGCAGTAGCTGCCGTAGTTGTAAGCATTGCCAGCCAGCCGGTGGATTGTCTTGGTGCAAATTACGGCAAGTGCCCTTACATCCGGAGCTCACGGCTGACCTTAGTTGCCATCATTGGACTGCCAAAGCACCGGAATTACCGCCATTGCATTTATTGGAACCCGCAGGTGTAGTTCCAAACGACAGCCATCAGCTTCCCTTGCTTGAATTTAATCATTTGGAATTCCATTAATTAGCAGCAGCAAACTGCGCACAACCTTTGCCGCAAAAATGCTGCTTACACCCGATGGATCAAGCATTGGCGCCAGTTCCACCACATCTGCTGCCACCAGGTTGTGATGGCGTAATTCATCGATAAGGCAAGCAAAATCGCTCCAGAGAAAACCGCCGGGTTCAGGGGTGCCGGTGCCCGGTAGCACCGCTGGATCAAACCAATCCAGATCAACGGTTAGGTAGATCGGAGTGCCGCGTAAAGGTTGCAATGCCCTTGCCATCTGTTCGATTGCCACCAACCTGTTGGTTTGATGTAGCTCCTTAAATTCAGCGCGGCTGCCACTGCGGATGGCCATCTGCAGTAGTTGTTTACTTGGCAACACCTCTAGGCAGCGGCGCATGGCGCAGGCGTGGCTGTGGTTTGATCCCAGCCATTCATGGCGTAGATCAGCATGGGCATCGAGTTGTATCAGCACTAAATCAGGATGTTTAGCGGCTACAGCCGCCACAGCACCGGAACTAATCGAGTGCTCACCGCCAAGCATTAAGGGCTTGAGGCCGAGAGCCAGCACCGCTTCGGTGGCCTGCTTCACGGCCGCTACCACCGGCTCGGGGGCGCCGAAGGGAATGTTCACGGCACCCAGATCCACAAAGGCGAGATCTTCGAGATCCAGATTTAGTTGAGGGCAGTAGCTCTCAATGCCATTACTCACTTCACGGATAGCGGCGGGGCCAAAGCGAGCGCCGGGGCGAAAGGAAGTGGTGCCATCGTATGGAACACCAAATATTGCAACCGAGCAGGCGGCGGGCTGCCGGCGGCTGCCCATAAAAATCGCACCATCTGAATCAAATAAATCCGAATCAAATAGATCTGAATTCACTAAATCGCTCATGAATTAAGGGCCCTTTCAATGTTGGCGGGAATGGCATCAAAAGCACCGCGTTGCCAGCGGGCACTCCAGATTTCGCAGCCGGCGGCAATGCTGGCTACCCGTTCTGGTTTTGCCTGGCGGTAACGGGGGCCATCCACTGCAGCAAAGGTCCAACTCCACCAACCACTGGGATACATCGGTACCCAGCCATACATAGGATCGGCATAACCAAAAACCTCCCGCAGCAGTTTCACCGTATCGATGTGCACTTTTCGGAAAGCTTCTGGTGATTCGCTTTGGGTGGCAAACACTCCACCGGGTTTAAGGATGCGCCGGCAATTTTCAAAAAAGGCGCGATTAAATAAACCTTCAGCTGGGCCAGCGGGATCAGAACCATCAACGATCACCACGTTGTAACTGGCATCTGCTGCATTAGCGGCAAAAGCAATGCCATCCCCCACGGTGAGCTGGAATCGGGGATCTGTCCAACAACCGCCCCCAAGGCTCGGTAGGTGCTGCTGGGAGAGCTCCACCACTAAGCCATCAATTTCCACCATGTGCAGCTCTTTAACGCCGCTGTGGCGCAGGCATTCACGGGCGGTGCCACCATCACCGCCACCAATCACCAGTACCCGTTCAATTGCTTCGGCGCCGCAGAGGGCTGGATGTACCAATGATTCGTGGTAATGACGCTCTTGGTGCTCAGCGGTCATCCAGCAGCCATCAAGCAATAGGCCTTTGCCATAACGCTTGCTTTCGATGATCGATACCCGTTGAAATGAGGATTGTTGTTCGCTGATCACATGGCCTTCAAGGCCGTAGCGCACACCATCAAAAATTTCATCAATCCAGCCGGGTTCGGGCATGGGGGTATTGCATTGGTTTCCAATACAGCTAAACCTTTAGCTGGGTCGCTTGTCAGGTGAGCTATGGCACTAAGCCGCAGAGAGCTGTTGGAAAAAGCCGGATTACTGGGGGTGGCGCTGGGGTTGAGCCAGTGCTGGCCAGGGCTGGCTGGAGCTAGTGCGATTGATTTGGATTTGCGCGCTGAATTGGAGCAATGCAAACCAAGGTTGCAGCCATTGGAAGCCCTAATGGCTGGCAATCAGCGCTTCATGGCGGCATGGGCCGCTGCGGGGGATGCGGCAAGCCCAGAATTACGGATGCAAGCCCTGCAGCTTGCCTATGGCGAGAGCGGTTGTGAAATCAATCCAAAAGCCCTAGCGCAAGGGCAAAGACCATGGAGTGCTGTGCTTACCTGCGCTGATTCGAGGGTGCCCCTGGAGTGGTTATTTAATACAGGTGATGGCGAATTATTTGGGGTGCGCAGCGCCGGCAATACCGCTTTTAACGAAGGGGTGGCCTCTTTGGAATATGCGGTAGCAAATCTGGAGGTGCCTTTGATCGTGGTGCTTGGTCACAGCGGCTGCGGCGCTGTGACAGCTGCAATGGCTGAGGCAACACTTACGCCATTACTAGAGGATTTAGTTACTCCAATTCGCGCTTCTTTTGTTGCCGGTAATAATCTCACAGAAGCAATTAAAGTAAACGCTTGTTATGCGGCAGCTCAGCTACCGAAACGCAGTGAATTGTTGCAGCGGGCGCAAGCGAGCGGGAAGTTAAAAATTCAACCTGCTTATTTCGATATCAGTTCAGGGCAGGTTAGTTTGCTTTTGGTATGAATTTTGTAGATCGTCCTGTAATACATAGGCAACACCATCTGCCTTTAGCAGGGAATCTTTATCAAGCACTCGCATTTTATAAGACCAACCTTTGGGTAAACTTAGGCGTTCACCAAGGCGATCTAAATCTTCAATTTTTAAATTCTGATCTACAATTTGGGAGTAGCTTTGCATGCGAAATATTGCGCCAGAAGCTGAGGTTAATTCATATACCTTCCTGCCTTTCAGGTAGCTGAATGTGCTGCTGCGATCGACTGAATTTACTTGATATGGTCGCTGGATATTTAATATGTTAGCCAGGCTTACTTTTATGGAAGCGCGTTCTCGCAATTGCAAGCCATTAAATTCAACTACCCTGCCAGATTTTGTAGCGCCCGCCGCCTTTATCGCATCCATCATCCAATAACGCGGTCCATTCAGTTTCACCATAAAAGCGCCAAAACTAGCGGCGATTGATTTTGCATTTTGGCGCGACCATAAACCAATTGGGCAATTATTTAAACCTGCGGTATTAAATACTGGAATTTCAAAATTTGTACCAGTGCGGAAGATGGGGATTATTTCGCAATATCTTGAATTTCGCAACTCTTGCGCAGCTGCAAGAAATTGGGTTTGTTTTACCGTAGGTATCGATTCGGCACCTATGGCCATTGCAAAAATAAGTGGAATAAAAAAGCTAAACATGCATAATTAATTGAGCTCATATTCACATTAAGCGATGCCGGCATGGAGTTTGATCAACTGCGGCTGAACCAGCAGCTTGTGATTCCAAGCGCTGAATTGAGCTGGAGATTTTCCCGTGCTTCCGGCCCTGGCGGACAAAACGTAAATAAAACCGATTCGCGGGTGGAGTTGTTGTTTGATCTTGCTCGTAGTGAAGCCCTACCAATACTTTTAAAAACTCGTGCATTGCAACGCCTGGCAGCTGGTTTGGTAGATGGGGTAGTGGTGATAACCGCTGCGGAATATCGCTCCCAGTTGCGTAATCGGGAGGCAGCTTTGGTTCGTTTGGCGCAGCTATTGCGCACTGCGATTGCAGCACCTCCGCCACCAAGGCGTGCCACTCGCCCCAGCCGTGGTTCGGTGGAGCGGCGCTTACAAGCAAAAAAGCAACGCAGCAGCATCAAGGGCCATCGGCGCAGTGGGGCTACACCGGAGGATTAAGAGCTTTGATTTCAGCCTTTGCCTGTTGCCATAGTTTTTCTAGTTCAGTGATTGAGCAGCCTTCAAGTTCACCATCTAGGGCAGTTTCCACGCGGCCGAAACGATCTAGAAAGCGTTGATTAGTGCCATCTAAAGCTTCCTCTGGATTTAATTCACACCAGCGGCCAAGATTTACCAAGGTAAATAACAAATCACCTAATTCTTCTTGGGAATGTTTTTTATTGCCGCTGCCCAGCGCTTCTTTTAATTCCTGGAGCTCCTCTTCTACTTTTGCCCATACGCCATCGAGATCAGGCCATTCAAAACCGGCCGCGGCTGCTTTTTTGGAAATCAGCATTGCAGCAGCCATTGCGGGTTGGCTGCGTATTTTGCGTTGCAGTTCAGAAGCTAAACCCACCTTGGTTTCGCCGCGGGCCTTCCGCTCTTCTGCTTTGATTTCTTCCCAACTAAGGGCCGGCACTTCTGGATTAAATACATGGGGATGGCGGCGCACCAGCTTGGCGCTGATGCTATTTATCACTTGCTCAAGATCAAAAGCGTCGCGTTCTTTAGCGATTTGGGCATGGAGCACCACTTGCAAAAGCAAATCCCCGAGTTCTTCTGCGAGCTGCTGATCGCTGCTGTAGCGAATTGCATCTACCAGCTCATGGGCTTCTTCCAGCACATAAGGAATGAGGGAGCTGTGGGTTTGCTTGAGATCCCAGGGGCAACCACTTTCTGGATCCCGCAACTTGGCTACTACAGCGATCAGTTTGTTAAAAGCTTCCACGATTACTCAAATCAGAGCGGCATTGGATCGCCATCTTGGATCAAATGCAGCCAGGCACTTGCTTCAGTAGCGCTCAGGGCAATTATTACTAGCGGTTTTTGCTGTTGCCATAACTGCTGCCAGCAGCTGAGTAAAGCGATTGGGCTTGGGCAGCCGATTGGCTGAAAAATTGCTGCAGCGAGCAGTAACAGGATCGCTA
>ERZ889217.507-NODE-507-length-23276-cov-54.012618_pt1 | contig 23276 bp, 20 predicted proteins | sample MGYA00521098_ERZ889217 | MGnify/ENA primary metagenome ERZ889217 (study PRJEB32303, sample SAMEA104408613) | aquatic metagenome | biome: Brackish water; feature: Pelagic; material: water | place: Baltic Sea | collected 2014-06-10T22:04:00 | depth 2,362 m ... | reverse complement strand
CCAGACTTTGGTGCCGACTTGATCTGCTTCGAGTGATCCAAAATTTCTTGTTCTACCCAGCTGCGCGCCAATGCCAACTCTTCCTTAGTCACTGTGAGTGGAATCATTACTTCAACAATCGGAGAAAAACCCTCGCTGGCAACAATGTCGGCTGCTGCGAGTAAGGCCCGCACTTGCATCGCATACAATCCCGGCTTGATTACGCCGAGTCGAACACCACGTGTTCCAAGCATCGGGTTGACTTCTGCCCATGAACGCGCAGCTTCAATCAGTTTGGTTTCCTCTGCCGACAGACCAACTGTTGCTTTTTTGATCTCGAGTTCATCAACGCGAGGCAAAAACTCGTGTAACGGTGGGTCGAGCAAACGAACAGTGACTGGCAATCCGCTCATCGCGCGTAGCAATGCAGCAAAGTCTTCGGTCTGTACTTTGCGCAACTCGTCTAATGCTGCCGTCTCTTCTGCTGGCGTACTTGCCAAAATCATGCGTCGTACGACTGGCAAGCGATCTGGTGCCAAGAACATGTGCTCGGTACGACATAATCCGATACCCTCTGCCCCATATTCTCGTGCCTTAATGGCATCTTCATCGGTGTCAGCGTTGGCGCGCACTGCAAGTTTGCCCTTACGCACTTCGTCTGCCCACTTCAAGATGGTGAAGAATTCTTTTGTCGGCTTTGCTTCAGCAAGCATCATTGCTCCAATGATCACTTCACCCGTAGTGCCGTCAAGCGAAATGACGTCGCCTTCGCGCACCACTGTGTCGCCAACTGTGAACTTTTTGCCATCGATGTGCACGGATTCTGCACCAACGATTGCTGGCGTACCCCAACCGCGAGCAACTACTGCTGCGTGGCTCACGAGTCCACCACGAGCTGTCAAGATTCCCTTAGCAACCATCATGCCGTGGACGTCTTCTGGGCTTGTTTCGCTGCGCACCAAGATCACAGCTTCACCACGTCCTGCAGCGGCAGCCGCATCGTCGGCAGTGAAGTAGACAGCGCCAACCGCAGCACCCGGTGATGCAGCTAGGCCCTTTGTAAGTGCCTTTGACTTATTTGCAAACTGTGGATGCAACACCTGATCCAAATGTTCTGCGGCAACGCGCATGAGTGCGTCTTTTTTCGAGATCTTCCATGCGGCTTTACCCTTACCCGAAGGCTTGGTCATGTCAACTGCCATACGCAATGCGGCCGCACCGGTGCGCTTGCCAACCCGTGTTTGCAGCATCCACAACTTGCCTTGGTCAATCGTGAACTCTGTATCACACATGTCTTTATAGTGACGCTCAAGTCGATCAAAAATTGTCATTAACTCTGCATGAATTGCAGGGAACTGGCGTTTGAGGTCGTCAAGGGTCTCGGTGTTACGAATGCCCGCAACAACGTCTTCGCCCTGAGCGTTAACCAAAAAATCGCCATACGGTTTGTTTTCGCCCGTTGCTGCGTTGCGAGTGAAACCCACACCTGTACCCGAGTTGTTATCGCGGTTTCCAAACACCATCGCTTGTACGTTGACCGCAGTGCCTAAGTCATGGCTAATTTTTTCACGCACTCGATATGCAATTGCTCGTGCACCATTCCAAGAACGAAACACCGCCTCAATCGCACCACGCAATTGCTTCATCGGATCTTGTGGGAACTCACGACCGGTCTCTGCCTTAACCACCTGCTTGTATGTCTCACACAAAGCCTTCAACGCCGATGCTGGCAAGTCTGCATCACTCTTAACGCCGGCAGTCTTCTTGGCATCATCGAACGGATGCTCAAACTTTGCGCCATCAATGCCAAGAACGATTCGGCCGTACATCGAAATAAAGCGGCGATAGCTGTCGTACGAAAAACGCTCGTCGTTTGTGGTTCTGGCCAAACCAACCACGCTCTTGTCATTCAGTCCCAGGTTGAGCACCGTGTCCATCATTCCCGGCATCGAAAACTTGGCGCCAGAGCGAACCGATACCAACAACGGGCTCGAAGGATCGCCTAAGCGAGCCTTCATTTTGCGCTCGAGTGCAGCAACCTGCAGTGTGATTTCTTTGTCAAGACTCTTTGGCCAGCCGCCGCCCATGTAGTCGCGACACGCATCGGTAGTCACCGTAAATCCGTGCGGCACCGGTAAGTGCAACACGCTCATCATTTCGGCCAAATTGGCACCCTTGCCACCCAGTAAGTCTTTGAGACTCATAGGTGATTTACGGTGCTTATGATCAAAGGCGTAGATGTAAGTCATCTCACCATTCTAGAGGGGCGGAGTTTCTCCGTATGGGTCGCTTACGAGAACTCCACGCTTGATTAGAGCCAAAGCAAAGTTTCCTATCACAGTGGTATACACACCAACAATTTCATTGTCAACCAATACTTCGTCGCCAACTTTTACTCCTGGGACACAATTCACCCTGCATAATCTGCGCGGCGCCATTGACCCCCGCGAATCCATTCGTTCGACGAGTTCTTGACCCGGATAGCAGCCTTTGGTGAAACTCACCGCGACATCCGCCACGCTCGTTTCTGCAGGAATCATCTCGGTCGTGATGTCTATACCCATAACCGGCCACATTGCCCGTACGCGAGACTCAACAAATTCGCTTTGTGTTCCCTCTCGCAATGTTGCAGGCAGTGTCATCGTGGGAGAAAAAATATCGAATGCAGTACCATCACTTCGCCACGCGGGAATCATGCCACCGACATCAAGTGGCTGATCAATGTTTGCCGAGTCAGCAACCGATGAGTTGCTTCGTATTGCTCGCCACGTTTGGCGCTGTAATTCAATCTCGGCATTGACTCGGATTTTAAAACGACTGAGCCGAGCAACAGTTGGCTCACCAAAGTCTGGATCACAGTCCAAGACAAAACGATCGGCCGCCGCACAGGTAACACGCAGCAACGAATCAATCTTGCCAGTTGGCTGCAATAGCAACGATGTACGGACATCACCTGGCTGCATTGAAGCAATGTCTTGACTGAGTTGTGAATGCAAGTACGTTTTTGCATCAGAGCCAGTAACCGTGATCACATCTCGCTCAATCGAGATCCAAAACCATCCGTTACTCAATTGTGATCACTCATTGAGTATCCGCAGTGGCTTTACGCGCAGCAGTCATGCGCCGCGCAGCAGGTATAGCCGCCATCAATGCCGCGGTCTTATTGAAACACTCCAGGTCTTCATCTTCGGGAATGCTGTCTGCGACAATGCCGGCACCAGCTTGCAACGATGCACCATGCTCACCAATAAACATCGTACGAATAGCAATTGCCGTATCTAAGTTGCCACGGAAATCTACGTAGCCGACTACTCCGGCATATGGACCACGCTTAACTGGTTCGAGCTCGTCGATGATCTCCATCGCTCGCACCTTTGGTGCACCGCTCACTGTGCCAGCCGGCAATGTTGCGCGCAATACATCAATTGGTCCAAGTCCTTCCCTCAGCTCTCCCGACACCTGCGATGTTAGGTGCATCACGTGGCTGTAACGCTCAAGCGACATGAACTCATCTACATTCATTGTCCCAAACTTGGCAACGCGACCCACATCGTTTCGAGCGAGATCGACAAGCATGACATGTTCTGCAATCTCTTTCGGATTTTCTTTCAATTCTGCAGCCAACTTGCGATCGTGTTCTTCATCACTACCGCGTTTGCGGGTACCCGCAATTGGGCGACTGATCACTTTGCCATCACGTAATTGCACTAATGGCTCGGGCGAACTACCCACAATCGTCAATTCGGGGTGCTTGACGTAATACATGTATGGACTTGGGTTGACTTGCCGCAACACTCGATACACATCAAACGGATCGGCATTGAGTCGAACATCAAATCGCTGAGAGAGCACAACCTGGAAAATGTCTCCTGCCTGGATGTACTCCTTCGCCGCCAATACCGCCCGCTGGTACGAACTACCGCTTTTCTTCGGATCGAATTGTGATTTGTAGTCGTCGGGCCGTGGAGGCTCAACCGCCACATACGACAACGGCTTAGTCAAATCAGCTACCGCTTCTTGAATTCGCCCGATTGCCGCGTCGTAAGCAGCATTAATCTCAAGATTATTGAGTTTGATTAATGGAACGCTTTCGAGCAAATAAACGCGCTGCCTCCAGTGATCGAATGCTGCAAGTGAACCAATAACGCTGATGGTCGCATCGGGTAATTTGCGATCATCTCTTGGCACATTTGGCAAGTTCTCTACCTCGCGCACAATGTCGTAACCCAAGAAGCCCATCAGCCCACCTTGTAGCGGTGGCAAATCTTTCAATACAGGGGCCCTGTAGATCTTGAGGAGAGACTCCATTGCCGCCAACATGCCTTTGTCGAGCACCGTGCCACTTGGAATCTCACCAGTCGTAGTGATCTGACCATCTCGCAAAACAAGTGTTGCCAACGGATTGCGTCCTACAAACGAATACCGACTCCAGCGTTCACCGTTTTCAACTGATTCGAGCAAAAACCCCGGCTCGTCTCCAACTAGTTTCATATATGCGGCAACTGGCGTCTCCATGTCGGCAAGTACTTCTGTCCAAACAGGCACAACTGTGTGCGCTATTGACAGTAAATGAAAATCTTCGCGGCTCGGAAAGTATTGCATTAGATATACAACCCGGTACTTGCTTCAATACGAGTTGCTGCAACCGCATGAATGTCACGCTCGCGCAACATGATGTAGTCCTGGCCACCGACTTCAACTTCGTAACGATCGTCTGGACTAAATAGCACCCGGTCGCCGGTTTCGGCAGCGCGTACGTTTTGCCCCATAGCCACCACTTCGGCCCACACCAATCGCTTTGCCACTTGAGCTGTTGCCGGGATAACGATGCCGCCGTGCGAACGGCGCTCATTTTCGCCCTGGGGTACGCGCACCAACAAACGATCATTGAGCATCTTGATTGGAAGTTTTTCGGGCGCTCCAGTCACGCTCGTCAGGGTACTAGCGCCCTTGGCGTGCCGCACGTTGGACAAGTCGCAGAGCAGTATTGAGTCCCCGCTCGGCTTCATAGATTGCAGTCAACAAGTCGTCTCCAGCGTCAGCATTTTTTGGGTCACGTATTGCCATCAGTCGTGATGCACCGAGTGACGCCAAACGTTCTCTACAGCGGTCGAGCGTGTCGGCGATAGCTGCAAGTTCGGCCTTTGTGCTCTCGGTATTTGCTGCGCCATCGGCAGATGCATTTTTTGACATCGTTATATGACTTTCTTTGTTTTCTTCAATTTTCCATATGGCATCTCTGAAGACGGGCAAATATCAGCAAGCTCGCATACATCACACTTTGGCTTCTTTGCGTCACACACTCGACGCCCATGCAGAATTAAGCGCAAACTGAATCCACCCCAGTCTTTCGGGTCAAACATTGCGTTCAACTCATATTCGACCTTGACTGGATCCTCCTCTTTTGTCAGACCAAGTCGGCGTGACAACCTTCCGACATGTGTATCTACTGGCAGACCAGGCAGGTCGAAAACTACGCTTCGCAAAACGTTTGCAGTCTTTCGACCAACGCCAGGGAGAGTGACCAAGTCCTCAATTGCACTTGGTACTTGGCCATCAAATCGAACCATTACATTGTGCGCCATACCTACCAAATTCTTTGCTTTGGTTGCATAAAAACCTGTACTCCGAACTAGTTCTTCTACACGTGCAACATCAGCTTCTGCCATTTTTTGAGCAGTGGGAAATTCTGCAAACAAAGCTGGTGTCACCATATTGACTCGTACATCGGTGCACTGCGCCGACAAAATAGTTGCACTCAACAATTGAAAAGCGCTTTCGTGAGTGAGTTCACAAATTGGAGCGCCATAAATGTTCTTGAGTCTGATCAAAACTTCGGCAGAACGATCGAGGATCTTCTGATTGATTTTTTTTGTTGCTTTGACTTTTGACGCACTCTTTGCGCGCGTTGGTGTAGTAGCCACAGTGCCGAACACTAGCGATTAGCGCAGATAACCTAAGGATTATGGGGAATCTTGACATCAAACGATTGTCCGCTAACGAGGATCTCGCCGAAGTTAAAGCTTTGCTGCAAAAGGTTGAGCGCGCTGATGGAGTGCGACCGCTTTCCGATCACCTTTGGATCGACCTGCTGCAAGGTGGGCGCCCAGGATTTGTCGGAATTCTCGCATACATACCTGGCCATGATCACCCAGTTGCCTACTGCCAAGTATCTCGTGGCAACGATTCGTGGTCACTTGATTTAATTGTCAACCCACACCACCGCTACGACATGGCATCAATCGGTCCGGACATGCTCGCTGCCGCGTTAGCAATTATTTCCGAAGAAGGTGGTGGGCATGTGTATTGGTGGGTGTATGAACCAACCCAAGTTCATCACCAACTTGCAAATAGCATCGACTTTTCCATCGGTCGCACCGTCACCCAGATGCGAGTCAATCTCCCACTCAGCCAAGATGCACTTGACAAGGCAAAGCAAATCGAGACATGTGCCTTTCGAGTGGGCACCGATGAACAGTCTTGGCTCGATGTAAACAATCGTGCGTTTAGCGACCATCCTGAGCAAGGTGGGTGGACAAAAGAGATTCTTCAGTCGAGACAACAAGAACCATGGTTTAGCCCAAATGGTTTTTTAATGCATCACATCGACAACAAGTTGACCGGATTTTGCTGGACAAAACTACATCTTGATACACAACCAGTGTTGGGAGAAATTTACGTCATCGCCGTTGATCCTGATTTTTCAGGTAAGGGTCTCGGTCGATCACTCACTGTGGCCGGCCTGCAACACCTGGCCAAACTTGGCACCACTGTGGGCATGCTGTACGTTGACAACCAAAACAGTAATGCACTCAATATGTACACGTCTCTCGGTTTTGTAAGTCATCACCAACAGTGTGCATTTGTTGGCGATGTGCACTAGTTTTTAGCGCATGCCAACTGTCGAAAACCCAGAATCCACATCACTTCCTCGCTGGTCGGTTGCTGATGTCCATGAGTCTTTTTCATCTCGTTCGTTTACCGATGCGATGGAACGCGCCGGAGCAACTGTGTCGCGCATGGAGCAGCTCTTCGACCAACACAATGTGCGAGCAATCGAGCCACGCGCACCACGTGATGAAGACGGCCAAGCAGCAGATGCAGTAATCAAGTCGTTCAACACAACGGTTGAAGAATCCGAGATCTTGGGTGCATACATTTATGCGACCGTCAGTACCGACTCGCGTCACGAACAGGCTCAAGGCCTGCTCAGCGAGCTCGAAACATTGGATGCGCGAGTATCGCCACTGCTAGCCCGTCTTGCGGACTGGGTTGCGTCATTAGATGCAGACGCGCTTGCAACAGTCAGCATTGAGGCCCGCGAACACCTTGGCCCATTGCAACGCTTGCAGGCTCGTAGCGAACACCAGATGTCGGAAGCCGAAGAGGGTTTGTATTCCGAACTAGGCACAACAGGTTCTTCGGCGTGGGGTCGCTTACAAGGAGACCTCACTTCGCAACTTACTGTTGACGTACAACTTCCGGGTGGAACCACAAACATGCCGATGGCGGCAGTGCGCGGACTTGCAACTGATAGCGATTTGGCTACACGCAAGGCTGCATACGACGCAGAGATGCAAGCATGGCCGACAATTGCTGTTGCATGCGCAGCCGCAATGAACTCGATCAAGGGCGAAGCCAACACTGTCAATCGTCGTCGAAACTGGAACTCTCCACTCGATGCATCGCTCTATGGAAACAGTGTGAGTCGCGCAACATTTGAAGCAATGCAGTCAGCGGTGCACGCGTCACTCCCCGACTTTCGTAAATGGATGCGCGTAAAGGCTCAGCTTGCTGGCGATTTCAGCGGCTTGTCGTGGTGGAACCTTTTTGCTCCTCTCTCGGTCTCGCCAGGTGCTATCTCATGGGATGAGGGAATCAGCTTGGTCAAAGGTGCATTTGCGAGTTACAGCGATCAACTCTCACATTTAGTTGACCGCTCACTATCCGAGCAGTGGATTGATGCCGAACCACGAAGTGGCAAAGTTGGCGGCGCGTTTTGCATGTCGTTCGTGAAGGACCGATCACTTGTATTGCTTAATTGGAGCGGCAGCGTTGACTCTGCACAAACAACAGCGCACGAACTTGGCCACGCCTATCACAACACACAGTTGGCTGAGAGAACTGCATTGCAAAAACGAGTCCCAATGGCGCTTGCCGAAACAGCAAGCATTTTTTGTGAGACTCTCGTTGTCGAAGAAGGCTTACGAAAACTGCAGGGTGATGACCGTCTCGCACTGCTCAATGTAGACCTCATCGGTGCATCTCAGGTCGTCGTCGACATTCACAGCCGTTTCCTGTTTGAAACCGAAGTTTTTGCTCGGCGACAGCACCGCACACTTGGCGTGAGCGAACTCAACGAGATCATGCTCACTGCTCAGCGAGATGCCTACGGTGACGGCATTGATCAATCGACTGCCCACCCTCACATGTGGGTTCTCAAGCCGCACTATTACGGCAGCCACTTTTACAACTGGCCATACACATATGGACTCCTCTTCGGGCTCGGCTTGTATGCGCGTTTTCAACATGATCCAGAGCATTTCCGAAGCGGTTACGACGACGTGCTCTCACGAGCCGGCATGGACACAGCAGAGCAACTTGGTGCCGCATTTGGACTCGATGTAACAGACGAAGCATTTTGGACCGCGAGCCTCGATGTACTTCGCGCACGCATGACCGACTTCAACACACTTGCGCAAAAGCACTTGTAAACTGAACAAATGGTCAGTCTTTACGATGCGTCGCGCGAAGACATCACCACTCTCTTAGAAGATCAGCCAGCGTTTCGAATTAAGCAAGTCTGGGAAGGCCTGTATCAGCAATTTATTGAGCCAGCACAAATGCTCACTCTCCCAGTTGCCCTGCGCAATAAGTTGAACGAACACTTTCCGCCAGCACTCAACCTGACCACGATCAGCGTGAGCGATAAGGGAGATACCACCAAGTTCTTGTGGTCTCTTGCCGACGGTGGACACCCAATTGAAACCGTTTTAATGCACTATAAAGAGCGCGCCACGGTTTGTGTGAGCACACAAGCAGGCTGTGCGATGGCCTGCGGTTTTTGTGCAACCGGCCAAGCGGGCTTCACTCGACACCTCACGAGCGGAGAAATTGTTGAGCAAGTTGTGCGTGCTGCGAGAGAAAGCGCCAAGAAAGAACAACGCGTAGCAAATGTGGTGTTCATGGGCATGGGAGAACCGCTCGCCAACGAAGAGGCGGTGTGGGGTGCTGTCGAACGCATGCACCACGACATCGGTATATCTGCTCGACACCTCACCATTTCTACAGTCGGCATCATTCCAGGAATTCGCGCGCTCGCACAACGACCACTGCCCGTCAACTTGGCGGTGTCACTGCACGCGGCACGCGACCCATTGCGCGACCGTCTCGTGCCTATTAACAAGCGCTACCCACTCGCCGACTTGGTGCAGGAGTGCGCAGATTATTTACGTGTCAAAAATCGTCGCGTCAGTTTTGAGTGGGCCATGATCGAAGGCGTTAACGATCAACCGCAAGATGCCAAAGAACTTGCACGTCTTTGCAAGCGATTGCGCCCATCTGCACACGTCAATCTCATTCCGCTCAATCCAACACCGGGTTGGCCAACCAAAGGCACTTCGGCGCAAGGCGTGCGTGATTTTGCTGAGCAACTCGAAGACTTGGGCATCAACGTGACAATCCGTCGCAATCGTGGCACCGACATCGACGCTGCATGCGGACAGCTTGCAGCTGGTCAACCAATCAAGCTGTCTTCAAAACGAGAAATCCCCGTAACGTAGTTACCCAATAATTTTTTACGCTTGCAGTACGGCTAGGAGTCGCTCGCTGCCTTGCACTATTTGATCTGCAAGTAGCCGCTCCAAAACTCCACCCGCAAACAACGTGCCTCCGTAATGCAAATTGACTGTCAGGTTTGAGCCAACACTGGTCGCCCCAACTTGCGCAGTCAAGACCCACGGCGAATGCTTACGCCCGTCTATCTCTAGGCGCTCAAATACCACCTTGTTGGGGCTCTCACACACAGATCTCACCATACGCAAGCGTTTCGATCGAGCAAATGGTCCGACTTTTCCACGCAACTCAACCAGCCAAGCGCCGGGTTCAACCGACCCAGTTGCCTGCGCCGATACTTGATGCACGATGTCAAGCCAGTGTGGATACGTCGTTAAATCGGCCACTACGGCAAACAGTTTTTCTACGCCAACAGGTGCTTCAACGGTTGCAGTTACATCCATAAATATCGTTTATCAGGGAATATCGAACTCATTGAACGTCTCGCGTTCGAGTTCGACTGCAGGTACATTGTCAACCACATCATCAACTACTGGTCGTGGATATTCAATTGTTTCATCTAGACCGAACGCACGGCTCAGTAATTTTCCTTTTGGTCGCAATACTCCGCCCAAATCATCGGTGCGATCAAATTGTGGAGTCCACGGCAAAGCTTTTGTTTCTTGAAGGTCTGCATCGCGCACAACCGGCTTGGTGGCTGGTGTTTGAACTTCTTGCACTTCTTCAACAACTTTCTTTTCGGCCTGAAACAACATCGGTCGCACTGCTGGTTTCTTTTTCTGCTTCGATTCAGTCGCCGACTTTTTTACGCTTGCCTTCGCAGGCGCAACACCTGATTTGGGTGTCCTAAATAACCGCGGTGGGTCTTCTCGGCGATCATCAATTGACCAACCTTTTGGCACACTCATTCGGTCGCCGTGAACGGCGCACAACGCACTTCGACGCTCACCTTTGACCACTTCATAGTTCTGGAGCGTCAGTAGCAAACTTTGTGGATCAATAATGTATTCAACCGCTGCTGGTTGCGCACATCCTGGTCTTTCGCACTGCTGGGCCACGACTCAACACTAGTTCTCGTGGGCGATATGGGCCTCGATCCCACGACTTCCACGATGTGAACGTGGCGCTCTTCCGACTGAGCTAACCGCCCGAGACTGTTGAGGTTACAGCCCACTATTGGCTCGGTACAACGCACGCTTGACCCATTCCTTGCCGATCCCGTATCGACTCAGTGTCGGATGGGCATGTCATGTCAAAGCCGATCAATTGCCTCACAACTCCATAATGATCCACTTCGCACCCAACCTCAACGGCAAGTTGGTTGGAGTCAACGATTACACATGATCCCGACTGCAGCAAGCCATCCGGTTTTGTCGGGACAACCGGACCGCTCATCACATCGAGCAGCAGCACACTTACAACGCCAATCACAAGACTCCAACCGATCAACTTCTTGGGAAATTGCCCACGAACGATGGGAGTCGGTGGAAACAAAATTGACTCCGGAAAATCATCTTCTACCTCGCTTTGTGCACCAAACAACTCAGCATCGTACGCACGCCTGAGAGCAGAGTCCGACAACGTCGACCATGCCCGAACTACTTCGGCCATCTGCAGTGACGCCGTTGGTGATGCAACGACTGCACTGTCGGGATGCACGCGCCGTACAGCGCTGCGATATGCATCGCGTATTTGAGACTCGGTTGCTGTCTCTGCAACACCAAGAATTTTGTAATACGACATATCAATAGCCCAATGTAGGGTCGACTACCCCCAACAGCGGTTGTCCTGCCGCAAACAATTTCACGTTTGCTGTAATTCTTTGCCCAAGTAGCGCAGGAACCATATCGGCGGTATTTCCAACATGAGGCGTAATCACACAATTATCGAACGACCACAATGCATGACCGTGCGGGAGCGGTTCGGGATCCGTGACATCTAGCGCAGCGCCACCAATAATGTTGTTTTCAAGCGCCCAAACCAGTGCATCGGTATCGATATGTTTCCCACGACCAACATTGACAATCCACGCATGTGGCGACATCAACTCCAATTCTGTTCTGCCAATCATCGCAACGGTTTCCTCGGTCAGTGCCATGGCCATCACCACCGCATCTGCACCAGTCAACGCATCTGCCAAGTTGCCGACGTCGACAACTGTTGCAACTCCGGACATCGACTGGACGTGCTTGCGAACAACGGTGATATGGCAATTGAACGGCTGCAACATATCGATAATTGTTTGGGCAACACCACCACCGCCAAGAACAGTGACCCGGCCTCCAATCAACGTTCGACCTGCATCTTCAGACCACTGTTGCTTACGGGCATAGCCGTAGGTGTAACGCAGACCGCCAAGCAGTAATGCAATGGCGAGTTCTGCAACTGGGCCCGAGTACACCCCACCTTTTGCGCTGGTCCAGAGACGTTCGGATGAAATGAATGGCAAATAATCTTCAATGCCGGCGTACGGAAGTTGCACCCACTCAATGTTCGGATGCTCTTTGAGTACTTCCCCAAGCTGACCAGATTGCTGATAGTCGATCCATATCAATCCGTTGGCTCGAGCAATGTCGACGACCTCACAACCACCCGCCGCGACAGCATCAGTAGCCCATTGCGGTGAACCTGGCGGTCCTACTGCAATGCGCGCAGCGCGCGGTTGGCTCATCCGGATTTAGTGAGACTATGGCGCTTTGGTTTTGCGGCAGATGTCTTCGCTGCCTCTTTGCGCATACCCGCAATTGTTCCCGACAACAACACTGCGACGCTCAGGAACAGGATCATGCTGGCAAGCACATTGATCTGAGGAGGGATTCGCACACGGGCGGCCCCGTAAATCTGCAATGGGAACGTCACTACATTGCCCGAGTTGAAGAAGGTAATAATGAAGTCGTCGATGGATAAGGCGAAGGCCAGCAACGATGCCGCGAGAATGCCGGGCAAAATCAAAGGCAACGTAACTTTCATGAAGGTGCGCATGGGCGAAGCACCGAGGTCTTGCGCGGCCTGTTCCAATGTCCAATCAAACCCTCGAATGCGAGCGCGAACAGTAAGTGCAACAAAACTGACCTGGAACATAATGTGGGCAATAACGATGGTGGTAAATCCAAATTCGATGAAGTTCTGACCGAGGAACAGCGTTGCCAAAGAAGAACCGAGCACGATCTCTGGAGTGGTGAGCGGCAATATAAGAAATATATTGATTCCGCCACTTCCCCGAAACTTGTAGCGAGAGAGAGCAATGGCAATGAGCGAACCGAGCACAGTCGAAATAATTGTTGAAACTGCAGCAATTTCAAGGCTTACTCGCAGAGCATGAGTAAGTGATTTCTCTGCAAATGGATGCATCCAATTTTCTAAGGTGAACTCTTGCCATGCGATGTTGAAGTTGCCTTTAGGTTTATTAAAACTGAATGCAACAATGAAAATAATTGGTGTAAACAGATAGAGCAGCCCCATACCAGCGAAAATATTCAGTGCCCAGCGCGCAACCTTGCTCCGTTTACGCATTATGCCAAATCCTCAGTACCAAAGATTTTGGTATAAATCAACACCAACGAGGCGATGCTAAACATCAATACCGCCGACATCGCAGATGCAACCGGGTAATTATTTTGTTTCAAGAATTGATCTTGAATCGAGTTTCCGATCATTGTTGTATTTGGATTACCGAGAAACTGGGCATTCACGAAATCGCCTGCGGCGGGAATAAAGGTGAGCAGTGTTCCGGCAAATACGCCAGGAACAGAGAGTGGGAGCACCACTTTCCTGAACGCGCGTGCGGCACTTGAATACAAATCCCCCGCAGCATCGACGAGGTTGGTATCAATCTTTTCAAGGCTCACGTAAATCGGAAGCAACATGAATGGCAGAAAGTTATACGTAAGCCCACCGATAACTGCTGCGGGCGTATTCAGCAGTTTGCCGTTGTCCATGATGTGCAGCCACTCGAGCACCTGCACCAGACCTACTGCATCAAACGTCCGAACGACAAAACCTCGGTCGGCCAAGATCGTCGACCACGCAATAGTGCGAATGAGGTAACTCGTAAAAAACGGAATGACCACCATGCCGAGCAGAATGTTTTTATACCTACCACCCCGAAACGCAATCACGTAAGCAAGTGGGTACCCGATCAACACGGTTAAAACCGTGGCAATTGCCGCATACACGAATGCGTGTTGAAATTGCGTTCCAAAATCCTTGAAAGCATTCGAATAATTTTCGAACGCCCACGTGAAGTTATAGTCAACCGAGAATCTGCTGGGCTTCGTTGACAACGAAATTCGCAACAAACTCCAGACTGGAGCTAGAAAAAACAACGCGAGCCACAACATTCCAGGCTTGAGAAGGCCATACGGCGCGAGTAACCGACGTGCTTCTGGGCCACCCCGAAGCGCTAACACCAACACGCCGATGAGAACAAGCGCAAGCACAAGCAGCAGCACCGACGCTGCGGGGCCACTCACCCACCTTGCCCCCAAAGCAATGAGGCATACTGCGGCAACGAGCATGGCCCCGAGACCAACGCGATCGGCGTTAGTGCTGATTCGCCTGGAAGCGGTGACCGCCGTTGTCATGTTGTTTGCAGCGACCGAATTGGTGCTTACGCGCCGGTGATTGCCGAGAACTCCTCGTCAAATTTGGCTTCAACATCTTCTGTCAGTGTTGCAAATGCCCGCAAGCGTGCGCTCGTCGCATCATCTGGGAAGAGCAACTGGTTATCGGCTAGTTCTGGGTTGATCTTGGCCAATTCCTCGCGAACGCCCTTCACTGGAGACAGATACTGCACGTACTGGGTGATCAATGCTGCTTGCACTGGGTCGAAACAGAAGTTCATCCACTTCGCCGCGTTCGCAGAGTTCTTGACGCCCTTCGGCAACATCATGACGTCTGCCCAACGCGTGCCGCCTTCTTCAGGAATCACGAAGCGAATGTTGGGGCTGTCTTTGCCCAATTGCAACACGTCACCAGACCAGCCGATACATGCGGCAAAGTTTCCGCTGACCAAATCGTCGGTGTAGTCGTTGCCAGTGAATTGACGAATCTGACCATCGGCTTTAGCCTTGGCTAGTTTTTCAAATGCAGGTGCTGCATCGTCGAATGACGCGATTGTAGATGGATCGATACCCAAGCCCATTGCGATCAGTCCAATGGTGTCGCGCATTTCGGTGAGCATTCCGATCTTGCCCTTGAACTCTGGGTTGAACAATTCTTCAACACTATTTAACTCACGACCTGTTACGTCAATGTTGTAAGCAATACCTGCCATACCCGCCTGCCAAGGCATGCTGTATTCGCCGGTTGGGTCCCACGGTGGGTTCACAAATCCATCGGTAATGTTCGCCATGTTTGGAATGTCGGCGAGTGGCAACTTTTCTGCCCAACCAAGGCTGATGAGTCGGCCGGCCATCCAAAATGTTGGAGCAATGATGTCGGCTTCGATGGTCTTGCCGTTGCCAAGCAGTGGTTGAATCTTTGCAAAATATTCGTTGTTGTCGTTGTAGCCCTCGGTGTAATTCATGGTGATGCCAGTTGCCTCAGCAAACCGGTCGACCGTTCCTAAAGCAGAATCCTCAGTTGGGTCGATATAGAGCGGCCAGTTATCGAATGACACCGTGGTCGATGCTGCGCCACCGGCGCTATCACTACCACCGCACGCAGCGAGCAGTGCAGGGAGTGAAATCCCCACTGCGCCGAGCGCGCCAGATCGTGCCAGAAATTGGCGGCGGGTCATATTGCGGGACATTGGGCGATCATTCATGGTTTTCTCCTTCAATTGGTTATGTATGAGATCTTAGAGTGTTGATTCGATGTGATCGATGTCAGTCGTGTTTGCGCCTGCTTTATCGGGCCATCCATTAAGCACAAAGCCACAATCGCTGTCCCAGGTTATAGCAATGCGTCTACCTAGGGCAATCTGCGGCATCGTTGCCGAAGAGTCGGCCAAGCACGTCATTTCGGTGCCGTCATCAAGACGCACGATGAGGCGGGCCGTTGCGCCCTGAAACACCAAATCGGTGAGAAGACCCTCAATTCCCCTACCCTGCACTTCGACCGTTGCCGCGGGCTTGATGCGCTCGGGCCTCAGCATCACAGAGACTTTGTCGCCGACCGAAAATGCAGTGCCCGTTGCCGAAGCACGAACGATTGCACCGACTCGCAATCGAACAACAAGATAGTCACCATCGCGCGATTCGACCGTGCCTGGAAGCAAGTTGGCAGATCCAATAAACCCAGCAACAAACAACGAAGACGGCGTGCGATAAATCTCTTCTGGTGTGCCGATTTGTTCGACATGACCCTGGCTCATCACTGCGATGCGATCGCTCATGGTGAGCGCCTCGCCCTGATCGTGCGTAACAAAGATAAAGCTAATCCCGACTTCGCGCTGAATGCGCTTCAGTTCGATCTGCATTGCTTCACGAAGTTTCAAGTCGAGTGCAGCCAACGGCTCATCCAATAGCAGCGCGCTTGGGTAGTTGACAAGTGCACGAGCAAGCGCGACCCGTTGCTGTTGACCTCCGGAGAGTTGAGTTGGCTTTCGAGCGGCGAAGTCGGACAGGCGCACAATCTCCAACATTTCCATCACGCTCGTCTGGATCTTTTTCTCGTCTATTTTTTTGCTTCGAGGACCAAAAGCCACATTGTCGAACACCGTCATGTGCGGGAAGAGTGCGTACTGCTGAAACACCGTGTTGACATTTCGCTTATACGGCGGCACCGAAGAGACGTCCACGCCATCGAGCATCACGCGGCCTGATGTGGGCTGTTCGAAACCCGCAATCATCTTGAGCGTTGTGGTCTTGCCGCAGCCCGAAGGGCCAAGCATTGCAAAAAACTCACCAGTAGCGATGGAGAAATTGGCGTCGTGAACAGCGACAAAGTCGCCATATGTCTTCGAAATATGATCGAGTTCGATCACATTCTTTGGATTCGCCGATTCCCCCATGTTGCTCCTCGATTAGCTATTGAGATTAATCATCACGTGCTTGATACGTGTGTAGTCGTCAAGCGCGTAAGCCGACAAGTCCTTGCCGTATCCCGACTTCTTGTATCCGCCGTGTGGCATTTCGGCCACCATTGGAATGTGGGTATTGACCCAAACGCAACCGAAGTCGAGATTTTTGGTCATGCGCATTGCACGACCCAGGTCGCGAGTCCAGACCGACGATGCAAGTGCATACTCCACACCGTTGGCCCATTTGAGCGCCTCTTCTTCGTCGCTAAATTGCTGCACCGTGATGACAGGCCCAAACATTTCGCTTTGAATCATCTCGTCTTGCTGCTTGAGGTCACATATAACGGTTGGCTCAAAAAAGTAACCGGCACCGCTCACTTGTGAACCACCTGTTGTAATTCGCGCATGTTTTGGTGTGCGATCAACGAATCCCTTGACCTTATTTAGATGGGTTTCGTTATTCAGTGGCCCATACAACACATCTTCGCTCGGCTTACCCGTCTTGGTTTTCTTGGCGGCCTCTGTAAGCGCGTCCACAAAGTCGCGATAAATTTTTGGCCCTGCAATCACGCGAGTTGCGGCGGTGCAGTCTTGACCCGCATTGAAGTAGCCGGTCATCGCAATCGTCTCAACAGCAAGATCAATATCGGCATCGTCAAAAATAATGACAGGTGCTTTTCCGCCGAGCTCGAGATGCACGCGCTTCAAACTCTTCGCTGCTGCTTCTGCTACTTCCATTCCGGCGCGAACCGATCCTGTGATGGAAACCATCCCGGGAGTATCGTGCGTAACCATTGCACGACCAGTATCACGATCTCCACAAATGACGTTGAGTACGCCTGGAGGCAACACTTGACCCGCAATCTTTGCAACCAAGGCTGTGGATGCTGGCGTCGTATCGCTTGGCTTGAGCACCGTTGTGTTGCCCGCAGCAATTGCAGGAATAAATTTCCACACACCCATCATTAGTGGATAGTTCCATGGCGCAACTTGAGCGCACACACCAATTGGTTCGCGACGAATATATGAAGTGAAGTTGCTCATATATTCGCCAGCGCTCTTACCTTCGAGCATGCGTGCAGCCCCAGCAAAGAAACGAATCTGGTCCATCATCGGTGGCACTTCTTCGCCAAACGTAATCGCGCGCGGCTTACCGGTGTTCTCGATCTCGGCTTCAATCAGTTCAGTCATATTGGCTTCCATGGCATCTGCGATGTCATTGATCGCTTTTTGACGTACCGATGGCGTGGAGTGCTTCCACGAATCGAATGCATCAGCAGCAGCCTTCATCGCATTGTCAACATCGGCGGGGCCCGATAAGGCCGCCGTTGCATATTGCTTGCCGGTTACAGGATCAATGAGTGGCGTCGTGCGCCCGTCTTGTGCTGCAACTTCTTTGCCATTGATGTAGTTATTAAACATTTTCATAGAACAACACTAACCAGCAACGTCTAGTGCCATGAAATACACGAACGCGAATTGGACGTAGTGTCTAGAGCATGACATCAAGCATCAAAACACTCGGAGTGCCCAAGGAAATCAAGACTCTGGAGGGTCGTGTCTCCCTCACCCCAGACGGCGTGCGCGAATTTGAGCGCCTTGGAATTGAAGTATTTGTCGAGAAAAGTGCCGGAGAAGGTGCATCCATTAGCGACGCCGAATATGTGGCAGCGGGCGCCACGATTGTGCCAACAGCCGCCGATGCATGGGGACAACAAATGGTTGTCAAGGTCAAAGAGCCCAAGGCTGAAGAGTTCGGTTTTTTAAGATCAGACCTCACACTGTTTACGTATCTGCATCTCTCCGCGTATCCGGCAGTTGCTGCCGCATTACAAAAGTCGAAGACGACAGCTATCGCCTACGAAACAGTGCAACTTGACGATGGATCGTTACCGCTGCTTGCACCTATGAGCGAAATCGCCGGGAGACTGGCGACTCAAGCTGGAGCGCACTTTCTCGAACGCCCGCAAGGTGGTCGAGGCGTGCTGATGGGTGGCGCACCTGGAGTGCGACCGGCAAAAGTTGTTGTAATCGGTGCAGGCAATGTTGGTTACAACGCCGCGTGGATTGCTGCAGGCATGCAGGCAGAAGTAATCATCCTCGACAAAAATCTCGATCGACTTCGATACATCGAGCAAATTTGCATTGGTCGTACCACGACGCTCGCATCCAACCGCGGTGCTATCGAGCGCGTGCTCGCCGATGCCGACTTATTAATTGGCGCCGTACTCGTAGCAGGTGCTCGAGCCCCAATTGTTGTCAGTGAAGACATGGTGAGCAGCATGAAGCGCGGCTCAGTCATTGTCGACGTGGCAGTTGATCAAGGTGGATGTATTGCGACTACGCACGAAACCACGCACACCGACCCCGTATTTGATCTGCATGGCGTCATTCATTATGCAGTTGGCAATATGCCAGGCGCAGTTCCAAATACCAGCACATACGCACTCACAAACGCGACTTTGCCATATCAGATACAGATCGCATCACTTGGTGCACGCGAAGCAGCACAGCAAAGTCAAGCAATACGACTTGGAATTAACACTGCAAATGGGCACATCACAAGCGAGCCTGTCGCTCGTGAACTCTCAACAAATTTTATTAGTCCCCTTGACGCGTTGAGCTAAGAAGCGATTACTAGTCGCAGCAACTGTCTCGCCAACCACACGATGCACAACGAAAGTGTGCATGCTCGGCATAGAGACCAGAGCCACAGTGCGGGCACTCCGAAAAAATTCCGCGTGGTGAATTGCACACCTGCGCGCTCGTTGTACTAGCTGTCACTCTTGTAGCGTGAACGTCGAGATCAAGTTCGAATGCGTTATCCATCAGCATCATTCTTGCCGATCCGCCAACGACCATGACTGATACCAGCGCCCCAACCACCAGCCAACCCCGACGAGGTAGTGCCCGAGCCGCCCTTCAAGTGCGCGACTTTCGCTTGGTGTGGTTTGGATCCCTGGGCTCAAACATTGGCACATGGATGCAAAATGTCGTACTTCCCGCCTATGTTTACAACCGCACAGGCAAGGCATCGATCGTGGGTTTACTCATTTTCGCCCAACTTGGACCGCTACTTTTTTTGTCCATCCCAGCAGGTGTCATCGCAGATCGTTTTGATCGAAAAAAATGGCTCATCTCGATGCAAGTTGTGCAACTCTCATTTTCGGTCGCACTCGCAACGCTCGCACTAGGCACGCCACCAATCTGGGCACTTTTTGTAGCAGCCTTTGGCGTGGGCGTAGGAAACGCACTCAATGCCCCGGCATGGTCTGCGATGCTGCCATCACTGGTGCGTTCAGAAGATTTATCGGGTGCTATTGCACTCAATAGCACCGGAATTAATGGCTCGCGAGTTGTTGGCCCAATCATCGTTGCTGTTTTCTCGCAGTGGGGAGCAACTATTGCCCAATTCTTTTATTTCAATGCTGCAACATATCTCTTCGTAATCTTCGCCCTGTCTAGGGTGACTGTTCCAGATTTTGCACCAGACCCAACGCAAGGTTGGCGACGCTTCACCGTAGGTCTTTCTATTGCGCGCAATAGACCCGTTGTACGTCGTCTCATTATTTCACTAGCCACATTTTCGTTGCTCTCATTACCCTATGTCGGCCTCTTCCCCGCAGTCGCGCGACTCACATTCAATATTGATGAAAGTGGAGCTACATACAAGTGGCTATATGCCACATGGGGATTGGGTGCATGTCTTGGTGGACTCGCAATCGGCACTGTCTTTTCACATATAGATATGCGTCGTCTCATCCAAGGAGGATTCGCGGCATTTTCTGTTGCAATGTTTTTGTTTGCACTTTCGCAGTCGCCGCTGCCGGCATTTATTTCGGGATTCTTTTTAGGGTTCGCCTATTTCTTTACGACAACATCCATGATGACAGTGGTCCAAATGCGACTCGAACCCGAAGTCAGGGGTCGCGTGCTCGCATTATGGTTCATGGCATTTGGCGGACTTATCCCGTTCGGCAATATGGTTTTTGGTCCGCTCATCGATCGTTACGGTTCACGCGGAATGCTGCTCATTAGCTCTGCAACAGCCATGTTTCTTGCCTGGCGATGCAACATCACAGCTCTCGACAAAAAGCAATTACCACCCACAAATTAATACTTAGTTGATTAAAAGCGATACCAATTTCTCGAGTTGGGCAACGCGCGAACCCTTAATCAAAATGACTGCAGTTTTCTCCACTGCCGAAAGCATCGCCACAACTTCGTCGCGCGTTTGAGATTGCACCTCGTACATATCTGTTTCAACAGCGATGATCTCAATGCCGAGTTGCTTAGCAAGTCGAGAAATCTGCAGATGATCTCGTTCGGGCTCCGACAACTCGGCCATGACACCGAGTACTGCAATGCGCCGACTTGCATGAGTTGCGTTCAAGGCATGTAGCGCGGCAGCAATTGATGCAGGGTTTGCGTTGTACGAATCGTCAATGATCAATGCACCGCTCCGTCCAATCCGATGCTGCATCCGCATTTCCGACAAGATCGATGTCGATATCGCATCCGCTGCTAGCTGCAGATCAAGCCCTACTATGCCGGCGACAGCGATGGCCCCAACTGCATTGTGCGCCATGTGCTCGCCCGGCACATTCATCTTCCAAGATGCTTTACCCCACGGGGATTCAACAGTCACCGATGCGCATGCGCGCTCATCCAAGACACAACTCGTCATTCGCACGTCCGCCGTTGGCGCCACACCATATGTAATGACTCGAGCGCTCGTAAGTGATTGCATTGCCACCACACGATCGTCGTCCGCATTCAAAATTGCAAACCCTGAAGCATCCAGCGCCATGACAAGTTCGCTTTTTGCGCGAGCCACACCGTCCAGGTCTCCCACTCGTCCGGTGTGCGCTGAAGCTACCTTCGTGACAACACCAATGTGTGGCTTAGCAACCGCACAAAGTCGAGCAATCTCGCCAAAGCCTCGCATGCCCATCTCGAGTACAAGTGCCTGCACATCATCCTTGGCGTTCAATATGGTTACGGGCAGACCCTGATCATTGTTAAAGGAACGTTCGTTGGCCGTCACGCGCAATGCCGACCCAAGTGCCGCGGCAACAAAATCTTTGGTGCTTGTTTTGCCAACAGAACCCGTGATACCCACCACGCGGTTGGCAAGTTGTGCGTCAAGTTTATTTCTACCCCAAGTACCGAGTTGCAACAGCGCCAAAAGTGTGTCGGGCACAGTGATCGACGTACGACCAAAAGTTTTGCCGGTTGTCAAATACGCGCCAGCACCTGCTTCAAGTGCGGCTTCAATAAATTCGTGTCCGTCACGCTCAGCCGTAATCGGCACAAACAGTTGCCCAGGTCGAACGCTTCGCGAATCAAAACTGACACCAGACAGATGAGCATTTTGACCAACCAATATTCCGTTGGTCGCCTTCGCCACATCGGCGGCCATCAAGCGCATAACGCAATCCTAACGAGCAACGGCATTGCCATGGAGCAGCGACTGCCCATTTGCTAGTACCGTGTTTTTAATGACATCGCCACAACGCATTCACGTCATAGTGCTCTTTGGTGGTGAATCCGCCGAGCACGATGTCAGTTGTGTCACCGCCGCCCACGTGCTGCAAGCACTCGACACCGAAAAATATCGTGTTACTACAGTTGGCATTACTCGCCAAGGTCAATGGGTTCTCGTTACCGCACATGCCACCGACAAACTCTTGGTCTCTGGAACACCAATCTCGATAACCGAAATAGTTGCTCAGGTTCGCAGTGACGAGCGCGCCGTCGTTATGCCCCTACTGCACGGACCACTTGGCGAAGACGGCACCATCCAGGGAGTACTTGAAGTTGCGAATATCCCATATGTCGGTTCAGGTGTACTTGGCAGCGCCGTCGCGATGGACAAAGGTGTCGCAAAGCAACTGCTCGCCGTTAACGGAATTCCCCAACCCAAATATGTAACGCTGCACGAACAGCACATCACAGATGCTGCCCTTCAACACGCAATTGACACTCTCGGACTCCCGGTGTTTGTGAAACCAGCAAATATGGGTTCGTCTATTGGTGTAACAAAGGCACGCAATTTTGGCGAACTTCGAGATTCAATAGTCCTTGCTACTTCGTATGACGAATGGGTACTCATAGAAGAAGCGATCGTCGGTCGAGAAATTGAGGTCGCAGTTCTCGGGAACCTCACCGTTCGCACGTCGCTTCCAGGAGAAATTATTCCGAGCAGTGAATTTTATGATTACAACGATAAGTACCTAAGTGATAGTGCGCAACTCAAGATCCCTGCGCCGCTTACCGCAATCGAAATCGACGCCGTGCAAAAACTAGCTGCAGTTGTTTTCCATACCTTGCGCGCGCAAGGTATGGCACGTGTCGACTTCTTCTACGAAGAGGGTGGTCGCGGATTCTTGTGCAACGAGATCAACACAATTCCTGGATTCACACCAATCTCGATGTACCCAAAGTTGTGGCAAGCATCTGGAGTCTCGTATTCACAACTCCTCGACGAACTTCTCGAGTTGGCATTTGACCGCCACTCACGTCGCCGTCGCAATAC
>ERZ889217.505-NODE-505-length-23354-cov-9.251685_pt1 | contig 23354 bp, 23 predicted proteins | sample MGYA00521098_ERZ889217 | MGnify/ENA primary metagenome ERZ889217 (study PRJEB32303, sample SAMEA104408613) | aquatic metagenome | biome: Brackish water; feature: Pelagic; material: water | place: Baltic Sea | collected 2014-06-10T22:04:00 | depth 2,362 m ... | reverse complement strand
GATCAACATGTGCTCTGGTATGAGCCGACGTTCTCAACTCTGCACCTTGCCCCTCTTTCAGTTTCACACATCCTTCGCTCGAATTTACTGACCAAGACACCTGTCATTGCAACATCGGCAACGTTGACGGTGGGAAATAACTTCGATGCAATGGCTCGAAGCATAGGTTTTGCTGTCGGCTCAGATGCAGACGTTGATGTAGAGACCGGAGATATCGATCCTGCCAATGTGCAGATGCTCGATGTTGGCTCTCCCTTTGATTTTGCCAATCAAGGCGTTCTCTATATGCCAAAGCATTTACCTGAACCTGGTCGTGATGGCCCAAGCCAAGAAGTTCTCGATGAACTTGGCGAATTAATTGATGCAGCAGGTGGTCGTACCCTTGCACTCTTTAGTTCGTGGCGAGGCGTAGAGGCCGCAGATACGCACCTTCGTAAAGTCTTAGTTGATTTACCAATTTCAATCATTACGCAGAAACGAGGCGATGCAGTTGGTCCACTTGTTGAACGCTTTGCAAAGGATGAGACCTCAATTCTCCTTGGCACAATGTCGCTCTGGCAGGGCGTGGATGTTCCGGGAAATTCATGTATTTTGGTTGCGATAGATCGCATTCCATTCCCGCGCCCTGATGAACCCGTGATGTCAGCACGTTCTTCCCTGGCTGATGCATCAGGCGGCAGTGGTTTTATGCAGGTCTCTGTTCCTCGTGCAGCGCTGCTTTTAGCCCAAGGGACAGGGCGCTTAATTCGTAGCATTGAAGATCGAGGAGTAGTCGCAATTCTTGACTCGCGAATAGTCACGAAGAGGTATGGGAGTGTGCTGTTGAACTCAATGCCGCCGCTCTGGCGCACAAGTGATGGAGCTATTGTCCGAGACTCCCTTCGCAGATTAGCGACAAGCGTGGAAGAATGAGCAGATGCCACGTATAGAGACTGATTCACTTGCCCAACATCGTGATTGGCGTCGTAATCAACTCATTGAAGCAGCGGCAGCTATCGCACTCGAGTCTGGTGGAGATGCCATTACTGTGGCCGCAGTTGCTCACCGAGCAGGGCTATCTCGGACCTCAGTCTATGAATATTTTGCCAGTAGCTCAGATTTGATTGCCGACCTTGTGATTGACGAACTGGAATCTTTTGCTCATATTTTGACAGAAGCTATTGGCGATGTCAGAGATCCTTATCAGGCGCTAGAAATCTGGATTGCAACTTCGTTAACTTATGTTGCAGATGGTCGCCATTTATTGGCTAAGGCACTTAATTCAACGCATTTACCACGAGAGAGAAGTGCAGCAATCGGCTCCGCTCACCGCAGTCTCTTAGCACCACTGAGAAGTAATTTAGAAGAGGTTGGACTTGAAGATATAGCTCAGGCGCTCACGCTTCTGCAATCCGCAACTGATGTTGCCACCAAACGGATTGAAAATGGAAACGATGCAGAACGCGAGATCCTAAAGACCACCGCATTCTGCATCGCTGGAATTCGCGCCCTTATTTAGCTTGAATTTTTAAGGTAACTTTCAAAGCCTCCCACATTCCTGCCTTAGCAGGAGCTGTTGCAGTAATTTTGCACGTTGTAGTTTTTTTGGCCTCAACGAGAATAAATTCAACGATGCAATTCTTATTTTTAGATTTGTACTTTATCTCAGCTCCGAAATTGGTCTCAAGCGGTAGAGCCTTGGGCTTATTTCTCTTTAAGAGCTTAGAGACCCCGGAGATTTTCTGTGTTCCTGGAACCAGGATGAATGGGAAGTTACCGGATGCCGCAGCTGTTGTTGCGTTACCTGCCGTTGAATATGCCAGTGCGCATTGCCCAGAACCCTTAAGCGCAATCAATTCTCCATTTGAGAATGTGCACTCAGGGGTAAGGGAAGTCAAGGTTACGGGCAGACCAGATTGCGCAGTTGCAACAATCTTTGAAGTTGCACGGTAACGAAGGTTGCTAGGGACATTGCGTACTAGCGCTTTTCCATTACGTGTTACTTCAACAACGTCAGCTGCAAGAGACGCGGCCGCAGCGCCTGACTTAAAAGTAATAGGCAGGAATTTATCTTCTGAGAAATCGGTAGGGGCCGTGTGGTCTAAGCGAAAGAAGAGACCGCACTGAGTGGTTGTGCAATCAACTGTTGTACCTCTGCCAGTAATTGAACTGGCAACTTTCAAGGCAATGGGGCCTGTTGGACTTGTTGTTCCTGGGCCACCAGCTGCTGTAACCCACAACTGAATGGTGTCGCTACAAGTCACAGGGCGAGCGTTGCCGACAGGTGCAATACATTGTTGAATATACATACCGGCAGTAGTTGGAAATGCAGTAAAGCCACCATTAATAGTGGCTCCCGCTGGATCAATATTTGTCAGAGGGCTACTTGCGAAGGCAAATGTCTCTGCGTATGTTGGCAGCGCGGCAGTAACGGGTATAACTAGAGCAAGTACTAGGGCCAGCACAGAAGCTTTCTTCCGGGATTTGAACATTTCTCTCCTTATAGTGATTAGTTTATTTCTTGCCGAACTTGATTGGAATATAGAGATCATGAGTTCGATCTCCCTCATGCAAATGATCTGCACGTACTGTGATTGCACATCGGACTTTTGTGCAGTCATATGTTCCGATTTTTTTCGATATTCCTAGCTTCTGCGAAAAGCGCCCACCTGCTTTGAAAGCGATAGCGAGACCTTGGCCATAAGGAGGCGGGTTAGATGAGATCCAAAAAGATGCATCCCCAATACCGGCCTTGTTTATTCCACCACCGCAAGGTGTCGGCAGCGAATCCTTCTTTGGCATCACGCAGTAGGCTAGATAAATTCCTACAGTCTCATCGAAATCTCTTCCTGTAACCCGTACCATTTTGCTCTTTGTTAGAGCAGAAGAGGGGATAGAAATTTTTTCACCAAATGCCCCTGTTTCCGAAGATGTGGCAAATGCCGGAGCAATTGCGACCGAACTCATTGCCACAGCAGTCAGCGCTAGAGCTGAAACGAAGAGGCGATTTCTCATGAGGTTGAGCCTAAAGGCTTCCATCAATTTCTTTACCCGACAGCTTTGCTACATCTGTCGGAAAGATATTTGAGAGTATTCGCCTATGCGCACGAGAGTGAATATCAAGGTATTAACTGTTGCCACAGTCACTCTCATCGCACTCGCAGGATGCAGTTCACAGACGGGTAGAGCATTTGAAATTCCAACTGCATCGGCTGTGACTGTCTCCGCAACGGAGGACCCAAAAATAACCCGCGTTGTTGCTCTTGCTAATGGATCTGCCGAAATTATTTCTGCACTTGGCGTTAAATCAATATTGATAGGTCGTGATATCGCCAGCACGGATGTTGATTTAAGTGACGTTCCGGTCGTTACATCGGGACATCAAGTAATACCTGAAAAAATAATTTCACTCAACCCAGACCTTGTCATCATTGATAAATCAACAGGGCCGCAGAACGCGCTCGATGCGCTGCGTTCTGCCGGAATAAGAGTTGTACAAACTCCTGAGGCATGGAAGTTGTCAGATATTTCAGTAAAGGTCTCTGCCATTGCAGATGCCATCGGCGCACCGGCCCTGGGCGCGCAACTCAATATTGCGATGGCTAACCTTTCACCATCACAGTCACCCACGATTTCAGGTACCCGCATCGCCTTTCTCTATCTGCGTGGTTCTAGCGCCATCTATCTCATCGGTGGCAAAGGATCGGGAGCAGATTCGCTTATTAACGCAATCGGTGCAGTTGATGTGGGGGCTGCAGCTCTTGCAAATCCATTTAACTCAATGACCAGCGAATCCATGGTTTCACTCAACCCAGAAGTCATTCTTCTGATGACAAAAGGACTTGCATCAACGGGGGGAGTCGCAGGCTTTGTTGACCTACCCGGAGTTGCGCAGACAGAAGCAGGAAAGAATAAGAGAATTATTGCTGTCGATGACTCGCTCTTGCTCTCTTTTGGTCCGCGAACTCCCGATCTGCTTGTGCAATTACTGAAAGCGGTAGAACAGGTGATGCAGAAATGAAACGCTTAGCCTTCATCATTGCGCTACTTCCGGTTGGCGCACTACTTGCTCTGACTGTAGGAGTAGCCGATATCGCCAACATCTGGAGCTATATATTTAACCCTTTCCAGGATGCACAGAATTCTGCTCATCAAATTATTTGGCAGATTCGAGCACCGCGAATCGCGGCTGCCATTCTTGTGGGTGCTTCTCTGGGTATTGCAGGTGTGCTTGCACAAGGTTCGACAAATAACCCCATTGCAGATCCTGCAATCCTCGGAACATCTGCAGGTGCATCCCTGGGTGTTCTAATTGGCCTTCTCCTCAACGTGGTTTCTATTGGCTCTTTTGGAGCAGTTATTTTTGCAGCTATCGGAGCTCTTCTTGCAACGCGGCTTTCATTCTCTCTTGCTCGATCAGCACTTCAATTAATTACAATTGGTATAGGTGTCTCAGCGATATTGAGCGCTATTGTTGGATTGATACTTTCAATAATCTCTCGCCCTGATGCACGTTCGGTCTCATTCTGGTCATTTGGATCGCTCGCTTTGGTAACGCCTAGAGTGTTGTGGGTTTTAGCACCCGTCTTTCTCATTGCATCGATACTTGCCTGGAAAATTGCTCCTACGCTCGACCTACTTTCACTAGGGGATGCATCCGTTCGACACATGGGCCATGATGCACAACGCATTCGTCTGCGCGCCTTTTCACTGCTTGCAGTATTGGTTGCCGTCACAGTATCTAGCGTTGGCTCCATTGCATTCTTAGCTCTTGCGGCTCCTCATATTGCGCGCTATATCAACGGCCCACGCAATCGTGCGCTTGTTATTTACTCAGGGGCTATCGGGGCCTTAATTCTCTTGGGCGCAGATACGGCAGCGCGTGCTGTTCTGCCACCACACGAACTTCCTATCGGACTGCTAACTTCCCTTATCGGTGCACCAATCTTGATTGCTACTTTGAAAAAAGGTGGTGATGTATGGCGTTAGTAGAAATAAAGGATGTATCTATCGAACGCGGCGGCAGCATCATTGTTAAAAATTTCTCAGCTAGCCTGAAACCGTCCACAATTACAGCGATAATCGGCCCCAATGGAAGCGGTAAGAGCTCACTTCTTGCCGCAATTGCGGGAGATATTTCCTGCAGCAAGGGAACTATTAGCATTAACAAATCTAACGTCGCCGATCTTTCGTTATTAGAGCAAGCCGCAGTACGCAGTGTTGTTCTTCAAGATCGAAACTACTGGCTTTCATACTCAGTGCGTGAAGTCATTGCTATGGGGCAAAGTGACGACGCTATTGCACGAATTGATGAAATCCTCATAAAGCTTGATATGGCGGATTTTGCGGATCAAAGGGTGACGACGCTATCTGGGGGAGAAGCTCAACGCGTAGAAATCGCTCGAGCTCTTATTCGCCATAGCGAACTCTATTTATTGGATGAACCGCTTTCGGCGCAGGATGCGCGAAGTAAGGAGCGCATCATCGAAATTCTGAAACAGATGCGCAGTGAAGGTAAAACAATCCTTCTCATAGCCCATAGCGATAAACGAGATTTAACGTGGTGCGATGATGTTATCGACGATCTGGCGTAGCTCGGGCCAGGTTCGCGCAAAGCTTGGATGAAGAGGTAACCGGGTAACGTCATCCAGTAATACCCAACGTACCTCTTGTGATTCATCGTTGAGTTCATGGCCCTCTAGTGTGGCGTTGGCAATTGCAATGACAGTTGAATAACTCCAGCCATTATGTTCGTCGATATAAATATCTTGAACCTGAAGATCTTCCGGGTTAATCCCTGTCTCTTCCATCGCTTCGCGGATCGCACTCTCCGTCGCGCTTTCATGTGAATCGCGCGCACCACCGGGAATCCCCCATGTGTCGCCGTTATGTACCCATGGTGCTCGGTGCTGCATAAAGAGTGCGCCATCTCGGAGAGCTAAAAGCCCTGCGGCTCCAAATTTGCCCCAATGTTTCGAGCCGCATGCACATTCGACCCAACCATCACCATCACGCGCGCTCATAACCCTAGGGTGTCATAACTATCCACAATAGGTAATTTCAAACGGTGTGCCCATATCTCAGCAACCTACCCTGCCGCGCATGAAGAGAATCCTGATGATGTCACTTATTGCTTCGCTAATTACCACCCCAGCACATGCGCTCGATTGCATAGAAAAAGCATGTATCGATGTTTATACCCAAGATGGGAAGATTGTGATCGAAGGGCGAAAAGGGACTGGTCCTGTTGAGAAGAAGGCGGTAGTTCCAAAACCGGCAAGAAAGCCCGCTGTTGTTACGAAGAAAGCGATTCCTATTAAACCCATCGCTTCCAAACCTGCAACAGTAAAACCTAAAGTCAGTACTACGACAAAGAAGCCAGTTGTTAAAAAGCCAGCTACGGCAAAGACGACGACGCCAGCCACCTCACTGAGCGACAAATTAGTCGAGATGCTACCGACGGCCGGAATTTCATATTCGCCCTCATTTGAACCGCTAATCGAAGTTCCTGTTTTCTTCTGGAGCGATATCCCTGAAATTGTTACTAAGAGAATCAAAATCGTTGGTGAAGTTGTTGAGGTGTCTCTTAGACCAACATTTTTCTGGCATTACGGAGATGGTGTCATCTTTGTCACGAGAAAAGTAGGTGCGCCATTTCCTGATGGGCAAATCCAACATACATATTCAACCCCCGGCCACTACCTAATTCAACTTATCACCAGCTGGGATGGCGATTTCACGGTACAAGGAATCAAGACTCGGATTCCAGGAGAAATACGTACCGTCTCCATCCTTGCGATCACAGTCGTTGCAGCCCCCACTCGTTTCTCACCTCCCATTCTCTACTCTCGCTAAGAAAGGCTTTTTATGACAACACTTACCTCTACACACGATTTACTTGCAGCAATTCCATTTCTCATCGGCTATCACCCAGAAAACTCATTGGTATTGGTCTCACTCAAAGATGGCTCAATAGGGATGGCGATGCGCGTTGATCTTCCAGTTGATATCGCAGTTGAAAGCTATGACCTACTTGCATCCCATCTTGTGCGCGAAGAGGCAGATGGTGCACTTATCGTGGCTTACGCCGATGAATCGGCGCCCGATCCTGAATCTGTCTTAATCAATACCAGCGCTGCCTTAGTGCGTGCAGGTCTATCAATAAAAGAATCACTCATCGTGCGTAACCAACGCTTTCGATCACTTCTCTGTACAGATTCTGAATGCTGCCCCTCTGTTGGCACTCCGATTCTTGAACTTGATACATCAAGGATTGCAGCTGAGCACGTTATCGCAGGCCATCGGATGCCCTTTGCAAACGTTAATGGCTTAACTCAATCCATCGCAGCCCTTGATTCATCGCATAAAGATAGTTGGCAGGATGAAGTCCATACCTTCTGGATTTCACCAGATTCTGAAGAGCTCAATGATTTGCAACGTGATGGAGCAACTGCAGTCATCGATTTAGCGGGTGAATATCTACAAGGGCGGGGTAGCCAAGATCGCGAACTCACTGCGCGAGTTATCGGACGGCTCAGTGATATACAAGTTCGGGATTTCGCACTCGGCTGCCACACATCCGAAAACGTTGATCACTATTGGGCAATGTGGCGCGAGCTTCTGCGCATCGCACCTCGGGGCTTTGTTGCCCCTATCGCCTCGCTCTTTGCATCCCTTGCCTACGAACGCGGCGAGGGCGCCCTAGCTCAGAAGGCGCTCGATCGAGCGCTGGCAGATGACGACCAGTATTCATTAGCGCTCTTGCTAAGACGAGTCTTTAACGCTGGGTGGCCACCTGAATCATTTACTGCAATGAGAATTGATCTCCACCCAAAAGTGGTAGCTGGAATCTTCGGGTAATATATGAGCAGGTCACGAGTTCTTATCGATAGCCCCGGCTGATGAGACGGCAACCCTCCACCGCGGTGGGGTGCTCCGGGTGACGACCAGGTAGTTCCACGTTATGTGTAGCTGCAAGTGCGTGAGGGAAAAATGTATGAATTCTCGACCAAGTGAAAGAGTCACAGGTTCATGGATCGAAGGCGATCACCCTGGCGCACGCACTTTCATCAATATCGGCTCTCTTCTCCTTGAAAATGGGGAGATACTTCCTGATATCACAATTGCCTATCAGACGTGGGGCGAACTCAACACAGATAAATCAAATGCAATTTTAATTAATCATGCGATGACCGGTTGGTCTGATGTGACTGCATGGTGGCCCCAGATGGTTGGTCCAGGGCTGCCTTTTGATACAGATAAATATTTTATTATCTGTCCCAATGTCATCGGTGGCTGTCAAGGTTCAACAGGACCATCGAGCATTGCTCCCGATAGAAAACGTTATGGATCTCGTTTTCCAATCATCACTATTCGCGACATGGTCAGTGCAGAAGTTGCTCTTAGCGATGCGCTCGGAATCGAGAAATATTTACTTGCCGTTGGCCCATCCCTTGGCGGAATGCGATCTCTTGAATGGGCAGTTCAGCTGCCGCATCGTTTAGGTGCAATCTGCACGATTGGATCATCAGCGGTTGCAACAGGTGATCAGATTGGAACTGCCGCCATTCAGATTCGCGCCATAAAATCTGACCCGCACTTTAACGGCGGAGATTATTACGAGCAGGAAGTCGGTCCAATTGAAGGCATGGGCATTGCAAGGCGCATTGCTCATCTGACCTATCGCACCGAATCCGAGATGGATGTTCGTTTTGGCCGCCAGTTGCAAGGAGATGAGACAGGTCGTTACGCCGTTGAGTCTTATCTAGATCACCAAGCAGAGAAATTAGCCAAGAGATTTGATGCCAATACCTACATTGCTCTCACGGATGCGATGAATTCTCATGACATTGGCCGCGGACGAGGGGGAGTAGCAGCAGCCCTTGAGAGCATCAGCGTGCCTGTGGTTGTGGTCTCCATCGCCACCGATCGCCTCTTTCCACCTCGACTTCAGGTTGAGATATCTGAGCTTGTGCCGACTGCCCAAGCGCCGATTACCATCAATTCTGACTTTGGACATGATGGGTTTCTCGTTGAAGCAGAGGCGATGGGCGATGCGATTGCACAAGCCTTGCAGGTTGCGGGTACAATATAGGTATTACCTCGAGCAGTTCGAGGAAAAACCAAAAGGACAATTGTGGCTGTATTTAGTGCGCTCAAAAACAAGGCAAAGGGCAAGAAAGCAACCCCTGCTAAGAAGGCAGTGGCCAAGAAGGCTCCTGCGAAGAAAGCTGCTCCTGCGAAGAAAGCTGTAGCTAAAAAGAAAGCGGTAGCTAAGAAGGCAGCTCCCGTTAAAAAGGTTACAGCCAAGCCGGCAAAGGTTGCGAAAATAGAAGTTAAGAAAGTGCTCAGCGCTAAAGAAGTTCAACAGGTAGTTGATCTTAAGAAGGCAATCGCCCGCCACACTGAGATTGTTGATTCACTTGCAGCCAGCGGCATTGATAATTACCGCAAAGCTGTTAAGAAAGCATTTATGGCGCTGGCACTTGAAGTGCGTCATTTAGATATAGAAATTCCAGAGGCTATAGAGAAGGCTCGCAAGGCAGGACTTGGCGCACCAAGTCGAAGTCTTACAAAAGCTCAGCTTGCACTTATTGCACCCAAGGAAGAACCAAAGTCAACTGGCGCTTCCGGTAAGGCCGCAGTCGTTATCGATGATGACGGCAACGAAATAGTTGTTGAAGAAGTTGAACATGAAGATGTAGAAACTCTAATTTCCGAGGCAGCTGAGATCATCGATGCCGAGGCAGATGGAAAAGATCAGCCTCGCGTTGTCACTCTCTCCGATGAGACCAAGAATGAGGCAGGCTCATTTACACTTCTTGACACAGATGCAGATGATGAAGAAGAAGATAAGAATGAACGTGAAAAGCATAAGAAGGATCTCAAGAGCGTAAATCTGGTCCTTGAAGCTATCAATGGGAAAATTCAAGGGGTCGAGGTTGCGCCTAAGCATAATATTGATCAAGCAGATGCAAAGGCTCTGACTTTCAAACAGGTTCAGCAGCAATTTGCCATGAATACCTTTAATGAAAAATCTGCAAAGCTAATTGCTGAGTCAATTAACCAGGGCTACCTGAAGAATCTCGAAGATTTGCAGTACTTCTTCAACGAGCAGGCGCGATTTATTCTGATTGAAATCAAGCGCCTTCCGCCTGAGCAGACAGTTCTCACGGCTGGTGCTACTGCAGACCCTGTAAAGGATTACCTCAAGCAGATTGGCCGTGTCGCACTTCTTAATGCAGAGCTGGAAGTAGAGCTTGCTACTCGCGTTGAAGCTGGCCTCTTTGCTGAGGAAGAGCTTAAAAATACAAAGAAGATTGAGAAGAAACTTAAGCGCGAGCTCGAGTGGATTGTTGAAGATGGAAAGCGCGCAAAGAATCACTTGCTCGAAGCCAACCTTCGTCTTGTTGTATCTCTTGCAAAGCGTTACACAGGTCGCGGAATGTTATTCCTTGACCTTATTCAAGAGGGTAACCTCGGTCTTATCCGTGCAGTTGAGAAGTTCGACTATACAAAGGGTTATAAGTTCTCTACCTACGCCACGTGGTGGATCCGCCAGGCAATCACCCGTGCAATGGCAGATCAGGCCCGAACAATTCGTATTCCAGTACATATGGTTGAAGTCATCAATAAGTTGGCACGTGTTCAGCGCCAGATGCTTCAAGATCTCGGTCGCGAACCAACTCCTGAAGAGCTGGCAAAAGAGCTTGATATGACACCTGAAAAGGTTGTCGAAGTTCAGAAGTACGGGCGCGAGCCAATCTCACTTCACACGCCACTGGGCGAAGAGGGAGATTCTGAGTTCGGAGATCTCATTGAAGATTCAGAAGCTGTAAAGCCAGAAGAGTCAGTGACATTCACAATCTTGCAGGAACAGTTGATGCAGGTCCTTGGTGGACTAACCAACCGTGAAGCAGATGTTATTAAGGCTCGATATGGGCTCACAGATGGCCAGCCAAAGACACTGGACGAGATCGGCAAGGTTCACGGTGTAACTCGTGAACGTATTCGTCAGATTGAATCCAAAACAATGTCGAAGCTTCGCCACCCATCTCGTTCGCAATCACTTCGCGATTATCTCGATTAAGCCATGACGGAAAACGTCAGCGCCTTTATCAATCCAAAGAGCGGATCAATTCGCATCTCTGGAACTGTTGATATGGTCGATGCCGATGGCAGTGTCATCGAAACAATTGAGAATCCGAAGTTTTGCGGTTGCGGTCAATCAAAAGAAAAACCCTTATGCGATGGTTCGCATAAGGGCATTCTTGAAGAGAAATAACTACTTAACTTCAACCAACTTCTCTGACTCGTCCTGAATATTTGCAGCGACGGTCTTGAGCTTCTCGGCGTATTCCTTACCGTGATGGGCACAAAATAGAAGTTCTCCACCGTTGAGAAGGGTTGCTCGAACATACGCCTGAGCGCCACATCGATCACAACGATCAAGGGCATTAAGAGGTGTGGATTCGAGGATTACTTGCTCGTTCATCGCGCTCTCCATTCGCTTACGTTAGTACTTGCCGGTGCGAAGTATCTGTACGTCTATAGAACAATCATGCCAGTTCTCTTTATTCCCCGCACGAGATATTGATTCCAATATTGCCATTTTTCATCCCCAACGCCTTCAAAATCGATAATTGGGGGATATCTCACCCTCTGCCATCAATATATGAGACTTATCGGCGCGCTTGCGCTCGTGCGTAGCATTCGCTGGCTAACCTATGCCACCGTGGCAGATAAAGAGAACAATCCGAGTGAATTGAACTTCGATCCGGTTGCAGATTCAAAGGATAGTTACACCGCCAAAGATCTTGCAGTACTTGAAGGCCTTGATGCCGTTCGTAAGCGCCCCGGTATGTACATCGGCTCTACCGATTCACGTGGGTTGCAACATTGCCTCTGGGAAATCATCGACAACTCCGTTGATGAAGCTCTGGCTAGCCACTGTAAGAAAATTGATATTAATCTTGAATCAGATGGCTCCGTTGAGGTCCATGATGATGGACGCGGAATCCCAGTCGATAAGGAACCAAAGACTGGCTTAACTGGCGTTGAAGTTGTGATGACCAAGTTGCACGCTGGCGGAAAATTCGGTGGCGGTTCCTATGCAGCCTCCGGTGGACTTCACGGCGTAGGTGCATCTGTTGTTAACGCGCTAGCCGAGCGCCTTGATGTTGAGGTAGACCGTAACGGCAAGATTTTCTGGATGTCCTTTAAGCGCGGAGTCGCGGGGGTATTCGATGGTGATGGACCGAAGGCAGAATTCACGCCGCAATCGGGGCTTCGCACAATCGGAAAGATTTCAGCAAAAGTAACCGGCACGCGAACCAAATGGTGGTCAGACCGTCAGATCTTCCTGAAGGATGCCGAACTTGACCTAGATGATGTCTACGCACGGACTCGCCAAACTTCTTTCCTAGTTCCAGGTCTTTCAATAACGGTCAATGACAACCGTAAAAAAGAGAAGACCACGCAGACCTTCTTCCACAAAGGTGGAATCTCGGAATATTGCGACTTTTTACAACCAGACCAACCTGTGGGCGATGTAATTCGCATCTACGGTAGTGGTCACTATCAAGAGACAGTCCCAGTCCTTGACGATAAAGGCCACATGGTGTCAACAGATGTAGAGCGCGATATGGAAGTTGATATCGCGATGAAGTGGGGCGAAGGTTTTGATACCACTATGCGCTCCTTCGTTAACATTATTGCGACCCCCAAGGGTGGTTCACACATCCTCGGCTTTGAGCGCGCAATCACGAAAGCTTTTAATGAATCGATACGATCTGCAGGAATATTGAAGAAGAATGAGGCCGATGTCATCAAGGATGATGTGATGGAAGGCCTTACAGCAGTCGTCACAGTCCGCATGTCAGAGCCACAGTTTGAAGGCCAGACAAAGGAAGTACTTGGAACGGCAGCGGCCACAAAGATTGTCTCAACAGTTGTTGCAGATAAGTTGAAAGAATTCTTTGCTACAACTCGGCGCATTGACAAAGCCAATGGCAAGTTAATCATGGAGAAAATTGCCGGCGCATCCCGCACGCGAATCAGCGCACGGGCACATAAAGATTTGCAGCGCCGCAAGAACGCACTTGAATCTTCCTCACTTCCAACAAAGCTTTCAGATTGTCGTTCAGAAGATGTCACTCGCACGGAGCTCTTTATCGTTGAAGGTGACTCGGCGCTGGGCACAACCAAAGCTGCGCGAAATTCAGAGTTCCAAGCAATTTTGCCGATTCGTGGGAAAATCTTGAATGTTCAAAAAGCCTCTCTTTCTCAGATGCTCGATGATAAAGAGTGTGGCTCTATTATTCAGGTTATTGGCGCAGGTTCAGGAAAATCATTCGAGCTCGACGAAGCCCGCTATGGTCGAGTCATTTTGATGTGTGATGCTGATGTTGATGGTGCGCATATTCGCTGCCTTCTACTGACCTTGATGTATCGCTATATGCGCCCGATGCTTGATGCTGGACGAGTATTTGCAGCCATTCCACCGCTTCACCGCATTGAAACGATGGGCGCTGGTGGTAAAAAAGGTGAATATATCTATACGTACTCAGATGAAGAGATGAAGAAGATCACGACAGATTTGAAGAAGCACGGCAAACGGTGGAAAGAGCCAATTCAGCGCTATAAGGGCTTGGGCGAGATGGATGCAGATCAGCTCCGGGAAACAACAATGGATCCTGATGCTCGTACCCTTCGTCGCATCACAGTTCCTGATGCTGAGGCTGCCGAGAAGATGTTCGAGCTTTTGATGGGTTCAGATGTTGCTCCACGTAAGGAATTTATTGCAACAGCTGAAATCGATCGCGAGCAGATTGACGCTTAGGCTTTACTCTACTTCTAATCGATACTGATGAGATCGAAGTATTCGTCTTTCCAAATATCTTCATCGCCATCAGGTAGCAATATCACTCGCTCTGGCTTGAGCGCCTGAACTGCACCCTCATCGTGAGAAACCATGATGACTGCACCTTGGTACTCAGCAAGAGCTCCAAGAATCTCTTCGCGCGATGCTGGATCCAAGTTATTTGTGGGCTCATCAAGGAGCAGGACATTTGCGGCCGAGACAACCAGAGTTGCAAGTGCAAGACGAGTTCTTTCTCCACCGGATAAGACTTTGACGGGCTTATGAACATCATCTCCTACGAAGAGAAATGAACCTAATACATTGCGAGCTTCAGGTTCGCGTAAGTCATCCTTTGAGGACATCATATTTTCAAGGATTGTGCGTTCGAAATCGAGCATTTCATGCTCCTGGGCGTAGTACCCAAGTTTTAGCCCGTGGCCATGTTCCACTTTTCCAGTATCGGATTCAAGTTGGTTAGCCAAAATCTTAAGCAGCGTAGTCTTTCCGGCACCATTGAGACCCAAGATCACAACTCGTGATCCCTTATCAATCACACAAGAAACATCGGTAAAGATTTCAAGTGAGCCATAATTTTTGGAAAGCTCTTCACCTGACAGGGGAGTCTTTCCACATGGTGCTGGAGTTGGAAAACGTAGCTTTGCAACCTTATCTTTAACGCGCACATCTTCGAGGCTCGAACGAAGTTTTTCGGCGCGACGTAACATTCCTTGGGCAGCGGTTGCCTTTGATGCTTTAGCGCGCATCTTCTCGCCCTGCTTCTGCAGTATTTCAGCTTTCTTCTCAGCGTTAGCTCGCTCCTTCTTACGGCGATGTTCATCCTGTTCGCGCTGCAAGAGATACTGCTTCCATCCTAAGTTGTAAACATCAATCACATTTCGATTTCCATCGATGTAAAAGACCTTGTTTACGACAGTCTCGATGAGATTTACATCGTGAGAGATGATGACCAATCCGCCTGAGTAGTTCATCAGATAATTTCGAAGCCACATAATCGAATCAGCATCGAGGTGGTTTGTTGGCTCATCCAGAAGCAAGGTCTCAGCTCCGGAGAAAAGAATTCGGGCAAGTTCAATACGACGACGCTGTCCACCTGAAAGGGTGTCGAGTTGATTATTAAAGACCGCCTCAGATACACCAAGGGAAGTCGCTATCGCTTCTGCTTCTGAGGTTGCGCCGTAACCACCAGCTGCTGTGAACTCTGCATCCACGCGCGTGTAGCGATCAAGTGCTTTCTCTAGCTCGGCCCCTTCAGTCGTTGCCATCTCATGTTCTACCTGTGTCATGCGAGCTGCAATTTGATCGAGATCACGCGCAGACAAGATGCGATCGAGTGCGGTTCCTTGATCTTCACCTGTGCGAGGATCCTGGGGGAGATAGCCAATTTTTCCGGTTCGCTGAACTCCACCACCTGCAGGCAGGGTTTCTCCAGCTAAAACTTTTGCGAGCGTGGATTTACCTGCTCCATTGCGGCCAACGAAGCCGATGCGATCTCCATTATTAATGCGAACGTTAACGCCAGAGACTAGAAGTCGAGCACCAGCGCGGAGTTCGAGAGCGGTGGTTGCGATCATTTGGCGAAGTCTCCCACATGGGGGCAGAGATAAGAAATTACTCTTTGCCGATACGTGTACGACGAGGAACTGCGAAAGACTTACCGACAGCGGTGAGTTCGTCAGAAACCTGCTTGCGGATTGCCTCTTCACTTTTGAGAAGCGTTGTGAGGGCGGCAATGATTGCCTTAAGTTCCTTTGATTCACTCTCTAATTCAAGTTTGCTCATCTTGGTCAAACGACGAAGTGGCATATCCAAGATGTAGGTGACTTGTTCATCGTTAAGCTTGAAGTCCTTAATGAGCTTCTCTTTGGCAGCGGTTGCGTCATCACTTCCCCGAATAATCTTGATGACCTTATCGATATCGATTATTGCCTTGAGTAAACCATCAACGAGTGAAAGGCGATCTTCAGCTTTAGCCTTGCGAAACTCCGAACGACGGCGAACAACTTCAATGCGGTGGTCGATAAAGACTAGAAGAAGCTCTTTAAGCCCTAAAGTCTGAGGCTTTCCCTTAACCAGCGCCACAGCATTGATTGCGAAGGCATCTTCCATGGGTGTTAGCTTGAAGAGCTTTTCAAGTACATCTTCAGGCTCAAAGCCATTCTTTAGCTCGATGACGACATTGGTGCCTGTCTGGCCATCAGTCAAATCAATGATGTCAGAGATGCCTTGAATTTTTTTGGCCTTCGCTAAATCTGCGATACGTTCAACGATTTTTTCAGGACCGATATTAAAAGGAAGTTCGCGGATTACAATTCCCATTTTACGGGAAGTGATTTTGGTAATTTCAACCGATGCACGGACTTTAAAAGAACCCTTACCTGTTGCATAAGCTTCTCGCACACCTTCAAGGCCAACGATTTCGCCTCCTGTTGGGAAATCAGGCGCAGGAACATGCTTCATTAACTGATTAAGAGTTGCCTTCGGGTTATTGATCAAGAATTTAGTTGCGTTGATAACTTCGCCAAGGTTATGCGGGGCCATATTAGTTGCCATGCCGACAGCAATACCCGAACCGCCATTAACAAGCAGATTTGGAAAGGCGGCAGGAAGTACGACAGGTTCATTGAGCTGACCATCGTAGTTTGGCGCAAAATCAACTGTGTTCTCATCTGTTTCTGCAACCATGGACATTGCAGCTGAAGCAAGGCGCGCTTCGGTGTAACGCATCGCAGCAGGACCCGCATCGAGTGAACCGAAGTTTCCGTGGCCATCAATCAAGGGCAGTTGCATTGAGAAAGATTGAGACATGCGCACAAGTGCGTCATAGATCGCTGAGTCACCGTGAGGGTGCAATTTACCCATAACTTCACCAACAACACGTGCGCTCTTTACGTGTCCACGTTCAGGGCGAAGACCCATATCGCTCATCTGGTGGAGTATGCGACGATGAACTGGTTTTAATCCATCGCGCGCATCAGGAAGGGCGCGTGAATAGATAACGGAGTATGCATACTCAAGAAATGACTCAGACATTTCTGAAGAGACATCGATATCAACAATCTTGCCTGGGAACTCCCCAGGCTTAGGTCCTACGACCTTTGCTGACTTCTTAGGTGCTACTGTCTTCTTCGTTGCCATGGCGCGTATTCTGCCAAGCAAGGTCGCTAAATCTTGGTACCTACACGCGGTCTAGCCCCAACGATTGCAACACAATCGGCTGCAACCGCAACTCCGGCTAATAAAGCTCGAGTTAAATCCTTATTTGATGCAAAATTTGAAATAAATCCCGCTGCAAATGAATCTCCTGCGCCCGTTGTATCGGCGACAACTGCAGGTAGGGCTCGAACTTCAACTGAATCAGAGCCACGTGATTTACCAATTGCCCCATGCGATCCACGTTTTATTACAACTGTCTGACATTCCTTGAGCAAGATATCGAGCGCTTTCTGGACATCACTTTCTCCAGTTAGATAAATCGCTTCCTCTTCATTAAGTAATAGGACATCCATCATAGAAAGCCATGATCGAACTTCATTGATTTCAACTTCTCTCATTCCGCCGACAGATGCAGGATCGAAATAGATTGGGATTCGAGCAGTTTTTATCTTTGCAATCATCTCTTTTATCCCACCAAGAGATGCTGGATCAAGTGGCGAGTAGCCAGAGATATAGACAGCGTCATAATCGGCAAGTTCGGGCAGATCATCAATTTGTAGCCCCGAATTAGCGCCATTGTCAGGAAACATCGTGCGTTCACCTGTGGGATCCACCAAGACAACAACGACGCCCGAATGCTCATTATCAACGACGAGATTGTGATGGCGCACTCCGAGTGCATCAAATTCACTAACCAAGGCAGCCCCGGCTGAATCATCTCCAACATGTCCAACAATTGTTGCCTTTGCATCGGTGCGAGTAAGCCATGCAGCTACATTGCCGGCGGCGCCTCCGCCATGTGTCGATATCTGCGCGGGTGTATCACTTCCATAATTGACTTGCGAAGGCATAACACCAATCTTTGTAACAACGTCCAACATGACATCACCAATACAGAGAACGTTGGCGGCCATAAAACTATCTTGCTGCCGCAACAGCGATATCTGCAGCAAGCGCCGAATTCGACTTAATGATTTCGATATTTACTTTGAGCGATTCACCTTTGGATGCTCTATGAAAATGCTCGAGAAGAAAAGGGGTGACAGCTTTTCCAACGATACCTGCCTTGGAAGCACCTTCAAGTCCGCTCTTAAGAATGACATCGTGGCGCGCACGATCCATTTCGCGCAGTACTGGGTTTACCACAATCAGTGCGTGAATATCTGTCTTAAGAGAATGACGTGCTTGAATAATTGCCGCAATCTCATCCGCACTATTGACCTGATGTTCAATGGTGTGACCAGAATCAGTCAGGTAGAAGCCAGGGAAGTGGGTTGTCTTATAACCGACTAGCCCGATAGCTAAAGTCTCAAGGCGCTCCAGAGTTGCACCAACGTCAAGAATTGATTTAACGCCGGCGCAGACCACGGTGATATCTAAATCCGAAAGAGCGGTCAGATCGGCTGACTCATCAAATGATTCATTGGCCCCACGATGGACTCCACCAAGACCGCCTGTTGCAAAGATATGGATTCCGGCAAGGACTGCTAAATGAGCGGTTGCTGCCACAGTTGTTGCTGCACTCTTTTGAGTTGCGGTGATGATTGCCAAATCTCGACTTGACGCCTTTGCAATATCGTCACGAGTTGCAATTGCAATGAGTTGTTCATCGGTAAGGCCGATACATACTTTTCCATCTAAAATTGCGATAGTTGCAGGTGTTGCGCCATGAGCGCGCACAATCGCTTCAACTTCGCGAGCTACCTCAAGATTTGATGGTCGAGGCAGACCATGGCTAATGATCGTTGATTCAAGTGCAACAACAGGCTTGCCAGCTGCAAGCGCTACGGCAACTTCAGGCGATGGAACGAATTCATACGAGTTCATGGCGGCAACAATACTCATGAGAAGATAGCCCCGTGCACTTATCGCAAATCATGCCCTCAATCTTTGCGGGGTTAGGTTTATCAACAGCGCATGATTCAATCAATAGCGGCGAAAGCCCTAATGGTCGAGAGATCCTTTTTCTCATCGATGGACTTGGCGCCGATGTTCTGCAAACTTATTCAGAGGTGGCACCCACGCTCTCGGCAATGAAGCTACGCGGAAATGTTGCTACCTCATTTCCAAGCACGACTGCAACAAGTCTTGCAACGCTGACAACAGGGCAGATGCCTGGAGTTCACGGGATGTTGGGATATACAGTGCAAGTTCCCCGCAGTGGAGGACGAGTACTTAATTCTTTGAAATGGGATGAACGTGTAGATCCCATGATTTGGCAACCTATACCGACTCTCTTTGAACGTGCAACAGCTGTTGGAATTTCGACAACACATGTGGCCGCAAAGCGCTATGAAAATACCGGCTTTACTCGCGCAGTATTTCGTGGAGCAAACTATAAGGGAGCCAATGTTGTAGCCGATTTAGTCGCTGAGACAGTTGCCGCCCTGGATAAGAAGCCATCATTTGTCTATCTCTACGTTAATGATTTGGATTCTGCAGGCCATTCAGATGGAGTTGGTTCAGAAAAATGGTTAGCAGCGCTACGTAGTATCGATGACTTAGCGAAAGATTTGATTGCGCGTGTTCCTCAGGGCACACGCATCTGGGTTACTGCCGATCACGGCATGATCAATGTGGGTGAGAAAGTAATTCTTGGTCGCGATAATGATTTACTCACAGATATTGCAGTGCTTGCAGGAGAGCCCCGAGCGCGCCATCTCTATCTTTCTAGTAATAGTCCACAAGCAGCACGCGAAGTAATCTCGCGTTGGGAAAGCGCTTTGGGCTCTCAGGTAAGAATGCATAGCCGTGAAAGCGCAATTGCTTCAGGCCTTTTTGGCACCGAAGTCTCATTGGATGCATCTGAACGTGCAGGTGATGTGATTGCTATTGCTCAGGAATCGCTGGTCTTACTAGATCCCGAGAGAGCAGATAAAGAAGGTTCAATGGTTGGCCACCATGGTGGCGATAGCGATATCGAAAGTTCGGTCCCGCTTCTAGAGCAGTTTATTTAATCTTCAGGAGTTTCCTCTGTTTTGCGCCCAAACATAATTTCATCCCATGAAGGAACTTTTGCGCGAGCTGTTATTCCATCTTCTGCATCCGCAGCCGTTGGAATTTCGCGGATTACTGCAAGACGTGGAGTCTCAACAATAGGCGCTGGTTCATTTAAGGCATCCTCGGTTGGAGCGCTAAAGCTGGAAGGAGTGGAAACGCTCAGAGGTTGCACTACTAGCTCGTCAAGGCGTGAAGGATGAGCCGGTTCTGCATAAATGATTCCAGGAGTTGAAGCGCGAGCAGGCGCATCTTCATCTATCAGCCAGGCTCCATTGTCATCTGATGCATCAAGTGCGCGACGCGCTAAATCAAAGTTCCAGGTAGCAACTCCATTACCATCGCGATTTGGGTAGTGAAGTTCGATATGCCAAATTCCATCGACTAAGCGCCAGGTATTCCATGAGACTTCATCGGTATTAACGCCACGTGCGGCAAGCTTGGCAAGAACTACATCGCGAAATGTGAGATCGGTTCGGTGGACATCTTTACGCATAATCAATTCACGTGCGCGATCGAGAATATATTCGCGTTCCTGCATGATCGGACCTGAGAAACGGTCGACTTTGTCGACCGAGATATGGCCCTCGCGAGCAACCTGTTCAAAACTTTCGCCCGCACGAAGACGTCGTTGAATCTCTTTCACTGACATTGTCTCGGCCGCATCTACAGGTGCAACTGAGGTCAATCGTGGTTGATTAACGGTGGCGCGGAGAGTGTCGCTAAGACGTATTAGATAATGCGCGCCGTCGCCATCGACAAGTTCCAGATGGTTTCCATCCTGGGTCTTGCCAATTAATCGAAGCTCACTCATGAGGTGAGAATAACTGATGAGGTGGGATTTTTACGAGAGATAGACCCTCTAGACTGCAACTATGTATGAAGATTTGCTCGAATTGGCGAAAAAGGTGGGGTCACAGGCTGCGGCCCTATTGATGGAGCGACCTCCTGCATTCGAGATTGAAGAGAAATCCACCGCAATCGATATTGTCACACAGATGGATAAGAAGGCCGAAGCCTTTATCGTTCAATCATTGCTAGCTGCAAGACCCGGTGATGGGATCATTGGTGAAGAGGGTGCGGCGATTGAAAGCAGATCTGGAATTACCTGGGTTATTGATCCACTTGATGGAACTGTAAATTATTTTTACGGACTTCCTGGGTGGAATGTTTCAATTGCAGCTAGAGATAGAGATGGTTCAGTTGTAGGTGTTGTTACTGCACCTACGATTAATTCAACATGGTGGGCATCTCGCGGTGGGGGTGCTTTCTATAACGGAAGTCCAATCAAATGTAACGAACCCATCACTCTTGATCGAGCTTTTATCGGCACTGGTTTTCAATATGATGTTGCCCATCGCGTACCTCAGATTGATAACGTCGCAAAGATCTTGCCAATCATTAGAGATATCCGTCGCAATGGGGCAGCGGCAGTAGATATCTGCCACGTTGCTATGGGAGCACTCGATGCCTACTTTGAAGATGGTTTAAAGGAATGGGATTGGGCTGCAGCGAGCTTGGTAGCCACAGAGGCAGGTGCTCGCTTTGGCCTTTATGGTCACGCGCCTTATATGACCACCATTGCAGGTGGTCCCACCCTCTATACAGAGTTGGAAAGCTTCCTGGGTCTGCACGCTTAGCTAGCCCCGCGCCTATATTTCGAGGGCGCCCCTAGGGGCGCGTTGGCCGATTTACGCTCAAGGCCTTTTCTGTGGCAAGATACGCAGTCTGCACGGCGATATCCGTGCTCAATTAATTAGGCAATGAACAGGAAAAACCATGAATATTCTCGACCTCGTAGATGCAGCTTCACTCCGCAAGGACATCCCACAGTTCCGCGCAGGAGACGAGCTTAAGATCCACGTCCGCGTTATCGAAGGCAGTAAGTCTCGCCTTCAGGTTTTTCAGGGAATCGTTATCGGCCGCCAAGGCGATGGAGTTCGCGAAACTTTCACAATCCGTAAACTCTCATACGGCGTTGGCGTAGAGCGCACATTCCCGGTTCACACACCAGTTATTGAAAAGATTGAACTTGTCAAAAAGGGCGATGTTCGTCGCGCCAAGCTTTACTACCTTCGCGACCTTCGCGGTAAGGCTGCCAAGATTCGCGAAAAGCGCGATGGCATCGAAGGCTACGGAGATGGAATTCTTTCTACTCCAGTGCCTGAGCCAGAAGTTGTCGCAGAAGCGCTACCTGAAGTAGTTGTTGAAGACGTTGCTGCAGTTGAAGTTACAGAACAAATCACTGAAGTTACAAGCGCTGTTGAAACTCCGGACACAGCCGAAACTCCGGACACTGAAAACAAGCCAGAGTAACTTCTCCTTTTCACATGTCGCGTAAGGGCTCAATCCTCCGCGAGTTCCCGATTCTCGTAATCGTTGCGCTCGCTGTATCCCTCGTGATCAAGACCCTTCTAGTCCAGTTCTTCTATATACCTTCGGGCTCTATGGAAAATACTTTGCAGATTGATGATCGAGTCGCAGTTAATAAAGTCCCTTTCATTTCATCTGCGATCAATCGCGGAGATGTAGTCGTCTTCCGAGATCCAGCCAATTGGCTTCCAGAGCCTTATGCCGGGAATGAAAATAAAGTCATCGCGAAGATTAAAGAAGCTTTTGTATCTGTTGGAGTCCTGCCTAACCCAGCAAAGCAGTACTTAGTGAAGCGAGTTATTGGAGTTGAAGGAGATCACGTAGTGTGCTGCTCTAAAAATAACACACTAATTATTAATGAGGTAGAAAGCAACGAGCCGTATATCTTTGCAGGAAATAAAGCTAGCGAAATGAAATTCAATGTGAGCGTTCCTGAGGGGAAGATTTGGGTTATGGGAGATCATCGTGGTTCATCAGCTGATTCTCGTTATCACCAAGACGATGTCAATAATGGCTTTGTACCCGTCGATAAGGTTACTGGACGTGTCTTTGCCATCATTTGGCCATTTAACCATCTGGGTTTAGTTCCCTCTCAAAATCCAATTAAGTAACTACGCCAAGTAACTTCATTGAGTAGTTTGAATCCATGAAAGCTATCGAAGAACTTCTTCGAAGCGCAGGCATTTCTCCTATAGCTGGAGTTGATGAGGCAGGACGCGGACCATGTGCTGGTCCTCTTGTTGTAGCAGCAGTTATATTGAAAGATCCCTTTGCTCCTGAACTTGCCGAAGTGCGAGATTCAAAAGAAATCCCTGAAAGCAAGCGCGAGATTCTCTTTGATCTGATCATGACAATCGCCGAAGGCGTGAGCGTCATTATCGTTCCTCCATCTGAAATTGATGAACGTGGAGTACACGCGGCAAACCTTGATGGAATGAGACGTGCGGTAAAAGGTCTCTCTATAGAACCT
>ERZ889217.504-NODE-504-length-23356-cov-5.672503_pt1 | contig 23356 bp, 15 predicted proteins | sample MGYA00521098_ERZ889217 | MGnify/ENA primary metagenome ERZ889217 (study PRJEB32303, sample SAMEA104408613) | aquatic metagenome | biome: Brackish water; feature: Pelagic; material: water | place: Baltic Sea | collected 2014-06-10T22:04:00 | depth 2,362 m ... | reverse complement strand
CACCGGCATGGCATGCAAAGCACTTGGCCTCCAGGATCGGCCTCACATCTTTGGCGAATGTCTCCTGCCAACGGGTTACTTGTGGACTGTCGGCGGCGGCAGCCAGCCCGGCGGTCGCTGCCAGTGAAACGACAAGCCAGCAGAAACGATGGCGACATTGCATGGCGACGTGCGATTCCATGGCTATGACTTACTCCTGACTCTGCCGCGGCAGGGCCCGCGTGGCACCGGTGGTGATTCCGCCATCCACCAGCAGCGTCTGGCCGGTGATATATCTGCTCGCATCGGCGGCCAGAAACACCACGGCCCCGTCGAGATCCTCGGCGCTGCCGGGCCGTCGCAGCGGAATGCGGTCGACCAGGTAGGCAAGCCACGCCTGATCGCGGTAGAGGACGTCGTTTTGCGCCGTCCGGAACCAGCCTGGCGCCAGGCAATTGACGGTAATGCCATGGGGTCCGAACTCGTCAGCCAGGCTCATCGTGAGCTGCTTCACACCCCCACGGCTGGCGGCGTAGGGGGCCAGGCCTGCGTAGCCAAATACGCTTGTGACACTGCCGATATTGATGATCCGGCCGCGACCACGCCCCACCATGGAGCGAGCAACCGCCTGGGTCATGAAGAAGGTGCCGCGGAGGTTGGTGTCGAGGATGGTGTTCCAGTCGTCCCAGCTCACATCGAGCGCCGGCTTGCGGATGTTGCAGCCGGCATTGTTGACGAGGATGTCGATCGTCTCGTAGGCATCCAGTGACGCCGCGGCCGCGGCCCGGATACTGGCTTCATCCCGCAGATCGAGTGGCACGGGCACGGCTCGGCGGCCCAGGGCCTCGATCTCGCGGACGGTCTCGGCCAGCGACGGAATCGCCCGTGCAGTGACGACCAGATCGGCCCCTGCCCGTGCCAGGGCTCCGGCCATCTGCCGCCCCAGGCCTCGGCTCGCTCCCGTGACAAGCGCCGTCCGGCCGGTGAGGTCGAAGAGGGAGTCAGCGTCGGTCATGGTAGGGGGTATCCAGCGAGTCAGGGTTCGAGGATCACTTTGATGAGGCCTGGCTCACGGCACTGGAGCCGCTTGAACCAAGCGACTCCCTCCGCGAGGGGCACCACTCGGCTCACGAAGCCCCGCAGGTCGACCTGCCCTGTGGCCACGAGTTCGATCGCCTCGGGGTAGCAGCCGGCCGACGCACAGGAGCCGAGGATGGTGATCTCCCGCGTGACCACCTGCTGGAGCGGAATCTCGACAGTCGGCGCGACGTTCCCGACGAGCACCACCCTTCCCCCTCGGCAGGCGGCAGCAATCGCAGTCTGCACTGCGGCGGTCGTTCCCACCGCCTCGATGACAAGATCGCCGCCATCGAAGTCGTCCGAGCCGGCAGCGGCCCACTGGCCGGCACGGCGGCCGGCGTCGTCTCCAGCCTCGAAGATCTCGCCGGCCCCATGCCTGGCTGCTTCAGCCAGCCGACCAGGATCGAGATCGACCGCCGCGATCCGGGGCACACCCTTGGCTCGCAGGGCAGCAATGACCGCCAGGCCGATCATGCCGCAGCCCACGACGACCGCCGAGCGAGTGGCAGGACTGGCGCCGCCGAGCCGGGAAGCGTGGAGGGCGATCGTGAGCGGTTCGAGGAGCGCTGCCGTTACGAAGTCCAGGCCCTCGGGCAGCCGATACACACCCCGCCGGGGTACCACGACAAACTCCGCGAAGCAGCCGTGCCGCCGGTAGGTGCCGCAAGACACGCCCAGCACCTCCCGCTGGCCGCAGAGATTCTCCCGGCCTGTTCGGCAGAACTCGCACCCGCCGCAGAACACGGTCGAGTCGATCGCCACCCGGTCACCCGGCTCGAGGTCGGAAACACCCGACCCCAGGGCGTCGACCGTGCCGGCTGCCTCGTGGCCCATCACGAGAGGCGGAATCCGGCGGCCAGTCTCGCCCGTGAAGCCGTGCACGTCGCTGCCGCAAATGCCGCAGGCCGCCACTCGGATCCGCACCTCGCCTGGGGCCGGGTCGGGCCGAGGGAGATCGGTCAGTTCCTGCACACCCGGACTGGAGAGAAGGAGCACCTGCATGCTGAGAGCATACGCTGGATGGCAGTCGGAGGGCAGGGAGAGTAGCCTCCCGTGCATGACGGGCACCCATCGAGAGCGGGGAGAGGCAGCATGGCAACCTGGTATCTCGCCCTCGTAGCGGTCGGCGGTGTGGCGGCAGTGATCGCAGCAGTGACCTGCCTACGGATCCATCCGTTTGTCGCCCTCCTCGCTGCCGCGATCGGCGTGGGGCTCGCCGCGGGCATGGCCCCCGCCGACGTGATCACATCGATCACGGCCGGCATGGGCAACACGCTTGGCTTCGTCGCCGTAGTGGTCGGCCTGGGGGCGATGTTCGGCATGATGCTCGAGGAGTCGGGCGGGGCTACACGGCTGGCCAACGCCATGGTGGACGCACTCGGCGAGGCCCGCACCGGGCTCGCGCTCGCACTCGTCGGCTTTCTCGTCTGCATCCCGGTGTTTCTCGACGTGGCGCTTGTGATGATCCTACCGCTGGCCGTGGCAGCGGCCCGGCGAACTGGCCGAAGCGTGACGACCTACGCCCTGCCGATGCTGGCCGGCATGGCGGTGACCCACGCATTCGTGCCCCCCACCCCCGGCCCCACGGCAGTGGCCCAGCTGCTCTCGGCCGACCTCGGCTGGGTGATCGCGCTCGGAATTGCCACTGGCCTGCCCACGCTCGCCGTGGCCGCCTGGCTCGCCGGCACCGTGCTCGCCAGGCAAGCCCCTGGCAATCCTCCCCTGACGCAGCCGACCGGGCACGAGCCCAAACCGCCGCAGCCGCTTCGCAGACCAACCGTAGGCATGGTGCTCGGACTGCTTGGGCTGCCGATCCTCTTAATCGTGGGCGACACGCTGGTCGGCACCGTACTGGGTGAAGCCTCGCCGCTCGCCCAGTGGCTCACCCTCGTAGGCCATCCTTTCACGGCCCTCCTGATTGCGACCCTGGCCGCCTTCTACTTCCTCGGCATCAGGCTGGGGATGCCGGCGGCTCGGGTCCAGCAGATCGCGGAGCGGGGGCTTGAGCCAGCGGGAGTGATCCTGCTGGTGACCGGCGCTGGTGGAGTCTTCAAGCAGGTGCTGATCGACTCCGGCGTAGGCCAGGTAGTTGCCTCGTCCCTGGCAGAACTCCCGCTTCCGACGCTTGTCGTGGCCTGGCTCGTGGCGGCGATCATCCGGCTGCTCCAGGGCTCCGCGACCGTGGCAATGATCACGGCAGCAGGACTCGTCGCCCCGCTGGTCGAGGCAGCCGGGCAACCAGAACCCTTCGCGGCGCTCGTCACGCTGGCGATCGCGGCCGGGGCCACGATCGCCTCGCATGTAAACGACTCCGGCTTCTGGCTGGTGGGCCGCTTCCTCGGGCTCTCCACCGGCGAGACGCTCCGCACCTGGACCGTCCTGGAAACAATCATTGCAGTCGCCGGCCTGACCTTCATCCTGGTGGCCTACGGTCTCGTCGGGCTGGGGGGATAATTGACTGAGAAACCCACCCTGGCTTTTCGTGCTTGATCGACCGCCGAAAACGCCACGAGCATCCTGGAGTTCTGAGTGCCGCATCATCCGCCGCGCTGAGGGTTCTCCCAGAGCCCGACAACGTGATCCGTGAGCGACCTGACGGGATCGGAGGCATTCAGCACAACCGATCCGGTGGCGAGTTCGTCGGCGGCGAGTGACTCGAGGGCTGCGAATTGGGCCTCGAGCATGTGGCGGCCCTTCATGAAGTGGTCTTGGCGAGTGTCGAGCCGACCGAGGATCGTCGTAGAGTCGGCGGCGAGGTGAACGAACCGGACACTGCCTGGTGGCAGGCTGCCTCGCAGCTGGTCGCGATGACGGCGGGCAAGTGCCGAGCAGGCCACCACCAGTGATGCTTGGCTGCCACACGCCAGGTGCGTCGCGATGATCTCGTGAAGCCCCGCCAACCAGGGCATCCTGTCGCCGTCGGTCAGCGGGATTCCCGCCGCCATCTTGGCTACATTCTCCCGCGAGTGGTGGTCGTCACCATCCACGAACCGGCCACCGATCCGCTGGGCCACGGCCGCGCCGACCGTGGTCTTGCCACAGGCCGACACGCCCATGATCACGAGGCAGCCACCGCTCGCCCCGCTGGCCTGAATGCATTCCTCTGCCATGCCCGTCAGAGTAGCAGGTCGACAGCAACGACCATCAGCCCGCCCGCTTGGCCAACAACAGAAAAGCCGGAGAGTGCGGTCTTGCGACACACTCTCCGGCCCTGAACTGTTCGAAATGCTTCTCCGAGCGACAGACTGGAATCCAGGTCGGTCACCGCAGGATCAAGCAGCGAAGGCGACTAGTAGCGACGTCCGCCACCACCGCCGTATCCGCCACCGCCACCGCCACCACCGCCGTACCCACCGCGGCCACCGCCACCACCACCACCCTCGCGCGGCTTGGCTTCGTTGACCGTCAGGGCGCGACCCTCGAACTCCCGCTCGTGCATGCCGCTGATCGCCCGCTGGGCCGCGTCGTCAGCCTGCATCTCCACAAAACCAAAGCCCTTGCTCCGACCGGTATCGCGATCCTGAATCACCTGCGCGCTGACAACCGTCCCGAACTCGAGAAACATCTGCTCGAGCGCGTCACTCGTGACGCTATACGCAAGGTTACCAACATAAAGCTTCTTACCCATGAAACACATCTCTCCTAACGATGACCCATTCATGCTTTCGGGGTCAATTCGAAAGTGCCAGACACTGGCAGCCCGCCAAAAGGCTCGAGGCGAGCAAAAAGATGCAGCGGCAAGGACAGAAAGCCGACCGTGCGTCGAAAAGCGTCGTCTGAAACCAACCCCAATACTTTAGCCGCTGAACAGGCGTGATGCAACGTCGGCCTGGCTGGGGGGATTATGGCCCCCACCGTGGCCTCATCTCCCGCCGTCCGCCATGATGCGGCCATGAAACCAACGATCCTGCGGGCCCAGGCGACAACCGACGACGGCAAGACCATGACGCTCCACGAGCACGATGGCAGCTTTATGATCCGGATCGACGGGGTGGAACTGATGTCCACCCGCCAGCACCACTCCGAGGAGCGACTCGCGGAACTGGCCTGCCGCCCGCTGCGGGAAGCCCAGAAACCGCGGGTGTTGATCGGCGGGCTGGGGCTTGGCTTTACACTCCGGGCAGCCCTCGCCTGCCTGCCCCCGGATGCCGCGGTGACCGTGGTGGAACTCGTGCCGGCCGTGATCGCCTGGAACCTGGAGCCCGCGTTTGGCCTCGGGTGCGACGCCCTCCAGGACCCACGGGTCGAAGTCATTTCGGGTGACGTGGCCGAGGTCCTCCGCACCCGGCGGGGGGTTTTTGATGCGGTGATTCTCGACGTCGACAATGGGGCCAGCGGGCTCACGACAGAATCGAACCACCAGCTCTATGACACGGCCGGGCTGACGGCAGCCAAGGCCGCCCTCAAACCTGCCGGCTGCCTGGCGGTCTGGTCGGCCGACAACGATCCCGAATTCGTTGATCGGATGCAGCGGTGCGGCTTCACGGTCGCGACCGAACGGGTGAGCCGCTATGCCGGTGGAGCCGCGCCCAACTGGCTATTCATCGGACGCCGCCAGCGGTCAGCCGGAGCAGGTTCGCCTCGGTGCTGAGCCGCACACTTTACCGAAGGAACAGTGGCTGCGGTCCCGCACGCCGTTCGCTGGAGCGTCTTCCACCTCAACGCCGCTGGCTTCGCGATCGGGCCAGGGCCATGCCACCGGCCCCTAGGAGCAGCCCGCACCACCCGAGGGCGGGCTCCGGCACTGCCGCCAAGCTGCCCACACTGGTCGGGGCCGCTGGGAAGTAGTTTCCCTGCCCGTAGGCTCCGGCACTATTAATGCCCACGAGGTCGAAGACGTTGGTGACACCGTCGTAGTTGAAGTCACCCTGACTCCAGTCCGCCGCCGTGCCCGTGCCATACTTGCCTGAACTGTTCACCGACACGAGGTCGAACACGTCCACGGATCCGTTCAGGTTCGTGTCGCCCGGCGCGGCGAATGACACCGTGGCCGCGCCGTTACCAGCCACGACGTAGCCCACCGCCCGCGTGCCCCCCGAGGCGGCCGCCGTGCTCGAGGTAATCCCGGCCGTTCCGTTCCAGGCCCCGCCATTCCGGCCGGCAATGATGTCGGCCCGCAGGTCGGCAGCCAGGATTCCACCCGCTGCGACCGACACCTGGCCGCCACCGAGATCGAGCCTGCCACCACCGCTCGCCTGGTCGACCGAGAGCCCGCCGACGGCGACCGTCACCCGGGCATCCTGGGGCAGTGCCAGTTCGCCGCCCGTGCCGATGGTGACGAGCGGAGACCCCACGATCGTGCCGGCGTTGATCGCGAGCGACGTAATGCCCGTGGAGCTATTGACCGCCAGGCTCGCGGCCGAGAGCGTGCCGCCGTCGACGATTACCGACGGGCTTTGCATGGTCGTGCCTGAAGCCACCGCAAGCGTGGCACCGGTGCCCACGGTCACCACGGTGGCTGATAGACCGGCGGCATTCGCCACCTGAAGCGTGCCAGCCGAAACGGTTGTCGGGCCGGTGTAGGAGTTGGCGGCACCAAAAATCAGGGTCCCCGCGCCCGTTTTTGTAACGGAGTCGGCCACCAAGATTTCGGTGTACCCTGCCTGAGCCTGCGTCACAGTGCCGCTGGTCACGTCGATCACAATGTCGGTGGAGGGCTCTGGAAGACTGGCGATCCGGAGCCCATACCAGGCGTAGGAGGCCACCGCCGCTCCAGAATAGACATTGCGGTACGCAGCGCCGTCATAGACCTCGCCGTATCTCCAGGCCCCACCGCGGTAGATCGGATACGTGCCCAAGGAATTTGACCGCGTGGCGTCATCGACCCAGTTGTAGACCAAGCCCTCCACATCGTAGAGGCCATACCCGCTCGTCGCCGTCGCGTAGGCCCCCACATCCGTGAGGTAGTTCACCGAGGCGTCGAACTCCGCCTGGGTTGTTGCGTACGACGTCGCCGTACCGCCAGGACCCAACCCCGTGCCAATGTTGGCGGCCACGGTCGTGCCGGGAGGTGGCAGGCTCGCCGGAGGGGAGTCGCTCTGGACGCCGTATTGCCAGTAGCCTCCGGTGCCATCCTTCTGCGGGTCGTAATAGGCGGCCTTGTAGTATTCGTTCTCACTGGGCATGAAAATCGTCGCTCCCTCTGCCCGTGGTGGCGGCGCCGCGAACCCGCTCGTCAGCACCGACATGTCGTAGACGCCACTCTCGGTGCTCCCGCCCCCCTGGCCATTGCTCAGCCAGTTCACGAATCGGGCGCCCATGGCCCAGTTGATCCAGGTGGCGGGCAGAGTTGCCTGCCCCGGCTTCACCGCATACGTCCCGCCGTCGGTCGCCGAGGGATTGAGATCGATCCCGCCGGTGTAGGCGATGCCCCGCGAGTTTGCCGACATCCGCGGGATGTAGTTCTGGTAGGTGTTGGTGCCAAACGGGTCGGTCGCGTTGAGAAACTCGACGTACTGCGAGTTTGTCACGTCATATTTGGAGATTCGGTAGACGTAATCCACCGAGCCATAGCCGGTCGTGTAGTCGGCTGCTGGCCCCTTGTCCATGACGAGCGTATCGGCCGGATTGCCAGGATCGCCGACAGTGGCCCAGTCAAAGGTCACCGCGGCCCGGACCGGGCCTCCCACAATCAGGGCGGCCGCTGTCATCAGCCCAGCGAGCAGACTGAGAGAATCTGCTGCTGCACGAGGCAACGACCCCGTGGAGAAAGGCCCGGGATGGCTTTTCCCGAGGGCAGTTCGAGTCCCAAGCCCTGGCACGCTCACCATCGACGTCCTCCTCGCATCCCCGGGGGGTGGATGAACCGCTCAGAACTGCTGCTTGCGGACAGCCTATTCACTGTGAGCATTCATTATGACATATGGTGCCGACGGTGTCCTGTCGCCGGCGGTCAAAAAAAAAGGCCCAGGTGTCCCAGCAGGATTTGCGGGGACACCTGGGCCAGAAGAGCGATTGCTCAGCTCCGGCGAGCCCGCCGCCGGAGGGCAGTCAGGGCCGCCACCGCCAGTCCACTCCCGGCCAGGCCGAATGTCGGCTCGGGGACTCCCGTCACCGTCACGAGATCCATCCGCATGCTGCCACCGGAAGCCAGCGAGCGGTTGTAGCCATTCGTGGCGTCTGACGTATCTGTGCCCGCGAAGGAGGAGAGATAGCCAACCGCCCCATCGGTGCCGAGGTATGACGGGTCGTACGCACCCACGATCGCGACGGCGAAGTTCGGATTGTTCTCAAATCCCTGTCCGAGCGGGAAGGTGTAGCTGAGGTTGTTGACCCACCCCTGAACGTCGCTGCCGGGGTTAGGAGCATTGATGAAGTTCTGATTAATGGTCTCGAAGGAGATCAGGCCGGCGTTGTCAATCGTCACGGTCGCCGTCCCGGAGATGGGACTCTGCGAACCGTCGAGGCCATTGACTGTGCCGATGAAACTCGACCCAGTGCCAGTCGGCACTACGCTGAAGTTCGTCCCGTCGGTCGAGGCAAGCAACTGCCAGTAGCGGCTCGACCGAAAGCCGACGGTCATGCTGAAATTGATTCCCACAGGTACCCCAGGGTCGGTATCCGTCGTGGGGACTGCGAACCGCGCACCCGTTGAAAGATTTGCCGCCGACGTCAGCGGCGGATTGATCGTGAGGCCCCGATTAAAAACGGTGCCCCCAATATCCGTTCCCGGATCCGCTCCCGTGCCGTTGGTGGCTGTCGCAGCGAAAGGAACAGCCGGGGACGAGTTGGCAGGATACGTCCCCATGAATCCGCTGGCCGCGCTGTAGCCGCTCGAGGGCGTCCGATAGATCGTAGACGATGTGGTGTTGTTGAAATTCCACTGAGCGGGAAACTGGGCTGAGGCCTGGGGAATCGCTGCAACGAGCGAAGCGAGGGCGAGGAACGTGGGGATGATGCGGAACGTCATCGAAGGGTCTCCTGGGGCAATCTGCGGAACCGAACCGTGTTCACTCGCCGACCTGAACTCCGCCATGGCTGCGAATCGAACCATTTCAAGCACTTTCCATGTGCAAACGACATGCCGTGGGGACCCTTGTGGGAGGAAAAATATTGATGCAGTCATGTTGCCTATTTTTTTCTGCTTCTTTCAAAGCGGTTTTGCCACCCCCCCCCGGACGAAAATGTTAGTGATCCGCTAAACATTTGAGCCGGGCCAATTCCGCGGGATTGTGAAACCAGTTTCACCGCAGAAGTGAATCGCGTTTCACTGGCCGTGTGAAACAGCTCGGTGGCTTGGCCGGGCGCTTCCCCGCCCAGCAGGCGTGGCGCTTCACCGCCCAGCGGGCCATCCATCGCCCCGCTGAGTTCACCGGCCCTCCGGCCGGGGGTCGCACCTCCGGCCGCCCCGGCTCGTACGCGGGAGAATGAATCCTCCTGCCCGTGACGAATCTCAACCAATGTTTTGGGCCAGGGGTTGCCCGCGACAGAGTATCGGCAACCCTAGCCGTCACGCGGGAGCCGTCGCTGGAGATGGCTTATCCAAGAACCGTCAGTCGAGTGATGCCGTCTCACCGCCGGCCGGCGTGACCGCCGACCAGAAGGCCACGGGATCGATCGAGCTGAAAATGGTCCGCGTGCTTCCATCCAGCATCGCGACATTGAGCGAGCCGTTATGAATTCCCTGGAGGAACCTGACGTCGGCAGCAGGAACGCTGGGGGCCGGCTGAAAGGGCTCATCGCTCATGCCGGCAAGCGCGTTGGGGGCCTGGGCATTGAATCCGGGATTCCATGCGTCTGGCGTCGAACTCGCAGGCCGATTCGACCGCCCGATGACCGTCGACGCCGTATTGTCGGGATGGGCGAAGGTGGGGGCCTTGCTGCCGTTCTTCCAGAAGTATTGGGTGATCACCGCAGTGCCATTGCTCATCGTCTGCGCGTAGCTCTCGGCGAAGGCAACGGTCTTGGACGTGCCATCGAGCACCCGGCTGAGCTTGGGCTTGTTGGAGAACAACAGGCCGTTGCTGAGGTATCCCGCCGTGCCCTTGATGGATTGATTCGCATTTGCCTTGGATGGGTCACTCGGACAATTAAACAACGGCACTGCAGGCGCGGTCGTGTCCATGAACACGACATTGGGACGAAACAGTGTCTGCAGGTTTTGATCCTCCGCAAAGGTGAGCACCACGACCTGCAACGGATACTTCGCGCTCGTCGCAGTCGCCGCGCCCCCGTTCACATTCAAGAGGGCGTCGGGCAGTTTGTCCTTCTTCGCCGACGCGTAGTTGAGGGTCGCGAGAATCACTTGCCGCATCTGGTTCATGCACTGCATGCGGCGGGCTGACTCGCGGGTGGACTGCACGGCTGGCAGCAGAAGGCCGATGAGCGTCGCGATGATCGCGATCACCACCAAGAGTTCCACGAGCGTGAAGCCGGCAACTCGCGGGATTCGCCGGTGTGTTCCCTGTGAAATTCGCATGCGTGTACTCCTGAAGAACAACGACATTCCCATGCCGCCGCACGTGTTTTCCAACGTCCCGCCGGCGTTGGAGAGAAAACCTGCTCGCTGACCCTCGATCGAGACGACGACGCCAAGACGCCGACCCGAGCTAAAGAATACCGTTCCCCCGTGGCTCTGTTCAACCGATCCTGGAAACAAGCTCGCGCCGACTCCCCAGGTTGGGGGCGACAGGCCAATCAACAGAATGCTGATCGAGTTTGTGAGATTTGGCCGAAGCCCCTACCGTCTCTTCGGCGCGCGGTACAACGTCCGAATGAAACCAGCTACCCACTCGCTGCTCGACCAGATTGGTGACACACCGCTGCTCCCGCTCGCCTTTCCCGATCAAGGCGTCACGATCCACGCCAAGGCGGAGTTTCTCAACCCGAGTGGTTCGATCAAGGATCGGCTCGCATCGTACATCCTGCTCGATGCACGCCGGCGGGGCGTGCTCCAGCCCGACTCGATCATCCTGGAGTGTACGAGCGGAAACACCGGGATCGCCCTGGCGATGGTCGGGGCCGCGCTCGGCCACCACGTGCGCATCCTGATGACCGACACCGCCAGCATCGAGCGGCGGCTCCTGATGCAGCATTTCGGTGCCGAGGTGGTTTTGTTTCATGCCGACCGGGGCTATGCCACTGGCATCGAGATGGCCGAGCGGATGGCGGCGGCTGATCCGCGGGTGTTTCTGCCCCGACAGTTTGCCAATCCGCTCAACGCTCAGGATCACTGCGAGCACACGGCGCGGGAGATTCTCGCGGAGGTTCCCGGGCCGATCGCTGCGTTTGTGAGCGGCTACGGAACAGGGGGCACGCTCAACGGCGTGAGCCGCGGACTGCGGCAGGCGTATCCGGAGGTTCAAATCGTCGCCATGGAACCGGCGGAGGCAGCGATGCTCCAAGGGGAAATGCCCTGCTGCCACGCCATCGAAGGGGTTGCCGGCGGCTACCTGCCACCGCTCTTGGACGGAGTTGTGATCGACCGTGCGGAGAAGGTCTCGTCGACCGAAGCGCTCGCGATGACCCGCCGGCTGGCCCGAGACTTTGGCCTCTTGGTCGGGCCATCGTCGGGGGCCAATGTGGTGGTCGCCCTCCGGATCGCCGCGGAATTGCCGGCGAAAGCGGCAGTGGTGACGATCCTGTGCGATCGTGCCGAACGGTATTACTCAACCCGGCTGTTCACCGAGGAGCAGGCCGACGAAGCCGCATCAGCAGGCATCAGCCGCGGGGCAGCCGGCACGGGAGCAGGCGGGCGAAATCCCGAAGAACTGAGCGAATCCAATGTTCTCTGATCAACAATCGGGCGTTTCCTTCCTGAGGCACGTCCAGGTCGGGCTGGTATTCTGTTCGAGATTCCATTGACCGACGGCGGATCCACCTGCTGCTCGGATTCCGATTCTCTTGCGAGGGCGATGTTCATGACCGTTTCCTGGCTGCGATGGTTTTTCCTCCTGACGTTCATCCTCGCGAGCGGATCAATCAACTCAGTCCGCGGCGACGAGGAGGACGAGGACGAGGATCCGCCCGAGCCAGTGAAGGTTTCGCTCCAAATCGATCCCACGATCCTCGACATGGAGCATCTCAAAGCCAGCCGGATGGGCTACCGGCCGGCAAAGTTCTCCCTGATGGCTGAACGGCCCGCCGGCATCCTCGAGGAACCCGAGTATCGGGGCACTCCCAGCTACGGAGCCTTCAGCGTCGGCAATGGTCCCCGCAGCCTGACGCTGTTTGCGGTGGACGAGGGCCCCGGCGAAGTGGGCCGCATCTTCGTCGACTCGAACCAGAATGGCGACCTGACCGATGACGGCCCGGGGGAGTGGGAAAAGACGCGAGACATCGACGGCGTGGCCAACTACATGACGGTGGTGCCGGTGCGGGCTTCCTGGGGCACACCCCTGGAAGAGTCCGAGGAGGCCGAGTATCGGCTTTTCATCTACAAGCGGGATGGGAATACGGGGGGCGGTTTCGCCAAGCTGAGCGGCCGGACCGGGACCATCGACCTGGGTGACAACACCTACACCGTCGTGCTGCACGAACAAACCAACGACGGCCTGTTCACCGTGCCCGCCAGCGGCGACCTGACCCGCCGGCCCGTCGAACTGTGCATCGACCTCGACCAGGATGGCACGTTCAAGGGCGTGACCACGATGATCGATGACAAGGAGTTTCGCTCACCCGAGCGATTCGATCTGGCCAGCCCCTTCCAGATTGACGAGCAGTGGTATCTGGGCCGCCCTTCCGTGAGCGGCAACATGCTGACACTCCTGCCGACCGAGTCTCCCAATGAGCAGGTCCTACGGTCGCAGGCCCCGGTGGAAGTGAAGCCGCTTCTCAAGGCGGGCATGAATGCACCCGACTTCACGGTCGAAGCAGTCGATGGCAAGCCCCTCACGCTGGCTGACTATCGCGGGCGAGTCGTGATCCTGGATTTCTGGGCAACCTGGTGCGGCCCCTGCCAGTCAGCGATGCCGGGACTCGAGCGGGTCTACCAGAGCGTCAAGGATCAAGGGGTCGAGGTGCTGAGCCTCAACGTCTATGACGACCGGAAGGCCTTCACCTCCTGGATCGAGACCAACGCCGGCAGTAAATACAACTTCACTTTTGGCTTCGACCCGTCCGAGCGGGGCGACAAGGCCAGCGTGGCCGGTGAGAAGTATCACGTGCCGGGGCTCCCCACCATGTACGTGATCGATACCAAGGGAATGATCACAGCGGCGCTTGTCGGTGGTGGCCAGGAGGAGAAACTCCTCGAGGCGTTGGCGGCCCTGGGGATCGAGCCAACCGCCGAGGCGGGCAGCGAGGAGTGATCGCCTCGCAACCCGAGCGGCCCCGGGAAAAAGCCCGGGCAGTGGTGATTCGTCTTTTGAGGATCGCATTTGGGGAAGTGATGCCGCGGGGGCGGGTTGGGCAGTCGAGGGAGTTCCGCGGTCGATATACTTGGATGGCTCAATCTGTCTCATCCGCGTCTGGTGTTCTCGTGGATCTCGGCGACCTTTATTTTCTGAGCGATGCCGAGGTTGCGGCTGAGGAAGCAGCCCGGTTCAGAGCTGCCACGCCGGCGGAACGCATGCGGGCAATCCGTTCGGCATTGGCCGGGGGCGCGGTCCTGATCGCCCGATCGCCCAAGCGGGCTTTTCTCGAGGCCTATCGGCAGCGACAGGAGGATCTTGCGCGCGAGTCGATCGCCCAATTCGTGGTGCGACATGCCGGAACCTCCTGAACCGCTGGCTGGTGATCTCGTCGCGGCCAGCGAGGCGCTCGGCGAGGTGTTTGACGCGCGGGGCATCCACTACGCTGTGCTGGGTGGCGTGGCGACAATCCTCCGCGGCCGGCCGCGATTCACGCAGGACATCGACATCCTGCTCGAAGTTCCGCAGATGGCCTTGCCCGGCCTACTCGATGAGCTCGTAGACCGGGGATTCACCCTCGACCGCGAGACAGTCATCCGGGAGTTCGTCCAGCATCACATGACGACCTTTCGCTTCGGTGTGGTCCGGATCGACTGGCTGAAGCCGGTGCTGCCTCTCTATGCCCATGCGTTGGCGGCCGCGACATTGCTACCGTGGACGCCCGACCACTCGCTGCGAGTGCTTACGCCGGAGGGACTCATCGTCACGAAACTGGTAGCGTTTCGGCCCCAGGATCAGGAAGACATTCGCACGCTGCTGGCCGCGAATCGGGACGACCTCGACGCTGATCTCATCCGCCGCGAATGGGCAGCCGTGGCCCACGGCGAGGAAGAGCGGACGGCATGGCTGGAGGGGGAACTGGCCACGATCGGCCGCTAGCTGTCCGTGGAAAAATCCCTTCCTAGCAACGGTGTTCGTCACTGTTGTTGCAATAGGACCTTGCTGCCCCGCTGTCGACGCTGCCTTTCGTGCTGCCATAAAAGCCCTCGACGCAAGTCGGGGGACTCCGAGTCGGAGCGGCTCCCGTTGTCCATGCAGAACCGCGTGGAAGTGGAAACCGGCAATCAAGCAATCGTTACCGGTCTCGCCCAATGAACCCGGTCTCGCCCAATGAACCCGGTTTCGCCCAATGAACCCGGTTTCGCCCAATGAACCCGGTTTCGCCCAATGAACCCGGTCTCGCCCAATGAACCGGAGTCCCGTCGCTTGCGCTCCGGGCTTTTATTGGGGGTCACGCCAAGCCGGGGCCGACGCCGGGACGGCGGCAACGCGAAATCGCCCGGGCCCAAGTGAACGTCCGGCGAGAGGGCACGGGCAACCCCGGTCCACAAGAAACCCTGACGAGCCCTGTTTTTTGTTTCGACGTGCCGTTGACCGGGCTATCCTCGTCCTCAGATGTAATACATCGGATCGACGGGATTCCGCGTGCGGGCAACCAGATCGGCCAGGGTCACATCTTCAAGGGCTGCGGCATGTGCCGCGGCTGCCCCCTCCCAAGCCTTCATCAACACAGTCGCCAGCCTGGAGCGCGGGGCGAGCGCGGCCGTCACTGGGGCGGGGGAACCTTCGGAGCCATTCACAGCAGCGTGAATCTCTCGCAGCGTGATCTGGTCTGGCGGTCTCGCGAGCCGATACCCACCGCTGGCACCCCGCACGCTGGCTACGAGTCCGGCCCGCTTGAGCTGGAGCAGGATGTGAACCAGGAATCTGGCCGGCACGCCCTGCGCATCGCAGATGGCCCGCATCCGCATCGGACCCTGGACTTCGTCATGGCAGGCCAATTCCAGGGCGGCGATCGCGGCGTATTCCGTGCGGGCAGAAAACGGCATGCGAGATGTGATCCGGCCCGAAGCAGGCCCAGCTCCCGGAGGGTGTTTCAGTCAAAGCCAACCTTGAATCGTACCAGCCCGAGCCCGCGAAATGAAAGTGAACGGGCCAGCCACTCATCCGAAGGGTGCCCAGACTCCATTGGGCTGGTCGCGGGAGAGCCACGTTGGCCAGCGGCATGATTCGCGAGGAGGAGCCAGCCAGATGGCCCCCCTCACCGCCCCCCTGCTTTGCCCTCACCCCACCAGTCGGCGAGCAGTTCGAGTCGCTTGAGATTCTTGATCACGTTTTCATAGAGGCTCTGGCTCTCCTCGACTGTGAGCCGTTCGGTCCCCTCGATTCCCAGGGCCCGCAGCTGTTCGTCGTAGCGTGCCTTCAGCTGCCGGCGAAAGTCGGGCTGGTCGCGGCTCTCCAGCCGCCACTTGTGAAACTCATACGAGTCACGGCCGGTTAGGTAGTCAGTCACGCGAGCCAGTTCGTCGGCCGGGTCTGCGTCGGGGCGGCCAAAGCCTCCCACCAAAATCGCCCGCTCGCGGGCGGTCAGCCGCCAATTGAGCGACACGTCCACCGGGCACTCAAAGACGACCGTGCGGAAGAAGTCTTGGCCGCTGAGTTCATCGAACAGGAGGTCTTGGAGATCAACCTGTTCGTCGTTGCGAAAGGCCATCGTCCACTGCTGAGCATTGGTCAGACCGGCCAGTGGCGTGGTGATCGCCTGCAGGCCTGGCTCGAACAGCTTGCTACCGGCATGCCAGACGAGCCGATCGAGGAGCGAGTCGCTGTCGCCGACCCGGTCGAAGTCAATCTCGGTGCGGGCCCCCTGGCTCACCTTGTCGCGGACCTGAACCACGAGCACACCGGAGGTGTTCTCGTGGAGCCACTGGCTCATCTTCGAGAGCCAGAGCGCCGAGAGGTTGATCCCATAATTATCGTAGTAGGCGGCGTCGACGACGCGGCGGGGGGGCAGCGTGGGCAGGTTGATCGCCGGCGAGACCCAGGGAAACGAGGCGCTCATCCGGATCGCCGTCGTCACGCGGAAATCACCGGCCCGAGGGAAGAGCCGGAAGAACTCCACGGCCGAGAGCGAGAAGACCTCGTCTTCCTCATGGATGCTCGTGTCGAAGTCGCCCCCTTGGAAAGCCGGCCGCTCGATCTTCCGCGAGGAGGGCTCCAGCAGGAGGCCACCGACATTCCGGGTGGCGAAGGCGAGATCGAGGTTGCTGATCAGCAGCCGCCGGCCGTCCTCCACCATCATCGGTGTGAACACCAGCGAGGGCCGCCAGCCCATGCGTTCGTCGGCGGCATACGATTGCAGCGGCCGGCCGAGTGGGCTTGCCGGCCCGCCTGTCCAGCGAACCCAGGTCTCCTCGAGTGTGCGGCCGCGATCCTCCCGCCGGAGGAAGGGATTGAGCGTGCCCGGCAGGTCGGCAAACAGCATCTGGCCCGCGACGGCATCGAGCTGGTCGAGCGCCATCCGGTCAACGAACTCGCCGATTGAGATGCCATGCAGGTCGGCGAACGAGGCCGTGCCGCCAGCGAAGATGCCGGGGGGTGGGGGCACGAGCGAACTGGCGTAGTACGAGCCGGCCACCATGCCGCCGGAGGCGCCAGTGACCAGCCGGATGTGGTAGGGGAAGTCGGCCCCAAGCGTGGCCTCGAGCTTACGGAGCACGACCGATGTCCAGACGCTCGCCCGGATGCCGCCGCCGCTGACAGTCACGATCACGAGCTTCGGCTTGCCCCCCTTCCAGCCCGACCCGACGAGCTTCTTCCAGGCCAACAGCACCTCAGAGTTGTTGAGCAGCTGCAGGTTCTGCCACTGGCCGACAACAACCTCGCCCGGCGGGTTGGCCGCGACGGCAGGCAGGGCTGCGGCTGCTGCCGACTGTCGCCCCACAGGCAGGAGCGTGGCCCAGGCCGCACCGGGCGGCAACCCTTCGTCTGCCGCCCGACTGGCCGCTGGTTGGCCAGGGGCCGGCGGCTGGATCGCCCGCACCTCACAGACCGCACCGTGCTGGAGATCGGCGCCGCTAGCCGAGTTGTGGCGACCATTCCAGGTGAGCATCAGCCGGTCACCGACCCGGAGGCGGGCGGCGTTGTAGAGGGCCACCTCAACCGGCTCCGAGTCGCCCCCCGCTTCAAGTCGCTGCAGGCCGCTGGCGATGCTCGCAAACAGCCCCCGGTCGTGCGCAGGGCGAAGCGTGAAGGCATCGGCAGGATGTAGGGGTGGCTGGCCATTCGTGGGTCCTGCAGTCGAGGCCAGCGCGGCCGCGATCGTGCCTTCGATAGCGGTGGGGGTGGGGCGGTAGGGCACGAAGGTAGCCGGATCGCCCGCTCCGTTCGGCGGTGCGGCGAGGAACACCCCCACCGGCACCGGCGAGTCGGTGCGGGTGTCTTCCAAGACGAGGCAGTCGCCTGCGTGGCCAGCCGGCAGTGGCGCCAGGCCAAACTGGTGTCGCACCTCGTCGGGTGGGAGCGATGCCCGCACGGCAGGCCGGAGCGTGTCGAGGTGGCACCGCTCCATCCACGACTGCATCGTCGCCAACTGACCCTCGTCGGGGGGCGGCACCCCGGCAGGAATTGTGAACTCCACCTGATAGCGATCCCCCGCCGGCTCGTGGTGGACATCCGTGACGCGGCCCCGCCAATTCATGGCAATCAGCGCGTAGTCGGCGCCGAGCCGGTGATACTCGGCGGCCAGTCCACGGAGCCGGAGGCCGAGCATCGCTTCCTCCAGCCTCTCGGGACCAGCCTCGCCCCTGATGAATTCATACTCGGTCAGCTCTCCGGCGGCCCGCCCCCAAGGCCTCGCAGGCTCATCGCCTGCGGTCAGCCGACGGCCCCCACCGCGAATGATGCCGTTGCGAACGAAGTGGAGAATCTCGTAGCCGAAGAGCGTGAAAATCCGCCGGTAAAACGGCTCTTCCGCCAGGGCGATGCAGTCGTCGCCATCGATCCGGATCGTAAACCATTCCTCGGCTGCCAGGCCCACTGCGTCGCCCGGGGCAGCCCGCAGTCGGCACCGCGGGTCTTCCACATCGACGACCACGGCATGGCTCCCGTCAGGCCTGGTTGCCAGTGGCTGGACCGTAAAATAAACAGTGGCCAGCCGCTCGCTGTAGCCCTGCCGCTCCAGCCGATCGAAGTCTTCCGTTACCGCCCGGTTGCGAAGCCGCGCCGTTGAAGGGGTTGTGTCTCGAAAGTAATCGCGACTGTCGAGGTAGATCGGCAGCCGGTAATACTGCTCCATGTTTGGGAACATTCCCTTGAACTCGTTGGGGGCAACAAACAGGGCCGTCCCATTGAGGAGGATCACAACCGCGATGATGGCGGTGACGGCAAGTAGCGAACTGCGGGGGCGATAGTGGGTGAGAATCGTGGCAGCCGCCGCCAAGAGCGCTACCCCGCAGGCGATCGACCCGGCAGCCGGAAGGGCTGCCTCCCAGCGTTCGCCAAGCGTGGCGTAGGGGATCGCGAAGGCGACGTAGCCGAGCAGCACTGTAAGTGGGTAGAGCAGCGCCGGCTGGTGGATCGCCACGTGGGACAGCGAGGTCGAGCCGAGGAAGACGACCGCCAATCCAAGCCAGACACCAGCGGCTACGCCGATCGTGCCGGCCCGCCAGGCCACCGTGAGCGATACGGCGGCGGCTAGGCCCAGCATCACTCCCCAGGCCGGCCGCAGCCAGGCCGGCGGCCGCTCCCCGGCCAGGCTTGCGAGTGTGCGTGATCCGGAGAGCACCGCGCCGGTGGCCGCCAGGGGAGCAATCCAGTCGGCGGGCACACCCAGCACGTGCAGGCCGGCTAGGCCTATCAGGCCAAGGATGGCCGCCCATTGCTCAAACCGCGTGCGGGCCCCGCCGCCAACCGCCGCATGCGTTGCCAACCAGAAAATGCCCAGCCAGCAGACCAGCACCGTGCCCAGCGACGCGTAGCCTCGCATTCCCACCCACACCGACCGCGTCACCTCCGGAGCCGTCAGGATCGTAGCGGCCACCGACGCTGTGGCCAGAATGCCTGCCGTCACGGCCACCAGCCGATGCAGCCACCGGGCCCGAAGCGTTGCCAGCAGCAGTCCGAGCCCAGGCGTCAGCACCGCGGCCCAGCGGCCGACCGTGCCCCGTTTGGCTGCCACAGCCGCCGCCCACCGCCCGCCACTGGTGAGCAGACCTGCGAGCACTGCCTCGCCGCCGAGTACGGCCAGGGGCAGCCAGGGAAAGTTCTTCCAGATCCCGACGAGGCCCCGCCAGCCGGCATGGGGGCCAGGCAGACTCCGTTCCGGCCAGTCGATCCAGTGGGAAGTGATGTCGGTCGGAAGCAGGAGATTCACAATGGCGTGGATCAGGAAGAACCAGGCCAGGGTCGCCAGCCAGGTAGGGGTGGCTGGTGGAGGAATGGCTCCGATCCCCGCTGCCGTGTCGTGGTCGCTCGTATGCCTCGCAAGCGCGGCGAGGATCGCATCCTGCCGCGGACGCCAGCCGGCCGTTTCGGCCAGCCATTCGGTCGTCCAGCAGGCCAACACGATGCCTACCAGGTCGCCGAGGCACACCCCGACCAACCACGGCAGCCGTTCAAGACAGGCCTGCGGATCCCGAACCACCACTGGAATCACCACCGCGGGCACGACACCCAACAGGAAGACCAGCCCAAACCCCTTGGCCAGAAAGATGGCTGGTGCTACCGAGAGCCGGAAAGACTCACTTTCGAGCACAGCGAGGAGGCCACTATTGCCGTCGCCGAATGCCGACCCGTGAGCGGTGAGATCGGCCTCCGCGCGGCGGGCCACCTCGTCGATCGCATCGAGATCGGCAGCCGAGAGCCGCTCCAGAAAACCGTTGGCAAGCGCGGTTTGCACTGGGCGTTCGGAATCGGCCATCGTGTTCAGCCCCCGGAGCAGGCCGGTGAGGCTGCGGAGCGAAGCCCACCAGCCCCGCCGCGACGTACCGAGAGCCACGTAATGGACCACGATCGCCGCAAACAAGAGCATCACGGTGGCACCGAGCAGCACCTGCGTGAGCGGGTCTTCGTCGAGAAACAGTCCCTGGAGACCAAAGGCCCCGCCAAGCCCGCCCCAGATCACGAGCAGGAAGACTGCCGTGATCAGAAACTGGAAGGGGTAGTCGACACCCCAGAGAAAGAATTCACGGATCGGACGGATCCCGCGAACCTGCGCCCGCCAGAGGATCGTGGCCAGGCTGATGCAGAGCAGCAGGCGGAAGACATCCATTGCAACACCCCGACATCGGCCGCGAACCCCGGGCGACTGTGGACGCTCTGGGCGGCCTCCAGCAGCAGGGATCTGCGGACTGAAATCCGTTTTACCACGTGCCCCCTGTCGGTGTGGTGAACCAGTCACACGGCGTTGGTTGAGTGACGGTGGCCAGGATGGCTGCAGCAAACGCCCAGGCGACATGGCATGGCCGCCCCCCCAGCCATCACACCAGAGCCGGGCTTCGCCTGGCGACTCTTAGCCGGTGCCGACGCGGTTTGAAAACCACAACGGGCCGATTACGAACCGGGACGTTTTTTTCGCCCCTGGAATCCGATTTTCCTCCGCTTGGCCGGCTGGCCGCCAGCCGGCTGGCGTTCAAACCGCTTGGGCTTCCCTCGGTACTTACCACCCGTTCGCTCGACCGGGCGGGGCGCGACATCGTCGGCCTCCGGAACCACAACGGCCGCCGGGGCGAAATGGTGGAGAATGGCGGCGGCCACTTCCGTCGGCGTGTAACCTGCCTCCAGCAGCCGCTCCACGAGCACGGCCTCCGCCGGAAACTCGCCTTCTTCAAGGGTCGTTCGGAGTTTTCCGAACAGCGCGTCTGACCGCCGGCTTTCCACCGCCTCCACGGTCGGCACATGCTCCCGGCGGATCCGAGTCCGCGTAAACCGCTCGATCGACTGGAGCTTGTAGATGCCCGCCCCCGACACGAGCGTGACCGCCCGCCCCTTCCGCCCCGCCCGACCTGTGCGGCCGATCCTGTGGACGTAATCTTCGGCATCGTAGGGAAGGTCGTAATTGACCACGAGTTCGAGGTCATTCACGTCAATGCCTCGGGCCGCGACGTCGGTTGCCACGAGGAATTGAAACGCAGCCTTTTTGAAACCGTTCATCACGCGGGTTCGCTGGGCCTGGGCCATCCCACCGTGCAGCCGCTCGGCAGAGCAGCCACGAGCCACCAGCGCATCGGCGAGTTCCTCGACCATCTGCTGCGTGTTGCAGAAGATCACCCCGCTCTTGACGTCGTAATAGTCGATCAGCCGTGACAGGGCGTCGAACTTCGCGTGGTGACGAACCTCGTAATACACCTGATCCACGAGTGGCGGACCGGCGACCACTTTCTGCTCGATCTTGACCGTTTTGGGATCGCGGGAGTGCCCCCGAACCAGTGCCTGGATCGGCGGGGAGATCGTGGCCGAGAAGAACACCGTCTGCCGCACGTCCGGGGCCGCTGCCAGGATCTTTTCGATGTCCTCCCGAAACCCCATGTCGAGCATTCGGTCAGCTTCGTCCAAAACCAGCAGCTTCACGGCCGACAGGTTGAGCGTGCCGCGGGCAATGTGATCAGTCAGCCGACCGGGTGTGCCGACAACGATGTGCGCGCCCCGCTTCAGTTCAGCGAATTGCCGTTCATAGGGTGCACCGCCGTAGATCGGCACCGACCGAATCCCCTTCTTGAAAGCGGCCAGCTTGTGGACTTCGTCGGCTACCTGGGTCGCCAGTTCGCGGGTTGGCACGAGGATCAGCACCTGCGTGCCGGGAATGCCGGGGTCGGTTTTTTCGATCGCTGGAATGCAGAAGGCGGCGGTCTTGCCCGAGCCGGTCTGCGACTGCCCGACCACGTCTTGACCCGCCATGATCAGCGGGATCGCCGCAGACTGGATCGGAGAAGTCTCCTCGAAGCCAAGCTGCTGCACCGCCCGGAGCACCTCGGCGGACAGTCCGAGTGACGCGAACGACACATGACCGGGGCGGGCTGGTGGGGCTTCCTGGTCGGACGCCTGGGATTTGCTCATCACTTGATTGCCTTTGGGAGGAAGTTGCCTCGGAAGTCGTTCTGGTGCCGCCGGCCACATCGGGACCAGCGGAAACGCATGGTGCAGGAGCCGGGCCAGCTTTCCTGCAACGCCGGCCTCTCGGCAGCGGCCTGTGCACGTGCTGACACACGCCTTCCTGCCCCATCGGCTCGAGGCGAGCAAAAAGAAGCTGCGGCACGGGCAGACCGCCCGCCGAGCGTCGCAAGAGCCGCAGCGAAAACCAGCCTCGCAAATCTAGCCGCTGAACAAGCGTGATGCAATGTCGTGCCGGTAGGGGATCGGGTGCCCCCGCTGCCCGGATCGGCAACCCGACGCCGGTCCCGCGGCCGTTCACCTTGACCCCTACGAGACTTCCCCGCGAGAATCATTCATTGCCTGGCGTTTTCCGGGGCCGGCGGCCAGCCGTCGCCCCCCTGCCCCTCCCCGGCTAGACCACGTCTGGCCCGAACAGACTCGCAGTCCGCTTTATATATGGAAACCCTCGAACGCGTCTGGGATGCCGTCTCCAACGGAGCTGCCTCGCTCAGCGGTCGAGCCGAACGGTTCATCACCGGCCTCTTCGGCTCCTCCAACGCCCGCTACCTCCGCAAGCTCGACACGAAGATCGAGGCCATCAACCTCCTCGAGCCCCGCTACCAAGCGATGAGCGAGGCCGAACTCCGGGGCCAGACCGCCGAGTTCAGGCGGCGGCTCGCAGCTGGGGAAACGCTCGATGACTTACTCGTCGAAGCCTTTGCAGTCTGCCGCGAGGGAGGAAGGCGGTTCCTGGGAATGCGGCACTACGACGTCCAACTGATCGGCGGCATGGTGCTCCACTCGGGGGCCATCGCCGAGATGATCACCGGCGAAGGCAAAACGCTCGTTGCCACGCTTCCGGCCTATCTCAATGCGCTTGAGGGCAAGGGGGTTCACGTCGTCACCGTCAATGACTACCTCGCCCGCCGCGACATGGAGTGGATGGGCCCGCTCTACCTCGGCCTCGGCCTCACCGTGGGGGCGATCCAGTCAGGTATGGATCCGGCCGCCCGTCAGCACTCCTACGCCTGCGACATCACCTACGGCACCAACAATGAGTTTGGCTTCGACTACCT
>ERZ889217.501-NODE-501-length-23386-cov-6.415156_pt1 | contig 23386 bp, 22 predicted proteins | sample MGYA00521098_ERZ889217 | MGnify/ENA primary metagenome ERZ889217 (study PRJEB32303, sample SAMEA104408613) | aquatic metagenome | biome: Brackish water; feature: Pelagic; material: water | place: Baltic Sea | collected 2014-06-10T22:04:00 | depth 2,362 m ... | reverse complement strand
CATGATCGGATCCATATCGCAGGGGTGGCCGGCGTAATGGACCACGACGATGGCCTTGGTTTTTGGTCCGATTCGGTGCTCGATGTCCGCCGCGTCGAGGCAGAGCGTGTCGCGGTCGATGTCCGCGAAATTGACCGTGGCGCCGAGGCCGAGGATGGCCGTGCAGCTGGCCCAGTAAGTCATCGAAGGGCAGATGACTTCGTCGCCCGCGCCGATGCCGCAGGCCCAGAAGGCTCCGAGCAGGGCGGAGGTGCCGTTGCAGTAGCCGAGCCCGTGTTTGGTCCCGTTCCACGCGGCGTATTCTTTTTCGAATTGCTGGGTGATGTTGATGGCCGACATTGTGCCGGCGCGCAGGACGTCGAGGACGGCCTGCTCGTCTTCCGCCGTGACGATCGGCCAGTGGAAAAGCGAGGGGTCGTGTTGCTCGACGGCTTTGGGGCCGCCGAGGATGGCGGGTGTTTCTCGGGTCTTCATGATGATCTTTTTCGTGGTTGCGGGTTCAGGAAGCGGCGGCCTGGGTCTCGAGGGCCCAGCGCGAGGCGGAAAGAACCGCGGCGGTATGGACCGAGTCGGGCTTTTGCGTGCCGTCCAATTCGGCGAGGAAATCTTCCAAGTATCCGCCCGGCCGCCCGGCGGCCGCCGCGACGATGCGCGGTTCGCGGTCGTGGTCTGTGGCTACCGATACGCCCTGGCTGTTCCACGAGGTCGATGCAGTGCCTTTGGTTCCGTGGACGGTGATCCGCCAGTAATCGGGGGTTGTGTAGCCGCACGCGTCCGGGGCGAGGTAGGAGACATCGCCGATCACGCCTGCCCCGGAGGAAAGCCGGAACATGAATTGGGCGCAATCTTTGAAGTGGGACGCGAACGATGCCTTGGCATTCCAGGCGCGTGCGGCCACCACGGCATCGATGGCGCTGCCGGCCAACCACGGGGCGAAATCGGCAATGTGCACGGCGATGTCGTTGATCGTGCCGCCGTGTTTGCCGGGTTCGAAATACCAGTCAGGGCGCGTGCCGTGGAGGAGGGGATGTTGTCCGGCCGCGGAGATGGTCTGGACCGTGCCGATCTCGCCGGCCTCGATGATGTCGCGCAGGGTGCGCAGGTTGGCCTGATCGCGCATGTCGAGCATGAGACCGACCTTGCGGCCGGTGTCCCAGACGGCTTTTTCGATGGCCTCCAGTTCGTCGAGCGAGGTGCAGAGGGGTTTGTCGGCGATGACATGGCGGCCGGCGCGGAGGACCTTGAGCGCCAGCGCGCCGCGATCGCCGTAGCAACCGCCGAGGGCGACCGCATCGCAGGGGACCTTGGCCAGCATTTCGTCGAACGAGGTGAAATCCGGACGGATCTTGCGGGCGGGCAGCAGCGAATTCGCGACGTCTTCCTCGCAGGTGGCGGCGAGGGCGAAGCGCGGATGTTTTTTGACGCGCTCGTAAAGATCGAAGATGTGGGCGTGCCGGAAGCCGGCGATGGCGATGCGGTATTGTTTCATTGGTCGGTCGAGATGAGAGAGGCGGAGTCGTTGTCGAGATAAAGGGTGGCCGAGGCGTGGGTGCGCAGGATGCTGGCCGGGCAGGCTGTGGCGACCGGACCGGTGAGGGTCGCGCGGACGGCTTCCGCTTTGCGCGCACCGGGCACGGAGCAGACCAGGTGGCGCGCCGACATGAGCGTCGGGCAAGTGAGCGAAATGGCGCGACGCGGCACCGCGTCGAGGTCCGGGAAGCAGCCGTCGTTGACTTGCTGGCGGCGGCAGGCCTCGTCGAGTTCCACGACTTTGACCGCGAGAGAGTCTTGGAAATCGGCGACCGGGGGATCGTTGAAAGCGATGTGACCGTTTTCCCCGATGCCCATGCAGACGAGATCGATCGGCGCCTCGGTGAGGAGGGCGGCGTAGCGCGTGCATTCCGCCTCCGGGTCGGACGCTTCGCCGCGGATGCCGTGGAAAGCCGCCGGGCGGACTTTGCCCAGCACGTGCTCTTTTTGGTAGGCGCGGAAAGTTGCCGGATGCCAATCTGGCAGCCCGATGTATTCGTCCATGTGGAAGACGGTGATTTTTTCCCACTCCACGCCCTCGGCGCGGGTGAGAACGGCCAGGGTCTCGTCCTGCGACGGGGCGCTGGCCACGATCAGCCGGGCGGTGCCGCGGCGGGCGATGGCGTCGCGCAGCACGTGGGCGGCCGCCAGACCCGCGGCCTGGCCCATGAAGGTGCGGTCCGGGTGCACGGAAACTTTGAGTTGATCGAAGTGCAGTGGCAGTGGCTTGGTCATGTTCATGGCAAATCGGGCAGACTGATGCCGAAGGCCTCGGCGACCGCCGTGGACATCAGGCGGCGGGCTTCATGCGGTGGGATTCCGATCCATTCGGCAGCACGCCGGACCGCTTCGGGCGGGGTCAGGGCGGAGCCGGCGAATTGCGGGCTGTCGGGCATGCGCACGACTCCATCTTCGCCGACAACGAGTTCGTGGTGGGCCAGACGGTAGCGTCCGGGAGGTGAACCGGCGGCGGACATGCAATCCGTGGTGAAAAGGGCGCGGCCCGGCGGTTTGGCGCGGAAGAAATTTTTGAGCACTGCCGGAGGCAGATGGATGCCGTCGGGAATGAAGAAAGCGGTCAATTCGTCGCGCGCGAGCAGGCGTTGCACCACATTGTCGTGGCGGTCGAGGAGCGTCGGCACGCCGTTGCCGAGGTGTGTGCAGAAGCGTGCGCCCGCCGCGACGGCCGCGTCGATCGAGTGTTCGTCGGCATGACTGTGTCCGATGGAGACATGGACTCCCTGACGCACAAGTTCGCCGGTGAATTCCGCCGCTCCGGGCAACTCGGCGGCGAGGGTGACGAGCCGGATCCTTCCGCCCGCCGCTTTCTGCAGGCGGGCAAAATCCGCGGCATCGGGCGCACGCATGAGCGCCGGATCGTGGGCTCCGCGGTAGCCTGGTTCGGGCGAGAGCCACGGGCCCTCGAGGTGATAACCGCACACCGCGGCGGCTATGACATCGTCCGCCGCCCGCGCCTGTTCGAAACGGGCCAGCTTTTGTTCCAGCGCCGGGATGCTGTCGGTGATCAAGGTGGGGAAAAAGCGCAGGGTTTCGTGCGCGGCCAAGGCATCGACCGCGCGGCGGAGGTCCGCCGGGGTCAGGTCGGCTTGCTGGAAATCCACCCCGGCAAAGCCGTTCACTTGGATGTCGAAGAGGCTCGGTTTCACGGGAACAATCCTTTGACGCGCTTGGCCTGGATGACTTTCTGCACGCCGATGGCCAGGGCGGCATCGCGGGTTCCAAGTCCCTGCGTTTTGCCGAACTGGAGAACCTCCTGGTAGGCCTTCTCCATGATGCGGAAGAGGCGGTCGTTGACCTCCGCTTCGGTCCACGTGAGGTTCTGCAGGCTCTGCACCCATTCGAAGTATGACACGACGACACCGCCGCAGTTGCAGAGGACGTCGGGGATGAGAAAAATGTCCGAGTCGCGCAGGACGGCATCCCCGCAGGCCGTGGTCGGGCCGTTGGCCGCCTCGGCCAGGATGCGGCACCGCAATTTCGGGGCGTTCCTCCCGTGGATCTGGCCCTCGAGCGCGGCGGGGATGAGCACGTCGCAGGGCAGGCCGAACAATTCGTCCGCAGCCAGGCTGTCACCGCCGTCGAAACCGGCCACTCCCCCGCGGGCCGACACGTGTTCCTGCAGGCGGCGCACATCGAGTCCGCGGGCATTATGACAACCTCCCGTGTGGTCGGTGACGGCCGTGACTTTGGCTCCCGAGGCGGCAAGCGCCCGCGCCGCGTGGGACCCGACATTGCCGAAGCCTTGCAGGGCCACCGTGGCGCCCTCGGCCGCGATGCCCAGATGCTCCATGGAGCGCAGGACGGTGAAAGCGACACCGCGGCCCGTGGCTTCTTTGCGTCCGAGGCTGCCGCCCACGATGACCGGCTTTCCGGTGACGACCCCGGGCGTTCCCCGTCCGACGGCGACGCTGTAGGTGTCGAGCATCCATGCCATGTGCTGCTCGTTGGTGCCCACGTCGGGAGCCGGGATGTCGGTCTCCGGGCCGATGAAAGGCACAAGTTCCTGCGTGTAGCGCCGGGTCAGGCGCTCCACTTCGCCGAGGCGCATCTTGGTCGGGTCGCAGGCCACGCCGCCTTTGGCGCCGCCGTAGGGAAGACCGGCCAAGGCGCACTTCCAGCTCATCCACATGGCCAAGGCGGCCGTTTCCCCGAGAGTGACTTGGGGATGGAAACGTGTCCCGCCTTTGGTCGGGCCGAGCGACAGGTGGTGCTGCACGCGGTAGCCTTCGAAAGACTGGATGCGTCCGTCGTCCATGCGCACGGGCACCTGCACGACGAGTGCCCGCTTCGGACGCCGCGTGCGTTCCATGGCGTCCTGCGGCACGTCGAGCCAGGCGCACGCGCGCTCGTATTGCGCGTTGGCGATGTCGAAGACCGGCGAGTCGTAGACCGAAGAGGCCATGAATGGAATCAGGTTGCCGCCGTGGCTCCCGGCTCGCGCAGGCGGTTGGCCTCTTCGAGCAGGCGGACGATGGCCAGCGTCTCCGCCGCGGGCACGGGCGAAACCCCGGTGCGGCAGAGGGTCATGATGTTTTCCAGCAACCCGGCGTAATACGGCTTGGGGTGGGCGTAAACGTCGATGAACGTCGACCCCTTCTCGCGGTGGAGCACGCCGCCGAAGGTGCCATTGCCCTTGCGGTTGCCGCGGAGAGTGCCGATGCGCCCGTCGCGGAACTCCGCGACCAGGAAGTCGTGGTCCTCGTTGCTGGAGACGCGCACCGCCGCAATCTCCGGGCCGAGCGCGGCGACGAGCATTTCCGCCGTGTGGATGCCATACCAGAAAAAGCCCGGCTGGGTCGGCTCGATGGACATTGGACCGTAAAAGTCGGCCCCGATGATCGCGCCCTTGCTGTCATCCGCCATGGCATCGAGGAAGCCCTGGGCGTAGCGCAGGGCGGAGCAGCTCATGAGCGGGGCGCCGTGGACGGCGGCCGCGGCAACCATGGCCTCGGCGTCGACGCTGGAGAGCGCGAAAGGCTTGTCGACAAAGACCGGTTTGCCGGCGCGGACCAGCTTTTCCAGTTGGCCGCGGTGGACGCGTCCATCGACCGACTCGAGCAGGATGGCATCGGCCGCCGCGGCGGCTTCTTCCTCGCTGCCGACGATGGTCACGCCGAACTCGTCGCGCAATTTCGCGGTGTAGCCCTCGACCCGGTCGCGGCTGAGGGCGAAGTCCTGGCTGGGAACGCCGGGATAAGCGGCGCTAATCCGTGCACCGGGGACATGATACGGGTGCGACGTGTCGTGCAAGAGCTTGGCGAAAGCTTCGACGTGCGAGGTGTCGAGGCCGACGAGCGCGAGTTTGAGTGGTGTGGACATGGATGCGGACCTCAGTTGACGACCCCGGCCCAAGCGGAGATTTCCTCGATGGTTTTCCGTCCGCAATTCGGCTCGCGCTCCAGCGTGGCGAGAATATTGATCCGCCGCGCCTCGTCGGGGCAGGAGACGCCGTGGCGTCCGAGGACGTTGACCGCGCGGGCGGACAGCTGGTGGAAACCTTCCTTCTGCCCAAGGGACTTGAGCTTGCGGCGGTGTCGCGCGAGCATGAGGGAAACGGCCTGCGGGGTGACATTGAGCTGCTTGCCGATTTCGCGGTAGCTGTAGCCGAGTCCGCGCAGGGTTGCCACGTCACGGACGCGGCGGGGCAGCTGGTCGAGGGTCGGGCAGTTTGATTCCGTGCCTTTTTCTTGGTGGTGTGGTTGTGTCGTGTCGAGGTGCATGGGTTTATTGGTGGGAAAGGGTTTTCTCAAACGGGCACGAGCCGGGCCGCGTTGCCGCGGTAGATGAGCCGGACGGTTTCCTCCTCGAGGGGCAGGGTGGAGAGGAACTCGTGCAGCTCGGTGCCGTAATAGTCGCGGGCAAAGAGCAGGCGGTCGCGGTGGCGGTTGAGGAAGTCGGCGGCACGCGCCGGATCGCGTTTGAGCGCCACCAGAGCCGAATCGGCGGAGAGGTCGGCGTAGAGATGGGGATACCGGGCCAGCAGCGTTTCGATGCGTCCGTTTCCGGTCGCCGGGCCGTCGGGATAAACTTCCGCCCGGCGGTCCGAGTCGTCGTAAAGCTCGCGCCAGAACCCCGGAGCGTGGCCGATGAAAATGGTGTCCGGACAGGCCTGCAGGGCACGCTCGAGATGGGCGACGGTCCCGCCATACCACAGGGGCGCGTAGTCGCCTCCGGCGGGAGGAAGGTTGGGGACATCAAGATGCAGGACAACCGGTGCCTGCCGGCGTCCGGCGGCGCGGTAGAGTTCGAGGCAGCGGGGGTCGTCGAAGGGGATGCGGAATTTCCACTCGCCGCAGACGCGCACGCCATACATGTCGCAGGCGGACTCGAAAAGTTGCGGTGCGTGCGGATGCAGGGGGTCCGGGCAGTAGCCCAGAACGAAGCGGCCGGGATAATTGCGGTGCGCGACGAGCAGATCTTCGAGAACAATTCCGGGATGCGTGCCGTCGGGCCGCGTCCGCGCCGGATTGAGGACTTTGGCCGCATTGGCGTAGGTCACCGGGTGCGCCGAATGCGGCGGAATTTCCCAGGTGAGCAACCAAGCGAGGGCGATGCCGTGTTCGTCCATGTCGCGGACCAACCCCGCGTCATCCCGGCCCCACCAAAAAGCGTGCTGGTGGGAGTCGATGGTTCCTTCGGGTGGCTTTTTCATGAGGGTGGTCAGGCGCGCTTGACGGCCGGCCCGTGGGAGCCGCGTTCGGTCAGGCGGTAGCGGCAACGGACGGCGGCGCCGGCTTCGTCGGAATCGGCCAGCTTCAGCGTGGCCGCGACCAGCGAATCCACGGGCACAGCCAGGGTGGTGAGCGGCACGGGGAAGACGCCGCCCAAGGGATGGCCGTCCATGCTGATCACGGTGAGGTCGCGCGGGATGCGGAAGCCGCGGGCCGTCAATTCGGCCAAAGCGCCCGCAGCCACCTCGTCGTCGCGGAAGCAAAGGGCGGTGATGTCGGGGCGGGCGGCCAGCACCGGGGCAAGTGCGGCCACGGTGTGGCGTCCGCGCTCGATGTAGTTGCGATCCACGGGAAGCGGTCCCGGGAAATAGGTGGGATGCAGACCCCGCGCCTGCATGGCGGCGCCGATGTCGCGGTCGAGGGAATCTGTGGCGCGATGTTCCGAAGCGTCGCAGAGCAGGACGTGGCGATGACCGAGCCCGTGGAGGAATTTGGCCATCTGCCCGTATCCCGCTCGTCGGCTGACCCCGACAAGGTTGAAACCATGGTCGAGGAGTTCCTGTTCGTTTTCGTCGAGGCCGAAGGAAAAGTTGTAGACCACGGGGTGCAGGTGCGCGGCGATTTGCAAAGCTTCGTTCCGCTCCGCGCCCTCGGGCAACTCGTTGCGTCCTGCTTGGATCCAGACCAGGCGGCCGACGCCCCGCGAGGCCATGTCGCGCAGCCCGTCGAGAATGGCGCGACGCGGTTTGATCACGACCTCCGTGCCCTGTTCAGCGGAAGCAAGGGCCTCGGTGAGGGAGTTGAAGGCCATGGTGAGGTGCGTGTAAAGGCGGCCGCAATGAAGGATGCCCGTGCGGCTGCGCTGCCCGGTGCGGAGTTGCACCGCCTCGCGCGACGGGACGAAGCCGGTTTCCCGCATGTAGGTGTGCACGCGCTCGACCGTCCGCTCGGACAGGCCGCGCGCTTTGGCGTGGCCGTTGATGACCAGCGAAACGGTGGCGCGGTTCAGGCCCAGATCCTTCGCCATCTGACGCATGGTTGAGCGCGGTTTCTGCATGTAACTAGATAGATAACAACACGTGTTGTGAACCCGGTCAAGGGGGTTTTTGGTGTGGCGATTTGTTGGGGTCTGATGGCGGGTGTGGGGTGGCTCCGGATGGGTCGCGGCGGGTCTCAGAGGGAAGCCATGGCCCCGGCGACGGCTTCCAGGGCGTGGGTCAATTCGGCCTCCCCGTGGACCGCGCCGACATACCAGCGCCCGTCGGGCAGGGTGTAGACGCCCCGGTGGATGAGGGCCAGGCGGAAGGCGGCGTAACGGGCGGCGTCGGCCCGCAGGGTGTCGCGGTAATGTTTTGGCGCGGAGTTCAGACCAAAGTGCACACTGAAGACGGATCCGGACCCGCTCGTCACGAGTTCCCATCCACGCAAGGCGGCGGCTTCCTCGATGGCTTTGCGCAGGGCGCGTCCATGGGCATGCATGCGGTCGAAGGTGCCCGGCACGCCCAGCGTGCGGATGGTGGCCGCCCCGGCGGCGAGGTTCACCGGGTTGCCGTTGTAGGTGCCGGCGTGGATCGTGCGGCCGTCGTCGAGGACCCGGAAAATTTCCTCGCGTCCACCCACGGCGGACAGGGCGAAACCGGCCGCCATGGCTTTGGCGTAAACGGAAAGATCGGGCTGCAGTCCGAAATATTCCCGGGCTCCGCCGAGGGCCAACCGGAAGCCGGTGATCACCTCGTCGAAAACCGAGACGGCGCCGTGGCGGCGGCAGAGATCGATCACGCCGGCGAGGAACCCGGGTTGGGCTTCGCAGCATCCGCTGTTGGCCAGGAGGGGTTCGGTCAGCACGGCGGCGATTTGTCCGGGATGCTCCAAGAAAGCCGCCTGGAGGGCGTCGAGGTCGTTCCACGGCAGCACCAGCGTGTCGGCGAACTCGTGGGGGGGCTGTCCGCCGCAGGTCGGCAGCGGCACGATGCCATCGGAAGCCTGCGGACGGTAGCTGACCAGGACGTTGTTGAACCAGCCGTGGTAGTGGCCTTCGAATTTGACGAAGAGCGGACGCCCGGTGAAGGCCCGGGCGAGACGGAGTGCGGCCTGCACGGCTTCCGAGCCGGTGTTGGAGAATATGACACGTTCCAGGCCCGGGACGGATGCTGTCATCAGCTCGGCCAGTTCGATTTCCCCTCGGTGCTGCGCCCCGAAGGCGAAGCTGCGCCCGAGTTGCGCGGTGACCGCCGCGATGATCGCGGGGTGGGCATTGCCGAGGATGAGCGGCCCCCAAGCCAGGGTGTAATCGAGGAGACGGTGGCCGTCCGCATCGATATACCAAGCGCCCTCCCCGCGTTCGAAGAAGAGGGGGGCGGGGGCGCCGGCTTTGCGCATGCCGCTGGATACGCCCATGGCCAGCGATCGTTTCGACCGTTCGAGCAGGGCGGCGGATTGTTCGGTGCTGAAGGCGGGTGCGGCGGTGTTCATCGGGAATCGGGATGGCGGGCGGCGGTGTTCAGGCTGGCGCGGAGCAGTTCGACGATGTGCGCGCGGCGCGGTCGGGACATGCGGGCCACGGGCACGGCGACGCTGATCGCGGCACGGGCGAAGCCGAGGGTGGCCAGCGGAACCGCCAGGCAAGCGACGCCGGATACCGCGGCTTCCTCCTCTTCCGCGTAGCCTTGCCGCCGGAAAGCGCGGAGCCGGGGCCGCAAAATCGCGGCGGAGAGCCGCCGGCCATCCGCCCCCGCCCGCGTGTAGTCGGTGGAAACGAGGAGTTTTTCCTGTTCTTCCTCCGGCAGGGCCGAGGCGATGGCGCGCCCCACCGCGGTGAGATACCAGGGCTCCCATGTCCCCGGGGAAACGATCATGCGCAGGGCGCGGGTCGTCTCGATACAGTCGGCATAAACGATCCGGTGGTTGGAGAGCACGCCGAGATTGACGGTTTCGTCGAGTTCGCCGTGCAAGTCCTCGAGGAGCGGGCGAACCATCTGCTTGAGCTTGGTGTTCGGATCGGAACCGGCCAGCTGTGCGGCGCGGGCCCCCAGCACGTGGCCACGTGCGCCTTCCGGTTGATCGGCATATCCCAGCGCATGGAGAACCTTGAGCAGACGGAAGGCGCTGGTTTTCGGCAGGCCGCACACCGCCGCCGCTTCGGCCAGGGTGACGGGGCGCGCCGATTCGGCGAGGAATTCAAGCAGACGGAAGGCTTTTTGCACCGAGGTCTCCACGGGCTGCTTCCCGGGCCGCGCCGCCGTCGCGGCGGGGGAACGCCGGTGCCGGACGCGGGAGGAAGCGGCGGTGGTGGGCATGATGTGTTCCGTATAATGGAACGAAACATTTTGTCCAGCGGAATTAGCGGACAGGCATGCAGACGACCTGCCGGCACGGATCCGAGCCGGTTTTCCGGGGTGGCTCCAGCGGGCCTACGGCAGCGGGTCGAGGGGGAAGACGGGGCGCGCGAGGCGGTGGTAAGGCAGTGTCGCGAGGTCGCTGGTGCAGGGGCCCGGGGTGGAAACCGTATAGCTGCGGCGGGCGATGGTGTCATAGGCCCGGCGGTGCGCCACGGCGGCCTTGATGCCGATGAGTCCGAGTTCCGCGGGCTGGACGCCGACGCACAACCATTGGCCGAGGTCCATCGGCGGTGTCGGGCGCGAAGTGAGAAGCACGAGGTTGCCTGCGCAGTCCACCAACGCGGTCGGGCCCATGTCGATGCGCGTTCCCATCATGGAAGCCAAATGGCTCCGGCGGTCGGCCAGATCGAAAACGCCGTCCGAGTGGCGCATGACTTCGACTTCGAGGGTCAGGGCCGGACCGGAGAGTTGCGGGTGTTTTCCGCCCAGAGTCACGGTTGTCCGCCCTCCGGCCGGCACGCCCCGCAGCGATTGCACGGCTTCGGGGGCGTTGAGCACGACGCCGGCGCCGCGTATGCCTTGGCGCAGGAACTCGTCCAGCAACCAGGTGGCATCGCCCGCCGTGCCGCCGCCGATGTTATCCGCCGGCTCGACGATGAGCGCAGGATACTCGCCGTGTTTCACCGCATCGCGCACCGCTTCCGGCAGGTTCCATTCGCGGGGGATGCCTGCGGCGGCGTTGGCCAGGGCATAGCCGGCCAGATCATCTCCCGCCCGCTGTGCCGCGGCGTTTCCTTCCGGACTGTCTTCCGCCACGATTTGGAACGACATGCGCGTGAAAGGGGTGTCGGCCTGGGCGAATCCGGGACAGATGCTCGCGGCCACCACCGGGCCGCATTCGTGTCGGCGGGCGATGGCGAGCAATCCCCGCATCGGTTCCTCGGTCGTGCCGGTTCCGGTGGGGGGCAGTATGACAGGCACGGTGCGCAGGTGCGTGCGGTAAAGGACGCGGTTGCGCATGGCTTCGTGCAACAAGGATGCCGTGCGCACGCCGGTCTCGGCCGCGTCGGTGTGCGGGTTGCAGCGGTAGGCGACGAGAATGTCGGCATTGGCGGCCATTGCCGGGGAGACGTTGGCGTGCAGGTCGAGCACCGCGGCGACCGGGATATCCGCTCCCCGCAGGTGCTGGCGCACGCGCGAGAGGAGCACTCCTTCCGCATCGGGGTGCGACCGCGTGCACATGGCCCCGTGCAGGACGAGAAAAATTCCGTCCAGACCGCCGCGCAGAGCCCGGGGAAGGTCGGTGTCCACGTGGCGCAAGGCGGTGGCGAGGACTTCGTCGTCGACCATCGCGCTGGGGGAGGCGTGCAGGTCGAAAGACGGGACGATTTCCCACCCGCGACCCGCCGCGAATTCAAGCGCGGCGCCGAGCACGGAACCGTCGCCCCGGGCCTTTTGGACATCATCCCCCGATCGCGGGGCGAAGTCGGCCAACCCGGTGGTTCCGGGGGCGAAGGAGTTGGTCTCGTGGTAAAGCCGGGCGGTGAAGACCCGCATGGGTTCAGGCCTCGAGACGGACGGGATTGGTCAGTTTCCCGATCCCTTCGATCTCGATGGTCACGCTGTCGCCGGGCTTGAGCCAGCGGGGCGGTTTGGCCGCCATGCCCACGCCGTGCGGGGTGCCGGTGAGGATGACGGTGCCGGCGGGCAGCGTGTTGCTCGCGCTAAGGAATTCGATGATTTGCGCCACGCTGAAGATCATGTCGTCGGTGTTCCAATCCTGCACGGTTTCGCCGTTGAGGATGGTGCGGATGGCGAGTTTTTGCGGATCGGGGATGTCGTCCGTGGTGACCAGGCAGGGGCCGAGCGGGGAGAAGGTGTCGAAGGTTTTGCCCCGGCACCATTGTCCTCCGCCCCATTTGAGCTGCCAGTCACGGGCCGAGACGTCGTTGCCGCAGGTGTAGCCGAGCACGTGGGACAGCGCATCGGCGGCTTTGGCGTTTTTGCAGGCTTTGCCGATGACCACGGCCAGTTCGCATTCGTAGTCGACTTCCTGGCTGGCTGCCGTGACGGGAATTTCGATGGGGTCGCCGGGATTCTGCAGGGTATTGATGCCCTTGGTGAAGAGGACGGGACGCTCGGGGGCCTGCATGCCCGACTCGGCGGCGTGGTGGCGGTAATTGAGGCCGATGCAAAGGATCTGGGTCGGCACCAGCGGAGCGAGAAGTTTGGCCACCTCGGCTTTTTCGCCGGTCTCGTGCAGTCCGGCATAGAGGTCGCCGGTGCAGCGCACGGCGGCGCCATCGGGTTTCTGCGAGCCGTAGTGAACGGCTCCCTGCGGGTCTTGGTAGCGGATGATATGCATGGAGTGGAGAGCCGGGGTGTTTGGCCCGGACCGGACCCAAAGTCTTCGCAGTGGTCCGGCCGCGCCAAGCATAATCCGCGCGGCAGGAGCAGACCGGTCGTGCACAAATAAAAATGCTGGGAGGCTTGGGACGGTGTTGTGGGGCTCCCGAGTAACTTGAAGTGTTATGCGCTCGCCTTGTCAGGTAGGGCGGGGCCTCCGGACCCGCCGTGCGCATCCAGCGGCGCGCCAGGGATCCGCACACGGCGGACAGGCTGTCGCGCCCTGCCTTTGGTTGCCTATCGACCCCCGTGGAGGGGGAAAATGTTCCCGGCGCGTCCGGAGGCCGCGCCCTACCTGGCGTGGATAACCGCGTTCTGCGGCTGGTAGGGTGGAGCGTTTGCCTCCGCAGTAACTCGCAGTGTTGCATGCTCGCCCTGTCAGGTAGGGCGGGGCCTCCGGACCCGCCGTGCACCCTGCATGTGGGTGATCCCCCGGTGCGCTGTGTCTTTTGGAGTGCGGTCCCGCAGGCGCGGGAACGCCGCTTTGGCTTGGGAGATCGGCTTCTTTGAGAGGGAAAAGAAAAAGCGCCGTCAAGCCGGCGCACTCCAAAGTTTCCGCTCGGTTACTCCCCGACCACACCCGCCAACACGCGGGTTCGGGGGCTCCCTAACGGCCGATTCAGAGGATTTTCGCCCAGATATTTCCGGCCACGAGCAGGATGACTGCGCCGGTGATTTGCCGGATGCGTGTGGCGGGCAGGATGGAGCTTCCGCAACGCGCGCCGAGAAGGCCGCCGGCGAGCACGGCCAACGGCAGCGGCCAGAACGGGGCGAGGGCTTCGGTGCTCCAGGCATGTTTCTGCATTTGGCCGGCCAGTCCGGCCGCGCTGTTCACGACAATGAATCCGGCAGCCAGCGCGGCGACCTCTTTGGCCGGAGCCCACCGGCAGAGGTGGAGGATGGGCGCAAGGAAGATTCCTCCGCCAATCCCGACGATGCCGCTGAGGAAGCCCAAGCCCGCACCGAGCAGCGGACCGGCGCGTCCGATGATCCGCTGCCGTGGGGTATCTGCCGGCCGGTCGGCATCGGGCGCGGGCACCAGCAGCATGACGCCCGCCGCGGAAAGCGATGCGGCCAGGAGGTAAAGGAAAGTCGATTCCTGCACGGTGAAGAGTCCGCCGAGGTACGCCGCGGGGACGGACAGGGCGAGGAACGGGACGCTTCGACGCCAGGGAAAGTGACCTGCGCGGGCGAATTGGGCAAAGCCTTGGGCCGACACGACAAGATTGCAGGACAAGCCTATGACAGGCAGCACCGGGGGCGCCACGCCCTGCCAGTGCAAAAGCGCGAGATAGGACGAACCGCCGCCGAACCCCACGCTGGAGTAAACGAGGGCCACGAGGAAAAAGAGGCAGGCGAGCAACATGGCGAAACGTCAGCCACCGATGAAGGACATCTCCACTTTGGGAGCAGGCCCGGCTTGCGCCCGGATTTCCGAATAACGGTCGGCGCGCCGGCTCCACAGACCGGCCACCAGCCGGTGGAGCTGGTCGTCGTCCGGCGACCGGGCGCGCATGGCGCCGACCAGGTCGTATCCTTCCGAGGCGAAAAGGCAGGTGAAAAGACGTCCGTCGGCGGAAAGCCGGGCGCGCGTGCAACTGCGGCAGAAAGGCGCGGAAATCGAGGTGATCAGCCCGAATTCAACCCCGTTGTCTTTGTGGCGGAAGCGGCCCGCCACCTCGCCGAAATGCGCGGGAGGCACGGGCTCGAAGTCGAATTCCCGCGCCAGCATCCCGAGGATCTCATCACCGGGTACGACTTGGGCGGGATCCCAGCGGTTGGAATTTCCGACATCCATGAATTCGATGAAACGCAAAACGAGGCCTTCGCGGTGGCAATGCCGGGCCATGGGCAGGATCTCCCCGTCGTTGACCCCGCGCTGCACGACCATGTTGATCTTCACCCCGAGTCCGGCTGCACGGGCGGAGTCGATGCCGGCCAACACGCGGTCGGGGTGGTGTCCGCGTCCGTTCATCGCCCCGAAAATATGCGGATCCAGCGCATCGAGGCTCACCGTCACACGGTGCAGGCCCGCGGCGGCGAGTTCGCCGGCGAATTCCGGCAGGAGCAGGCCGTTGGTCGTCATGGCCAAGTCCTCCAGCTCCGGAAAGCGGCGCAGCCCGCGGAGGAATTTCACCGCGCCCCGCCGCAGGAGGGGTTCGCCGCCGGTGACGCGCAGCTTGCGCACGCCGCAGCGGACGAACGCCCCGATGATGCGGTCAAGTTCACCGAGGCGCATGAGTTGGTCTTTGCGCAGGAAGGCGTGGCTGCCGTCGAACACCTCGGCCGGCATGCAGTAGGTGCAGCGCAGGTTGCAGCGGTCGGTGAGGGACACACGCAAATCGCGCACGGGGCGCCCGAGGAGATCGAGGGGGTTGTTGGCGGCGGAGGCGGGCATCGTTTTTTTTGCTGCGGCGGACCGGCGAGCTTATGCCTTAATCCTCCGCATGAAAACCCCGTGCACGCCGGCGCAGGCGGAGAGACTGATCCTCGAGCTGCGCGGAACCGGTCCGACGCAGCGTTGCCCCCTGATGGAGGCCGCCGGCCGCGTCCTGCGTGGCGACATCGTGGCCGACCGGGATTTCCCGCCCTTTGACCGGGTCATGATGGACGGTCTGGCCGTGCGGTTCGCCGACCTGGCCGATGGCCGCCGGAGTTTCCGGATCGCGGGAACGGCCGCCGCGGGCCGTCCGCGCACGGCTCTGCCCGACGACCGAGGTGCCGCCTTGGAGGTCATGACCGGGGCGGTCCTGCCCGTGGGTGCCGATTGCATCCTGCCCTGCGAGTGGTATGAGGAACGTGACGGCGCTGCGAAGCTCGGCGCTTCTGCCACGCCCGGGCCGGGCACGTTCATCCACCGGCGCGGGTCGGACCATCGCGCGGGGGAGGTTTTGTTGGCCCCGGGGGTTCGTATCGGCCCGGCGGAAGCCGGCATTGCCGCGGCCTGCGGATATTCCGAAATCGAGGTGGCCGCGCCTTTCCGCATCGCGGTCATCGGCACGGGGGACGAATTGGTGCCGGTCGAGGCCACGCCGCTGGACGGGCAAATCCGCCGGACCAACGTCGCCGCCCTTTATTCCGCGTTGCGCCTGTCCGGCCACGCCACCGTTGAAAGCGGCGCTCTGCCCGACGAGGAGGAGGTGTTGCGCGACGGACTCCGGACCGCCTTGGAGCAGCACGATGTTGTTGTGTTGACGGGCGGCGTATCCAAGGGGCGGCGCGATCTGGTTCCGCCGGTCCTCGCCGCTTTGGGCGCATCGCGCGTGCTGCACGGGATCGCCCAGCGGCCCGGCAAGCCGATGGGTGTCTGGCAGGCTTCCGGCGGCCGTGTTATATTCGGTCTGCCCGGCAACCCCGTCTCCGCCCTCGTCTGCCTCTGCCGCTATGTCCTGCCGGCTCTTTTCCACTGGAGTGGCGGAACGCCCTCGCCGGGGCCCCGGCGGATCCTGCGCGGCACGTTCACGCGCCCGGAAGGGTTGGCGCTTTTTCTTCCCGTCACCGCGGGTGCCGACGGCGCTTTGGCGCCTTCGCCCGTGGCCAACTCCGGGGATTTTTCCGGACTGGCTGGAACGTGCGGATTCGCGGAAATCGACGAAAGTTTTGCCGATGGCGGGTCCGCCCCCTATTTTCCCTGGTTCCTGCCATGACTTCCCCGGCCGCCTGGACCCATCTCGACGCGGAAAACAACCCGTCCATGGTCGACATCTCGGGCAAGCAGGCCGGTGTCCGCACCGCCGTGGCTGCGGCCGAGTTGCTGCTGCCTCCGGAGGTCGCCTTGCAATTGCGCGACGGCGACATCCGTTCCCCGAAAGGGCCGGTTTTCCAGACCGCGATCATTGCCGGGACCATGGCGGCGAAACAGACGGCGAGCCTGATCCCTTTCTGTCATCCGTTGCCGGTCGACGCGGTCCGGATCGCCATCGCGCCGCCAAAGGACGGGACATTGCGCATCGAGGCGACGGTCAAGACGACCCACAAAACGGGTGTCGAGATGGAAGCTCTCACCGCCGCCACCGTGGCGGCCCTCACCGTCTATGACATGTGCAAGGCGCTCTCTCCGGCCATGGAAATCCGCCGCGTGAGGCTCCTGGAAAAGCGGGGCGGCAAGGGCGATTTCACGGCGGACGGATGAACGTGCCGCTCCATGGTCTGCTCCTCGCGGGCGGGAAAAGCACCCGCATGGGGCGCGACAAGGCCTCGATGGTCGTCGGCGACGACGGGGTGACCCAGGCCGCGCGCGCCCTCGGGCTCCTGCGCAAATTCTGCGCCGGCGTCTGGCTTTCACTGCGCGACGGGCAGCCCCGTCCCGCGGGCGGGGAAGGCGTCCCGGTCATCCTCGACTCCGGGGAAGCAGGCGGTCCTCTCTCCGGCATTTTGGCAGCCTTCCAGCAGTCGCCCGGGGCGGCGTGGCTGGTCATGGCCTGTGATTTGCCGTTCGTCACGGACCGTGTGCTGGCGCGCCTCGTCGAACGCTTCGGCCAAGAACCCGGGCAGCCCTTCACGGCTTACGCCAGTTCGGGCGACGGATTGCCGGAGCCGCTCTGCGCCATTTACGGGCCTTCCGCCCTTCCCGTTCTCCGGCGTCACGCCGCGCGCGGGCATTTTTGTCCGAGGCACATCATGGCGGAGGAGAACGTGCGGCTGTTGTCCCTTCCGGCGGCGGACAGCGGGGCGCTGGCCAACATGAACACGCCGGGAGACCTCGCCGGGGCGGCGGGCAACCGGGATATCCATCTGGCTTGGTTCGGAGATCTCGCCCGGCGCAGGGGTTTGCGCGAGGAAACGGTGCGGGTCAAAGCCGCCACGGCCGACGCGCTTTTGCGGGAGATCGAGCAACGCCACCGGCTGGGATTGGACGAGCGCGTGGTGCGGATCGCGGTGAACGACGAATTCGCGCCCGGCCGGCACCCCTTGCAACCCGGGGACAAAGTCGTGTTTATGTCACCCTTTGCCGGAGGATGAGACCGTGACATTTCTCCTCGAGCCGCATCCGATCGATCCCGCGGCGCTGCGGGCGCAACTCGCTTCGCCGGATTGCGGGGGATTCGTTTTTTTCGAAGGCCGGGTGCGCGACCACCACGAAGGCCGGGTCGTGACCGGCCTGCACTACGAGGCCTATCGCGAGCTGGCCGAAAAGGAAGGCCGCCGGCTGGTTGACGAAATTGCCGCGAAACACGGGGTGCGGGCCGCGGCGGTGCACGCCACCGGGACCCTCGTGCCGGGCGACCTCGCCGTCTGGGTGGGAGCCGCCGCGGCGCACCGCGATGCCGCCTTTGCCGCCTGCCGGGAACTGATCGACAGCATCAAGGCACGCGTGCCGATCTGGAAGCAAGAGACCTACGCGGACGGGCCAAGCGAGTGGGTCGAGGGCTGCGCTTGCGGTGCGGGTCCGGACCGCGCGCGCCGTTCCGGACCATGACTATCCACATCCAAGACATCTGGGTGTCGCCCGGGCACGATTTCAAGGGGCGCCACGGGATCGGCCGCCTGGACCACGGCATGCAGCGGGTCGGGGAGGCGGTTTGCCATGCGGGGATGGGTATCGCGGGCGACCGCTACCACGGGGAGAATCCCGGGTCGAAAACGCAGATCACTTTCCTCGCCCGCGAGGTCGTCGACGACATGGGTCGCACGCTCGGGCTCGCGGATCCCGATTATGCCGCGCTGCGCCGCAATGTGCTCGTGTCCGGCATCGACTTGAATTCGCTCATCGGCAAAACGTTCTCCCTCGGCGAAGCCGTTTTCGAGGGGGTGGAAGAGTGCAAGCCGTGCTACTGGATGGACCAGGCCGTGGCTCCCGGGGCCAATGCTTTCCTCGCCGGACGCGGCGGCCTGCGGTGCCGGATCCTCGCGGGCGGCGTCCTCCGCTGCGGCCCGGCGGAATTGGAGATCGTGATGCCGCAGGCAGAATCGTTCCGCGCCCTGCGCCAGCAGGGACAGGAGACGTCCGATGTGACCGACCTGCTCACCGCGGAACGCGCCCTGCAAATCGTGGTCAACGGACAGCCGTATTCCCTGACCATGCAGACGCCCGGCGCGGAACGCTATCTGGTGCGTGGTCTCCTCCATAGCGAAGGGGCCGGGGAGGGGGGCTTTCTCCTCTTCGCCCGGTCGGAACGGGAAGACGCCACGGTCGTCGAAGTGGAGATCGATTGCCCGGATCTGCCCGGCGGCACGCGTCGCCTCGCCGCCACCTCGTCCTGCGGGCTCTGCGGGAAGCAATCGCTCGAGGATGTCTTGCGCGACATCCCCCCCGTGGGCAAAGACGGCGTCCGCACGGAGGCGCGCCGGCTCCATCTTCTCCACGCCGAAATGCGCCGGCGTCAGGACACCTTCACCGGAACGGGCGGGAGCCATGCCGCGGCGGCGGCGACGGCGGACGGGGAAGTCCTCTGCGTTTTCGAGGATATCGGCCGTCACAATGCGGTGGACAAAGTCGTGGGCTTCCTTCTCGAAAAAGGTCTCCTGGACCGTGCGGATATTCTCGCGGTGAGCGGCCGTGTTTCTTTCGAGATCGTGCAGAAATGCGCGCGGGCCGGCTTGCCCGTGCTGACGGCGGTTTCCGCGCCGTCCTCGCTGGCCGTCGAATCGGCGGAGCGCTGGGGCATCACTCTGGCTGGCTTTTGCCGCGAGGATCGCGCAACCTTCTACAGCTGTCCCGGCCGCGTCGAGCAGGGCGGGGCACCAAGCAACCATGGCTGAACCCAAAACCAAAGCCGGCGGGTGGGGGGCACTCGCCTCTTCGATGCATTTCCTGCGTCGCGAAAGCTTCCTCAAAGGCAACGCGACGCTGTTCCGCATGAACCAACCGCGCGGCTTCGACTGCCCCGGCTGCGCCTGGCCCGACCCGGCGAATGCCTCGGTCACCGAATTCTGCGAGAATGGCGTCAAGGCGCTGACCTACGAAACCACGGCCAAGCGCGCCACCCCGGAGCTGTTCGCCAGCCACAGCGTGACGGAGATGCTGGGTTGGGACGACTTCACCCTCGAGAACACCGGACGCCTCACGCATCCCATGGCTTACAACCCGGAAACCGACCATTACGAACCGGTCGGTTGGGACGAAGCCTTCGCGCTCATCGCCGGGCAACTGCGGTCGCTCGCCACGCCGGACGAGGCGGTCTTCTACACCTCCGGGCGGACGAGCAACGAAGCGGCTTTCCTCTACCAGCTTCTCGGGCGCCTCTACGGCACGAACAATTTTCCCGACTGCTCGAACATGTGCCACGAATCGAGCGGCGTGGGCATGCGCGAGTCGCTGGCCACGGGCAAGGGCACGGTCACGCTGGAGGATTTCGAAAAAGCGGACGCCATCTTCATCTTCGGCCAGAACCCCGGCACCAACCACCCGCGCATGCTCACGGAGCTGGAGAAGGCCTCCAAACGCGGCGCGCGCATCGTCAGCTTCAATCCGCTGCGCGAGGCCGGCCTGCTCAATTTCACCCACCCGCAGCACGCCGCCGACATGATCTTCGGCCGCGCCACGCCGATCAGCAGTCACTACTACCAGCCGCGCATCGGCGGCGACATGGCGGCGGTGCGAGCCATGGTGAAGGTCATCCTGGAAAAAGCGGAAGGCGATCCGTCCATCCTCGACCGCGATTTCCTCGACCGCCACACCCACGCCTTCGACGACTACCGCCGCATGGTCCTCGACACGCCGTGGGACCACCTGCTCGCCCAATGCGGGCTCACGCGGCAGCAGATCGACGAGGCGGCGGAAGTTTATCTCGGGGCGGAGAGTGTCATATGCTGCTGGGCCATGGGCCTGACCCAGCACCGTCATGGCGTGGCCAACATCCAGGAGATCATCAATCTCCTCCTCCTGCGCGGCAACATCGGCCGGCCCGGGGCGGGGGCCTGTCCGGTGCGCGGACACAGCAATGTGCAGGGTGACCGCACGGTCGGCATCACCGAAGAGCCCTCGGAAGACTTTCTCGCGCGGCTGGAAAAAGAATTCGGCTTCACCGCCCCCCGCCGGCACGGCTACGCCACGGTCCACGCGATCAAAGCCATGGCCGAAGGACGCGCGAAATTTTTCCTCGGCATGGGCGGCAACTTCGCCTCCGCCACGCCGGATTCCGACTTCACGTGGGAAGCTTTGCGTCGTTGCGAAATGACGGTTCACGTCTCGACCCACCTCAACCGCAGCCACGTGGTGCACGGCAAGGCCGCGCTCATCCTCCCGTGCCTCGTGCGCTCCGAGGCCGACCTCCAGGCCGGAGGTCGGCAGTCGGTCACGGTGGAAGATTCCATGAGCATGGTGCACGCCTCCACCGGCACCAACCGTCCGGCCTCGGAGCACCTCAAATCCGAACCCGCCATCGTCGCCGGGATCGGCCGGAAACTCTTTCCCGACGGTCCGGTGGACTGGGAGGCCCTCGTGGCCGACTACGACCGCATCCGCGAACGCATCGAGGCGGTCATCCCCGGATTTGCCGGCTACAACGAAAAGATCCGCCAACCCGGCGGGTTCCAGTTGCGCAACCCCGCCGCCCACCGCGAATGGAACACCGCGACCGGCCGGGCGAACTTCATCGCCAACGAATTGCCCGACGTCTCGCTGCAACCGGGCCGGCTGCGGCTCATGACGCTGCGCTCGCACAACCAATACAACACGACGATCTATGACAGCGGGGACCGCTACCGCGGCATCAGCGGCGAGCGGCGCGTCCTCTTCCTCCACCCCGCCGACATGCACGAACTCGGGCTGACCGAAAAGTCGTCCGTCACCATCCGCAGCCACGCGGCCGACGGCCGCGACCGGCGGGCTCCGGGATTCCGTCCGCTTGTCTATGACATTCCCCGCGGATGCGCCGCCGCTTATTACCCGGAAACAAACGTGCTGGTCGGCATCGACGAGCACGCGGTGAAAAGCTTCACCCCGATGTCGAAATACATCGAGGTGACGCTCGAAGCGGAGGCCTGAGGCGGGTGTCCCGGGAGCTTCGGACTCCCGAGTAACTCGAAGTATTATGCGCTCGCCTTGTCAGGGAGGGCGGGGCCTCCGGACCCGCCGCGCACCCTTCATGTGGCTGATCTCCACTGCGCGCTGTGCCTTCTGGAGTACGGTCCCGCAGGCGCGGGAACGCCGCTTTGGCTTGGGACATCGGCTCCTTTGAGCGGGAAAAAGAAAAAGCGCCGTCAAGCCGGCGCACTCCAAAGTTTCCGCCCGGTTACTCCCCGACCACGCCCGCCGCCCTCGGGCTCGAACAGGTTCATCGGCGGGGCGCCTATGAAGACGGCCGAGGCGGCCGTGGTCCCCGGGACCGCAGGCGGAGCGTGTGAAAGCTCCGGGCCGTTGTCGCGAGCCGCGCCAAGGCGGCGGCTACGCGGTCAGCTTCTTCCAGATTTTGTCGATTTCCCCGCGCAGGACTTTGGCATCTTCCCAGCTGTTGGGCAGGGTGGAGATGTTGTAGCCGCCGAAGACGGGGCCCATTTCCGGAACGGCGAAGAGGTCGCGACCGGCATTGTTTTTGTCCGCCAACCAGCAGGCGAGCACCGCCTCGACAAAGGGGAGGTAGTCTTTCACTTCGGGCGTGAGGTTGCCCTTGCCGTCGGTCACGGGCACTTGGCAGTGGTGGCCGTTGAACGGGCGGAAATGGAACTGCTGCGCGCGCTGCACGAGGTCGGGGCGGACGAGCAGGCGCTCGACGTAGTTTTCCGGCCGCAGGTGCTTGACCACGGAAAGGTGGGAAAAATCCCACGTCATGGGCAGCAGCTTGCCGGTCACCTTCTCGTAGGCGTCGGCCAGGGCGTAGGTTTTTTCCGGTGTTTCGGTGCAGGTGTCGCGGTGCACCTCGATGGCCGGCTCGACGCCTTGGCGGCGGCCCTCCTCTAGGATGAGCATGGTGAGTCCGAGGGCCTCGGGCGTGAGGGTGTCCTCGTCGGCGAGTTGCACGTTGATGTGACGGGCGCCGGCCTCTTTGTTTTCCTTGATGGCCCCGGCGAACTCGGAGGCTTGGCCCGACGCGATGTAGCCGAGCACGGTCATCCCGTGTTTCTCCGCGAGTTCGCGCAGACCCGGCCGCGGCCCGGTGGCCACGCCGGTGAAGCCGGCTTCTTTCGCGTCGATGATTTTCTGCTCAAGCGACCATTCGTTTTGCTCCGTGGGGTAGTGGAGGGTGGACCAGAGGGCGGCGATGTGGTGGATCTTGCTCATTTCTTTTTCCCTTTCTTCGGGCCGCGGCCTTTGAAGGTCAGTTCGGCGATGCCGGATTTGTCCAATTCTCCGAGGCCGGCCCGGGTCAGCTTGCGGTATTGGCGGAATGTCGCGGCGGCCAGCGGCAGGTCGAGTTTGGCTTCCCGGCCCAAAGCGAGGGCGATCCCGCTGTCCTTGGCGGCGTGCGCCGCGCTGAAGAAGCACGCGTGATCGCGGTTGACCATGTCCTCGCCGTCCGTGGCCAGGACGCGCGAGTTGGCGCCGGTCTGCCCGAACACTTCCATCAGGGTCTTGAGGTCGAGGCCGAGGGCCGCGCCGAGTCCGAGTCCTTCGGCCAGGCCGGCGGTGTTGATGTTCATGACCATGTTGACCAGGGCCTTCACTTTGGCCGCGCTGCCGGCGGGGCCGATGTAGCGCAGGAGTTTCCCCCCGTCGCTGAGGTCCTTGAGAATCGGGGAGACGCGGTTGAAGGTGGCGCGGTCCCCGCCGCACATGAGGTAAAGGGTTCCGGCGCGGGCCTGGCTGATCGAGGACTGGCGGAAGCGCTCAATGGATCGGCCGGCGCGGCTGGCCGTCGGTCACCTCGACCAGTTGGTCATCCCGCCGGCGTAAGGTCGAACAGGGTGTCCGCGCCGAGGGAATGGCGCCGGACCGCGAAACGCCGGGCGCCGTCCATGGTCGCCACCTCCGGCAGCACGATGCCCGGCCGGCCCGAGCCGAGCAGGGTCGGCGCCACCAGCAGGTGCAGCCGGTCGAGG
>ERZ889217.500-NODE-500-length-23478-cov-12.142979_pt1 | contig 23478 bp, 22 predicted proteins | sample MGYA00521098_ERZ889217 | MGnify/ENA primary metagenome ERZ889217 (study PRJEB32303, sample SAMEA104408613) | aquatic metagenome | biome: Brackish water; feature: Pelagic; material: water | place: Baltic Sea | collected 2014-06-10T22:04:00 | depth 2,362 m ... | reverse complement strand
TTCACATTGAACCCCTACGCGCTGCTCGGATTAAACCTCGGCTACAACACGACCGATTCTTACGGTTGGAACAACTTCGAATTCGGCGTGCAGGGCAACTGGCAAATCAACCAATACCTCACCGCGTTTGCCGGGGCGAATTACAGTGTGGCCATGACCGCGTTGAACGATATCGGCCAAGGAAACGAGTTCTGGGTGAATGCCGGCGTGCGAGTGGGATTTTAAAATCTCCCCTCCCCGCAGGCGGGATTATTTTTTCAGGTAACTTCGAACGAGAGCCGTTTCCTGCGGGCTGAGGAAATCACCGGAGAGATTCTCAAAATGCATCCGCGCCCGCTCGCGGTCACCACTCGCGGCAAGGGCCATCGCTTGAACGGCCTTGTGGCGGGCGAGCAGGAAGGGATCGTCCGGCGGGGCTTGGGTGATCACCAACTCATCCACAGCCAATTCGCTTTTGCCTGCGCGCAGCAGGGCCAGAGCGTGTGTGATCTGGTAGCGCATATCCCCGGCATGGCTCTCGGCGTGGGACATGGTATGGGATGGGTCCACTTTTCGGCCGAGGACCAATTCGCAATAATCCATTTCAGTGTGCACTTGCGCGTGCTGTTCCCCGCTCAAGCCGGGTGTCGCCACGAGGATTTCGCAAAATTTCCGCAGCCCCGGGGTGTCCCGCCAACCTCTCACGATCGGCAGCAATGTTTGGAAGGCTTGAGACGACTGTTTCTCATCAAGGAGAAGACGCGAAAGTGAGTTTTCAAAAAAATCCCGCTCTCCGGCTTTTCCGAAAAACGCCACCAACTCCAGTGCCGACTGCGGATCCGCTTGAGCCAGCGTCATAGCTTTGTTGTAGGCGGATTCGGACGGGGCGGAACGACCCGCGAGTCTCTGCGCCCGCCCGAGCTGAAGGGCCTTGCGCCAATCTTTCATGGGATTTGGGGTATCGAGCGCCGACAAAACCTCGGCCGGGCGATTGGCGCCAGCCAGCGCATCCAGCCAGGCGTTGAACAACTCGGCGTCCGCCACCGCCTCGCTTTGCTGAAGCAAATCCGCCGCACGCGCGGGGTTGCCATTTTCCAAAAGCCAAAACATCCCAGCCTTGCGATCCTCAAATGGTGCCGATTTGAGTCTGGTAGAAATATCCTCGCCCACGCGGGATTTCGCCGCTGGGTCCCGCCGAATCTCGGCCGTGTCGGCGATGAGGAGCATTTGGGCGGAGCGGTTCGGATGGGTGCGAAGTTCTCGAATCCACTTGAGCGACTCTGCAGGAGGCTCGAGATTTTTTTTCAAAGCCGTGGCGAGAAATTGGGCGCCGTCGGGAGTTTGCAGACGGTTCGTTTGAACGAGGATTTCGAAAACCTCGGGCGTGGTTTGGAGATCGAGCCGTTTGGCGATCAGAAAATCCGTGAGCAGGATTCGGCTTTTCGGGGAGGTATCGAGTCCCGCAGCTTCGCGCAGGCAGGCTTCAGCGCGAGGAATGTTACCGCGCATGAGCGCGAGTTCGGATTCAAGAATTGGCGTCTCAACCGACTTGGGACCGGCGCGGAGGGCTTTCAGAAGGGAATCCGCGACATCCCATTTTTTCAACTTTCCCGCGAGGCGAGCGTAGCTTTCGGCATCCTCCGAAGAAAAAGCCCGCGTGGCTGAAAGCGCCTTAAAAGAACCCATCGCCTCCAAATTCTCGCCGGCTGCGATTTGAAGTTTTGCCTGTAGCCGCAGGGCCTCGGGATTGGCGGGGTAGTATTCGAGAGACTTGGTGGCGGCTTGCCGCGCTTCGGAGTTCTTGCCGAAGTCAGCCAATTTCACTGCTTCAACAGACAAAGACTCGCTCCGCCATTTGAGAAAAACATCATATGTCGTCACCCCTCCGCGCCAGGCCGCAAAGCCGATGATCGGAGCGAGAATCAAGGCAGCCCAAAGGCGCCAGTTTTTAAGAGGTGAGGAATTGGTTTCGTGAGCCATGAAAATCGGGGAGCATCAAAATCTCTCTAATCGGCAACAGGCCCCGAGCATTTGCGCAAGCAGGAATTGCGGGGATTTTCACGCGAGGCATCTCTGGGAAATTCGAAATAGGGATTGTCGGGAAAACTCGGGGAGGGTAAATACCACGCTCCTTTTTCAAAGCTCACTCAACGCACATGAATCAATCAGGCAAAATCGTCCAAGTCATCGGCCCCGTCGTCGATGTAGAGTTCAACCCGGCAGACGGCGCGCTTCCGAAAATCTACGACGCGCTCGAAATCGCCTTCGAAGTCGGAGGGGTCAACCAAAACCTCACCCTCGAAGTCCAACAGCACCTCGGCGAAAACTGGGTTCGTGCCATCGCGATGAGCTCCACCGAGGGCCTCTCCCGCGGCATGGGCGTGAAGTCCACCGGCGCTCCGATCTCTGTGCCAGTGGGCGAAGGAGTTCTTGGCCGTATTTTCAATGTCACCGGTGATCCAACCGATGGACGCGGCCCCGTGCCCCACGAGAAAAAATACCCCATCCATCGCAAGGCCCCTCCTCTTTTAGAGCAAGACACCAAAGCCCAAATCCTCGAGACCGGCATCAAGGTCATCGATCTCATTTGCCCCTTCACCAAGGGCGGCAAAGTGGGCGCGTTTGGTGGTGCAGGCGTCGGCAAGACCGTCGTCATCATGGAACTCATCAATAACATCGCCAAAGGCCACGGCGGTTATTCCGTTTTCGCCGGCGTCGGCGAGCGCACCCGTGAGGGCAATGACCTCTACGCGGAAATGAGCGAGTCCGGCGTTATCGTCCAAGACGACCTCTCGAAATCGAAGGTCGCGCTGGTTTATGGCCAGATGAACGAACCTCCAGGCGCCCGTCTCCGCGTGGCCCTCTCGGCCCTCGCGATGGCGGAGTATTTCCGCGATGAGAAAAACCAGGATGTGCTTCTCTTCATTGATAACATTTTCCGTTTCTCGCAGGCCGGCGCGGAGGTTTCCGCGCTTCTTGGCCGCACGCCGAGCGCCGTGGGTTACCAACCCACCCTCGCCGCCGAAATGGGCGATCTCCAAGAACGCATCACCTCGACCACCAAGGGCTCGATCACCTCGTTCCAAGCGGTCTATGTGCCGGCGGACGATTTGACCGATCCCGCGCCCGCAAACACCTTCGCGCACTTGGACTCCACCATCGTGTTGGAGCGCTCGATCGCTGAGCTGGGCATTTACCCAGCCGTCGATCCCCTGGGCTCCACCTCGAAAGCACTCGCGCCCGACATCGTCGGCGAAGAGCACTACAATGTGGCCCGAGGCGTTCAGCGCGTGCTCCAACGCTACAAGGATTTGCAAGACATCATCGCGATTCTTGGCATGGACGAGCTTTCGCCCGAGGACAAACTCACCGTCTATCGCGCCCGCAAAATCCAGCGCTTCCTATCCCAACCCTTCCATGTCGCTGAAATCTTCACCGGCACCAAGGGCCAGTATGTTTCCACCGCCGAGACCATCCGTGGCTTCAAGGAAATCCTCGAAGGCAAACACGATGATGTTCCCGAAGCCAACTTCTATATGAAGGGTGGCATCGACATGGTGAAGGAAGGTTGATCGACATGGTGCGTCTCGAAATCGTCACTCCGGAGGCCAAAACCTTCTCGGACAATGTCGACTCCGTTGTGATTCCCGGCGTCGAGGGGGAACTCGGCGTGTTGCCCATGCACGCGCCGATGATGACCCTCCTCGAGCCCGGCGAGCTCCGTGTGATGAAAAACGGTGAGGAAACCCGCCTCGCTGTTGGCGAGGGGTTCGTCGAAATCACTCAGGAAAAAATCGCTGTGCTCACCGATATGGCGGTCAAGGAAAGCGACATCGACGAGGCCGCCGCCGACGAAGCCATCCGCCGCGCCGAAGAGGCGATGAGCGGAGAGAGAATGAGCGACGAGGAACAGGCTACCACCAAAGCCGCCCTGATGCGCTCCCTCGCCCTCATCAAGGTCAAGCGCCGCCGCCAAGTCTGATTTCCGACCGACCCCGCATGGATTCCCTGCATGCGGCGGCCCATCAATCGATCACCGAATTCCTCTCTGGGGCGGTTGGATTAGGTTTTTTACAGATCGGCCAAGTCGTCATCAAAATAAACCCTAAGGGTTTTTGTCTCCGCCACGAAACCGATGCAGGTCGCGAGGACTTGGAAGTTTTTTACTCTCCCGAAGATGCCCTCGGGATCGCCCGCTACGATGTCTCGGGAGACTACCGTCCTCTCAAAACAGCCCCGAATCTTCGCCGGGGTTGGGAATTGCGCCTCGACTCCCTAGCCGCTCTCCGGATCGCCCTCGACGGGATTTATCCTGCGGCTTTAGGGAATTGGCGCGCGGTCTTGCAGGGCGAAAAGATTGCCCAGCCCCTGCGTGAGACGCTAAACCGCCAGACCGGAATGTATCGCATCACAGGACTTCTCACCCACCACGAAGCCTCCCGAATCATCGATTCGCTTTGTCGGCCGGGCTGCCTACGCCAAATTCTCTGGCCCATTGAGTCGGCTGACTCAGGCCCTGCGCCAGCGGCTCCCGATGGTCGCATCCCACTTTTTTGCACGAATCCCTGCAGCCACTTTCTCGGCAAGGCCCGCGAAGCGGTGAAATCCCGCCGCGTCGAATCATGAGCACCCCAACCCGCGTCAACATCCGCACGCCGGAGGTCATGGCCCAAGTCCAGGCCCAGGTGGAATCCCACTACCGCAGCGAACTCGTGGAAAAACTCCGCGCGCAGGGCGGCGTCCTCCAAGCGGGCAATACGACCATCCGCCTCGCGAAGGAGTTCGGGTTTTGCTACGGCGTCGAACGCGCCATCGACCTCGCTTACGCGGCGGGTAAGGTTTTCAAGGACCGCCGGATTTTTCTCCTCGGCGAAATCATCCACAACCCCGATGTGAACGCCCAAATCGAGGCGCTCGGAATCCACTCACTGGCCGCCCACCCCTCCGATGCCGACCTCGACAACCTCCAGGCCGAGGATGTCGTGATCGTGCCGGCGTTCGGCGCCGAGGTCGCCGTGATCAATGCGGTAAAAGCCCACGGCTGCCAGATTATTGATACCACCTGCGGCGATGTGATGAGCGTCTGGAAGCGGGTCCGCCAAAACGCCACCGAGCGCGTGACCTCGATCATCCACGGCAAGGCCTCGCACGAGGAAACCCGCGCTACCGCCTCCCGTGCGCTGGGACAGGACGGGCTGGGCCACTACTTGATTGTGTTCAATCTCGAAGACGCCCAAGCCGTTTCCGATTTCATGGTTCATGGCGGCGATCCCAGCAAATTCCTCGCCCGCTTTCACGGCACCACCAGCCCGGGATTTGATCCCCTCGCCCATCTGGAGCGCGTCGGCGTGGCGAACCAGACGACGATGCTCCGCAGCGAGACCGAGGCAATCCAAACCCTCCTCCGCGAGGCCGTGGCCAAGCGCGACGGCGGAAGCACCGCGAACTTCCGGTATTTCGATACCATCTGCGGCGCGACACAGGACCGGCAGGACGCCTTGTTCCAACTCCTCAACGAATCCCTCGACCTCCTCCTGGTCGTCGGCGGATACAACAGCTCGAACACCACGCACCTCGTCGAAATCGGAGAGCAAAAACTCCCGACCTACTTCATCCGCAACGCGGACTGCATCGACTCGGCGGACTCAATCCGGCACTTCGACATCCACGCCAAAAAAGAAATCACATCCCGTGAATGGCTCCCCGTCCGTGCTCACCTTACCGTCGGCATCACCGCTGGAGCCAGTTGCCCGAACAACCTCATCGAGGAAACCATCCAAAAAATCCTCCTCCTGCGCGATGCGCGGATGGAGGATTGACCCGGAACCTGCGAGCGGGCGTTGCTGCTGAAGCCTCGGACGAGACAGAGCTCGTCCCTCCAGAGTCATCGCCTCATCGCCTAACCAAAACCTGGAGGGATGACCTCCGTGTCATCCCACTTTTGCGGCAGAGCCGCCCCTATCCACTTCGCTTCGACCCAGCTCAGGCTTTTTCCATGGCGGCCATCACATCGGCCTCGATTTCACCGTAGATTTTTGGATCGGTCTTCAGGATTTCCTTGGCGGCATCACGGCCTTGAGCGAGTTGGCTGCCCTTATAGCTGAGCCAAGAGCCGCGCTTTTCAACGATGCCTTTTTCAAGCGCGAGATCGAGGAGCGATCCCGTGTTCGAAATGCCTTCGTTATACATGATATCGAACTCGGCTTCAGTGAAGGGCGGGGCGACCTTGTTTTTCACGACCTTGATCTTTGTGCGGTTGCCAGAAACTGTGCCGTCCCCGTTCTTGATCGCACCGATGCGGCGGATATCGATGCGGATGCTGGCATAAAATTTGAGGGCTTTGCCGCCAGGTGTGGTCTCGGGATTGCCAAACATCACGCCGATTTTTTCGCGAATTTGGTTAGTAAAGAGGCAGATCGTATTGGCTTTGGAAATGAACGATGTGAGCTTGCGGAGCGCGTTGCTCATGAGGCGCGCTTGGGCACCGACCACGGCATCGCCGATCTCACCCTCGAGCTCCGATTTTGTCACCAAGGCGGCGACAGAATCGAGGACGATGATGTCCATCGCGTTCGAGCGAACGAGTGTTTCACAAATGCGGAGAGCCTCCTCTCCCGAGCTGGGCTGGGAGACGAGAAGTTCGTCGAGGTTTACTCCGAGCTTCCGAGCGTAATTAGGGTCGAGCGCGTGCTCCACATCGATGAATGCCACGAGGCCGCCGAGTTTCTGGGCCTGGGCGATCGCCGTCAAAGTGAGCGTGGTTTTCCCCGAGCTTTCCGGGCCGTAGATTTCGACGATGCGGCCACGGGGAAACCCTCCGACTCCCAGCGCGCGGTCGATCATGATGTTGCCAGTGGGAATCGCCTCGACCTGCGAAACGGTGGAGTCGCCGAGGCGGCGGATGGCCTCACTGCCATAGTCTTTTTCGATTTGTTGGAGAGCGAGGTCGAGGTTCTTGAGGCGGGCTGCGGCCGCCTTGTCGTTGGTTGAGGAATCGTCGGATTTGGCCATAAAGAAGGGAGGAATATGACCCTCCCGGATGGGGCGTGAAACAAAAATCCGTTGCCCTCGATCAAATTCTCGCCGACTCCTGCCGCGACCGGTAAAACCACTCACCATGAGCGATCTTTTCCAGCAGGCCGTGGCCAATACACTTCCCCACCTGCAGTCCATCGAGGGCGGCATAAAACCCGCCCCTAAAGCCTCGCTGGCCGCTCTCAAGAAACTCCAGGCCGCCGCCAAGGCTCTGCCTGCCGCATCCCCTGCCCCACTGATGACTCACGAAGATAAAAATGCCACCCCGTGGACATGGTCCACCTTGGAAAAAGCCATCCTCTCCTGCCAGAAATGCCAAAACCTCGTCGCCTCCCGCACGCAGGTCGTTTTCGGTGTCGGCAATCGCGACGCCGAATTGATGTTCATCGGCGAGGCTCCAGGGGCGGACGAAGACAAGCTCGGCGAGCCTTTTGTGGGCCGCGCCGGCCAACTTCTCACCAAAATCATCGAGGCCATGGGCTTCACCCGCGACGACATTTTCATTGCCAATGTCCTCAAATGCCGCCCCGACATGCCCGCCGGCGAGTCGGGTAACCGCAAGCCCCGCATGGACGAAATGACCACCTGCCTCCCCTGGCTCCGCGAGCAAATCCAACTCGTCAAACCCCGCGTGATGGTCGCCCTCGGCGCCACCGCCGCCGAAGGCCTGCTGGGCGAAACCCGCCCGATGCGCGAACTCCGCGGGCAGTGGTTGGACTTCCACTCGACCCCCGTGATGGTCACCTACCACCCCGCCTATCTCTTGAGAAACCAGACCATCACTGAGAAACGCAAAGTCTGGGAAGATATGCTCCTCGTGCTGGAAAAATTGGGGCACCCGATCAGTGAAAAACAGCGGAAGTTTTTCACCCAAGCCGCCTAGCCGATGATGCCCCGCGACGCATTCCACCTCGCGTTCTACCATCTCGTTGTCGGGTCGCTGAAAAACCTCCTCCGCCTTGGCGCGCGAGTTCGGGTCATTCCTTTTGCCAAAATCCCCACCAGCGCTTGCGTAATGGTCTCGAACCACATCAGCCACTTCGACCCCCCGCTTTTGAGTGGTTATCTACCGCGAAAGATCGACTGGATCGCCATGGCCGAGCTTTTCGGCACGAAGTGGTCGAAGGCTGGTTTCACCTGGCTTGATGTGATTCCGGTGGACCGCCACGGCGACGACCGCCAGGCCCTCCGCGCAGCAATCAAACGCCTCGAGGCCGGGCGGATGATTGGGATTTTTCCCGAGGGAGGAATTCGCGACGGCGAGCACTCGATCCTCTCCGGAGCGGAAATGCGCGAAGGAGCCTTCCTCCTCGCCGCGAAGGCCGGTTGTCCCGTTGTGCCAGTGGTCATTCTCGGCAGCGAACGCCTCTACAACCGCCGCAACTGGCTCTCCTGGCGACGGGCGAAAGTTTACATTGCCATCGGCGATCCCATTTTCCCGACTGAGGGTGGACGCAAGCAACTCCGCAACGACACCGCCGCCGCGTTGATTCGTTGGAAAGACAAGCTCGTTGAGACCTGCCAACTCACCGAAGACGACCTGCCACACTCGCCTCAGGAGCGGATGCGCGAGCCATGAGCGCGCTTCTCCAAAAACCCCTCGCCTGGCTCGTGGACGGCGCGATGTGCAATATGATGCACGCCCTCCAATGGCGCCGCCGCGCCGACACCTGCTCGCGCGAGGAATTGGCGAGCTACATCGCCCGGCATGCGCCGATGACCCGCGAGGAATTCTACCGCATGCCCCCCGCCGAGCGGCCCAGTTTGAAAAGCGGCTGGATCGAATGGGACACCCCCCACCCCACCGACCATCCAGAAAACGACCGAGCCCGCGTTCGTTTTTTCCCTGCCCGCGACCAAAACGCCCCGACCGTTCTCATCCTCCACGCCCTCATGAGCACGAGTGACATCGGCTACCGCCGACTCGCGGCGTGGTTCAACGACAACGGCTGGAGCGCCGCATTTCCCCACCTGCCCTACCACTACTCCCGCACGCCGAAAAAAACCCTCAATGGCGAACTCGCCATCACCGCGAATCTCGTCCGCAACGCCGAGGGAATCCGCCAAGCCGTCGTCGAGCAACGCCAACTCATGGCGCTCCTCCGCACCCGAGGAACCCGCGAATTTGCCGTCCTCGGCACCAGCTACGGTGGTTGGACCGGCGGACTCCTTTCCCTGCTCGAAAGCGATTTTCGTTTCGTCGCCCTCGTCCAACCCATCATCAACACCGAGAAAGCCGTCTGGGAAAACCCCGGTGCCGCCGTGATGCGCCGCGAACTCCGCGCTCGGGGCCACGCCCCCGGCAACACGCTCCCGTTCGAACACCTCGCCTCCCCTCGCTGCGGCAAGCCACTCTGCGACCCCGCAAACATTCTCGTGACCGGCGGCCTCCACGACCGCATCTCCCCCATAACCGACCTCGAAAAACTCACCGAAAGCTGGCCCGGCTCCAAACTCCTCCGCGTCCCCCAAGGCCACTTCGGCTACCGCGCCCTCCGCGAGACGATGACGCAGATCGAGCCGATGATCGCGGGCTAGCTCAGCCCCAAGAGACCCCTAAGCAAACCATTCCGACGATCGTGTTCATCGTCGGAAAGAACTGCAGTCATCGAAATCTCAGGAGCCGTAGGCAATTCCACCCAGGATCGGCAACCTCCGAAGCGCTTTTCCATCGGGAGAATCCATGGGGAGGACACTCGATAAATCCTCGCGAAGCCGATATGAATTCCGGGAGGTTCCCCAAAACGAAAGCGCTCCTCGACGACCTCCCTGCTCAAGATGTGGAAGTCGCTCAAAACGGCGAGTTGCTCGGGATCGGAGAGGAAGCAAGTCCACTCGATCTTAGCGGTGAAGCGGATTTCGACTTCGCCCTCGCGCTCGGCTGGAAGCGCGAATCCAGGTGGCAAGGTGGTTTTTTCCAAACTCTCGTGAAAGCGCGTGGGGAACAGAAAAAACTCCCGGTGAAGAAAGGCAAAGCCAGCACGCCCCTCGGCGATTCCGCCTTTGCGAAGGATCACGCTCTGGCGCCCACTGCCCAAAGCCTCGCACACCACCGCCCATTCCTTGAAAGCCATGTTCACCAAGGAGGTTTTAACCATTCCCTCGATATGTTGAAAGATCAGGCTCCGGATTTTCGATTGCTGACCGGGAAGATGGCGTTCATTTTTATGACATGACCTGCCATTCTCTCCTCGACCAAAGAGCTCTGGAAATGGACCGCCTGATCGCTAACCGCATTTTGGTGGACTCCTCGGTTTTGGATAAGGCGCGGTCAACTTTGACGCGCTGGCTGGATATCACGGACCACTCGTCCCGCCCTACATTGATCGAATGGAAGGAAATTTTGGCGGGTTCTCCGTCGCAGGTTCGCGAGGTTCTTTTGGGAGAGGATGAGGATTGCAAGCGATTGAGGCAGTCCAGTCCCTTCTGCGGAATCCTGACGAACCGTGAGCGGACGCAAATTCTTCTTCAATACCGATGAATCGCGAGCAGCTTGAACATGTGATCCGCGCCGCAGCGGCAAACGCGGATACCGACCAGATCGTGATCGTGGGCAGTCAATCGATCCTTGGGGCCTACCCGGAAGCCTCCCATCCAGTGCTTTGCCGCTCCATGGAGGCGGATGTGTTTCCTCTCGAATCACCACAAAACTCCATCCTGATCGATGGTGCGATTGGCGAGCGCTCGATTTTCCATGAGACCTTCGGATACTACGCCCATGGAGTCGCCCCCGAAACGGCAGTCCTTCCCGAGGGATGGCAAGGCCGCCTCGTTCCCATTCAAAACGAAAACACGCGCCACTACATCGGTTGGTGTCTCGACCCTCACGATCTTGCCATCAGCAAAATCGTGGCCGGTCGACCGAAGGATTTGGAATTCCTCGCAGCGATGCTGGAACTTGGAATGATAGACCGGCAAACTCTCTCCGACCGGTTGACTTCCACGAAGCTGGACCCACATCTCCGCTCTGCCTGCGAAGCTCGGATGGCTTGCATTTGCTGACACAGAACCGAGTTCCGTCTTTACACCCTCGGAGCGGGTGAAAGAAATACCCGTCTCCATGTTGCGACGGTTCGATCTGCACACCCATTCGTTTTTTTCCAAGGACGCCTGCAATTCTCCCGAGGAATTGATCGCGGCGGCTGTGAGGCGCGGCCTCGATGGCATCGCCATCACCGATCACAACTCGTGCGAGGCCCATGAATATCTTCGCGGGCGCGAGTTGCCGCCGGGGTTTTTGGTGGTGCCGGGCGTGGAGGTGAGCACGGCGGAGGGGCATTTGCTCTGCATCGGCGCGACGCTTCCCTGGATGAAGGGCCAGCCGGCGGCGGAGGTGTTGCAGGCGATCAAGGACGCGGGAGGCGTGGCGATCCCCGCGCATCCCTTCGACAAATGGCGCGCGGGGATTCGGCCGAAGATTTTGGACACACTCGACATCGAGGTGCTGGAGGTCTTCAACGCGGCGGTGACCTCGCGTCACTACAACGACCAGGCGCTCGAATATGCCCGGCGGCGCGGCCTCAAAACGACCGGCGCGAGCGATGCCCATCACGACTCGGCGGTGGGAGTTTCAACGACGGTTTTCGAGATGGAGGAACTGACGGTTCCCGCGCTGCTGGAAGCCTTGCGAAAAGGCGGACGGCCCGAAGGGCGCTACCTCACTTTCCGCGAGGGATTGAAAAAACATTTCGGAAACTGGTTCCGCATTTTCAACAGGCGTCCGGACCGTAATCCGAAATGACGCTCAGGTGCAGATGGGCGTGAAGTTTTTCGTCTCGGCGAGGTATTCCTCGTCCGCACCGGAGTAGAGTCCGCCAAAAGTCGGGGTAGGAATCCCGGGGCTGGTAAAAATTTTATTCGAAATCGAGAAACTGCGGCGCTCGCGGATGGCACTGCAGGCGTTTTTCCAAAGCAGAGACTCCATGCACTGGCCCGGCAGGCGGTGGATCAATGCCGAGGCTTCGTCCCAACGCTCCTCGCCGCTGAGGAGCATCGTGGCGTTCATCACCGGGGCATCGTCGAGCGGCCACAAATCGGCGCAGGCGGCCCACTGGTCGATGGCGGAGTGGATATTCCCAAGGCGGTAGTGGGTGCAACCCAGCGCGAGCTTGGCGTAGCCGGAGTTGCGGTTCCGCGCGGGCATCTCGGGTAGGATGTCGAACAGGAAAGCCTCGGGCTCCTCCTTGCATTTCCAAGAAATCAGATATTCGAACGCCTCAGGGCTTTCGTCATGCTGGGCCCGGAATTCCTGGAGGAGCGAAGCGAGCGCAGGAATTTCGGGGATGTCGTCGAGACTGGCGCGCGGAGAGTTTTGCAAATGGCAGACGATGTGGTTGCGGGCGCAGGCAATCCGGCCGCGCTCGGCTTGGAATTTGGCGAAATCGAGTTGCTTCTCGATCACGGACGAGCGGATGCGTTTTGCGAGGTCGCGGAAAATTTCGAGCCGAGGCGTGACGAGCGATTGCTGCCATTCGAGGTAGTCAGCGTAGAGTTTGGGCCGGGTCGCCTGCTGGAGTGGCGAGACCTCGAAACAGGTCTGGTGCAAAGGATGAAGGAGGGGCCTGAAGCGCTTCGGCATGATGTCGAAATCGTGGTAGTCGACGCAGCGCACGGGATGGATGCTCTCGTTCAAGGCGAGGATTTCGTCGAATGGCAGGTTGCAAAAGCGCATCGACTCGCGAAGCGAAAGAGGAGTTTCCGGAATGCGCATCCAGAGGCTGGAAATCTCGCTATCGAGAAAAATTTTCCGATGGGCGTCGAGGGATTCGACATTGTGGAAACGGAAGCAACTGAGGAGGTGGTTCAGCGCCTCACGGTAGAGGCCGAGGCGGGCGGCTTTGCAGGCGAGGCCGTAGAGGCGAATGAGCGAGATGTCATTCGAGAGCGGCTGGATCGAGCGCTCGATCTCGTAGGAATCACGGATGCGTCCAGCGAAATTGTAGGCCAGTGAGATTTGGAACAAATCCTCGGGCTCGCAGAGTTCGCGGCGGGTTGCATCAGCGCACTGCGCAGCGCGGTCAAAAAGTTCGAGACGATTGAAGATCGAGACGGCGGTGATGTTCGTTTTGTGGCCGGGGTCGGATTGAAGTTGGTTTTCGATCAGCGCGAGGGACTCTTCGTGGAGGCCGAGATGGAGGAGGGCAAGGGCTTCTTCAAGCTTGGGTTTCGGTTCGCTAAGGATCATTTCAGGAAAATCGATGGTGCAGACCGGTTTTTTGGCCGACCTACCTAAAGTCGATTTCCCTGAAAGCAATTTGCGGGCCAACTCTGCACAACACCGTATCTTGTGGGGGACCGGGAGGAAAACCCCATGGACGGGGTAAATTTTACCGAAATCCAGGGGGCAGGCGGCAGTTTTTGATCGATCCGGGGGTAAAAAAAACGCGGGCGGCCAGAGACCGCCCGCGCATTATTGAAGGGAAATTCCCTTGGATTACAGGTCGACTTGGACCGAGAAGGATTTCTTCTCAGTGTCCTTTTTGTCGTCCTTGTCCTTGTCGCCGCATTTGCTGCCGGGGCAGGAGTTGGCGAAAACGGAGGTCACGGAGAAAGCAGCGACGAAGGCTGCAAGAAGGAGTAGTCTTTTCATAGGGTTTCTAAGATTGTCTATGGTTTGATCAAGTCAATGGGATTTTTTACTCAAGCGCGGCCCATGTAGGTGCCGTCGGTAGTGCTGACCTTGATAATTTCGCCTTCTTTAATGAAGAGCGGGACATTGATAATCTTGCCAGTCTCAAGCGTGGCGGGTTTTTGCACATTGTTTGCCGAGTCGCCGCGAATGCCCTCGGCGGATTCCGTAACCTTGAGCGCGACGGACGATGGCAACTCGATCTGGGCCGGACGCCCCTCGATGCTGAGCACCTCGACCTTGAGATTCTCGACGAGGTATTGCTTCGCGTCGCCGATCAATTCCTCGTTGAGCGTGATCGTTTCATAGGTCTCTGGATCCATGAAATGGTAGCCTTGATGGTCGGCGTAGCTGAACTCAAGCGGTTGGCGGTTCGTTTCGACCACATCAACCTTCTCGGTCGAGGAAAAGCGGATGTCGGCCGATTTGCCGGTGCCGATGTAGCGGATGATGCATTGCACGAACGCGCGGAGGTTGCCCGGCGTGCGGTGGTTGATTTCAAGAACAATGGCGGGATTTCCGTTGTAACGGATGGCCATTCCTTTGCGGAGGTCGTTGGCGGCTGGCATAAAGTGAGCCGCTACCAATAGCCTCGCTCGGGCTTTTGACAAGGAGTGAAATGGGGCGCTCAGGCCCGGAAAATGGCTCCGAGTTTTTTGCCGAGGATGAGGCTGGCGCCGAGGATGGTGGTGGCGAGGAAGGCCATGGCCCAGACGCCGAGCGCACTGGCGACGAAGCGGCCTTCGCCGAGGAGTTGGTAGAGTTCGTAAATGGCCTTCGTGATCGGGAAGTCCTGCTGCTTTTGCGCGAGGATCAACGAGTCGCTCACCTCGAGCATGGCGAAGGAAAACGCCAGCAGGCCGCCGGCGAGGAGGTTGGCGGCGATGAGGGGGATGGTGATTTTGCGGAGCGTGCGCAGGGGCGGGCAGCCGAGGTTTTGGGCAGCTTCCTCGAGCGTGACACTGGTTTGTTGGAACCCCGCCGCAGCGGAGCGGACGACATACGGCAGGCGCCGCACCGAATAGGCGATCACCAAAATGATCAAGGGATCGACCGCCGGGTTCAGGAATTCGAAAATTTTCCCTTCCTGCGTCATCGCGAGATAACCAAAAGCTAGCACCAACCCCGGCACGGCCAGCGGCATCATGGCGAGCGCGTCGAGGATTTGGCGGCCGGGGAGGCGGGTGCGGACGACCACATAGGCGATGGCGACTCCGAGGACGACATCCAGCAAAGTCGCGAGGCCCGCGTATTTGAGGCTGTTTTGGATCGAGGGGAGCGTGAGGTTGTGGCCGAGCGCAGCCTCGAAATGCGAGAGCGTCCAACCGCTCGGGAGGATGGTCTGATACCACTCGCTGGAAAACGCCACGAGCACCACGCCGAGGTGGGGCAGGACCGCCAAAAGCGTGACTGCCGTGAAGACCGCCGCGCAAAGCCAGCGCCCCGCCAGACCCGGGTCGCGTGGCCCGCCCTGGCTGGTCGCCTTCGCCATCATGGCATGGGATGAGCGACCGAGCGTGAGCTTGCTGGCGGCGTAGAGCAGAGTGGTCGCGGCGAGCATCACGACCACGAGTGCGAAGGGAAACGGATTGCCGCCGATGTCTTTGATACCGTGAAAAATTTGAACCGAGGCGACACGCGTGAAATCGAACATCAGCGGCACGCCGAGCTCCGTGAACGACCAGATGAAAACAATCGTCCCGCCAGCGAAAACGCCAGGCATGATGAGCGGCAGTGTGATTTTGCGGAACTTCCGGAAGCCCATGCAGCCGAGGTTTTCGGCGGCCTCCTCCATCGCAGGGTCCACATTCGCGAGCGCGGCGAGGACATTGAGATAGATGATCGGGTAGAGATTCAACGCGATCAGCGCCACGACACCCCAAATCCTCCCCTCGCCCAGCCAGTCGATCGGCGCGTCCGGGTTCAAAATTCCGAGATCGGCGAGGAACGCATTCAGCGCGCCTTGTTGTCCGAGGATTTGCTTCACGCCAATGGCTCCGACGAACGGCGGCATAATCATCGGAACCAGCACCAGAGCGCCGAGGAGAGGTTTTCCGGGAAAATCGAACCGGTCGCTCATCCACGCGAGCGGCATCGCGATCAAGGCCGCCAGCAGCGTGCTAAAAACTCCGATGCGGAGGGAATTCCAGAGACCCTCGAGGTAAAGTGGGTTCCGAAAAACCTCGGCGATGTAGTCGAGGGTGAACCGCCCGTCAGACCCCACAAACGCTCCGCGCACCGTCTCCGCGATCGGCCAAAGGAAGAAGAGGGCGAAAAAAACGGCGGTCAGGGCGAAGACGCCTTTAGCAAATTGGTTCGACATTATTTCCCCTCCTTGGCGAGGCGGGCGGCCTCTTTGTATTGAGCGCGGAACTGATCCGAGAGTTCCTTGGCGAGTCGCACCTCCTCGATGCGATTTTTCGAGTCCAACGCCTTTTTCAATCTTGTGCGGGCGGTTTCATAATTCACGGCATCCAGGTTCGTGAACACACGGTAGGCCTGGCGGGGAAATTTCGCCGCGACCAACGCCTGCCACGCCTCGGTTTGCTCTTTGTGAAGATCGAGACACGCCACGCGGATGATGAAGGCCATCACACGAAACAACGGCGCGGTCCACTTCGGGTGATAGGTGAAAAGTTTTGCCTCCTCGTAGGGTTGCACCTCGGGATCGGAGCGGAAGTCGGCAAATTCCGGAGCGTAGAGTTCCTTGCGGATCGGCAGGCGGCGCAGGGCGTATTTCTCGGGTCCACCGGGTGTGCCGACCTTGAAGTTCCAGAGCTTTTGGCCTTCGAGCGAGAGGACGAACGCGATGAACTCCTCCGCCGCCGCGCGATTCGGCGCGCCACGCAGGAGGCCGATGGGATCGACGCCCACCGAGGATCCCCCGGCAGGAGTGAAGTATTGCAGGCGCGAGGGTTTGTCGCCCACCTGCACCGATTCGCTCTGGAAGCGACCGTAGAAATCAATGCACATCCCGATCGCGGCGTCGCCGAGCGAGACATCGAGCGGGATTTTCGAGGCGGCGTCGGTGAAATACCGCGCATTCGCCGAGGCGGCTTGGATGATTTGCAAGCCACGCGTCCAGCCGCGCGCCAAAACCTCGTCGCCCTCGCTTCCCGCGCCTTGAACGAGTTCCTGCATCTGTTGCTGGATCACCATTTCAAAGGCCTTCGCCGCCGATCCGCTCTTGGTGGGATCGGCGAGTGCGACCTGGCGGAAGAAAACCGGATTGGTCAAATCCTCCCAACTCGCCGGCAACTCGGTAACACCAAGACGGCGGAGCGAGTCGGAGTTGTAGCAGATGCCAAATGAGGAGAGACACGCCCCGATCCAACGCGCGTCGGCGTCGTAGAACGCCTCGCCGGAGACCGACTGTGGAATCGAATCCTCGCGAAACCTCTCGGGGTGGCTGCGAATCACATCGGAGGGAACCAACCGCCCGGCCGCGCTTTGGATTTCGAAATCATACGCACCGCCGCCGAAAAACACATCGATCCCGATGCCGGTCTGCGACTCGAGGAAAAACCTTCGTGCAGCCTGCTCTGGCGAGTCTTTGGCGGGGTCGGCGGGCAGGACCACTTTCGCGCTGTCGAAGGCCGACGCCACCTCCGAATCCCAGCGGCGGCCACTTTTTTCCCAGACATTCTCGAAGGCCGCCAAATACTCCCCCGCGAGGAAGCGCGCGATCTCGCTGGTGCCGCCCGGCGTGCGCCAGTCGAGCCGGATCGAGCGGCCGGTCTTCTCTTTGTAATGACGCATGAAGGCCACGGTGAACTCATGCCGCACGGCTTCGTTGTGCGGGGAGATGAGCACGAGGGTTTCGTCGGCCTTGGCCAGCAAATCCTCCTCCGGCTTCAGCAAAAATGGCACGGCAACGATCAAAAACATCGCCCCGACCACGGCGAGAATCCGGAGGCTGATGGGGCCGTCCTTCGTTGTCATCGCTCAGGGTTTCAGCACCACGACATCATCCCGGTTCGTCGTTGCAAAAAGCCGATGTCCTCTCGCCCGCGCCGAGAGGTGCGGATTCATTTCGACGATTTTCAATTCCACCCCGCCCGCGCGGAACCGGTATTGGGCAAGTTCGCCGAGGTAGGTGGAATCTTGCACTTCGCCCTCGATCGAGTTTGCGGGGGCGCGGCTCCCGGAAAGAATCCAACTCTCGGGCCTCACGGAAAGCACCGCCTCCGTGCCGACTTCGGGTTTCCACTCGGGATCGGCAAAGACTCCCTCGAACACGCCGGACTCCGTTTCCACTATGCCCGTCGAGCCCTCGCGCGAGCGGACTTTGCCTTGGATGAAATTCGTCTCGCCGATGAAATCCGCCACCACGGGCGAGAGCGGGCGCCTGTAGACCTGCTCGGGCGTTCCGACCTGCGCGATGCGACCGCCGTCGAGGATCGCCATGCGGTCGGAGATCGAGAGCGCCTCCTTTTGGTCATGTGTCACATAAATCGCCGTGAGGCCGGAGTCTTTGCAAACGCGGCGGATTTCATTGCGCATTTCGAGGCGAAGCTTGGCATCGAGATTCGAGAGCGGCTCGTCGAGCAAGAGGCATCGGGGACGGATCACCAGAGCGCGCGCCAGAGCCACACGCTGTTGCTGGCCGCCGGAGAGTTGGGCGATCTTGCGGTCGGCGTAGCGCTCCATCTGCACCGATTCCAACGCGGCCGCGACTTGTTTTTTTACCTCCGCCGCAGACATCCGCCGCTCCTCAAGGCCGAACGCTACATTTTTCGCGACAGTCATGTGGGGCCACAGCGCGTAGCTCTGAAACATCATTCCCGTGTTGCGCTTGTGCGGCGGGACATGGGTCACATCATCGTCGCCGAAGAGAATCCTCCCCGAGTCCGGCATGTAAAAACCGGCGATGTGGCGGAGCAGGGTCGTCTTGCCGCAACCGCTCGGCCCCAGCAGGAAAAACAGCTCGCCCTTTTCGATGCGGAGCGTGATGCCGGCGAGCGCGGTGACTTCGCCGAATTTTTTGTGCAGACCCTCGATGGTAATGGGAATCATGGGTGCAATAGGTTGTCCGCTCCCTACCCGTCGGCGCAGCATTCGGCAATCCCCATCGTGTTACTTTTCCCAATACTCTGCCGCAACCCGGCATTTCGCCTTTTCGCCACAGGCCTATTTCGGGCAATTTCCGCAGATGCTGAATTACATCTGGCTGGGTCTGGTCATCCTCGCGGTGCTTCTCGGCGGCTTCAATGGACAACTCCAAGCCGTCACCAACGCCGCCTTCGAGGCCTGCAAAACCGCCGTGATGACCATCGCCCTGCCCCTCGCCGGCGTGATGGCCCTGTGGCTCGGCCTGATGAAACTCGCCGAGGCCTCCGGGTTGGTGAACATCCTCGCCCGCGCCTTGCGTCCCGTGCTGCGCTGGCTTTTCCCGGATGTGCCGCCGAACCACCCCGCGATGGGATCCATGGTCATGAACATGGCCGCGAACATGCTTGGGCTCAGCAACGCCGCCACGCCACTCGGCCTCCGCGCGATGCAGGATCTGGAAAAACTCAATCCCCGCCCGGGCACTGCGTCGAACGCGATGTGCACCTTTCTCGCAATCAACACCTCCTCGATCCAACTCATCCCCGCGACCACCGTGGCCATCCTTGCCGCCGCTGGATCCAAAAACCCGACCGTCATCATCGGCACGGCGTTTTTCGCGACTTGCTGCTCGACCATCGCCGGCCTCATCGCCGTGAAAACCCTCGAGCGCCTTCCCTTTTACGCCCTTCCCCCGGCTGAAAAATCCCCCGATGCCACATCCGCTGAATCCGAGGATTTGCCTACCCAAAACCTCGCGAAGCCCGCTTGGTGGGGTTCACTTCTCCTGCTCGCCTTCTCCGCGTGTTTTCTTTGGTTCGGCTGGCAATTCCTCCAAACCGCCGAAGCCCCCGCCAACCCGCTGGCCGCCGTGGTCGAGGCGGTTTCGTATCTCGCGATTCCCTTTCTCGTCGCCTTCTTTCCGCTCTACGCCGCGCTGTGCCGGGTGAAGGTCTACGAGGAATTCGTCGAGGGCGCGAAGGAGGGCTTCCAGGTTTCCATGCGGATCATTCCGTTTCTCGTCGCCATTATCGCGGCGGTGGCGATGTTCCGAGCCGCCGGGGGCATCGACATGGTCTCACGCGCCATCGGGCCATTCCTGGCGGCGATCCATTTTCCCACCGAACTCCTTCCGCTCGTTCTCATGCGCCCGCTCAGCGGCAGCGGGGCGAACGGCATTTTCGCCGAACTCGTCCAAAGCCAAGGCCCCGACAGTTTGCTCGCGCGCATGGGCGCTTCGGTCATGGGCAGCACGGAGACGACATTTTATGTCATTGCCGTGTATTTCGGCTCGGTCGCCATCCGCCGCACCCGCCACGCCGTGCCTGCCGGCCTCGTCGCCGACCTCGCCGGCGTCACCGCCTCGGTGATCATCTGCAATTTGGTTTTCGGGAAATAAATCCTCCATCAAATCGAACTCCACCCCATGAAAACCACCCTCCGCCTCCTCCTGCCGATCTTGGCACTTGCGCCAACCATCCACGCCTCCGACACCGCTCCCACATTCGGTGACGATTTGGCATTCCTAAAAAAAAACACCGACATCCTCGTGCTGGAAGTCCCCGGCACCGGCGCGCGCGTGGCGGTGGCTCCGGCCTGGCAGGGGCGCGTGATGACCTCCACCAGCGGCGGAGATTCCGGAGCGAGCCTCGGGTGGATCCACCGCAAAAATATCGCGAGAGGCATCAAGCCCGAGGCCGAGCGTAAGGGCGATGCGAAGCACATCCACATTTTCGGTGGTGAGGAGAGGTTTTGGCTTGGACCCGAGGGCGGCCAGTATGCCCTGTTCTTCCCGCCCGCTCCGGCCTCCTATGATTTCAAAAACTGGAAAACTCCGGCGCTCCTCGACACCGAGCCCTTCGATGTCGTGTCAGCCGATTCCCGGAAAATCAAGTTCTCGAAGGACGCCGAAATCCCGAACCGCGCCGGGACGAGCCTGAAAATGCACATCGACCGCACGGTCGAAATCCTCCCCGCGAAATCCGTCGAAAAAATCCTTGGCACGAAAATCCCCGAAGGCGTTTCCCTCGTCGCCTACCGCACAAAAAATTCCGTCACTAACAAATCCGCCGAGGCTTGGACGAAAGACAAGGGCCTGATCTCCATTTGGCTTCTGGGAATGTTCAAACACGGCCCAAATGTCACCGTCGTCGCTCCTCTCAAGCCCGGCGCAGGACCGGCTGTGAACACCGACTATTTTGGCGCTGTCGGGAAGGACCGGCTTGTCACCACCGACAAGGCAGTCTTTTTCAAAGCCGATGGCGACTACCGCTCGAAAATTGGTATTCCTCCGGGACGCACCACCGGCATTGCCGCCGGCTACGATCCTGACCGTGGCATTCTGACGGTTGTGCGCACCGTCCCGCCCGCCAAGGCGGCCTCGATGCCCTATGTGCGTTCCCAGTGGATGGACCACAAGGCCCCCTACGCCGGCGACTTGATCAATGTTTACAACGACGGCCCCTCCGCTCCCGGCAAAGCGGCCCTCGGACCATTCTACGAACTCGAAACCTCCTCGCCTGCCAATCCCCTCAAGCCCGGCAAAAAGTTGAACCACACGCAGGAGACGATGCACTTCAGCGGCACTCCGGAAAAGCTCGACCCCATCGCGCAGAAATTGTTCGGACTTTCCCTCAAGGAAATCCAATCCGTCTTCGCCAAACCCTGAACCCAAATCCTCCCCCGCAGGATTGCAGTCGGGAAAGGTGAAGGGGTATTGTGCCGCGCATGTCTGAGTCCGTCGTCAAATCCTCGCCACCCGAACCGATCGATGCGGCGTTCGAAATTTCGTTGCGCCCGCCGCTTTTCGAGGAATTCGCCGGACAGGATAAGACCGTCGAGCGCCTGCGCGTGATGGTCGATGCCGCCAAGACGCGCAACGACACGCTCCAACACATTCTCCTCAGCGGCCCGCCGGGACTCGGTAAAACCACCCTCGCCTACATCATCGGCAACGCCATGGGCGCCGAGGTCCGCACCACCAGCGGCCCGATGATCGAAAAAGCCGGCGACCTCGCGGGCCTTCTCACCAACATCGAACGGGGTGGAGTTTTGTTCATCGATGAGATCCACCGCCTCGCCCCCGCCATCGAGGAATATCTCTACCCGGCGATGGAGGATTTCAAACTCGACATCGTCATCGACCAAGGCCCCAGCGCTCGCACCGTTCGTCTGAACCTCGCGCCGTTCACCCTCATCGGCGCCACGACCCGCTCGGGCATGATCAGCGATCCCCTCCGCTCACGCTTCGGCATGAACTGCCGCCTGGACTACTACACGCCCGAGGTTTTGGCCTCGATCGTCTCCCGCAGCGCCGGACTGCTTGGGAGCACGCTCGGGCCCGGCGCCGACCTCGAAGTCGCCCGCCGCGCGCGAGGAACTCCCCGCATCGCCAACAACCTCCTGCGCTGGGTGCGCGACTATGCCCTCGTCCGAGCCGACGGAAAAATCACCGCCCAAACCGCCGCCGATGCTCTCACCATGCTTGACATCGATGCCGATGGTTTCGACGAAATGGACAAGCGCATCCTCGAAGCGATCATCGGACTTTTCGACGGAGGCCCCGTCGGCGTGAACAGTCTGGCCGTAGCCATCGGTGAGGAATCCGGAACGATCGAGGAAGTCCACGAGCCGTATCTGATCATGCAAGGCTACATCAAACGCACCGCCCAAGGCCGCGTCGCCATGCCCAAGGCCTACCGAAAAATCGGCCTCGAACCCCCGAAAAAAGCCACCCCAGGCCAGCCCGAACTTTTCGGGGAGTAAGCAATACACCTGGATATTTTCGGCAAAGTTAAATCCCAGAGAAGTCCAAGGAAAACTGGCAGTGACCTCGTATTCGGGGGTGTCCTGGTGGTTGTGGTGCGGCGAGATGGCCAGTCGCCATTCGGGAGTTTTTGATTTCCTCCACGGCGGCCGTGGAAATCATTCGACGGGCTCAGGAAGATGATCGGGCAGGCGATGTTCTCCAGGTAATTGTTGTCGTTTAGAGCGGCATCGAGCGGGCTTTTTATTTCACGGTGGCTGATGCCGCCGCAGGAGGGGGCGACGGCTTTCACACGCCCGTCGGAGCCGGCGCCGAGCACGGAGAGCTTGCCGCCCATGGAGTGGCCGTAAACCCCGAGCCAGTTGGCATCCACCACGGGTTGTTGCTCGAGAAAGGTCACCGCCCGGCGAGCGGCGAAGGCACAAGGGAACCACGCGCTGTTGCGCGGCGATTCCACAGCGTCGAGCGTCCACTCGGTGGGCTTGTAGCCACCAAAATTGGACCCCTTGTGTCGGCTCGGGTCATGGTAGACATCCAGCGCGCCCCAATCCTTGGTGACGAGGTGGTTGGGATCGTCGGTTTTGCCCTCCCAGAAAAGTTTCACCGCATCGTGTTTCACCTTGTAATCGGGTGCGAAAAGCCGGCCCGCCCAGGCGAGCGAGATCGTGGCGCACGCCGTCCTCCTCCCATTCCTTCAGCACCTCGACATCCAGAGGCTCGGCCCGCATATCGGCCGGATCTGAGGTCCGCGCGGGTCTATGGTGGGTTTTCCGAAAAGCGGAGCGCCGTAGGAGGGTGTGGGTTGGGCCATGGTGTTCAAAACGGATACCGCCAAGACGGAAAGACAGGCGGCCGAGCAGGTGCGTGAAATCATTTGTCGAGAAAGTGGGAGGTGGAGGGAAACCCCGGGGCCGAGGACTCGCAACGGCCCCGGGGGTCTGATTTGTGGAGTGTTTTTTACTTCAAGGCCAAGCGAACCGACTGGGGTTTGCCCCAGAGGCGGCCTTTGAGGTTCACGCGC
>ERZ889217.499-NODE-499-length-23504-cov-9.429144_pt1 | contig 23504 bp, 20 predicted proteins | sample MGYA00521098_ERZ889217 | MGnify/ENA primary metagenome ERZ889217 (study PRJEB32303, sample SAMEA104408613) | aquatic metagenome | biome: Brackish water; feature: Pelagic; material: water | place: Baltic Sea | collected 2014-06-10T22:04:00 | depth 2,362 m ... | reverse complement strand
TAGTTTTCTTGGCAGTAGTTTTCTTGGCAGTAGCTTTCTTGGCAGTAGTTTTCTTGGCAGTAGTTTTCTTGGCAGTAGCTTTCTTGGCAGTAGTTTTCTTAACTGCAGTCTTTTTTGTAGACGCTTTCTTGGCTGGCGACTTTGTGGCTACCTTTTTTGCAGGAGCCTTTTTCGCAGGGGCTTTCTTGGCAACGGCCTTTTTAGCCGGCTTCTTCACTATCTTTTTTCCTGGCACGCCGCGCACCCTATGCGTTTTTGCTCCCGTAACCAACTTTGCCACGCATGGTTTAGACTTCAGAGGTATTACCTTGCAGGAAATGTGCGTTGATGAGGCAATCACCTTCGGAGCACGCCGGAAGATTTGCCCAGTCAGGGCGAGGTAGACCCGGCCAAAGGCAAGTAAATAAAGAGGTACATGTGGCAGATGCTGCAGGTACAAGGCGGGTGGTACCGCGAAGGCTCAATACCTTCGTCCCTCCAAGGCAGTTCTATTCCTTGGGGGATTTTTTATGTCATCACCATTTCGCGCTATTGCCGCATCTATCGATCTACCAGCGATGGAGCGCTCCATTATGGATTTTTGGCGCACCAATGACATTTTCCAGAAGAGTACTAGATCACGAACAGGCGCCCAGCCATGGACATTTTATGAAGGTCCACCTACTGCAAATGGAATGCCTGGAACGCATCACATCGAAGCGCGCGTTTTTAAGGATGTCTTCCCTCGCTATCAAACAATGAAGGGGCGTTATGTCACTCGCAAAGCAGGTTGGGATTGCCACGGACTTCCTGTTGAAATTGCAGTTGAGAAGGAGCTCGGCTTTGTAGGTAAGGGCGACATTGAAAAATATGGGATTGCATCATTTAACGATAAGTGTCGTGAATCAGTAACGCGTCACGTCGATGCATTTACCACCATGACAGAACGTATGGGATTCTGGGTTGATTTCGATCAGGCGTATTGGACGATGGCACCCGAATATGTTGAGAGCGTCTGGTGGAGCCTTAAAGAGATCTGGAAGAAAGGTTTACTGGTTCAAGATCATCGCGTTGCACCATACTGTCCGCGATGCGGCACCGGCCTATCAGATCATGAACTTTCGCAAGGCTATGAGACTGTAGTTGACCCCTCCGTCTTTGTTCGTTTTCCTGCAACATCTGGTGAACTCGCAGAACTTAAAGCATCCTTTTTAGTTTGGACGACTACCCCATGGACGCTCGTTTCAAATACTGCAGTAGCTGTCCATCCCGAGGTGGATTACGTAGCTGTTCAAACAACAGTCGATGACCTCACGGAAGTCCTTGTTGTGGCGCAGCCCTTGCTTGAAAAAGTTGGCGGTGAACATAAAATTCTAAAGACTTACAAGGGTCGCGATCTAGAGCGCACCACCTATAAGCGTCCTTTTGATTACCTAGATATTCCGGATTCTCATTTCATTGTGCTGGCTAACTACGTCACAACAGAGGATGGAACGGGTTTAGTTCACCAATCCCCCGCCTTTGGCGCTGATGACTTATTGGTGTGCCGAAGCTATGGACTACCCGTTGTTAATCCGATTGCATCGGATGGAACTTTCCTTCCAGATGTACCTGTTGTCGCAGGTATGTTCTTTAAGGATGCAGATAAACCGCTCGTGAAAGAGTTGAAGGCATCGGGAGCTCTCTATAAGCATCAACCATACGAGCATGAATATCCGCATTGCTGGAGATGTCACACAGCACTTATCTATTACGCGCAACCATCTTGGTATATCCGCACTACCTCCATCAAAGATGAGCTAATTCGCGAGAACCAGAAGACAGATTGGCACCCAGAGACTATTAAGAATGGCCGTTACGGCGACTGGCTTAATAACAATATCGACTGGGCACTTTCTCGTAACCGCTATTGGGGCACGCCACTTCCCATCTGGCAGTGCGAGAATAAACATGAGATATGCGTTGATTCACTCAAAGAGCTGGGCACTCTTGCCGGGCAAGAGCTCAGTTCGCTCGATCCTCACCGTCCATTTGTCGATGACATCACCTTTGCCTGCGCAGAATGCACATCAACTATGACACGCGTTCCAGAAGTTATTGATTGTTGGTATGACTCTGGTGCAATGCCATTTGCTCAATGGGGATACCCACACAAGGAAGGTTCTGTCGAAAAATTTAAGGCAGCCTACCCAGCAGATTTTATCTGTGAAGCCATCGATCAAACTCGTGGATGGTTTTACACACTAATGACTATCGGAACACTTGTCTTCGATGAGAGTTCTTATAAGAGCGTTCTCTGTCTCGGGCACATCCTTGATAAAGATGGACGCAAGATGAGTAAGCACTTAGGAAATGTTCTAGAGCCTATCGCTCTGATGGATCAACATGGCGCAGATGCTGTGCGCTGGTACATGCTTGCGGCTGGTTCGCCGTGGTCTGCAAGACGCGTTGGCCACGATGCGATATCCGATGTTGTAAGGAAAACACTCCTTACTTACTGGAACACCATCTCCTTCCATGCGCTCTACGCCGAAGCATCGAACTTTGATCTCGCTCAAAGCCCCGCGGTTGCGCAGCGATCAATGATGGATAAATGGATTTTAAGTGAGCTCAACGATTTGATTATCGAAGTGGATAAGGCTTATCAGGAGTTCGACTCCCAAGCAGCTGGTCGAGTTCTGGCCCGCTTTATCGATGACCTCTCCAATTGGTACGTGCGTCGATCACGTAGACGTTTCTGGGATGGAGATGTTGCAGCCCTTGCTACTTTGCACGAATGTATAGAAACTCTTACTCAGCTTCTTGCTCCAATGGTCCCCTTTATTTCAGAGCACACTTGGCAAGTCTTGGTTCGAGTCGCCGACACCAACGCTGCAGCATCTGTTCACCTCACTGACTTCCCAATTGCAGATCAATCGCATATCGATAAAGATCTCAACGCCCAGGTTGCTATGACCAGACGAGTAGTAGAACTTGGACGCGCGGCGCGAGCTGAATCTGGAATCAAGATTCGCCAGCCTCTTCAACGTGCGCTGATTTCTGCTCAAGGTTGGGCGCATCTTCCTAGCGATATGAAGAACCAAATTTCAGAAGAACTCAATGTTCTGGAGCTAGAAGATATCGCTGATGCCGATGGCGATCTTGTAGACATTTCAGTCAAAGCCAACTTCAAATCTCTTGGCGCTAAATATGGCAAGGCCGTTCAGGACGTTGCAAAGTTGATTGCTACATCTGATCCAACTGCCCTTGTTAAGCAATTGCGCGCTACCTCATCAACCACACTCGGTGAGTTCGACATCACACTAGATGATCTCGTCGTAACCGAGGTTCCTAAGAGTGGATGGATGGTTGCTAGCCATGATGGAGAAAGTGTGGCTCTGGATCTTGCTCTCTCACCAGCGCTGGTTGCCGCAGGTCAGGTCCGTGAAGTAATTCGATTAATCCAAGAACGTCGAAAGAGCGATGGGTTTGATATTTCAGATCGCATCTCAGTGCGATGGAACTGTCGCGAAGAGCTCGTAGCTACAGTCATTGAACATTCAGCGCATATCTCGGAAGAAGTTCTCGCCCTCTTATTCGAGCGCGACTCAACACTAGTGATTGAAGAGAATGAGATCGGCGTTGGTGTAGCGCTATCGAAAGCCTAAGAGGCTTGGCTAGAGCAGGATTTGAATCGCAGTTTGTGCAACGTTGATTGCAATCAACAAGACGATAAATGATAGGTCAAGAGCTACGCCACCGATTCGAAGAGGTGGAATAAAGCGCTGCACAAATCGCATTGGTTTATCAGTAATCGAATAAATAACTTCGAAGATTCCTAAGAGGATAGCGTTGGGCTGCCAATTGCGAGCGAACATACGAATATAATCGATGATAATTCGTGCAAAGAGGGCGAGTTTAAAGAGCCCTAAAAGTTGTACCAGTACTGATGAAATCATGTATCAGGGATCAGCTCTGGTTAAAGAATGTTGCTTGCGCAGCAGTTTTATCTTCGTTGCTGACACTGACATTGGCAGGGGAAAGGAGAAAGACCTTGAGGCTGATACGTTCGATACGACCGTGCAGCCCAAAAACCAATCCACTAGAAAAATCTACTAAGCGCTTACGTTCGCCCTCTTCCATGTCGTCAAGATTGATGATGACTGGATTGCCTTCGCGGTAGTACTCTCCAACTTTACGAGCTTCAGAGTACGAGCGAGGTTGAAGTGTGATGATGTTGTATGACGATGCGGAGTCATCGACGAGAGCCGGTTGCACCGACTGTTGTTGATGTGAACCAAGAACCGTGACACCTGTGCGTTCGCGAGTAGTACGCGCGACTGCAGGACGTGATGGAGTTTCGGCTACTGCGTGCTCTTCATCTGTATCGACGAGGCCAAGAAAGCCCATCATTTTATTAAGTGCTGACATAGGACAAGGTTACTGGCGGGCTGTACGGGAGCCGAGGATTGAGCTACCAACCCGAATATGTGTCGCACCACAATCAATGGCGATTTCAAAGTCATTGGACATACCAGCTGAAAGATATCGGGCCATGGGATAACTCTTCTGAAAGTTCTGATGGATTTCTGAAATCTCCTTAAAGGCCGCTGTTGGCGCAAAATCCACCGGTGGAACACACATAATCCCTTGAAGGCGAAGATGCGCTGAAGCCAGTACTAGGTCGGCAAGTGTGGCTAACTCATCTTGGCCCACTCCCCCACGTTGCGGGTCCTTATCTAAGGAAAGTTGTAGAAAAATATCGATTGATGATCTCGCAACTACATCAAGCTTAAGTAAGTGATCTGACTTATCGAGTGAATGGATGACAGTGGCCCAACGAGCAATATCGCGCAATTTTCTACTTTGGATTCCGCCTTGGAAATGCCAGGTGGCTGGAACTGCGGCAGATTTAATAAGACCTTCTTCGCTTCGATTCTCACCAAAATTCTCAACTCCGAGGCTATGAAGAACCTCAACGTCTTCGACCGGGTAGGTCTTAGCCACGACAATGAGCGTGACATTGGAGTTGGTGATTTTTGATTGTACAGATTCAAGATTTTGCGCCAGCTCATCACGACGGTTCATAGAGATATGAATCCAGCTTGACGACCTGTTACTCCATCACGTCGAAATGAGAAAAGGTCATGATTTTCTACGGTGCAGATAGTGTGATCGATAATCTCAACACCTTCGGAATCTAAAACTTCTCGCAGGGCTGCAGGTAAATCAAGGGCGTATTTTTGCAAGCTCGTACGACTTGCAGAACGCGGGTGAAGTGCCACGACTTGCGAATAAATATCTTCAGATACTTCATAACACCTTCCACAGATAGACGGTCCGATGAAAGCCTGAATAGAGGTTGATCCCATGTGGCGCATTACGTCAAGAGTCTTCTTAGAAATATCGTTGACTAAACCTTTGCGACCTACATGAACTGCGGCAACTGCCTCGGGACTTGAAAGAAGAAGCGGAATGCAATCAGCAACTTGTACTGCAAGATTAATTCCGGGGATTCCTGTGATTAAAGCATCAGCTGTAGGTTCATCGTCAACTGTCGATTCAATAATTGCAATGCGTTCTCCATGCACCTGTTTCATAAATTGAATCGAACCCAGAGATTCGGAAACAATCTGCCTATTACGAAGAACATCACTGAGTTGATCGCCGACATGGGAACCAAGGTTGAGGGAAGCAAAAGCACCGGTGCTTACCCCTCCGGTACGATTGGTGAAGCGAAAATTCATTTTTACTTCATGAAGTCTGGAACATCAATTTCATCCTCAGAGACAAGCTCTTCAAATGTAACCCGCTTACGTGGCGCAGTTGAATCAAGATCAAGAGCCACAGATAATGGATCATTCGAAGGAATGGGATCTGCAACTCCACCAAGGGTTGTCGCGTTGATGAATGGCATATCAACCTTCTTAGGTTCTCCACCAGCGAAACCTGCCGCGATAACGGTAATTCGAACTTCATCACCCAAGGCATCATCGATGGTAGTTCCGAAGATGATGCGAGCATCAGGATGTGCTGCTCTCTGTACAAGTTCGCACGCCTCGTTAATTTCGAAAAGTCCAAGATCAGAACCACCTGCAACTGAGAGTAGAACACCCATTGCTCCATCGATAGATGCTTCCAGGAGCGGACTTGAGATAGCAAGCTCTGCAGCGCGAGTAGCGCGATTGTCACCGCGTGCTGAACCAATTCCCATAAGCGCTGAACCTGCGTCAGTCATCACTGTTTTGACATCTGCAAAATCCAAGTTGATAAGACCAGGCTGCGTAATGATTTCAGTGATCCCCTGTACGCCAGATAGTAGAACCTGATCGGCGCTCTTAAATGCATCGACTGCGGTAATAGATCGGTCAGATATTGCTAGAAGTCGATCGTTTGGAATAACAATAAGAGTGTCTACCTGTTCGCGAAGAAGTTCAATGCCTTCTTCTGCTTGACGCGAACGAATTTTGCCTTCGAAGGAGAATGGTTTTGTTACCACGCCAATAGTCAGAGCGCCCATATCACGCGCAATCTTTGCCACGATTGGTGCACCACCTGTACCAGTTCCTCCACCTTCACCTGCAGTTATAAAAACCATATCTGCGCCGCGAAGAATTTCTTCGATCTCTTCGGTGTGATCAATAGCAGCTTGACGACCCTTTTCAGGAGCAGCACCAGCACCAAGACCCTTTGTTGATGCTCGACCAATATCTAGCTTTACATCCGCATCACTCATTAACAAATGTTGTGCATCAGTATTGATCGCAATAAATTCAACGCCCTTTAATCCGACATCGATCATGCGATTAATTGCATTTACTCCGCCACCGCCAATGCCAACAACTTTAATGACAGCTAAGTAATTCTGTGGTGCAGCCACGTAGGTCCCCCTTTAGAACTGTAAACCTCTACTTGAGGAATACATTTCTACTCTCTTTGATGGCGCTCAACGTAAGGCGTATAGAAGGAGTAATCAAAGACCGCCACGAACTATTTTCTCAACCCACTCTTGATAGATCGCACATGAAAATAGATTAAATTTCTATCTCACTATCGGAGCATGTGGGGCGCTGACATCAATTCGATTAACTTTTTTATTCTCCGAAAGCTCAAGAAGTGCCTGTATTACTTGGACTTTGAGTGCGTTCTGCTCGTTATCTCCCCACGTAATCTTGATTGACCTTGCTTGCCATAACAGATTGATCATAAGGTTCGAACTGCGTGGAACAGAGAGAGTTGAAATCTTCTCTCGAAAATCTTGCGGTAGCCCATTAAATAGCTCGATTGCCACAAGTCCCAGTTGTGGATTTGTAGCGCTGACATAGGGCAGTTTCTCGCTCGCAAAACCTGGCAAGGTAAAAATCGTGCCGGTCGAATCGATGGTTGCGTCATTGAAAAATGCCGTCGGGGTGCGAGGTTCAATAGTGATAACCACCTCGCCGCTAATCCAATTCCGTGAGATATCAACGGATTCGATCCAAGACGTTTGTTCGATCCGGTGCGAGATTGCGCGGGGCTCTACTCTGGCTAATTTTTCGCCAGGAGCTACCTTCGCTATATCAAGAATAGTTCGCTTTGTATCCCGAGTGGGAGCTCCTTCAACTGCAACTGAAGAGACAGAGAATATAGATGACCACGCGAAGAGATAAATAAGCCCTGCGAAAGCAAGAATCAAGAGAGTGGTAATCAAGGGTAACTTGCTAGATCTAGGCAAAACGACGTTGCAACCCTTCAGCGATAATCGGTGCCAGAGAATTCACATCTCCCGCTCCGAGTGTAATGATGACATCTCCTGGTTTTGCCATTGCGATTACCCGTTCAGAAGCCTCGGCAAAATTTGGAAGATAGCGACCATTCTTCATTTTTTCAGCAATGAGGGCAGATGAAATTCCATGGATAGGTTTTTCGGATGCAGCATAAATTTCTAAGAGCGTCACGTCATCGGCAAGATCAAGTGCGATAGCAAATTCATCCATAAAGGCTTGCGTGCGTGAATATCTATGTGGTTGGAATAGAACTAAAACACGACCATCTCCTGCGTAACGCCTTGCGGCGACAAGAGTTACTTTTATTTCTGTTGGATGATGTCCGTAATCGTCAACGATGCGTATTCCATGTTCTGTGGCCGTGAGTTCAAAGCGGCGACTAGCCCCTCTAAAGCTATGAAGCCCCTGCAGAAGCTGATGAATGGGTGCTTCAAGCCATAAACCCATTGCAAGGCAGGATGCTGCATTCAGTAGATTGTGGTGGCCAGGTACTTGCAGTTCAAGAGTCCCAACGGTTCGCCCTTTCCAGATAACACGAGCACTGGAGCTCATGGCTTTCAAATCTATCTGATCAATATGAAGGTCTGAGTCTTCACTTTCTCCATACGAGATTTTCTCGCACGATGCATGTAACTTAGCCAAGCGATTAGATCCTGCATCATCGGAGCAATAGACCAAGGCCCCTTTATCTGAAATCGTGGCCACAAAGGAGTCGAAGGCTTCGGTAACGGCTTCCGGGGTAGCGAAGAAATCGACATGATCATGCTCAATATTGGTAACTATTGCAGCGAGTGGTTTGTATTCAATGAAAGATCCATCAGATTCATCTGCTTCAACAACAAAGAGATCCCCCGTGCCCCGATGCGCATTAGCACCCGATGCAGTCAAGGTTCCACCTATGGCAAATGATGGATCTAAGCCACACCCTTGTAGCGCAACTGTCATCATGGAAGAAGTGGTTGTCTTCCCGTGAGTACCCGCAACAGCGATACTCCGTGCTCCATGCATAAGAGAGGCCAGTGCCTGTGCGCGCGTCAAAATGGGAATTGAACGTTCGATCGCCAAAGCTAGTTCGGGGTTCGACAGAGAAATCGCAGTTGAGTAAACAACGACATCTACATTTTTAACATGTGCCGCATCGTGAGTTGTAAATATCTTTGCCCCCAATGCACGCAGCGCTGCGATAACAGAGGAATCTTTTGCGTCTGAGCCTGAGACTGAAATTCCATCAGAGAGCGCAACTCGTGCTAACCCGCTCATTCCGGAGCCGCCAATGCCGATAAAGTGCACCCTCTTACCTGCAAAATTCTGCATCTATTCACTCCCGTGCATTGCGTGTTCCATTAATGAAGCTATCTTAGAGGCTGCATCTATATCAAGGGCGGACCCTTCCACTGGAGCCGCTGCACTCTTAGATATAAGGCTTTCTATATGAGAAATAATCCATTGCGAATTAAATTCGCTTTGAGAGAGAATTTCAGCGCGTTGTTCTGCGATGAGATCTTGCGCATTGAGTTCTTGCTCGCCATTTCCGATAGGAAGTGGGATAAATAGCGCGTACCTTCCAAGAGTATTGACTTCCGCACATGTGACCGCGCCGCTTCGCGAAATTACAATATCTGCAGCAAGATAGGCAGTTGCCATATCGGTGATGTAGTTCGTGGCTTTATACCCAACTGCTTGTACGGGAAGTGATTTCTGGGCGCCTACTCCATGCAGTAGTTGAAGGCCCGAAGAAAGCAAGTCTTCGCGTGATGCTTCGATGACGGCGTTAATTGCAGCAGAACCTTGCGAACCTCCGAAGATGAAGAGCAATGGCTTTCCAGATTCAAAACCAAGTTCGGTCTTAGCCTTAGAACGTGCCGACTTCCAATCAGAACAAGCTTGGCGATAAGCGATCACAATATCTTCACGCAGAGGAAGACCAGTCAAAAGTCCATCACTGAGTTTTCCCCGCTCTATCTCATGGGTGATAGCTGTGTATGGAGTAAAAAGTGCGCCTAATCTATTTGCTAGCCCCGCACGTGCGTTAGCTTCGTGAACAATAAAGGGGGTTCTTGTTATCGCCGCTGCAAGATAGGCAGGTCCTGACACATATCCACCGAATCCCACGAGTAAATCTGCATCCCTCATAATCTTGACTGACTCAGTGATTGAACGGATGAGTGCAAACGGTGTCGTAAGAAGCGAGAGTGAAAGTTTGCGAGGAATTGCGACTTTGGTGATGAGGCGTAGTTGAAAACCTGCATCGGGAACCAAACGAGTTTCTAAACCAGTGCGTGTACCAATAAATTGAATCTCGTGATCAGTATGCGTTGATTTCCAATGGCGTGCAACTGAGAGAGCTGGTTCTACATGACCTGCCGTTCCGCCGCCAGCAAAAATAACGCGAGTCACTGTGTGCGCCTCTTTAATATCTCTTTACGAACGGCTGGATCGCGCAAGGCGGCCCCTGCCACAAAGCCGAGAGCGCATAGGGTCGCAACGAGCGCCGATCCACCATAGGAAACCAAAGGAAGTGTGACTCCAACTACCGGCAACACGCTTGTTGCTGATCCGATGTTAAGAAATGCTTGCACTGTTATCCAACAGCCGATACCTGCGCATGCATACCGAATCATTGGCTCTTTTGCCCGCAGTGCAATTCTAAAAGTCGAATAAATCATCGTAAGGAGTAGTAATAGAACCGTGAGTGTTCCAACTAAGCCGAGTTCCTCACCAATGACCGAGAAGATAAAGTCTGTATGGGCTTCAGCTAGGTTTCCCCACTTTTGACGGCTGCCACCTAAGCCAACGCCGAAGAGACCGCCGCTTGCAAGTCCCAAAAGGCTATGAGCCGGTTGCCATCCTGCATATTTATAATCTTCGGGAGCGAATGGATTAAGGAATACAAGGAAGCGGGCTGCGCGATATGGCGAGGTGGCTATAAATGCTGCCAATATCAGCGCACCAACTGCGGTAATGGTTCCAAAGAGTCGAAGTGGAATTCCGGATATAAAGAGAAGGCCTGCCAGTATGGCTGCAATAACTGATGTAGTTCCTAGATCGTGTCCGTACATAACCATTGCCATAATCAAGATAAATCCTGGACCAATGAGTGAGAAAACATTTGTATCAAACCGTCCTGAATTTTCCTTGCGAGCAAGTAGATAGCTAGCCCATAAAATCATCAGAAATTTTGCAAACTCACTCGGCTGTACATCAACTATTTTGAGATCTACCCAGTTAGTGTTTCCATTGACAGTCTTTCCCACGCCCGGAATCAGCAGCGTAGCCAGAATGCATAGTGACAGAAGAAATCCAATACGTGCAAGAAACTCCCATTTAGCAACTGTTAGTTTTGAAAGATAGGCTGCAAGAGGCACTGACACAAGAACAAAGAGAAGTTGTCGCAGGACAATGGATATTGCACTGCCTTGAGTATCTATTGCGCGAATTGAAGAGGCTGAGAAAACCATAATTAATCCAAGAGTGGTGAGAGCCCCAGCGCTAATAATCAGCATATAGAGATGGTTTACAGGTTTCGCTAAGAATTTAACTTCAGTTTTGTTAGCCATGCTGCACCAATTTCTTCACTGCGCGCTTAAAGCGATCACCACGATCGCTATAAGAAGTAAATTGATCCATGGATGCACATGCGGGAGCTAAAAGAACGGTATCCCCCGCGTTAGCTCGATCTTTACATTCTCGCACTACCAACTCCATGAGCGAGTTGCTCGCTGCACCTTTGCTATATGTCGCAGGTGGATCAATGCGCACTATAGAAATATGCGGTGCTTGTCTTGCTAACTCATCGGCAATCAAATCTCGGTCTTCTCCGATCAAAATTGCAACTCGCACGCGACTCTTAATACGCTCGATGAGTTCAACCATAGAGGCACCCTTTGCCAAACCTCCTGCAATCCAAATGACTGAAATTGCTGACATGACAGAAGCTGCGGCTGCATGTGGGTTTGTAGCCTTGGAATCATTGATCCAGGTGATGGAATCCTTCTCCAGCACCTTCTCTATTCGATGGCTTCCCGGAGAGAAAGTGGTGATGGCAGAACGTATCGCCTCATGTGAAACCCCTACTGTTCGAGCCAACCCGGCCGCAGCCAGAGTATTTGAAACGTTATGTGGGACTGTTGGGGTGACTTCTGCCAGCTCTGCAAACATCGCCGCCTCTTGAGAATCGGCTACAAATGCTCTGTCCACCAACAACTCTTCGACTACTCCGATTTCACCAGGTCCTGGAGTATCTAGAGAGAAGAAAACCTTTCTGCCCTGCCAGTGCGTAGTCCGGGTAATCACCACTTCATCATCTGCGTTAAGTATCGCAGTGATAGCTCTATCTAAAATGGAAAGTTTATCTGTAGCGTAGGCATCGAAGGTGCCGTGCCAATCAACATGGTCTTGGGCGATATTCAGAACTGCAGCAGCGACAAATTGGGCATCCTCTAGCCAATGTAATTGAAAAGAAGAGAGTTCCAGAACGAGGTAGTCATAATTCTCCTGTGAATCAACGGATTCGATAACAGTTGTACCGACATTTCCGCAGGCGATTGCGCTAAGACCACCGCTTCGTAACATCGCAGCTGCGAGTTCAACCGTTGTGGTTTTGCCGTTGGTACCAGTTAGCGCAATCCATTTCTGTGTCGGGCTCTTCAGGCTCCATGCCAAATCAATTTCATTTGCTAACGCAATCTTCGCTTGTCGGGCGCTGAGAACAAGTGGGTGGTCTTCTCGCCAGCCGGGAGAGAGCAGAAATAGATCGTAATCTTTCCATTGGACATGGTCAGGGGTAATAATGCGAAAGCCTTCACCTTCTTCTACCTGCTCATCAACGATTGTTACTAGGGCTTCGCGTCGTACAAGTGCCTTGGCAGTTGCTACTCCCGTTACGCCAGCGCCAGCGACAAGAATTCGCTTGCCACGTAATTGCGAATAGAGAGACTGGGCCATCGCGAATTTACCCGGCTACCCATTTTGTATAGAAAAGGCCTAGACCAATTGCAACGCTTAACCCTGCAATGATCCAAAAACGAAGCACAATGGTGACTTCACCCCACCCTAAAAGTTCAAAGTGGTGGTGCAATGGAGCCATTTTAAAGAGACGCTTGCCGCCTGTAAGTCGAAAATAGATAACTTGTAGCGCTACAGAGAGAGTCACAATGACAAAGAGCCCACCCAGTGGAATTAGGAGAAGTTCGACTTGCAGCGATGCAGCAAGACCTGCAAGGGCTCCACCTAGCGCAAGTGAACCGGTATCTCCCATAAAAATCTTTGCAGGGGATGCATTCCACCATAAAAATCCGGTGCAAGAACCAGCAAATGCCGCAGCAAGTACTGCCAAATCGAGCGGATCGCGAACGTTATAGCAATTACTTGAAAGAGCAACCGCACAACTTTGTCCGAATTCCCAGACACCGATAAGGATAAAGGCAAGAAATGTCATTACCGATGCACCAGTTGCCAGGCCATCTAAACCATCGGTTAAGTTTACTCCGTTACTTGTGGCGGTAACCATAAAAGCAACCAAGATGATGACGAGTACGACGCCTAATGTAATGCTGGTATCACGTACAGTTGAAAGGTTCTGAGAGATCGGAGTTAGGTCATCTTTGTCTGGAAATTGAAGTCCCATATATCCAAAGAGAGAGGCAAAAACTACTTGGCCGAATATCTTCTGTTTTCCACTTATCCCGCCAGAATTTTGTTTCGAAATCTTCATATAGTCATCGAGGAAACCAACAAAGCCCAGAGCTAGCACTAAACCAAGAATTAAAAGTGCAGAGACGCTAACTGAACTTTGGGTAATGAGATGAGCTGCAAAGTATGAAACGACGGAGGCTAAGATAATGATTATTCCGCCCATTGTCGGCGTTCCGCGTTTTACGTGATGCGTCTGCGGTCCATCATCGCGGATAAATTGGCCATATCCTCGGCGACCAAGAGCTTTGATCAATACGGGGGTACCAAAGAGCGAAATAAATAGCGCCAACGTTCCGGCAATTAAGATTAGCTTCATTCGGAGTCAACGCTCTCTCTCATCATTGCGACCCACTGTCTCGAGATTGCCTCGGCCAGCTCTTCTAACTTTTCAGATCGTGATGCTTTCACGAGCGCTACATCCCCTTTATTGAGATTGAGGGCTACAGCTAAAGCCTCAGTCTTATCGACACATCTATGTACAGATACTTGGCTATCGCCAGATAACTCTGCTGCGTACTCAGGTGCGCCAACACAGACGAGATGATCGATTCCAAGTTCTGAGGCAAGGGTGCCAATAGCTGCGTGGTCTGAAGCAGTTGACTCGCCGAGTTCATGCATTTTTCCTAAAAATGCCCAGGATTCACCGCCGCTCTCTTGAGCGAAAAGCGCTAGCGTCTGGAGCGCAGCCGCCGTCGCATCAGGGCTTGCGTTGTAGGCATCATTAATTAAAACGAGCGAATCAAGTTCTTCTATCTCCATGCGCCACTTAGCGTGAGTTTCGACTGTTGAAAGCCCACTTGCAATCTGATCAAGGGAGAAACCTAAAACAGTTGCAACGGATGCAACGGCCAACGCATTGGCTACTTGATGCATACCCACGATACGAAGTCCAACTGCGCTTCGACCCTCTGGTGTAACCAAATCGAAATGTGCCCGACCTTCGCGAACTTCAATATCAGTAGCTCGAATATCGCACTCAGCAGAGTTGCCAAAGTAGAGAGTCTTTCCTGCATGCAGCAACGACATTTGCGGAGTGAATGCATCATATCGACCTAAAATTGCGATTCCTTCAGGTCCCAGAGATTCAATGAGCTCTGACTTTGTTTCGGCAATCGCTTGAATAGAGCCAAATTCTCCAACATGAGCTGAGCCCACTCGTAGAACGACGCCAATATTTGGCTTTGCAATTGCAGAAAGATGGGCAATATCGCCTTTGTGGCGAGCTCCCATTTCGACAATGCAGTAGCGCGTCTCGGGTGTGCATTGCAGTAGTGAAAGAGGTGCGCCAATTTCATTATTGAAGTTTCCCTCTGGAGCAACTGTTGGTCCTGCAGTTGATAAAATTGCCGCTAAAAGTTCTTTCGATGTTGTCTTGCCTTGAGAACCAGTGATTCCAATAACAGTAAGCTCGGTGAGCTCAGAACGAAGATGTTCTGCGAGTTTTCCTAGCGCGACGATGACATCCAAAACGATGACATGTGCTCCTTCCACTGCGCGGGTTGCAAGTGTGAGCACAGAACCATGAGCCATTGCATCGGATACAAAATCATGTCCATCTACTCGTTCCCCTTGGACTGCGAGAAAGAGCGAGCCAGGATGAGCTTGTGAAGAGTTGATGACTGCAGGTTGAGTCACTGTGACGTCATCACCCACTAGCGTGCCACCCACAACACGTGCAATCTCTAGCGCCGTCATTGCAATCATGAAAGACCCTCGATTGCTCGAGCAAGATGGATTCGATCATCAAAAGCAAAAGTATTTCCTGCAATTTCCTGACCGTTTTCATGTCCTTTGCCTAGAACCAATACCGTATCTTCAGCAGTTGTTTGTGAGACAGCATAGGAGATTGCCTCTGCGCGGTCTTCAATAATCTTCGAGGGTGCTGAAAATGAAATGCCATGTGTCATCTGTTGCAAAATCTCAGATGGACTTTCAGATCGTGGATTATCGCTCGTAAAGATTGCAATATCTGTGCCATCCAAGAGCGCCTGACCCATTAATGGGCGCTTTGCTGCATCACGATCTCCCCCACACCCAAGAACTGCAATGACCTTTCCAGAGGTAAATTCGCGTGCAGCGGCAAGAACATTGCTGACAGCATCTGGAGAATGTGCATAATCAACAAAAGCCCTAAATTCTTGGCCTAGCTCCACAGGGTCCAGTCTTCCCGGCGCACCTGTAAGCGTTGGAATTATCATCGCTAATTCGATGGGATCGATTCCTGCATCAACAGCAATTGCAACTGCAATAAGAATGTTGTCGAGGTTATACCCACCAAAGAGTCGCGTACGCGACTCAAGCAGAATTCCACCAGGACCTCGCATGCTAAATTCAACACCCGACGCAGTTCTATCAAATTGCGTAAAGTACCAATCAGCATCTTTATTTAGGCGCGATACAGTCGTTACATCTGTTGACGCCAAGGTTGTAAGTCTCTGACCGTAGCTAGAGTCAATATTGATAATGCTTTTGGAGGCATACTCTGATGTAAAGAGTTGAGCCTTTGTTAAAAAGTAACTCTCCATGTCTTTGTGAAAATCGAGGTGGTCTTGAGTTAAGTTGGTAAAGGCGGCAATGTTAAAGAAAGAACCTTTGACGCGTTTGAGTGCAATTGCGTGGCTGGAAACTTCCATCACAAGATGGCGCATATGTCGTTCACGCATTGCCGCAGCCAACGCTTGCAGGTCGGGTGCCTCGGGTGTTGTGCGAGAACTCTTCTGAATATCTGCACCAATTCGGGTTTGAATTGTTCCGATGAGTCCGGTTTCGCGATGTGCTGATTCAAAGATTTGATACAGCAGCGTTGAGACCGTGGTTTTCCCATTGGTGCCAGTAATTGCGATGCTTGAAAGATCTCGAGTCGGGTCGTGATAGAGAGAGGCCGCAATAAGAGCTCCTGCTAGTCGTACGTCACTTACTACAAGAGTCGGAAGTTCAGAGTTCAGAGCAGCACCAGTGCTATCGGTAATCACTGCAACAGCTCCACGTGTCTTTGCCTTCTCGCTATATGTTGCACCATGAACAGTTGCACCAGGAATGGCCAGAAATAAATCACCAGGTTCTACATCAGAGTCTCTGATCGCGATGCCGCTGAAAATCAGTTCTGGGTGATCAGTATTTTCTGCGCCAATTAATTGCGCAGCATCGCCGAGCGTTGCTGTAAATGGCGCGAGCGGGCGAATCATTGCTTCTTAACGCTTGCCTGCGTTGCGCGCAGTCGAGTGAGTTCAGATTTTGTCAGCGCTACTGGAAGTACTTTTGTGCCAGTTGGGGCGACGTGTTCTGATTGCAATACAAAAGTCATAACCTTTTTAAATACAGGTCCGCCGAGAGATCCTCCGTAGTGACCGTTGCGAGGATCTTGTAACGTCACGCTGATAACGTAACGAGGAGCATCAGCAGGAGCAAAGCCAATAAATGATGCGGTGTATCCGCTATATCGCCCAGTGTTCTGGTCATAGCGCATCGCAGTTCCTGTCTTACCTGCTACGCGATAGCCAGGAATTGCAGCACTTGGCGCAGTACCTTGAGCAGAGACAACTCCCTCCATCATGATGCGAAGTTTAATAGCGGTATCTTCGGAAACCACTCTTGAACTGCTCTGGGTCGCAGTAGGCGTGAAGTGCCCCGATGCATCACTTGTTCCCGCAATGACTGTGGGTGTTACACGTACTCCATCATTTGCGATCGTGGCAAAGACGCTCGTTGCCTGCATCGCAGTCAGTGAATAACCTTGTCCAAATGCAACTGTCGGAGCTGTCGTTCCTGACCAATCTGAGACAACGCGAAGCAAACCAGCTGACTCTCCGGGTAAGCCCGAACCAGTCTTTGTGCCAATGCCAAAATTCCTTAAGTAGTTATATAAAGTGTCATTGCTAAGAGTTTCGCCGACTTTTATTGTGCCAGTGTTGCTAGAGACAGCAAGAATTCCTGATGTTGTCAGATTTTGAGTTGGGTGGCGTTCATGATCATGGAATTTAGAACCTCCACGTTCAAGCATGTAGGGCACTGAGAAGACCGTAGTTGGGGTAATTGTCTTTTCTTCAAGCGCTGCGGCCATCGTCATAACTTTGCCCGTTGAACCTGGTTCGTAGACATCTTGCACTGAAGGATTGCGCATGAGAGAAAGTGAAACGCTCTTTGTATTGTTAGGATCAAATGTTGGAGCAGTAGCATGAGCCACGATTGCACCAGTTTTGGGATCCATCACAATAACTGTTCCACTTGACGCACCGGCGCTTTTCACAGCATCAGAGATTGCCTTCGATGCCACCCATTGCACATCACGGTCAATAGTTAAGCGAATATTGGTACCAGCTTTGGCTGCGATAATTTCACGTTGTGAGCCGGGAATTTCGGCGTCATAACCACGAGCATATGAATAGGTTCCATCAGTTCCTGTAATGATCGAGTTCATACTCGATTCAATACCTGTGGCCCCGATTCCATCAGCACGGACAAATCCGACGAGTGAGGAAATTAATTTACCTGATGGATATTCGCGGATAAAGGAGCGTTCTGGAAAGAATCCAATAATGCGTTGATCAAAGTCTTTATCATCGAGAACTTTGTTGTAGTTATAGATTGCCTCAGCAAGTTGATCCCATAGCGCTGGCCGTGCATTCTTTAGGACAATCGAATATTTACGACTACCTGTAATGCTCATTTCGATTTCAGCTTCTGTCAGACCAAGAATTGGGGCAGTGAATTTAGCAACTCGTGCTGGATCGGTAATCTGCGTCTGATCAACAACGATGGTAATTGCAGAGACACTACGTGCAAATGTAATGCCATTAACATCGGTAATATCCCCTCTCGGAGCAGGAATAACGCGGGTTGATTGCATTTCGTTTGCAGCTTTGCTCTGATAGTTGCTCGCTTGGATGACTTGAACTCTAAAGAGTTGGCAAGCTAGGAGAAAGAAAAGTAGAAAGATTCCAATAATCAAGAGATGGATACGTGATTTAGCAAGTAAGAGATTACCCATTGGCAACCCCATCCTTTGCCACTGTTAAATCGAGAAATACTGGGGTCTCTGATGGACGCATTCCCAGTGCAATGGCAGCTGCAGCAAGTTTCTCTGGAGCCGCATATGAATCTAACTGACGATTAATTGCATCCCGTTGATCGGCAACCGACTTCGCATCAGCTTTAAGATTAGATATCGTAAATGCATCTTGGGCAAGCAGGGTATTTATTCCAAGTAATACCAAGAAACCGAGTGCGCTCACAATAGTTAAGAAGCGTGCAAAGTATTTATGTTGTGCACGAGCATCCGGTGAAACATCTGGGAAGAGCCCTGAAACAATTTCTGCGGTACGTTCTGACACTTGCTTCTTGGCATTCGGAGAAGTGCGAGGTGCTGATTTTTTGCGGGCAGTCGCTTGTGTCATTAGGAAGCCAACTTCTCTATGGCGCGAAGACGTACTGATGCTGAGCGAGGATTAGCGGCAAGCTCTTCTTCAGATGGAGTCTGGCTAGAGCGAAAGACGAGAGAAAACTTTGCAGCATATTCTGGGAGTTCAACGGGAAGATTACGGGGGCTCTTTGAGGTTGAGGCTTCCGTAAATATCTCTTTGACAATGCGATCTTCCAGTGACTGAAAGGACATGACGACTAAGCGGCCACCAACCATGAGAAGTTCAAGAGCATCAGGTAGAGCGCGCGAGATTGCGCCAAGTTCATCATTAGCTTCTATGCGAAGTGCCTGGAAAGTTCTCTTTGCGGGATTACCGCCAGTGCGACGTGTGGCGGCTGGAATACTCTCTTTAACCAACGTTGCGAGCTCTATTGTAGAGTTTAGTGGCGCCTTAGCGCGTGCTTTTACAATATTTTCAACGATTCGTGTTGCAAACTTCTCTTCGCCATAGGTGCGAAGAATGTTGACCAACTTGCCCGGTTCATAGGTATTGACTATTTCTGAAGCTGTTACTCCTTGACTGCGATCCATGCGCATATCAAGAGGTGCATCCTGTGAATAGGAGAAGCCTCGTTCTGTCTCATCCAATTGAATCGATGAGACGCCAAGGTCAAAAAGTGCGCCGTTGATAGTCGAATACCCAAAACTTGCCACAACATCGCTTATTTGATCAAAGATGCAGTGAGTGGTTTTGAGTCGATCTCCAAAAGGTGCAAGACGTTCACGAGCTCGTTCAAGAGCAATTTCGTCACGATCTATTCCAATAACTGTAAGGTTCTCAAAACGTTGCAGGAGCGCCTCTGTGTGGCCGCCAAGTCCAAGAGTTCCATCGACTATCACGGGATGACTACTAGCTTCAATTGCTGGAGCGAGAAGTTCGACGCATCGATCGCGCATGACAGATATATGTTGCAACTTCTCCCCCAATCAATTACTCACCTGCTTTGCAACTACTACTGCACTCATCTCTGGTCACCGCCGGCCGACGGATCTATTGCGAAAGCGACGCCGGGGAAGGGGCGTCGCTGCCGGCCCTACTGGTAAGGAGAGGTCGGCGGTGGCCACAAATGAGCGATCTATGTAGTTGTACTTCTGTACTGCTTATTCAGTTATAAATATTTTTTGCTGATGCTCTAAAAAAGTCCCGGAAAAACTTCTTCAGATACATCAGCAAAACTCTTTTCGCGATCTGCGAGATATTCATTCCACGCAGCGCTGTCCCAGATTTCAACACGGGTATTTGCACCAATAACAACGCACTCTTTTTCAAGACCTGCATAGGTACGAAGTCCCTGTGGAATAGTCACGCGCCCTTGGCGATCAGGAATTTCATCGTGTGCACCTGCAAACATCACGCGCTGGTAATCGCGAGCGCTCTTTGCAGTAACCGGTGCTTGGCGCAACGTTTCAGTGATTGTTGCAAATTCTGTTGCGGGAAAGACATAGAGGCATCGCTCTTGTCCCTTTGTAATAACTAGCCCTGGTGAGAGCTCTTCGCGAAATTTTGCGGGAAGGATCAAACGTCCCTTTTCATCAAGGCGCGGTTCATGAGTTCCAAGAAACATTGAGGCCACCGCAACCTTTCTCTTATGCGTGAAAGACACGCTTAATCCCCCACTTTACACCACTTTCCTCCTTTTTACACCACTGTCTGCCACTTTTTACCCCCATCCACCCCATTACTCCCCCTCTTGTCATTGGCGGATATGGCTAGAAAGGGGCCGAAAAAAACCCCGACCGGTCTGGGTCAGGGCTAAAGATTTAATCCAAGAAAGCTACTGCTGAGGGTTCCGCTTATCCCAACGCTCTTGTAGCCGGGATGAGATATCGCGGCGTTGGCCTCGAGGGCCATTGCTGCCCGCCGCACGCCCAGAGGAGTTGCCTATTGAGCGTATAAGAGCCAAGAGGCCTGTTAGAGCGATCAGGAAGCCTGCGACTCCAACAAGCGTTATTTGGGCTACAAGGCCAATAAAGAGGACTGCGATGCCTGCAAAGATCAGGCTGGCTCCGAGAAGGATCCGCGGCTTGACCTTGGTCATCGTTGCCCCAGCTAGACGTGATTGAAGGCGTGGATCATCTGTGGCCAGAGCTTCTTCCATCTCTGCCAACAAGCGTCTTTCGCGATCAGATAAAGGCATGCCTACACAATAGAACACTTATTTTTATCGCGCTAGTCAGGACCTTAACGTTCTGCTTCATCTTTTCCTTCGGGCTTAATGAGTCGACCTGGGCGCACGCTGGCCCCGCCAAAACGGGCCTTTGCCTTATCGATTGCGGTATCGGCATCTCGCCATCCGCGCTCACGTGCCCCAAGTTCAAGCTGCTCGGGAGCGTTATCGCGCAAGTTTTCGAGTGAGACCCCCACCAATCGCAGACGTGCGCGCTCGATATGAAGTGCTTCGTAGAGAGCCTTGACTACTTCGTAGGTATCGTGAGTGCTATCGATACCAAGGGCTAAAGTTTTTGATCGATTAATTGTTGAGAAATCTGCAAAGCGCACTTTGATGCCGATTGTTTTAGCAAATAAGTTTCGTTCTCGCAGGCGACTGGTTGCCTTTTCGGTTAGCCGTAGAAATTCTTTCAATATCTCTTCCGGATTATCTAAATCGTGGGCAAATGTTTCTGCAGCGCTAATGCTTTTATCTGGTTCATCAGGTGTGACATCGCGATAATCGCGCCCCCATGCAAGTTCATAGAGAGATTCTCCTGCTGCTTCTCCTAGTGCGCGTATCAGTGTCGAGCGCGGAGTATTGGCGATATCGGCAACTGTATGCAAACCTAAGCGATCAAGAGATTCGGCAGTTTTAGGTCCTACTCCCCATATCGCTCGGACGGGCAGCGGGTGCAGAAATTCAAGGATGCGATCTGATTTAATTTCAAGTAGCCCATTTGGCTTACAGTGCTGTGAGGCAAGTTTCGCAATGAATTTAGATTGTGCGATTCCGACCGAGCAGGTAATGCCTTCTTCTTTCTCTATCTGTCCACGAATCTTTGCAGCGATTTCACGTCCTGTGCCAAAGAGTTTGCGTGAACCTGTGACATCGAGAAAGGCTTCATCAAGTGAGATTGGTTCAACCAACGGTGTATAGGAATGAAAAATCTGCATTACTCGCTCTGAAATTTCAGAGTAGCGGTGGTGTTCGGGTGGGATAAAGATTGCGTGAGGTGCCATTCGTTGTGCGCGCGCCACGGGCATTGCAGCTCGTATTCCAAATTTGCGGGCCTCATAATTTGCGGACAAGACAACGCCTCGCGCGCCAGCTCCTACAACGAGTGCCTTACCTTTATATTCCGGGTGATCGAGTTCTGCAACGGAGGCATAGAAAGCATCCATATCAACATGAAGAATCGTTGCTTCCTCGACCTCTTCAGCAGCGCCTTCGCTCATATCGCCACACTATCTCTTTGGCTTCTCCATCTTTCGTAGGCAAGGCGCAAATCCCAGACTGCAGTAGCTCGTATTGATATTCCACGTTTTCCAGTACGGCGAGTATGTCCCTGAACTAAGAGCAGGGATGTCGAATACAAGGTGGATGCATGATCGACCTGCGCATCTGGAAAGAAAGTTGAGTCGCTACAGCCGTAACCATCATCGAGAGTCAAGAAGATGACGCGGCGACCCGAGCGCACAGGTGGAGTCTGTAGCGCCACCTTTACCCCGGCGACAAGGACTGATGAATCAGAGCGAAGTGAGAGCAAGTCAGATGATTTAACTGCGCCGATTGCATTGAGAAATGGCGCATAAAAAGTGAGCATATGTCGCGTGACATCCATCCCAAGGTGTTCAACTTCATTACGTACTTTTTCTGCTGTATTCATTGGCTGCAAGCCGCTACTTTCAAGAGCGGGGGGTGCAAAGCCAAAGGTAAGTTGCGAACCAGGTAGATGGGCAACGGGTGATTTCTGCAGATCAGTAAAGTGAAGTAAGAGATCGCGTTGATTGGAATGAATTGAATCGAAAGCTCCGGTGAGAATAAGATTTTCGATAATTGGAGTTGATGCACCTGATCTGCGATAGAAATCTGCAAGATCAATATATGGCTGACCTGTAACAATTGATCTAATTTCTTTATCGGATATTCCGCTTACCGTTGACAGTGCGATACGGATTGCATCACCATCAAGTGTGCGCTCAACGTGGTACTGCGCAGAGGAGCGATTGATATCAAGAGGTGCGATACCAACGCCTATCTGGCGCGCTTCATCAAGGAGTAAGCGTTTGGGATACATGCCGGGATCGTGCGTTAAGACCCCTGCAATAAATGCTGCAGGGTGATGGGTCTTAAGCCATGCAGATTGATAGGTCGGTAGAGCAAAGGCAGCAGCATGGGCTTTACAGAAACCGAAAGATGCAAAGGCGCGCAGAACATCCCAGATTTCGGTAATTACTTTTAGCTCATAGCCGCGCTCGGTTGCAGCAGGAAAGAACCAGTCGCAGACTTCTTGCTGGCCGGACCTGTCCCCCAGCGCTCTGCGCTTTTCATCGGCTGCAGCGAGTGAGATGCCCGTCATGACAGAGATAATTGAGATGACTTGTTCGTGAAAGACAACAACGCCCTCAGTTTCAGACAAGATCGGTAATAGATCAGGATGAATAATCTGAGCTGGGTTCCAGCCATGTCGCGCATTAAGAAATGGGCGAATCATGTCGCTTTTGACTGGCCCTG
>ERZ889217.498-NODE-498-length-23514-cov-11.896458_pt1 | contig 23514 bp, 21 predicted proteins | sample MGYA00521098_ERZ889217 | MGnify/ENA primary metagenome ERZ889217 (study PRJEB32303, sample SAMEA104408613) | aquatic metagenome | biome: Brackish water; feature: Pelagic; material: water | place: Baltic Sea | collected 2014-06-10T22:04:00 | depth 2,362 m ... | reverse complement strand
CCACAATTACTGGCGCATATGTCGCACTTCAAGATGCAATTATCTGGGCGAAAGCAAACGGCCATATTCCGGCTTCACGCAATCCAATAACTCAAGGAGTAAGCGCCGTTAGCGTTGGAATTATCGGTGGCGTTCCAATGTTGGATCTCTGTTATGAAGAAGATGTAACTGCCGATACTGATATGAATATAGTTTGTACTGCAGATGGAAATTTTGTTGAAGTTCAAGGTACCGCCGAAGGAAAACCATTTGATCGCTTGCTCTTAAATAGCTTACTCGATCTTGGGGTATCTGGCTGCAGCCAACTCTCTAAATTACAGATTGAAACGTTAAAATAATTCGTGCGTAAAATAGTTTTAGCTACTAAAAATATTGGAAAGATTGCCGAATTCGAAAGACTTCTTGCGGAGCATGCCGAAGACATTCAAGTGCTAGGGCTGAGAGATTTTCCAGACTTACCGGATGTTGAAGAGACCGGAAATTCATTTCGTGAGAATGCACTGCTTAAAGCGAGAGGAATCTGTAATTTCACTAATCTGCCTGCACTCGCAGATGACAGTGGACTATGCATTGATTATCTAGATGGCAATCCTGGAATATTTTCTGCAAGGTGGTCTGGAGCCCATGGCGATGACTTAGCAAATATTAATAAGGTTTTAACGGAGCTAGATGGCGTTCCAACTTCGAAGCGAGGTGCACACTTCATGTGCGAAGTGGCGCTGGTTTTTCCACCTGGCTATAAATCGACCGCCCAGATAGATGATGTGGTCACCGAGAGTGGAAAATTACTTGGATTTATCACCCTCTCGCCTCGTGGAAGTTTCGGGTTTGGATATGACCCAATTTTTCAACCAGTAGGTCAAGAATTAACCCTGGGCGAATTAGCCCATGGCGAGAAAGATAGACTCAGCCATCGCGGAATCGCGCTTCGGGCCATCTCACCAAAGATCAGCAATCTGCTCTAGATTTAATAGTTTTAAGAGGTGCTGAGGTATCCTTCTTCTATTGAGTTTTGAATCTAGATTGCAATTACAACCCAAGGAGCAAAATCGTGGCAGTTAAAAAGACCGCAAAGAAGTCAGCCAAGAAGCCTGTTAAAAAGGCAGTTAAGAAGAGTTCTGCTAAGAAGGTTGCTAAGAAGGCGGTGGCCAAGAAGAAGGTTGCTAAGAAGGCGGTGGCCAAGAAGAAGGTTGCTAAGAAGGCGGTGGCCAAGAAGAAGGTTGCTAAGAAGGCGGTTAAGAAAGCATCCTCAACTTTTGTAGTTCCAGCGGTACCTACATTTCAAAGCTCATCTGTAGTAAATCGCCCTGCTAAGACTCCAGGATCAAGTGTCCCTAGTTCGGTATCAAATTCAACTTCTAGTTCAACGGCGTCAAAGCGCGTTCTTATCGCAGTATTAGTGGCGGTAGTAGTATTGGCTTTAATCGTAGTTGGTCGCAATAGCTCAACATCTACCGAGTCTGCAGCGCCACAAGCAACGCAATCTGCACAGGCTACTGAGGAAGCTGTCACAGAACCAAGTGAGTCTGCGGCGCCATCTGAATCTTCAGATCCGAAAGCAACTATTGTTGATGGTGGCGGGAGTGAGCCAGTTGGAATTGTTGCACAGTACACAGCAACAGGAGCAACTATTTTCTGGAAAGCGCCGGCAGATGGCTCTCAAGTTGCTAATTACAATGTTGAGATCAAAACAAATGGTGTTGGTGATTGGAAGTTAATCTCTACGACTCCTTCATCACAATTTTCATTTGATGTCACAAAGAGCGAAAGTTCAGGTTGGTGCCAATTTAGAATCTCATCAATACTTGAAGATGGAACTATTGTCGGTGGAAAGGTATTTGGTCTACCGGGCCAATTCGCTTAATAAATTAATTAAGGTTTAGCGCATCAAGAATTGATGCTACGTAAACATCACTACCAGCTTCAACTAAGTGGACGCCATCTGGAGCGAAAAACTCTGGATGGCTTTCTGCTATCGCTTGCCAATCAACTAAAACGGCATTTGCATACCCTGAAACCACTTCGCTGATAATTTTATTATTTCCATCGCGCCAACTCCTTGGGACAGCAGTATTGACGACAACTACTTGAGGTTGAGCCTTTAAGAGCTCCATCAATTTGACCATATCCTCGCGCGATACTGCGTTGTTATTGCCAACATTTAAGACCACTTTCGAGCTAGCCACCTTGGCTTTATCGGCTTCAACCTGCGTTATCAATTCTTGGATTTGCCTACCTACTCGGGCATTAATCAGTGCAATATCTTGAACAGCCGCTAATTTATTTCGGATTCCTAGAATTACTGAGTCTCCAGTTACCCAGAGCCCCGAATTACTTTCAGCTGTTATCACAAGCGGAAGTTCAAGTTCAGGCTTAAGTTCTACCAAGAGAGATTGATCTCGTTGCCAGGCTGTGGCGATTGACCCACCTGTTGTCAAAATAGTTATTACTAAAATACTGCTAACAAATATTCGCTGCCTTCGCTGCATTACTTTGGTCCGATATCTAATTCCTCTAAACCAATTTTGGACAACTCGGTTTCTTATTGGAATTTCAATTGCACGAAGTGAGATATCGGCAAGAATTAAAACAACTAGAACTCTCGCAATATTTAGCGCAATTGGATTGCCTGTTAAATCTGCTCCAGGGCGAGTAATTTGGAAGACCACCCAATGCCAAAGGTAGATTCCATATGATCTCTGCCCAATCCAGAGCAGAATTTTATGTGACAGGATTGGAGAGAATCTTGAAGCGGGATGAACTATTGAAACGAGAGTTGCGCAGCCAAATATTGCTGCAAGTGGAAATGCAATCTGATAAAGCGTGGCATTTGTCTCTTCAATAAAGAGAAAAATGCATAACAGCCCCAAGAAACCAAAGACGCCAATTCCATCTATAAAATCTTGAGCACGTTGTGAAATATTTGGAGTCAAATTCCTCGGAATCCAACTAACTGCAAGTGCTGCCCCGAGGAAGAGGCCAAGGCTATGAGTATCCGTTCCGAAATAGATATGGCTAATACGCCCCGCAGTGGCATTATCTGCAGAAACCGAGAAGGCAAAGAGGGCAACTCCAGAGAAAGTTGCAATTAATAGCGCAGCTCGCCGGACAGTCTTTTTGCCGAATCTGCGCCAGATAAGCAATAGGACAACGGGCCAGATTAAATAGAATTGGAATTCAACTGCGAGTGACCAGGTATGTTGCAAAAGTGGCGGACGCCCAATAGCTTGGAAATAATCTTGGTGGAGCGAGACTAGGTACCAATTATTTGTCCCCGAGAGGACAAAGGGTAGGTCGCTGACATATCTGCGCACCGCATCTGGCGAAGAAATCGCAATTAATATCGAGGTAACAACTAGCATCACAAGTAGTCCAGGAAATAGCCGCCTAGTTCTGGCCGCATAAAATTCTCGGATATCTAAGCCATTAGCACTTTCAATCGAATCTAGGATTAGACGTGTGATTACATATCCCGAAATTACGAAGAAGAGATCCACGCCGAGAAATCCACCAGGAATCCAAGTAATACCTAAGTGATAAAGAACTACTGCAATTACTGCTAAAGCGCGCAACCCGTCAATCGCAGGTATGTGGACTGAACTAAAAGATGCGCGTTGCATCATTTTTATCTACGTTTTTTGGCTTGAGTTCTCTTTGCCGTTTTTTTGGCTGGCTTCTTAGCTGACTTCGTACTCTTTGGAGTCACAGGTTTAGATTCTGCAGCTGGCGTCTTTGCACCTTGGCGAACAAATGTTTTTTCAACTGGCCGATTATTGCTATCGATGTTTGCATCGATATCTCCTTGAAGTGTTGCAAGTCTTTCAAAGGCTTGCTTCAGGCGCCCTCTGGTCTCTGCAATTGCACTCTCTGCAGCATTTAGTGATTGTGTCTGTATTCGATACAGGCGCCTTGATTCGGTAATTGCACTTGTTAGCCAGGATCTAAATTCGCCAATCTCATTTGTAGCTTCAACAATAATTCTTTCACCCTCAAGCTTGGCGGCGTTGGTAAGTGCTGAAGCCTCTCGCTTGCTCTCAGTTAATAGCTGCCCTGCGCCACGCACAGCTTTCTCACTTAATTCGCGTGCCTCAGATTCGGCTGCTTCAAGGTATTTGCGACCTCTAGATTCTGCGCCAGATAAAATAGATTTTGCCTTGGCTTCAGAAGAATCAAGGCGCTCTTTTACAATTCGAGCTGTCTCCGCAATTGTGTTCTCAGTAGAGGTCAGGGCGCGAGATTCACGTTGCTGCGCAGTTCTAATTAAGCTCATCGCAGTTTCACCTGCAAGTATTTCAAACTCTTCTTTACTTAGGCTCGTAATATCGCGACGTGAACGTAGGTCGGCAAGTTGGGACTCTAGTTGGCGAATTCGCTCAACCGCATTCTCAGTTGGAGCGGCCACAGCCTCTTCCTTAAATCCAACCCAAGAACGGAATTTCTTCGCAGCCATCTCTACTCCCTTATTAATTTGCAACGCAGGCAAGCCTATAACAAGGGGTGGGGTGAGTGCCACGAGTGATTTTGTGCTTAAGTTGCCCCATGAACGCGACTCCAATCAGCCCGGAAGAAGTTTTAGCCAAGTTCACCTTGAGCGCAACCGAATTCATCACCACAGCTAGGGCAATACCGGCTCAAGATTTACATAAGAATCCAATAATCGGCCAGTGGTCTCCAGCTTTCGTGCTCCATCACATGTGCGATGGCGACTTACATTTCACTACTCGATTTTTAAATTGCCTAGCTGAAGATAACCCCGCAATATTTCCATTTGAAGAGGAGATCTATCCGCTGCGCCTAAATTATGAGAAGCGCGATCCCATGGCATCACTTGCCTCAATCGAAGGAAATTTTGTCGCCGCTAAGAACATCTTGTCGCTCATATCTGAGTCAGATTGGCAACGTACATCAGTGCATACTGAACGAGGAGAGATAAGGCTGTTAGAGCTAGTTTCAATCGCAGCTGGCCATAGCGAGGCGCACCGTGGGCAGTTAGAAGAAATTGTCGCTGCGCTTTAATTGCTAGAAAAATTGTTAGAAAAATATATTCTGGTGCGGGAGGCGGGACTTGAACCCGCACGTCCGAAGACACAAGTTCCTAAGACTTGCGTGTCTGCCATTTCACCACTCCCGCTGGAGAGATGAGAGAACATTAAGGGAACTTAGGCAAAAGCACCAAACTGGGTTTAAATTAGGGCACCTAACGAAGGAGTCAAAATGTCATTAACACCCACACCTGCAGATAAATTCACATTCGGTCTTTGGACCGTTGGTTGGCAGGCGCGAGATCCCTTTGGCGATGCAACGCGAGCTGCATTGGATCCGGTTCGCAGCGTTACAGAATTGGCAGAGCGCGGTGCCTACGGAGTCACCTTCCACGATGATGACTTAATTCCATTCGGTTCAAATGACTCAGAGCGCAGCGCACATATCGCTCGCTTTAAAAAGGCGCTCGCAGATACCGGAATGAAAGTTCCAATGGCGACAACAAATCTCTTTACTCATCCAATATTTAAAGATGGCGCACTTACAGCAAACGAGCGAGATATCCGACGCTTTGCAATCTCAAAGGTGATGCGCAATATCGATCTTGCCGCAGAGCTCGGCGCAGAAACATATGTCTGCTGGGGTGGACGCGAAGGCGCAGAATCTGATGCTGCTAAAGATGGATATGTAGCACTTGAGCGCTATCGCGAAGGTTTCAATATTCTTGGGCAGTATGTAATCGATAAGGGTTACAACATTAAGTTTGCAATTGAGCCAAAGCCAAATGAACCTCGCGGTGATATTTTCTTGCCAACAATTGGGCATGCACTTGCATTCATTAATTCACTAGAACATCCAGAGATGGTTGGAGTAAATCCCGAAGTTGGCCATGAACAGATGGCAAACTTAAATTTTGTTCACGGAATTGCCCAAGCGCTATTTCATAAAAAGTTATTCCACATTGATCTAAATGGTCAGCATGGCCCTAAGTTTGACCAAGATCTAGTCTTTGGCCATGGTGATTTAAAGTCAGCCTTCTTCTTGGTAGATCTTCTAGAGCGCTATAAATACTCTGGTCCAAAGCACTTTGATTACAAGCCAGGTCGCACTGAAGATGATCGCGGCGTCTGGGTTTCTGCAACATCAAATATGCGCACCTATCTCGCACTCAAAGAGCGGGCACTTGCATTCAGGGCCGATCCAAGAGTTCAGGCAGCAATGATCGATTCACGAATTCCTGAACTAGAAGTTGCCACCTTGGAATCAGGTGAAAGCTGGAAAGATCTCGTAAGTGTTGATATCGATATTGATGGCCTTGCTGCCAGGGGATATCAATACGAGACTATTGATCAATTAGCTATCGAACACTTGATGGGCCTGTAAACTCTCCTAAATGAGCGCCGCGCAAAGTAATCTAAGTATTCAAGATGAAATTAGCGCGGCGATCCTTCAAATCTTAAATCAGGCGCAATCCCAATTAAATTGCGAGATTCCTGGCGAACTAACTTTAGATCGCCCTAAAAATCGTGAACATGGTGATTATGCAACATCAATCGCCCTTGCGCTGGCTAAGCCATCTGGTCAGCCACCACGCAAGATCGCTGAAATAATTGTCGCTGGTTTAAGTAGACGCGCAGATATTGCCGCGGTAGAAATCGCTGGGGCTGGTTTTGTAAATATTACTTTGGCAACAGCGAGCCAAGGCGGAGTAATTTCAAATATTCTGGCAGCCGGTAAGCAATTTGGCCACGGCAATAAATTAAATGGTGTTGCAATAAACCTTGAATTCATTAGCGCAAACCCAACTGGTCCGCTGCACTTAGGGCACACGAGATGGGCCGCCGTCGGAGATGCACTGGGTCGAGTTCTAGCTGCAGCAGGTGCGAAGGTGGTTCGCGAGTTCTATGTAAATGATCGCGGCGTGCAGATGGATAAATTTGGAGCATCACTTCAAGCGGTAGCACTCGCACAAGCCCGCCCCGAGGATGGATATCACGGCGCTTATATTGCAGAGCTAGCAACTGAAGTGATTGCCAAGAGCCCAAAGATTATGGAATTAAGTGGCGATGAACAACTCTCTGCATTTCGCGATTTAGGGTATGAATTACAACTTGCCCAACAGAAAGAGGTACTTGATAAATTTGGAACTCACTTCGATGTCTGGTTCTCCGAGAAAAGTTTGTATGAAAATAACTTCTTCACCCATTGCCAAGAAGTTCTGAAGTCTAAAGGTCATGTCTTTGAAGAGGCTGGCGCAATCTGGCTTAGAACTACAGATTTTGGTGATGATAAAGATCGTGTGATGGTTAAGTCAGATGGCTCTATGGCCTACTTTGCGTCAGACTCGGCGTATTACATATCAAAGCGAGAGCGTGGATTTGAAATCTGTATCTATATGTTGGGCGCAGATCATCATGGCTACACCGGTCGTCTAAAGGCACTTGCTGCCTGCAATGGTGATGACCCCGAATATAACGTCCATGTTTTAATCGGTCAGATGGTAAAAATCATGGAGGGCGGCGAGGAGGTAAAGCTTTCAAAGCGCGCCGGAACAATTATTACCTTAGAAGAGCTTGTAGAAAAAGTTGGAGTCGATGCTGCCCGTTATACCTTGATCCGTTATCCGGTAGATACGCCAATGGTGATGGATGTAGATATTCTTCGCAGTCGAACAAATGAGAACCCGGTCTATTACGTGCAGTATGCCCATGCCCGAATCTGCGCTGTATTGCGCAACGCATCAGATGTCGGAATCAAATTTGGAAGCGAGCAGATTCACCCTGATCTCTTAGTTCACGAGCGCGAACGCGAGTTAATCGGCGTCCTTGGTGAGTTTCCAAGAGTTGTAGCTGGAGCAGCCGAGCTTCGCGAGCCACACCGAGTAGCCAGATATGTTGAAGAGCTAGCCGGCGTCTATCATCGGTTTTATTCGGACTGCCGAGTTCTGCCACTTGGTGATGAAACTCCAAGCGAGCTCCATAGTGCGCGCGCTACCTTATGCCTTGCTACCGCACAAGTTATCTCAAATGGCCTTGAACTACTCGGTGTATCTGCACCAGAAAAGATGTAAGTGATGAGTTTTCTTCCTGAAGTCTTCTCAATGAATTCAGAGGTCATTGCTGGCGAATTAGTTATTGGTGGCTGTAAATCCTCTGCACTTGCAAAAGAATTTGGAACCCCACTATTTGTAATAGATGAAGCTGATTTTAAATCCAGAATTCAAGGTTGGAAGAGCGCGCTAGAGAAGAACTTTGGTGAGCACGCAGGTGAGGTTTACTATGCCTCCAAATCTTTCATCTCAATTGAAGTTGCAAAATGGATTGCGCAAGGTGGTATCGGGATTGATGTTTGTACAGGTGGCGAGCTTGCAGTCGCACTCGCGGCAAATTTTCCACCAGCCAAGATTGAAGTGCACGGGAATAATAAATCTGAGAGTGAGATTGCACGTGCGATAGAAGTTGGCGTTGGAAAGATAGTTATAGATTCGATGCAAGAGATTGAAAGAGTAAATCGGCTAGCAAAGGTGGCAGGCAAGGTTCAGCCAGTTCTGCTTAGAATCACACCTGGTGTTGATGCTCATACTCATGAAGCGATTTCTACTGCGCATGAAGATGTAAAGTTTGGTTTCTCAATTGCAAGTGGTATCGCCTGGAAAGCAATCTGCGAAGTTCAGAGCACTTCGAATCTCTCACTTGAAGGTCTGCATTGCCACATTGGCTCACAGATATTTGAAAATGAAGGTTTTATCTTGGCCACAACAAGGCTTATCGAACTTAGCGCCAAGTTCCGTGATGAGTTTAACCAAGAGCTAAGTGAACTTGATTTAGGTGGCGGTTATGGCATCGCATATGTTGCCGGTGAGAGAACATTTGATCCAGATAAAGTAATGGCCGCTCTAGCTAAATTGGTCACCAGTGAATGTGAGCGCCACTTACTTAAGGTGCCAAGAATTTCAATCGAACCAGGACGTGCAATAGCGGGCCCAACGACCACAACCCTCTATGAAGTTGGAACGACAAAAGATGTGGAACTAGATAACGCTGCGCAGCGTCGATACATCGCAGTTGATGGTGGAATGAGTGAGAATATCCGCCCTGGTCTTTATGGCGCCAAATACTGGACAATTTTGGCTAACCGAAGCTCTACAGCCAATCAAATTAATTCAAGAGTTGTCGGCAAACATTGTGAATCTGGCGACATAATTATTAGAGAGATAGATCTGCCGAGTGATATAGCCCCAGGAGATTTGCTTGCTGTCCCAGCCACTGGCTCATATGGCCGCAGCATGGCCAGCAATTACAACCACATGTTGAAACCAGCGGTAATTGCAGTGGCAGATGGCAGAGCTCGGGTAATTTTGCGCAGGGAGAGCGAGGCCGATTTATTGGCCCTCGACGTCCAAGAGGCACCGCGCACCATTAAATAGCGTTCGGCTTCTGGAAAAATAGGGGAGAATAGGACAATGAATTCGCAGAAAACTCTCCGTGTCGGCATGCTCGGCTGCGGCGTTGTTGGCAGCGAAGTTGCCCGGCTTTTAGATGCTAATCAGAGTGATCTCACCGCAAGAGCGGGTGGGAAATTAGTACTAAGCAAAGTTGGAGTTCGTAATCTCAATCGGAGCGATATCTCAAAGGAATTACTAACAACCGATCTTGAATCAATTGTTAATTCCTCCGATATAGATTTAATTATTGAAGTAATTGGTGGAATCGAGCCAGCTCGCAGCCTAATTCTTTCAGCGCTAAAGAATGGTAAATCTGTAGTCACTGCAAATAAGGCGCTACTTGCTAAACATGGTGGCGAGTTATTTGCTGCTGCAGATTCAAATGGCGTTGATCTATATTATGAAGCTTCAGTAGCTGGTGCGATTCCGATCCTTCGCCCGCTGCGTGAATCACTTGTAGGCGATCATATTCAGCGAATTATGGGAATTGTTAACGGAACTACAAACTTTATTCTTACAAAGATGGATGAATCTGGCGCTGCATTTGGCGATGCCCTTGCCGAAGCGCAAGCACTGGGCTTTGCCGAAGAAGATCCAACTGCAGATGTCGAAGGCTTTGATGCCGCAGCTAAGGCAGCAATTTTGGCTGGACTGGCATTTCATACTCGAGTAACAGATGCTGATGTCTTTCGCGAAGGAATCACAAAGATTACCGATACCGATGTTGCTGTAGCCAAATCTCTTGATTTAGTTGTAAAACTATTGGCGATTGCTGAATTGAGTGATGGCAAAATAAGTGTCCGAGTACATCCAACCTTAATTTCCCGTAGCCATCCTCTGGCCTCAGTACGCGAATCATTTAATGCAGTATTCGTTGAATCACAATCAGCAGGAGCGATGATGTTCTATGGCCGTGGCGCAGGTGGCGAACCAACAGCATCTGCAATTCTCGGAGATTTAGTTGCGGTTGCTAGACATCGAATAAGTGGTGGCCTTGGACCGCGCGAGAGTGATTATGCTGATCTTGCAATCGCCCCAATGGGAACAACTAAGACTCGCTATCTAATTCGCTTAGATGTTGCAGATCGCCCAGGTGTACTTGCTTCAGTGGCTCAAACATTTGCAAAGCATGGCGTCTCTATTCAAACAGTTCGCCAGACTGGACGCGATGATGCAGCAGAGTTAATTGTTATGACACATAGAGCAACAGATGAAGCGCTAGCTGCAACCGTAGCTGAGCTTAAAAGTTTAGATGCTGTTAAAGATGCAGCCAGTGTAATTAGAGTTGAGGGAATCGGCGCATGAGTATTTTTAAGAAGAAGTCTGGTGCGCATCAATGGCGCGGAGTAATCGAAGAGTATCGCGATCGCCTTCCCGTTTCGAAGAACACCCCTGTTGTTTCATTGTGCGAAGGTGGAACACCGCTAGTTAGTGCATGCGTCTTATCTAAAATGCTAGGAAATGATGTCTGGCTAAAGGTTGAGGGCACCAACCCAACTGGTTCATTTAAAGATCGCGGAATGACAATGGCAATTTCAAAGGCAGCAGAAGCTGGTGCCGAAGCCGTTATCTGCGCATCAACTGGAAATACATCTGCAAGCGCCGCTGCCTATGCAACAAAGGCTGGAATGCGCCCAGTTGTACTTGTTCCTGAAGGCAAGATTGCAATGGGAAAGCTGGCACAGGCAATCGCTCACGGCTCATTTCTTTTACAAGTCGATGGAAATTTTGATGATTGCTTAAATTTGGCCCGTGAGCTTTCCGAGAATTATCCAGTTGCATTAGTTAACTCAGTAAATCCATATCGAATTGATGGGCAGAAGACTGCGAGTTTTGAGGTCGTAGATATGTTGGGTGATGCACCTGACCTACATGTACTTCCAGTTGGAAATGCAGGAAATATCACCGCATATTGGAAGGGTTACAAAGAGTATTTCGATGATGGGCTTTCTAAGCAACTTCCACAGATGTGGGGCTTCCAAGCAGCAGGTTCAGCTCCTATTGTCCTGGGTGAGATCGTGAAGAATCCAGAGACAATCGCAACTGCAATCCGAATTGGAAATCCTGCTTCTTGGCAGCAGGCTGTTGAGGCACGTGACTCATCTGGTGGCTTAATCGATAGCGTTACCGATGAAGAGATTCTTGCTGCATATAGATTAGTAGCAGCAAAAGAGGGAATTTTCATTGAGCCTTCGAGTGCAGCAGGTATCGCTGGACTAATAAAGAAAAAGTCTGAGGGCAAACTTCCTAAAGATAAGCGGATTGTTATTACTGTTACTGGAAATGGGTTGAAGGATGTTGGCTGGATTTTAGATCATGCACAAGCGCCAACTGTGATTCCAGTAGATGTAAAGCGAGCCGCAGAAGTGATTGGACTTGCCTAATGGCTGCAAATAAGAGGCGGCTAACTTTTAAGGCGACTTTGGCACAGATAAGCGTGCCAGCAACTAGCGCAAACCTTGGTCCTGGATTTGATTCACTAGGCCTTGCCTTAGATTTGCGTGATCGCTACGCCGCTCAAGTTTTAGATGATGCTACTTTTGATGTCGATATTTCAGGGGAATCAAGTTCAGAGATTAAGCGGGATAAAAGTAATCTAGTTATTAAGGCGATGCTCCATGGCTTTGAACATATGGGGCAGAAGCCAAAGGGAATTGCACTTCGCCAATTAAATGTGATTCCGCATGGACGTGGACTTGGTTCATCAGCGGCAGCTATAGTTGGAGGCTTAGCACTTGCAAGATTACTGGTACTTGGCGGTGAACAATTACTTACTGACGATGAGATGATTGCGTTAGGAACTGAGATTGAAGGACATCCAGATAACATCGCAGCAGCAGTCCTAGGTGGGGCAACAATTGCTTGGACTGAAAATAACGCGGAGAAATCACTTGGCAGAGCGGTTGGAATTAAAGTTGATCCAAAAATAAAGGCCCTGCTCTTTATTCCAGAGGCACACCTAGCAACTTCAAAAGCCCGTAAATTATTGCCAGAAAATGTTCCACATGCTGATGCTGCGCTAAATGCAGCAAGAGCAGCTCTACTCGTACACGCTTTAGAGTCTCGTCCTGATTTATTATTAGAGGCGACTCAAGATTTACTTCATCAAAACTATCGCACCGAGGCAATGCCTAAGTCAATGGCACTTGTTACAAAGCTTCGCGCCGCCGGAGTCCCGGCAATGATCTCGGGAGCCGGTCCTTCAGTTTTACTCCTCCACACAATGGATGAGCTTGAAGTCGAGGCAGTAATTAAGGTTGGGGCCGCGACATTTACCGCTCAAAAACTGGGTATTTCAACTCTCGGAGTCGAGTAGCGACGAATTTTGCTCAAGGCTGGGCGGATATGCTAAGTTTCTTCTTATCTGGTAGCCGAGAAATTGTCGGTAAGTAAATCTAGATAACCCAAAACTTCGCTAAATTAAAATCTCTTTCCTTTAGCGCAAATAGAGAAATGAAAAAGTAAAAAATATATGGCAACTACAAAAGCTAGTGCAAAAGAATCTGGCGAACTTTCAGCAATGCTCCTTCCTGAGCTCAAGAAAGTTGCAGGCCAACTCGGCATTGAATCTGCCGCGACTATGAAGAAGCCGGATTTGGTTCAGGCCATCGGCGACCTCCAGGCTTCAAACCGCGATGCCGCTAAAGCTGAACGCGAAGCACGCCGAGCCGAGCGTGATGCTCGTCGCAAAGGTGGAAATAAGAACTCCAACAACAATTCAAATAATAATTCCAGCAGCAATCAGAGCGATTCTGATGATGGCGAAAACCAAGGCTCTAATCCGAATGATGCATCTGATGCAGATGTAAATAAGAAGGAGTGGAGCGGTGGTGGCAATAACCGCAATGATCGCCACAATAATCGTCGAGATCGCGGAGATCGCGGAGATCGCAATAACCGATTTAGAGATCGCGGAAATCGCGAAGAGCGTGAAATCGTAATTTCTGAAGATGATGTGCTTCTGCCTGTTGGCGGATTGCTAGATATTCTAGAAAATTATGCATTTATCCGCACTGGTGGTTACTTAGCTAGCCCAAATGATGTCTATGTCTCACTTCAACAGGTACGTCGCTATGGCTTGCGTAAAGGTGATGTATTAACTGGATCAGTTAGACAACCTCGCGAAGGTGAGCGCAAAGAGAAGTTCAATGCGCTTGTGCGCGTTGAAACAGTAAATGGCGCTGACCCAGAGAGTTCAAAGGCTCGAATTGAATTTTCAAAACTCGTTCCGCTATATCCGCAAGAGCGTCTCCGTCTAGAGACGGAACCAAATATTTTAACTACTCGCGTAATTGACCTGATCTCACCAATCGGTAAAGGGCAACGTGGGCTAATTGTTTCACCACCAAAAGCTGGTAAGACAATGGTTCTACAGGCAATTGCAAATGCAATAACTACAAATAATCCAGAGTGCCATCTAATGGTTGTATTGGTAGATGAGCGCCCAGAAGAAGTTACTGATATGCAGCGCTCGATTAAGGGTGAGGTAATTGCCTCGACTTTCGACCGACCTGCAGATGACCACACTTCTGTTGCCGAGTTAGCGATTGAGCGGGCAAAGCGCCTAGTTGAACTTGGCCACGATGTAGTTGTTCTACTCGACTCAATTACCCGTCTTGGTCGCGCCTACAACATTGCCGCTCCAGCATCAGGTCGAATCTTGTCTGGTGGTGTTGATTCAGCAGCTCTATATCCGCCAAAGAAATTCTTTGGCGCCGCCCGAAATGTAGAAAATGGCGGCTCACTAACAATTCTTGCTACTGCGCTAGTTGATACTGGCTCAAAGATGGATGAGGTTATCTTTGAAGAGTTTAAGGGAACCGGAAATATGGAACTCATCTTGAACCGTAAATTTGCAGATAAGCGAATTTTCCCAGCCGTTGACGTAGTTGCATCTGGTACTCGCAAAGAAGAGATTCTTATGGGCACTGAAGAGCTAAATATTGTCTGGCGTCTTCGCCGAGTCCTACACGCACTTGAACCACAACAAGCACTCGAACTGCTTCTTGAGAAGATGAAGGGCACAAAATCGAATGTCGAGTTCTTGATGCAGATCCAGAAGACCACAACTTCTGAGAATGGCACTTCAACGAACGGCTCCTAATTCAATCAGGTACGAATATCTTTTCGATTCAAAATAACGAAACTTAAGCAGTAGAGAATTATGGTTCCGGATAATAGTTTTGTCATGCCTGGCCAATCCGGGCCGCTAAAAAGAACATTTCCGCCTAAGGCCCAGTGAAATGGGTTAATTGGTGTGAGAAATTCAAAATCATTCACTAATGGAGCGATGGAATAGAAAACGAAGAAAAGTAAGCCAATTGCTGAACTTGCGCCAAGAGAGACGCCTTTCTTGCCGGTCAACGCGCCAAAAATATAGCCAACTCCAGAGAAGAAGAGTCCAATAAGGGTACAAGAAATCGTTCCCCAAGCCAAGAAACTCAAATTAATTTCCATATCAACCAGGCCGGACCCGATATAGATATTGAGATAGGTGACAAAACCTAAAATGAAAAGTACGGAGACGGTGGCTGCCATTTTGCTCGCCATAATTTTGCTTCTACTGATAGGCATTGAAAAAAGCAGATCTGCCGTGCCTTTTTCTTCCTCATCTGCAGTTGCACTTGCGCCAAAAGTCGCCCCGACGGCGATTAATACAAGAGGAAGTATCATGCTATATAACTCGGTACTTAAGAATCCAGGACCGGAGGTGTAATCCTCCATTCGAAACATTTTCTTTATGGCATCGGGGTAGCTATCTATGAATTTTTGGAAGACTTGACCAGACTTGGAAATGGTCGGATAGATGGATAGCTGAATGGTTGTCATCGTGACCAAGACACCAGCCCAAGAAATCAAAGACTTCCAGTGATCTCGCCAGGTTTTGAAAAATAAGGTCAGCATCATTTTGACACCTGTGCGCCAACTAGTTGTAGAAAAATCTCATCGAGTGATGGCTCGTGCGTTCGGACACTTTGCAGGCCATGAGCAAGGGCAACAGTAAGCAATTCTTTCTCTGACCCGAGCATGGTGCACCGTAAACGCTGAGTTTTCACCATGATGTCTTTGACTCCAGAGACGCCTTCGAAATCACGAAGAGAGATTGGCTTGTCGAAGTACAGGTCAATTGTTCTAACTGCCCGCTCCTTGAGCACTGAAATTTTTTCTACAACAACCAGTTTTCCTTCATTTATGATTGCTACGCGGTCTGCTAGATGCTCAACTTCACTGATGACGTGAGATGACAACATCACTGCCGCCCCTCGCGCCTTAGTTTCATCAAGAATATCTTCAAACTCACGTTGTACTATGGGGTCTAAGCCGCTGGTTGGTTCATCGAGAAATAGTGCAGCAGGTTCGTGCATAAAGGCTTGAATCACTCCGACTTTTTGTCGGTTGCCTTTCGAGAGCTCGGAAATATGGCGATGCAAATCAAGATTTAGCCGATCGGCATACTCTCTAATTTTGGTATCACAGTTGATTCCACGTAATTTCCCGAGAAATTTCAAATATTCCCATGGCGTGTAGCCCTTATAAATTGAGAGTGCTCCAGGCAGATAACCAATTTTTGATCGTAACTCAAGGTTATTTTCCAGAGCATTAATTCCTAGTATCTGAGCCGAACCGCTCGAAGCCTTGATTAATCCGACAAGAGTTCTAATCGCAGTTGTCTTTCCTGCCCCATTTGGTCCGAGAAAACCAAAAACTTCACATGGATTAATAGTGAGTGAAATATTCTCAATGCCACGACTGGAACCGTATCTCTTAGTGAGATTTTCTAAAATAATCGCTGGTTTATTACCCACCTCTTCAGTGTAATCCTCGCAGCATTGGGCATCGAGAATATGAGTGGTAGCGGTCGGGGCCAGATCTATTTGACCAATCATTTGCTCATGATTTGAGGCCGGCCCTAGGGTGGATTTCCAGAATCCAGTCCCAAAGGGCTATCCTTCAACCTCGTACTGGTTCCCGGTTCACCACCGATCCAGTCAAAACCTAGGAGATATGAAAATGAAAAACGAAATTCACCCAAATTACGTAGAGACCAATGTTACTTGTGGTTGTGGCGAAGCATTCACAACTCGTAGCACAAAAGAGTCTGCTTCAATCTACGTTGAAGTTTGTTCAGTTTGCCATCCGTTCTATACCGGCAAGCAACGTATCCTAGATACTGGTGGCCGTGTAGCTAAGTTCGAAAAGCGTTTCGGAGCATCTACAACTAACTAGCTTTCTTAAAAGACCGCAACGTCCTGCTTAAATCTGCAGACGGGCGGTCTTTTTTATTTCCATAGCAATATTTCCAAAGTAATTTAAAGTAATAGAGAGGCAGGAATTAGAGATGGCAGCAGCAGCAACGTCTGATCGTTTTGCCTCGGTTCATGCGCTCTTGGCAGAGTATGAAGTTCTAGAAAAAGAGATGGCAGATCCATCAATCCACTCTGATCAGGGTAAAGCGCGCCAACTTGGGAAGCGCTATGCCGCACTTGGTCCAGTTATTGCGGGATACCGTGCTTGGAAATCTGCAACTGAAGATTTGGCAGCAGGAAGAGAGATGGCAGTTGAGGATTCGGATTTTGCATCCGAGATTCCAGCGCTCGAAGCTAAGTTACAAGAGACCGAGACCGCGCTAGAAGAGTTGTTGCTACCGCGAGATCCCAACGATGATCGCGATGTAATTTTAGAGATCAAGGCTGGCGCTGGTGGTGATGAGTCAGCCCTATTTGCCGGCGACTTACTTCGTATGTATCAGAGATATGCAGAGCGCCAAGGTTGGAAGACTGAAATTATTGATTATGCCGACTCCGAGATGGGCGGCTACAAAGAGATCTCAATGGCAGTTAAATCAAAAGGGATTGCCGAAGTCGGAAAATCACCATATGCAAAGTTGAAATTTGAAGGTGGCGTTCATCGAGTACAACGCGTTCCAGAGACTGAATCTCAGGGAAGAATTCATACCTCTGCTGCAGGTGTTCTGATTTTGGCTGAAGCAGATGAAGTGGATATTGATATTCGCCAACAAGATTTAAGAATCGATGTCTATCGCTCATCTGGCCCAGGTGGCCAATCGGTTAATACAACTGACTCTGCCGTTCGAATTACCCATATTCCAACTGGTGTTGTGGTCTCGTGTCAGAATGAGAAATCACAGCTACAAAATAAAGAGTCAGCAATGCGAATTTTGCGGGCACGACTTTTGGCTCATGCCCAAGAACAAGCCGATGCATTGGCGATGGCCGAGCGTAAATCACAGATACGAACCGTGGATCGCTCTGAGCGGATTCGCACCTACAACTTTCCCGAGAATCGCCTCAGCGATCATCGAGTAAATTTCAAATCAAATAATTTAGATGCAGTATTAAATGGTGAATTGGATCCGGTAATCGATGCTCTGCTTGAAGCAGACAAAACTGCGAAATTGGCATCAGGTGATCGTTAAAGAGCTTTTAAAGTTGGGCAAGGACCAGCTTTCTTCGAAAAATATTGCTCCAGTTGAAGCTGAACTTTTATTGGCACATGTTCTGGGCGTCAATCGAATGGAGCTCCACGGTCGGATTATTGAATTAAGTGGCGATGAAGAAATTGAGACTAGAGAGCTCTTTAATCAAGTTCTTGCAGAGCGGCTCACTGGTAAACCAACTCAATATATTGTGGCCAGTGCGCCATTTCGCTATCTTGAATATGAAGTTGGACCTGGCGTACTTATTCCACGACCAGAGACTGAAAGTTTAGTTGATGAAGTTCTACACCAACTACATACCTTTGCAGATCCAGTTAGCTTAATTGATCTAGGTTCGGGATCTGGAGCAATAGCAATATCTATTGCATCAGAGACTGCAGGCAAGAAAGTTGTAAATGTAATCGCCGTTGAAAAATCAGAGGCGGCTATAAAATGGCTCGAGAAAAATATTGCAAAACATGATGTAAGTGTTCGAGTAGTACAAGGCGATGTAGCCAACGCACTTAAGGGCATAAAGTGTGATGTCGTGATTGCAAACCCGCCTTACCTGCCAGATGGTGCCCAAATTCCAGAGGAGCTAAATTTCGAACCAAGTGTCGCGCTCTTTGGTGGTCCAATAAATGGAATGAGTGCGCCGGCAATCTTTATCACAGCAGCGGTGAGATTGCTAAAACCAGGTGGCCTCTTAGCTATCGAGCACAATGAACTTCAGGGTCCGCTAATCGCAGCAGAATTGGCGCCAGATTTTGAGAGCATTGCCTGCCACCGCGATTTAACAGATCGACCTCGATTTACAACTGCTCGCCGAAGAATCTAGCCAGGAGGTAGGATTTAGAAATGACTGCACCTACATTTCAAGGAATTGACCCAACTACTGGAGAGGAATTTGGGGATCAGTTCTCAGAGATGAGCGCATCTGATGTCTCCGGTCTAGTTTCGAAAGCTGTTGCTGCAAAGAGCGCATTTGCTAATACGACACCAAAAGTTCGCGCTGCTGCGCTTCGAGCTATTGGCGCCGCGATCGAAGAGTCTCGTGAAAAATTAATTGAAGTAACAATGCGCGAAACTGCGCTTCCAAATGCCAGGCTCTCTGGCGAACTCTCGCGCACCGTCTTTCAATTAGAACAATTTGCAAAACTAGTTGAATCTGGCGCGCACTATCAAGCAATTATTGATCGACCAGATCCAAATTGGGTTCCTGCTCCTCGCCCAGATATCCGGCGAGCAAATCAAGCGCTCGGCGTTGTTGGAATTTTTGCCGCAAGTAATTTCCCATTTGCATTCTCAGTAATCGGTGGTGATAGTGCATCAGCGCTAGCCGCTGGCTGCCCAGTAGTTGTCAAAGCTCATCCATCACATCCAAATACCTGTCGAATAATGCATAAGGCTGTAGTAGCAGGCTTAGCAAAGGTTGGAATTTCAGCAGATGTCTTCGCCCTTGTTGAAGGAGTTAATCCAGAGATCACACATTGGATAGCAAGTCACCCAGATATTACCGCTATTGGTTTTACTGGATCAGGAAAAGTTGGAAAGATTTTGATGGATATTAGTTCAAAACGAGAAGTTCCAATCCCGGTCTTTGCCGAGATGGGAAGTCTCAATCCGGTTTTCTTCACACCAAAAGCACTTGCAGGTAAAGCTGGCGACTTAGCAAAAGCCGCTATCGATTCCGCGACGCTAGGTTCAGGTCAGTTCTGTACTAAGCCCGGAATTTTAATTCTCCCAACCGGCAGCGAAGGAGATGCATTTGTCGCAGAGATTGAGAGCTATCTCGCAACGATTGCAGTTGCCCCTCTTTTAAATAAGGGTATTTCTGAGCGATTTAGTTCAGCTGTTACTGAGCTTTCCAAGAATTCAACGTTAAAGATTTTCGCTGGCAAAGCTACAGATAATGGCTTTGGAGTAAGGCCGACAGTCTTTGTTGTGGATTGGGCCGATGCCTTTAAAAACAGTGAGCTATTAGAAGAGCACTTTGGACCAACTACGGTAATTATTCGCGCAGATTTTGCTAAATTTTTAGATGTAGCCGGAAAGCTCGAAGGCCAACTCACTGCAAGCTTGCACGTAACAGAGGGTGAAGGCCAGAGCCAAGATGTCTCCAACCTCATCGACGCTCTTAGCCAACTTGCGGGGCGCGTAATTATGAATGGCTTCCCAACAGCAGTTGCAGTAACTGCCGCGATGCAACATGGTGGGCAATTTCCAGCATCTTCAACCCATACAACTTCAGTTGGGCTAGATGCGATTTATCGCTTCCTGCGTCCAGTCGCATATCAGAATTTCATCGATGCACTGCTTCCACCAGCGCTGCAAGAGTCCAATCCACTAGAAATTAATCGGGTGACAAATGGTTGATCTATCTAAAGCGTTCGACGCTGCAAATAGCGCAGTTGCCACTGAAATCGATGCGCTAAATTCCTTTGCTAAAAACTTAGCAGATAATTTAAGCCCAGCACTTGAAATACTTTTATCGTGCAAGGGACATGTAGTAATTGCCGGACTTGGTAAATCAGGGTTAGTCGGTGCCAAGATTGCAGCGACGCTAGCAAGTACTGGCACGCCCTCCTTTTTTATGCATGCCACAGATGCGCTGCACGGAGATTCTGGCGCCTTAACTCCTGATGATGTTCTAATTGCAATCTCAAATTCAGGTGAGACATCAGAGGTAAATGCCCTGACTGCGATGGCTAAAGGCTGGGGCAATAAGATAATTGCAATTACTAAAAACGTTGATTCAACGCTAGCCAAGAGCGCAGATGCTGTTATTAGTATCGCATTCGAGAAGGAAGCTGATCCGCTAAATCTGGCGCCAACAACTTCAACAACGCTGACAATTGTTGCTGGTGATGCGATTGCAAGTGCCCTAATGGCGCATCGAGGATTTACTCCAAAAGATTTTGGCAAACGCCATCCTGGTGGCTCTTTAGGTAAAGCAACAAATGGGTAAGGCAGCAAATAAGTGAAACCACGCGTAACTACTCTCGGAAGTTTCATGATGGATCTAGTTGCCTATACGCCACGGCGACCTAAGAGCGGTGAGACTCTTCGCGGAGATAGCTTTGCAATTGCACTTGGTGGCAAAGGATTTAATCAAGCAATTTCCGCCGGCCGCGCAGGTGCCCAGAGCGCGATGCTTGGAAATCTTGGTACCGATGGTTTCGGCGATGACTTCATGAAAGCTTTTGTTGCTGAAGGAGTGCAGGCCACAGATATTGAGCGAAGTGCTGATCTCGGCACTGGCGTCGGGCACATTTCGGTGCAAACGTCAGATGGCGATAATTCAATTATCATCATTCCACAAGCAAATGATTTAGGCGATTCTAATTACATTTCACGGCACGCAAAAACTATTATCGAATCTGATGTATTACTACTTCAACTTGAACTTCCAATAGATGGAAATTTAGCTGCGGCCAAATTAGCAAAAGATAATAACGTTACAGTCGTGCTTACTCCAGCCCCGGTTGCTCCGCTAACTGGTTGGCAGGGCTTAGTCGATGTAGTCGTTCCAAATGAGGGCGAAGCTGCCGAATTAACCGGAATCGAAGGTGATGTTGCAAAGCAAGCTGATGCACTTTCAAAGCAGCTGGGGTGTGAGCGGATTGTTATCACTCTTGGCCCTAAGGGTGCATATGTGAGAGATGGCAATCGCAGCGAGACAATTTCGGCGCCAAAGGTAACTGCCATCGACACAATCGGCGCGGGTGACACGATGTGTGCCAACCTCGCAACAAGATTGGCCGCTGGCGATGACATCTTTACGGCTACCCGCTTTGGCGTTTATGCTGCCACCTTGAAAGTAACTCGAAGGGGAGCGGCAATGGCATCGCCAACACCAGAAGAAGTTGCAAAATTTATTGCCGAAAATAATTAAGATAACCGATAGAAATAACTATAAGGAGCGAAAATGAAATACACCGGAATCATCAATCGTGATATCTCTGCAATGGTTGCTAGAACTGGCCACTTTGATCGCATAGTTATATCTGATGCTGGCTTTCCAGTCCCAGCTGGTGTTCCATGTATTGATCTTTCCATGGGCGCAAATCTCCCAAAGGTTACTGAAGTTTTAAAGATGCTAACTCTTGAGCTACCGATTGAACAATTCTGGTTTGCAAGTGAGATTCAACCAAGCGCCGATGAACGAGCTAAAGAGCTCTCCGCAATCATGACTAAAGCCGAATGCATCCCATTGCCACATGCCGATTTCAAGAAATTGGCTTATGGCGCAGTCGGAGTTATCCGAACCGGTGATTACCTAGCTTGGGGCAATGTAATGGTTGCATCAGGTGTTGCTTACTAGCTCTCTAAAACTGCCATTGCAGCGTTATGCCCAGGAATACCGCTAACCCCACCGCCACGAATAGCTCCTGCGCCACAGATAAATATGCGTGGGTCATCGGTTTCTACGCCCCAACTTGGCTTAGAACCATCTTGGCGAAATGGAAAGCTCAAATCTTTATGGAAAATATTTCCCCTGGGTAGCCCGATTTCATCTTCGATATCGAGCGGTGATTTAACTTCGATTGCTGCAATTAGATTCTCAATTGGCTCAACTAGATAATCATTTAGTGACGCAAGCGCGGCAGTAAGAGCGGCTTGCTTTGCCCCTTTATTGTCAGCATCAAATAACGATGCCGGAGTATGTAACCCAAATAAGGTGAGCGTGTGATAACCAGCGCTACGTAACTCAGGGCTCAAGATAGATGGATCGGTAAGGGTGTGGCAGTACATCTCTATCGGAATCCGAGATGGCATGGCACCACCTTTTGCTTGCTGATAAACATCTTCTAGCGCCGAGAACTCTTCATGAGCATGGAAGGTGCCAGCAAAAGCCAACCTTGGATCAATTCCAGATTTTAATTCTGGTAGCTTAGTTAGAAGGATATTAATCTTTAACTGCGAGCCATCAAGACTCTTTGGCGCTGGTTTATCTCGTAATTTTGCCAGCACTTGGGGGGCGACATTACTAAGCAAATACTTAGAGCTAATTTGAGATCCATCTTCTAAAGTCAACTGCACACCTGCTGAATTGGACTCAACTGAGGCGACCCTGGAATTTACTCTGATATCAACGCCACTCTGAGTTGCTACCCGGTGTAATTCACCGACAAGTGCTCCCATGCCACCCTTTGGAACTTTCCATTCTCCGGTTCCATTTCCAATTAGGTGATAGAGAAAACAGATATTTGCTTGTAAGTCAGATACAGATGCAAAGGTTCCGATTAGAGCGTCAGTTGCAATTACTCCCTTTATGACATCATCTGTAAAACGCTCAGAAATTATTTCACCAATCGGCCGCTCAATTAGGTAGCCCCAAACTTCAGGCATATCAATTAGATTCTTGAGCTCACTCTTCGTGAGCAATGGCGCAAGCATCGTTGGCGCAATTCGCTTCGCAAATTCTGCAATCTCACCATAGAAATTCTTCCAAGCTTGAAGATCAACTCCAGAAGCGTCTAATTTTGCAAAAGAGTCGGCGCTCTCTTGATCTAATTCGCGGGCAATATATAGTCCGCCATTTTTGCCACCAATTGCATATGGCGTGTAGCTAGAGACCTTTCTGGATATGCATTCAAAATTTAACCCTAGATCTGAAACTATCTGATCTGGCAGAAGTGAGACCAGA
>ERZ889217.497-NODE-497-length-23533-cov-21.398927_pt1 | contig 23533 bp, 14 predicted proteins | sample MGYA00521098_ERZ889217 | MGnify/ENA primary metagenome ERZ889217 (study PRJEB32303, sample SAMEA104408613) | aquatic metagenome | biome: Brackish water; feature: Pelagic; material: water | place: Baltic Sea | collected 2014-06-10T22:04:00 | depth 2,362 m ... | reverse complement strand
GGCCCCGGGGCACCACGGTGAGGGCGCAGCGGGTGCCGGTGAAGCCGGCGTTCTTGGAGAAGGAGCGGAACTCAATGGCGCACTCCCGTGCCCCCTCGATTTCGTAGATGGAGTGGGGGAGTTCGGGGTCCTGGATGAAGGCCTCGTAGGCCGCATCGAACAGGATCAGGGCGCCATGGGCGCGGGCGTAGTCCACCCACTGCTGCAGCTGGGCCTTGCTGGCCACGGCGCCGGTGGGGTTGTTGGGGAAGCAGAGGTAGATAAGGTCCACCGGTTCCGTGGGGATCTCGGCGGTGAAGCCGTTATCGGCCGTGATTGGCAGGTAGGTGAGGCCGCCGTAGCGGCCGGCCCCATCGGCGTCACCGGTACGGCCCGCCATCACGTTGCTGTCCACATACACCGGATAGACCGGATCGGTCACGGCGATGCGGTTGCCCTCGCCGAGGATGTCGAGGATGTTGCTGCTATCGCACTTGGAGCCATCGGAGACGAAGATCTCCTCGGCCGTGATCGTGCAGCCGCGGGCCTGGAAGTCGTGGTTGGCAATGGCCTCGCGCAGCCACAGGTAGCCCTGTTCGGGGCCATAGCCGTGGAAGCCCTCGCGGGTGCCCATGGCATCGATGGCCGCCTTCATGGCGGTGCGGCAGGCCTCGGGCAGGGGCTCGGTCACATCGCCGATGCCGAGGCGAATGATCGGCGCCTGGGGGTTGGCCTCACTGAAGGCCTTGACCCGGCGGCCGATTTCTGGGAAGAGGTAGCCCGCTTTGAGCTTGAGGTAGTTGCCGTTGACCTGGACCATCAAGGGGGCGGGGCGATCCGCTGGGTACTGATGGCGGGATTGTCCTATGGCGAGCGGCCCGGGCGGCAACCGGAGCCCATACGATCGAGCCCAGGCCCGCTCGCGTCCCCGTTGTGTCCGTTGGCTCCCGCTCCGCTTCGCTAACGCCGACCCCGGACCGGACCGCGATTGCCAGCCCCAGGGCCTGGGATCGGCCCGTGGACTTTGCGGCCCTAGTGGACCCAAGCATCGCTAGGCCCGGGCGCTACCTGGGCAATGAGCTCGGGGTGGAGCCGCGCGATTGGCAGGCCGCCCGGGTGCGCTGGGCCCTCACCTACCCCGAGATCTACGAGGTGGGCGCCAGCAACCTCGGCCACATCATTCTCTATTCGATCCTCAACGCCGTTCCCGGCCAGCTCTGCGATCGCAGCTATCTGCCCGGGCCCGACCTGGCTGAGCGCTTGAAGGCCCGCGGTGAGGCCCTGTTTGGCGTTGAGAGCCGCCGGCCCCTACCCGCCTTCGACCTTCTTGGCTTCAGCCTCAGCTACGAACTGGGGGCCACCAACATCCTGGCCATGCTCGACCTGGCCCAGATGCCCCTGCGCGCTAGCGAGCGGGGTGATTTGCCCCTCAGTGATCCGGCGGCGCCGCCCCTGATCTTTGCCGGCGGGCCCACGGCCACCAGCAACCCGGAACCCTTTGCCGCCTTCTTCGATTTCTTTGCCCTCGGCGATGGCGAGGAGCTGCTGCCCGAGATCGGCCTGGTGGTGGCCGAAGCCAAGGCGGCCGGCCTCAGCCGTAGCCAGCTGCTGTTCGACCTGGCCCAGGTGCCGGGGGTGTACGTGCCGGCCCTCTACGGCCCCGGCGCCGATGGCGTCAGCCTCGAACCGCTCCTGCCGGGGATCCCCAGGCGGGTGCTGCGGCGCACCGCCACCCCCATGCCCCACTACGCCATGGGTCTGGTGCCCCATATCGAGACGGTGCACGACCGGCTCACCGTGGAGATCCGCCGCGGCTGCACCCGCGGCTGCCGCTTCTGCCAGCCGGGCATGCTTACGCGCCCGGCCCGGGATGTGGAGCCGGAGGCGGTGATCGAGGCGATCGAAACCGGCATGGAGCGCACCGGCTACAGCGACTTTTCCCTGCTCTCGCTCAGCTGCTCCGACTACCTGGCCCTGCCGGCGGTGGGGGTGGAACTGCGCAATCGCCTTGCCGACAAGAACGTGTCCCTCACCCTGCCCAGCCAGCGGGTGGATCGCTTCGACCAAAACATCGCCCACATCCTTGGCGGCACCCGCAAGGCCGGCCTCACCTTTGCGCCGGAGGCCGGCAGCCAGCGCCTGCGCGACATCGTCAACAAGGGGCTCACCGACGCGGAGCAGCTGCGCGGCATTCGCACGGCGATGGAGAACGGCTACCGCAAGATCAAGCTCTATTTCATGGTCGGCCTGCCCGGTGAGACCGACGCTGACGTGCTCGGCATTGCCGAAACCTGCCGCAATCTGCAGCGCGATTGTGGCGACCTGGGCCGCCTGGAGCTGAACCTCACGATCAGCAATTTCACGCCCAAGCCCCACACGCCCTTCCAGTGGCACAGCGTCAGTACGGCGGAATTTGGGCGCCGTCAGGCCTTGCTACGGGCCGCGTTGCGGCCCCTGCGCGGCATCAAAACGAACATGAGTGATGGGCGCCTCTCGGCGATGGAGGACTTTGTCGGCCGGGGCGACCGGCGCCTGGCGGCGGTGATCGAGGCGGCCTGGCGGGCTGGCGCCGGCCTCGATGCCTGGTTTGAGGCCGCGGATCGCACCTACGCCGCCTGGACCGGGGCGATTGAGGCGGCCGGTTTGGGGGGTCGCTACCGGGCCCATGAGATGGGGGAATGGGCGACAACCCTGGCCCTGAGCGAGGCCGACCTGGAGACGTTCTGCGCCCAGCCCCTGCCCTGGGACCACATCGATTCCGGCGTCGACAAGCGTTGGCTAGCCGAAGACCTGCAGCGGGCCCTGGCCGCGGCCGTGGTGCCCGACTGCTCCTTTGAGGGCTGCAGCCACTGCGGGGTTTGCGGCCCGGACTTGGGCCACAACGTGGTGATCCCGCCGCCAGAGATCCCCCAGCAGCGGCCCCAGCGGGCCCCCAACAGTGAACGGGTGCAGCGCCTGCGCTTCTGCTTTGCCAAGACCGGCAGCCTGGGCCTGCTCAGCCACCTCGATCTGGTGCGGATGCTGGAGCGGGCCCTGCGCCGCAGCGGCCTGCCCGTGAGCTTTACCGGCGGCTTCCACCCCTTGCCGAGGCTTCAGTTCGCCCTGGCCCTGCCGCTCGGGGCCGAGGCCCAGGGGGAATGGATGGATCTGGAGATGGCCGAATGGCAGGACCCTGCCTGGGTGCGCCAGCGGCTGCAGGCCCAGGTGACAAGCGAGTTCAACCTCCAGTCCGTGGTCGAGGTGCCCCTGGCTGGACCCAGCCTCTCCCAGGAGTTGGTCGCCGCCAGCTGGACCTTGGAGCTGGCTCCAGCTCCAGCTGAATTGTCCTTGCCAGCGGGCCAGGAGGCCGCCGCCAGCGCCCCGCCGCCGGAGGCCTGGCAGAGGGCCGCAGCGGACCTGCTGGCGGCGCCGCAGTGGATCTGGGACGACACCGATAAGAAGGGCCGTCCGCGGCAACGGGACCTGCGCAGCGTCCTGGCCTGGCTGGAGGTGGAGCCCCAGGGCGCGGCCGCCACCATTCGGGTGGGGGCCCGGATTGATGGTTTAGGCCGAAGTTTGAGGCCCGAGCAGCTGCAGCACTGGTTTGCGGGCCGGTTGGGGCAGCCGTTGCTGATGCGCCGCTTCTGTCGCGATTGCCTGGAGCTCAAAGCGGTGGTTTGATCTCCGTGCTAATTTGTGAATACACGGCCGTAGGGCTGCAGCGGATTCTTCGATCGACCGGTTTCCGAGACCCGTCCTTCCTAGAACTCCGAGTCTGCTTTCCTTCTCCGCAACAGCTTTCTCGAATCAACTTTCCTGAGAGCCGAGCTTCCTCAGAGCCAAGGTTGCAACGCCGTCCAGACGGGTTTGATCCAGACCTGGAATTCTTGTTTTTTTGCTGACGCCTGAACCTTGCGGTCAAGGCACGGCCCTAGCGAGTCGGCGTTGCGGCTTCGCTGCAGCACCATTCCAGCCCATTGATCCGTCACTAACCACAAATTCCGGTTGCCCTCCTGAGCCGCTTCCTGGCCCCAGCCCCCAGCTCCCCCGACCCCAGGCCATCGCCTGCGGGGGTTTGCTCGCTGGCCCGAAAGCGTTGTTGAGGAGCGCTGCCGCTACCCCGGTTCAGGTTCGCTGAGCCATCCCCCTATTTTCCATGCCCCAGCAGATCGTCATCGCCGAGCAGCTGCGCATCGCTGCAGTTCTCAACGACGAACGGGTTGATGAGTTGGTGGTTGCCCAGGGCCGTTACCAGATTGGTGATGTGTACCTGGGCACCGTTGAAAATGTTCTCCCCGGCATTGATGCTGCCTTTGTCAATATTGGTGAAGGCGAAAAGAATGGCTTTATTCATGTCACCGATCTGGGCCCCCTGCGCCTGAGGAAAGGGGCCGCCGCCATCACCGAATTGCTGGAACCGCGCCAGAAGGTGCTCGTGCAGGTGATGAAGGAGCCCACGGGCACTAAGGGCCCCCGCCTGACCGGCAACCTGAGCTTGCCCGGGCGGTTTCTGGTTTTACAGCCCCACGGCCAGGGGGTAACGATCTCGCGCCGCATCAACGGCGAAAACGAACGCAACCGCCTGCGGGCCCTTGGGGTGTTGATCAAGCCCCCGGGCGCCGGCTTGCTGATCCGCACCGAAGCCGAGTCGGTCAGCGAAGAGCTACTGATCGATGACCTGGAGATGCTCCTGCGTCAGTGGGAGTCGATTCAGCAGGCGGCGGAAACGGCTAGCCCGCCCGTGTTGCTCAACCGCGATGAGGATTTCATCCATCGGGTGTTGCGCGATCTCTACAACCCGGAGGTGGTGCGTGTTGTCGTCGATACCGCCGAGGCCGTGGGTCGGGTGAATGCCTTCCTCGGCGCCGACCAAGCCAACCTGGTGGTGGAGCACCACAGCGACCACACCGAGATCCTCGAACATTTCCGGGTGCATGGCGCGATTCGCGATGCGCTCAAACCCCGGGTTGATCTGCCTTCGGGCGGCTACGTGATCATCGAGCCGACTGAGGCTCTCACCGTGATCGACGTCAACTCGGGCTCCTTCACCCGCTCGGCGAATGCGCGCGAAACGGTGTTGTGGACCAACTGTGAGGCGGCGATTGAGATTGCCCGCCAGCTGAAGCTGCGCAACATCGGTGGGGTTGTGATCATCGACTTCATTGATATGGAGTCACGCCGCGATCAGCTGCAGCTGCTCGAGCACTTCACCCAGGCCGTGCGTCACGACACGGCCCGGCCCCAAATTGCCCAGCTGACCGAACTGGGGCTGGTTGAGTTGACCCGTAAGCGCCAGGGTCAGAACATCTACGAGCTGTTTGGGCGGGCTTGTCCTAGCTGTGGCGGCCTCGGCCATGTGGCCGTGCTGCCGGGTACGGATTCGCTCCTACCCCTGGCCACCGCCACGGGCCTGGTGCGTTCGGCCGCCTCTGCCCGGGCCGAGGTGGCCAGCCCGGTGGCCCCAGCCGATGCCTCCAGCCGCCGCCGTCGCGGTGGCCGCGGTGGCCGTGGCGGCTCCGATTTCCCCGAGACCACCAGCCTCGAAACCACTTCTGCGCCAGCGTTTGCGACCGAAACGTCCGCCTATGGCGGCAGTAGCAGTAGCAGTGCCAGTAGTGGTGGCGGCTCCAGCGACGCCCCCAGCCGCCGGCAGGAGCCTGACCTGGTGGCAGTAACGATGGAGCCCAATCAGGAGCTCGTCTACGGCTGGCTGGGTCTCAACCCCGCCCTGCTGCTTGACCCAAGCCCCAGCAGCGACAACCTGATGGTGCGGGTCGTGCGTCCCGGCGAGGATCCCGAGCTCGTATTGGAGGAAGCCCGCCAGCAGTTGGCCTCCTCTGGCTCCCGCCGGCGCCGCCGCGGTCGCGGTGGCAGCGGCGAGTCCGCAGCTCAAGCCAGTGGGTCTGGCCCAGCCAGTGCCTTTGACCAGGCCAACCCCTATGCCCAGGCCAGTGTTTATGCCCAAGCAAGTTCCCAATCTCTAGGCCGCTCCGAAGGCCGCTCTGAAGGTCGCTCCGATGGCAGGGAGCGCGAGGAGATCACGGTGTCGGTGAGTGCCCCCAGCCGGGAGCCGGTGACCCGGGAACCGGCCATGGTGGAGATCACCCCCTTTGCCGTTGATGATTTCGCCCCCATTCCGGTTCTTGTGGGCGCCGGGGGGATTGAGGGCCCGGAGGTGGACGAACGGGGAGGGTCCGCCGTTCCTGCCCGGGTTGGCCGTAGTCGCGGGCGCCAGGCGGTGAAATCCAGCGATCGCGCCGAGCCGGGCCCAGCCCCGGTGGTGATTGACGGGAGCCCCTTGTCTGCGACTGGTTCCCTGGGCGCTGATCGGCCTGCCGCCGGGTCGGTTGGTGATGCAGACCAGGGGGCCCCTATCCCGCTCACGGTGTCGATCACGCCGCCCCCCAAGGAGGCGGTCCCGCCCCCGGTTGAGCCTGAGGCGGAGGTGGATGCCACCGGTGAACCCCGCCGCCGCCGCCGCCGCTCCTCCGCCAGCGACTGAGTTGGCCAGCGCCTGCTTTTTGCAAGGGTTGTTGCCCGGCCCTTGGGCCACCTGGCCCCGGCTGCGATGACGGCGGCTGGGCTCCCAGCCAGGTCCCGCTCGCCGCGCTCTGGCGGCCAGCCATCGCCTGCTCTGGGGCCCGATCCCCGGGGGGCGGCCGGGGTGGATGAGGTCGGACGCGGCTGCTGGTTTGGCCCGGTTTTTGCGGCGGCGGTGGTCTTGCCTGCTCGGGCGGCTGGCCCCCTCGGAGCCGCCGGCCTTACCGATAGCAAGGCCCTTTCGCCCCGACGCCGCCAGGAGCTGGTGCCCCTGATCAAGGAGCTGGCCTCGGGCTGGGCCCTGGGTCAGGCCTCGGCGGCCGAGATTGATGGCCACGGCATTCGGCTCGCCACCGAATGGGCCATGTTGCGGGCCCTGCAGCGCCTCAGTGGGGCGCTTGGGTCGGAACCGCCGCTGGTGTTGGTGGATGGGATCTTGCCGTTGCGCTGTTGGCCGGGCCTGCAGCGCTGCCTGGTGCGGGGGGATAGCCACAGCCCAGCCATTGCCGCCGCCAGCGTGATCGCCAAGGTGGCCCGCGATGCCCTGATGGGGCGGCTTGCCGAGCGCTATCCGGGCTACGGCCTGGACCGCCACGCTGGCTACGGCACGGCCCTGCACCGCAGCGCCCTGGAGCAGCTGGGGCCGACGCCCCTGCATCGCCGCTCGTTTCTGGGCAACGTGTTGGCGGCCCAGCCTGGCGGCTGAGCGCAAGCCAGCTGCCCAGGTCCTGGTGATCCCGAACGGAACTCCTGGTTCAGGCCGGAGTTTCCAGGCACCAGGCCTTGAAATCGGCCAGAAGTTGCTGGCCGACCCGGTTCTTGATGCTGAGCAGGATGCCGGCCAGCAGGGTGCGGCCGGTGGCCTCCAGCACCCCTGCCGGGATCAGTCGTAGCAGGGGCGGCTGGCTGACGCTCACCGATAGGCGCGCTTCCCCCTCCAGGCCCCTGGCCGTGGCTTCCAGGTGGGATTCGAGGGTGAGACGAAAATCATCGACAATCCCCAGGCCCTCCAATTCACAATCCCGTGCCTCTAAGAGGATGGTTTGGGGCTTTGTGATGGCCACAATCTCAACAATGGGCTGGATCTGCAGTTGGAACACCTGCAGTTTGGTGACCGTATAGCGGTAATGGCCGGGGCCCAGGGGCTGGAGCTGGCTGGAATCGAGCAGGGCGCCCACCACCCGATCCTCCTGGTTGAGGTAGGCGGGCAGGCGGTCGGCATTGCTGTCGACAGGTAATTGGAGCTGTTGGCAGGCACGGAATGCCAGAGGCATAACTGGGGCCCGGCGCGGCATGATCCTATCGAGCCCGGTCCCCGTTTCCGCCCATGCGTCTTGCCTTCCTCGGACCGGCCGGTACCTATGGCGAGCAGGCCGCCGTGCGGCTGGCGGCCCTGGAGGCTTGGTCCGAGCCCCAGTTGCTTCCCCAGGTGGGCATTCGCGCCGTGGTCCAGGCCCTGGCCGAGGGTCGCTGTGACGCGGCCGTGGTTCCTGTTGAAAACTCCGTAGAGGGTGGGGTGACGGCCTGCCTCGACGCCCTCTGGGAGCACCCTGAGCTGCGGGTGGCCCGGGCCCTGGTGCTGCCGATCCGCCATGCCCTGGTGGGCACTGGCCCGATCGAGGCCATCAGTGAGGTGCTCTCCCACCCCCAGGCCCTGGCCCAATGCAGCCAATGGCTGGGTGACCACCTGCCCCGGGCCCTGCAGCTGCCTACCACCTCCACGGCGGAGGCGGCCCGCATGGTGGCCGGCAGTGGTTTCCGGGGGGCGATTGCCTCCTTGCCGGCTGCTAGCAAGCACGGTCTGGAGGTTTTGGCCTATCCGATCAATGATGTGGCAGGCAACTGCACCCGCTTTCTGCTGCTCAACCGGGGCGCCAGTTCCCTGGAGGGCCCCCTGGCCAGCCTGGCCTTCTCGCTCCATTCGAACCGGCCCGGCGCCCTTTTGGAGGCTCTCGGCTGTTTTGCCCGCCTGGGCCTAAACATGAGCCGCATCGAATCACGGCCGTCCAAGCGGGAGATGGGGGAATACATCTTCTTTGTCGACCTGGAGTTGCCGGAAGGATCTGGGGATGCCCTACAGGAGACCCTGGCCGTGCTCAAGCCCCTGTGCCAGCACCTGGCCTTCTTTGGTGCCTATCCGCTCGATCAGGTCAATGGGGTTGGTAACTAGGGGAGTGCAGGCAGATCGAATCAAATTCCAGCGCGGTTGGCTGGGGGTTTGACGCCGCGAAACAGGCCGAATTGCATCATGCCGGTGGCGAAGGCCCAATGCATCAGCAGCAGGGTGGGGGTTTCCCTGAGCCCCTGCAATACGGCGCCTGGTCCCAGGCTGAGCACCTGGCCCGGGCGACGGATCCCCTCCAGGATCGAATCAATCCAGGAGGGAAGGGTTTCTGCGGTCCAGTCACCGGTTTCGACGGCCAGTTGGGGGCCCTGGGTGCCCCCATCGCCCCTGCCATAGGGGCTAGCTAACAGGTTGCGCGCAAAGCCGGCGATGCTGGCGAACTCTGGATGGGCCCATTGGTCGAGCAGCTGGCGCATCACCCAGCGCTCGCGTCGATCGAGGGGGCCGTCGGCCGGGTCGCGCCGGTTCCAGTCGGCCACAACCAGGCGGCCTCCGGGGGCGAGCACCCGCAACAATTCGTCGGCATAGAGCTGCTTATCGGGCATGTGGGGCCCGGCCTCCACGCTCCAAACCGCTGCAAAGCTGGCATCGGCCAGGTTGAGATCGAGGGCATCCATGACCGCGAACTGGCAGCTCAAGGCTGGATCGGTGAGTTCGCGGGCCCGTTGGATCTGGCCTGGGCTGATGCTGATGCCCAGCACATCGAGGCCATAGTCCCGGGCCAGGATTCGGGCGCTGCCGCCGATGCCGCAGCCCACATCAAGCACCTTGCTGCCGGGGGGCAACTGGTCGAGGCCACTCCAGCGCACCAGGGCATGGACAAATTCCACCTTGGCCTGGCGGAAATCGACGGCCGGTTCGGCCCTGCCCCTGGACGGCAAGTAATAGCCGAGGTGCACATGGTCGCCCCAAAGCCGCTCCAGGAGCCGATCGGCGGTCCAGCGGTCGTAGGCCGCGGCCACGGTGGCGCTGCTAACGAAGTGGCGATTGCGCCGTTGCCACAGCCGCAATGCCAGCCCCAGAACCAAGAGCAGGGCCGCGATTAGCAGCCAGGGGACGAGGGGTGATGCGGGCATGGGCAGGGGAACTTGGGGCCGGTCGAGCAGCGAAACGGGGTGAATTCAGCGATTCCAGTCCTCATCGGCGCCAACCCCATCGCCCCGGCCGTCACCGAGTTCGTCATTGAGGTCGTCAATGAGCTCGTCACTGAGGTCTTCTCCGAGGTCGTTGGCGAGCTCGTCCCTGGTTGGGCCTTGGCCCTGCTCACCAAACTGTTGAAAGGTGTCCTTGAGCACGGTGCGAGCGGCCAGTTGGCGCCGGGTCTGGTCGAGCAGGTCGTATTCGAGCAGAAGCCGTTCGCCGGTGTCGGTGATCTCCAGGAGGGCCTGTTGCTGGTCTGCAACGGGACCGCCGAGGTGGGAGCCTATCCAGAAGGAGAGCTCCCGCGGCAGGTCGGGCAGGTCGCTGGGTAGGGAGGTCGGTTTGCCCACCAATTTGCCGGTCAGATCGACCACATCCTTGAGGGCCTTGGTCACATCGGCGGCGAGATCGGTGAGTAGCTGGAGGCTGTCGGCGTTTTCGTCTTCGATCCAGCTGACCATGGCGACCCGGAAGGGGGCTTCCCGCACCACTTCCAGCACCCGGAATCGCTGCTGCCCCAGGGTGACGATGTTGCTGCGGTCATCGTCCTGGCTCTGACACTGCAGGATTTCGGCGCAGCAGCCCACGGTCGCCATCGTTTTGCTCTGGGGATCCCAGCGCACCACGCCAAAACGCCGGTCCGTTTCCAGCACGGAGCGCAGCATCATCAGATAGCGCGGCTCAAAGATATGCAGGGGCAGGACTTCCTGGGGGAACAGCACCACATCCGGCAGGGGGAAGAGTGGCAGTTCCCTCACGGCCAGATGGGTCACGGTGGCAACCTGGGGGTGGAAGAGGTGGATGAAGCAGCGCCAGGGATGGCGGAAATTGCTTGGGGGGATCCTAGGAAGATCATCCAGTCATCGGGCTGCTGGCGGCCCCAGTTGGCCCGATCCCCAGCTCCCGCCCAGCGGCCTTAAGCACCAGCAGCTCTGCTGATCTCTTTAGACTCGGATTCAGGGCCCGCCAGGGGTTTTGACCCAAGGCCGCAATGAATGATCAATAAAAAAGCTGGCTCTGAAGAGCCAGCTTGGAGTTTTGCAAATAGCCTTGTGATCGGCTTGGGCCCTTGGCTAGGCCTCAGAGCTTAACTTCAATATCCACGCCACTGGGCAGATCCAGCTTCATCAGGGCGTCGATGGTTTTTGCCGTGGGGCTATAGATGTCGATGATGCGACGGTGGGTGCGGGTTTCGAAGTGCTCGCGGGAATCCTTGTCCACGTGGGGTGAGCGCAGCACGCAATAGATCTTGCGCTTGGTGGGCAGGGGAATTGGACCGATGGCCGTGGCAGCGGTGTGATCGGCAGTTTCGATGATTTTTTCGCAGGACAGATCCAGCATGCGGCGATCAAACGCCTTCAGGCGGATGCGGATCTTCTGCTGGGGGATGGCGGTAGACATGGGAGGACTTCAGAAGGGAGCGGGAGGATAGTTTGGCTGCACCCGTGGCGCAGGACACCTATCGGCTTGGGTTGTCGAGGTACGAGTGAATTTGAGGACTTTCCGTGTTGAGGCAATGAGCCCCAACACGGAAAGTCAGATCAGTGCGCGGGCAGCTTGATCAGACTCAATCCAGGATCTTGGAGACCACGCCGGCACCGATGGTGCGGCCGCCTTCACGGATGGCGAAGCGCATGCCCTGTTCGATGGCTACCGGGCAGATCAGCTCGCCGGTCATCTTGATGTTGTCACCAGGCATCACCATCTCAACGTTTGTGCCGTCAGAAGAGGTGAAGGCGGTGATCTGGCCGGTCACATCCGTGGTGCGGATGTAGAATTGGGGCCGGTAGCCGGCAAAGAAAGGAGTGTGGCGGCCGCCTTCCTCCTTCTTGAGCACATAGATTTCTCCTTCGAACTTGGTGTGGGGCTTGATCGAGTTGGGCTTCACGAGCACCATGCCCCGTTCGATGTCCTCCTTCTGGATGCCGCGCAGGAGCAGGCCAACGTTGTCGCCAGCCATGCCCTCATCAAGCAGCTTGCGGAACATTTCCACGCCGGTGACGGTGGTTTCGCGGGTGTCGCGGATACCAACGATCTGGACGGTTTCGCCCACCTTCACTTTTCCGCGCTCGATCCGGCCGGTGGCCACAGTGCCGCGACCGGTGATCGAGAACACGTCCTCGATGGCCATGAGGAAAGGCTTGTCGATTTCGCGCTCGGGCTCGGGGATTGAAACGTCCACCGCATCCATCAAGTCGAGGATCTTGTCGATCCACTCGTCCTCGCCGCGCACGGCTTTCTTGCCGGACTGGATGTATTCGAGGGCCTTGAGGGCGGAACCCGAAATCACGGGGATGTCATCGCCGGGGAAGTCGTATTTGTTGAGCAGCTCACGCATTTCCATTTCGACCAACTCGAGGATGTCCTCATCGTCGACCATGTCCTTTTTATTCAGGAACACCACCAGGGAGGGCACGCCCACCTGCTTGGCCAGAAGGATGTGCTCCTTGGTCTGGGCCATGGGGCCGTCGGTGGCGGCCACCACCAAGATGGCGCCGTCCATCTGGGCGGCACCAGTGATCATGTTCTTGACGTAGTCGGCGTGGCCCGGGCAGTCCACGTGGGCGTAGTGACGATTAGTCGTCTCGTACTCAACGTGGGCCGTGTTGATCGTAATGCCCCGTTCTTTCTCTTCGGGAGCACCATCGATTTCGTCGTAGGCCTGGGCTTTCGCCATGCCTTGGGACGCCAACACGTTGGTGATGGCGGCGGTCAGGGTGGTTTTGCCGTGGTCAACGTGGCCGATGGTGCCGATGTTGACGTGAGGTTTGTTCCTCTCGAACTTCTCGCGTGCCATGGAAGGAAAGAATCGGGGGGGTTGGTTTGGGTTGGGGAAAGATCAGGAATTGCCCTGATTCTTGGAAATGATGGCTTCAGCAACGTTACGAGGAACTTCCTCGTAGTGGCTGAACTCCATCGAGAAGATACCCCGACCCTGGGTCATGGATCGGAGCTGGGTGGCGTAGCCGAACATCTCAGCCAAGGGTACCTTGCACTGGACTTTCGACAGGCCATCGTCGACGGATTGACCCTCGACTTGGCCGCGGCGGGAGGACAGGTCTCCGATGACGGAACCGAGGTAATCCTCAGGAACCTCCACCTCCACCTTCATCATCGGCTCAAGCAGTACGGGGTTGCACTTCTTGACGCCGTCCTTGAAGGCCAAGGAGCCGGCAATCTTAAACGCCATCTCCGAAGAGTCAACGTCATGGTACGACCCGTCCACCATGCTGACCCGGATATCGATCATCGGGAAACCAGCAATCACGCCGGATTGACAAGTTTCCTTCATGCCGGCCTCGGCCGGACCGATGTATTCCTTGGGCACGATGCCGCCAACGATTTTGTTGACGAATTCGAAGCCGGTGCCAGGCTCGCCGGGCTCCATTTCGATTACTACGTGGCCGTATTGGCCCTTGCCGCCGGTTTGGCGGGCAAATTTGCCTTCGCCCTTGGCCTTGCCGCGAATGGTTTCCCGGTAGGACACCTGGGGAGCACCAATGTTGGCCTCCACCTTGAATTCGCGCATCATGCGGTCCACCAGGATTTCCAGGTGGAGCTCGCCCATGCCGGCAATCACGGTCTGGTTGGTTTCCGGATCGGTACGAACCCGGAAGGTGGGATCTTCTTCGGAGAGGGATTGCAGGGCCTTGCCCAGCTTCTCCATGTCGCCCTTGGTCTTCGGCTCGACAGCCACCGAAATCACCGGTTCAGGGATGAACAGGGATTCGAGGATGATCGGGTCGGAGTCAACACAGAGGGTGTCGCCGGTGGTGGTGTCCTTGAGGCCGAGCACGGCGCCCAGATCACCAGCCCGCAGCTCGTCGACCTCTTCGCGCTCGTCCGCCTTGAGAAGGATTAGACGGGAGATGCGTTCTTTTTTATCCTTGGTGGAGTTCAAGACATAGCTGCCTTTTTGCAGCACGCCCGAATACATGCGAATAAAGGTGAGCTTGCCGAAGGGATCGGCCATCACCTTGAAGGCCAGGGCGCTGAAGGGGGCGCTGTCCTCAGAGGGGCGCAGGGCCTCAGTGCCATCGGCCAGTAAGCCCTGGATGGGCGGCACGTCATTGGGGGCAGGCAGGTAATCCACCACCGCATCGAGCAGCAGTTGCACGCCCTTGTTCTTAAAAGCGGAACCGCAGAGGATCGGCACCAGGCCGTGCTTGAGCACGGCGGTGCGGATGCCAACGCGCAGTTGGGCTTCAGTGAGTTCGCCGGTTTCTAGGAAGGCTTCGACGAGGTCTTCGTCGGTTTCGGCAACGCTTTCCATCAGCTTGGTGCGCCATTGGGCCGCTTCGGCCACCATCGATTCTGGGATATCGACTTCTTCGATGTCCTTGCCTAGCTCATCTTTGTAGATGAAGGCCCGGTTTTTCACCAGATCGACGATGCCAATCAGTTCTCCCTCGGCGCCGATCGGCAGTTGGATCGGAGCCGCATTAGCCCGCAGGCGGTCCTTAATCTGGGCATTGACCTTGAGGAAGTCGGCGCCGGTACGGTCCATCTTGTTGACGAACACCATCCGCGGCACTTTGTAGCGGTCGGCTTGCCGCCACACAGTTTCCGACTGGGGTTGTACACCACCAACGGCGCAGAAGACGGCAATCACACCATCGAGCACCCGCATCGAACGCTCCACTTCAATAGTGAAGTCGACGTGCCCAGGCGTATCGATGATGTTGATGCGGTGGTCCTTCCAACTGGTGGAAATGGCAGCCGCGGTGATCGTGATGCCACGTTCCCGTTCCTGGGCCATCCAGTCGGTGACGGCGCCGCCGTCATGGACTTCGCCCATCTTGTGAACGACCCCGGAATAAAACAGGATCCGTTCGGTGGTGGTGGTTTTGCCAGCGTCAATATGGGCCGCAATCCCAATATTTCTGACTCGTTCCAGGGGATAGGCGCGGGCCACGGGGAAGATCTCCGAAGGTTTTGTCTTGAAAAAACGATGGTGACTCTACAGGTCGGCTTTGGCGGGCTCTGGTGGGCCCCGCCAAGCGGCCGGCAGATGTCTTAGTAGCGGTAGTGGGCGAAAGCCTTGTTGGCTTCGGCCATCTTGTGGGTCTCTTCGCGCTTGCGCACGGCGCTGCCGGCCTCATTGGCGGCATCCATCAGCTCACCGGCCAGCTTCTGGGACATGCTGCGGCCGTTGCGGGACCGGGAGAAATTCACCAGCCAGCGCAGGGCCATGGCGGTGCCGCGCTCCTGGCGCACTTCCATCGGCACCTGGTAGGTGGCGCCGCCGACCCGGCGGGCCCGCACTTCCACCAAAGGGGTGGCGTTGCGGACGGCGGTTTCAAACAGCTCGAGGGGATCGGAGCCGGTGCGCTCATTGATCAGGCTGAAGGCGTCGGACAGGATCCGTTGCGCCGTGGATTTCTTGCCGTGCTTCATCAGCCGGGCCACAATCATCGAGGCCAGACGGCTGTTGAACTGGGGATCGGGAAGAACCGGGCGCTTCTCAGCGGCGTTGCGGCGGGACATAAACCAGGAGGGTGGACGTCAGGGACGGGGAGAAAACAGGCGGAGATCAGGACTTGGGAGTCTTGGCGCCGTACTTGGAGCGGGATTGGCGCCGATCCTTGACGCCCGCGGTGTCGAGGGTGCCGCGAATGATGTGGTAGCGCACCCCAGGAAGATCCTTGACACGACCGCCCCGGATGAGGACGACGGAGTGCTCCTGCAGGTTGTGGCCAATGCCGGGGATGTAGGCGGTGACCTCAAAGCCGGAGGTCAGCCGAACCCGGGCGACCTTGCGCAGGGCCGAGTTGGGCTTTTTGGGAGTGGAGGTGTACACGCGGGTGCACACGCCGCGGCGCTCTGGGCAGGCGCGCAGGGCCGGGGACTTGGTTTTGCGGGTGAGGCGCTGCCGCTCGGTGCGGATCAGCTGCTGAATCGTGGGCATCGAGGGCCGGAGGTTAGGGCCGGAAGTCCGACCACATTCGACAATCCGCCACCTTACGCGGTCACCGTCCTGCTCATGAGATCGGGCTGAAGGAGGCGCCGCAGGCGCAGCAGCGCACCTGGCCACTGGCCCGGATCAGGAAGCCGCCGCCACTGAGGTCGCCCTTGTAGTCCAGGCTCAGGCCCGACAACCGCTGGCTCTGGTCGGGGGGCGCATAGAGGGTGATGCCATCGGCCCGGGCCATGGCCACGCCAGCCAAATGTCCGGGCCGGATGCGGATCACCCAGCGCTCGCAGCTGCCATCAATCAGGTCGATGTGCATCACCCCGGGGGTGCCGGCGACGGCCGCCTGCCGTCCCAGCTCGGCGGCGGCGGCGCCGGTCAGACGCAGGCTATGGCCCTTGGGCATGGCGAGGGGGAAACGGATTCCAGTGTGTCAGGGGCTGGCCAGGGGGGTATCGATCCGGGGGATATCGGCCCGGGGGATGAGGCCCAGACCGTTATGCACAGACGCCACCACGCCCCGGCCCTTCACGGTTTGCACTCCCCCCAGCACTAGGGCGGTGGAACTGCCGCCATCGAGGTTGAGGGCATCGCGCAGGCCGAGGCGCTGCAGGGCCTCGGCCGTTTGTAACAGGGTCGGGCCCAGGTTGCCGACCCCCTGGATTGTCACCAGCCAGAGCCTGTGGCCATCGCTGCCGATCACGGTGCGGGGCGCCCCCTGGGAGAGGAAGCCAGGGCTGAAGCCTTCGCTGGCGCCATTGAGCACCAGCTGGCCGTCCTGGAGCAGCAGCGGCCCACCTCCGATCACGTAGGGCTCCAGGCCCAGGGGGTTGGTCGGCTGGCTGGAAAGGTTGAGCAGGCTGCCGGGCCCCCAAGGGAGCTGGCTGTCGCCGCGGGCCACCAGCAGCATGGTGCCCGGATCGAGGGGGATCCCCGCCGCCATGGCCTCACTCCCCAGCTGCTGGATCACCCGGTTGTCCTGCAGCAGCAAGCCGCTCTCGCCATTGCTGAGGGCCCGGTACGTCCGGCCCCAGCTGGAGGTGTAGCGGCTGAGGCCCCGCTGCACGTAGCCGCTGTTGAGGTTGAGCACGGGCAGGCGCTGGCCCTGGCCATCGCTGATCCATTCCCGTAGGGCCAGGCGGCCGAACTGGGGCAGGCCACTGGCACCCCATCCCACGGCGCCCCGGTTGAGGATGGGGCCCGAGAGCCAGGTACCGCCATCGCGCAGGGCGCCCAGGGGTAGCCGTTTAATCCGGTTGAAATAGCCGCCATTGATGGCGATTAGGGCCTGTTCCCCCTGGGCCAGTTGGGACAAAGTGCTGAGTCCCTCCATGCCATCAGCCCGGGTCAGGGGTCGCAGATCCAGGGGGATGAGGCGGGGATCGAAACGCACGCTGTTGAGCAGCATCGGTTCGCCATCCACCTGGCTGACGCTGCGCTCCAGCTCGATGCCCCGGCCGATTAGGGCCTGCAGCCGCGGATCGACGGACGACAGCGTTGGGCCACTGCCGCCAGGACTGGCCTCGGCGCTGGGGTTGGGGGCGATGCCGCTGTCGGCAAAATCCAGGACCAGCCGGGCTGGCCCCCCGAGGGTGAGCAGGTGGGGGGGCGCGTCGCTGGGCGCGGTGAGGCGCAGGCCGTCGGGCCCCTGTTGGGCCTTGAGGCCCAGGGCTGCCAGGCTCAGCCGTTGGTCGGCACTGCTGCTGACGCCAAGAATCAGCTGGCGTTCATGCCGGTAAAGAAGGGCCGCCGCTCCCAGGTCGAGCACCACGCGTCGGCCGCTGCCCAACTCCCGGGAGCGCACGGCCAGCAGGGGGGCCGGGGCCATCTCAATCCGCAAGAGGCTTCCCTGGGGCGTCAGCCGGGCACCGGCGGCCTGGAGCAGCCTTCCCACCGGCAGGGCGACCTCATCTTCGAGGCTGCGCTGGCTACCGGCGGGCAGTTCCAGGCTGGTGCCGAACCATTCCAGCTTCACGCTGCCATCCGGCCGCGCTTGGCTGGTGATGCCCAGTTGCCCCTGGAGCACCTCCAGGGGCAACCAAAGCTCGCCCTGGGCCTGGCCCGGGCCGGCGGGACTCCACAGCCAGCGGGCCGTTTGGCGCTGGTTGTGGATCTCGATCAGCCCCCCCTGGAGGCTGGTGCCCAGCCTGGGGGTCCGGCTCCCCTCCTGGCTTGGGCTGGACTGCGGTGCGTTGAAGGGGGCCGGCGGCAGGGGCGGCGGTGGGCTGGGCAGGGCGGCGAGCAGGGGTGCCATGGGCAGGAGCCGCAGCAGGGAAAGCAGGGCTGCCAAGGGCGCTCCAGGGAGAGGCCCGCACGCTAAGTCGGTTGTCCAGGCTCCCTGCGCCAGGGACGGTTTCAAGGCGATCAGCTGCCTAAGATTCGAAGCTCTTATTGCGGGTGTTCTGCGGGTGCTCCTCACCCAAAGAAGGCCCGCCCCTTCGCAGGTTGTTGCCTGGCTATGGCGCTTTCTTCCCGTCCCCAGTGGCCCCATCGCGATAGCCCGGCCCCTGCCGCCGTGGCTGGCGAGAAGGATGCCTGCGGGGTGGGGTTTCTTGCCCATCTGCAGGGAGAGCCGAGCCATTGGGTCCTGGCCCAGGCCCTGCGGGCCCTCGATTGCATGGAGCACCGCGGCGGCTGCGGTGGCGACGGCGATTCCGGTGATGGTGCCGGCATCCTTTGCGGCATTCCCTGGGGATATCTGGAGTCGGTGTGGCCCCAGGCCCAGGCCAGCCGCGGCAGCGCCCGGGGCCTGGGCATGGTGTTCCTGCCCGCTGATTCGGGCCGACGCGAGCAGGCTCGCCAGTTCTGTGATGCCGAAGCGGCCCATTTGGGCTTGGCCAGCCTGGGTTGGCGCCAGGTGCCCTTGGATGTCTCCGTGCTCGGCCCCATGGCCCGGCAGACGGCTCCGGCGATTGAGCAGTGGTTGATCGGTCCAGCCGCCGGTGGGTCGGCCCCCGAGGGTGATGCCCTGGAAGCCCTGCTGTTCCGACTGCGGCGCCGGGTGGGTGACCGGGCCCGGGAGGCCTGGGGAGCCGGCTCTCTCGACCTCTATTTCGCCTCCCTGAGCAGTCGCACCCTTGTGTACAAGGGAATGGTGCGGTCCCAGGTGCTGGCCGCCTTCTACGGCGACCTGCGCGATCCCCGTTTCGCCGTCACCTTCGCCGTTTACCACCGCCGCTTCAGCACCAACACCCTGCCCCGTTGGCCCCTGGCCCAGCCGATGCGGCTGCTCGGCCATAACGGCGAGATCAACACCCTGCTTGGCAACCTCAACTGGGCCCGGGCGGTCGAAGCCAACCTCGATGCGGTCTGGGGTGAGGCGGCTAGTGACCTCAAGCCGGTGGTGAATCCGGCCTTCAGTGATTCGGCCAACCTCGATGCCACCCTCGAGTTGATGGTGCGCAGCGGCCGGCCGGTGACCGACAGCTTGATGACCCTGGTGCCGGAGGCCTTCCGCCAGCAGCCCGAACTCGAAAGCCGCCCCGAGATCCAGGCCTTCTACGAATACAACGCCTGCCTACAGGAGCCCTGGGATGGCCCGGCCCTGCTGGTGTTCAGCGATGGCCGCAGCGTCGGCGCCACCCTCGATCGCAACGGGCTGCGGCCCGCCCGCTATTGCATTACCAGTGACGGCTACGTGGTGATGGGCTCCGAAACCGGGGTGGTGGACCTCGATGAGAGCAAAATCATTGAAAAGGGGCGCCTCGGCCCCGGCCAGATGCTGGCGGTGGACCTGGAGCAGGGCCGGCTGCTGCGCAATTGGGAGGTGAAGGCCGAGGCGGCCGCCCGCCATCCCTATGGCGCCTGGCTCGCCGACCACCGGCGCCAGCTAGACCCCCAGCCCTGGCTGCAGGAGCGCCAATTGGGCGAACTGGACCTGCTACGCCAGCAAACCGCCTTCGGCTTCACCGCCGAAGACATGGAACTGGTGATCGACGACATGGCTGGGGCCGCCAAGGAACCGACCTACTGCATGGGGGATGACATCCCCCTAGCGGTGCTCTCCGCCAAACCCCACCTCCTCTACGACTACTTCAAGCAACGCTTCGCCCAGGTCACCAATCCGCCGATCGACCCCCTGCGCGAAAAGCTGGTGATGAGCCTGGAGATGCACCTGGGCCAGAGGGGTTCGGCCCTGCGCCCGGAAGCTGCAGCCGCAGCCGTTCTGCACCTGGACTCCCCGGTGCTGAATGAGGCCGAACTCCAGACCATGGGCGACCAGGGCCTGGCGGTCACATCGTTGTCGACCCTGTTCCCGGTTCTCGCGGGACCTGCCGGCCTGGAGCAGGCCGTGGAGCGGCTGCGTCGCCAGGCCGAGGCGGCTGTGCGCTCCGGCACCGCCATCGTGGTCTTGTCGGATCGCCGGGGCCAGGGTGGCCAGCCCGCCAGCATTGATGCCACGACCACCACGATCCCGCCCCTGCTGGCGGTGGGGGCGGTGCATCACCACCTGCTCAACCTGGGCCTGCGCCTGAAGGCCTCCCTGGTGGTGGACACGGCCCAGTGCTGGAGCACCCACCACCTGGCCTGCCTGATCGGTTATGGCGCCAGTGCCGTTTGCCCCTGGCTCACCTGGGAAACCACCCGCCACTGGCTGGCCCAGCCCAAGGTGCAGTCCCTGATCGAGCGCGGCAAACTGCCTGCCCTCACGGCCGACCAGGCCCAGGCCAATGTGCGCAAGGCCCTGGAAGACGGCCTGCGCAAGATCCTCTCCAAGATTGGGATCTCCCTGCTGGCCAGCTACCACGGCGCCCAGATCTTTGAGGCGATCGGCATCGGCGCTGACCTGATCGCCCTGGCCTTCAGCGGCACCACCAGCCGGGTGGCCGGCCTCAGCCTCAGGGATCTGGCCAGTGAAACCCTGGCCTTCCACGCCAAGGCCTACCCCGAACTCAACCGCACCAAGCTCGAGTTCATGGGCTTTGTGCAATACCGCACCGGCGGCGAATACCACCTCAACAGCCCGGAGATGGCCAAGGCCCTCCACGCCGCCGTCAAGGTCGGCCCTGGCTACGACCACTTCTCTACCTACCAAACCCTGCTTGAGAACCGGCCCGTCACTGCCCTGCGGGACCTGCTGCAGCTCATCCCGGCGGCGGTGCCCCTGCCGATCGACCAGGTGGAGAGCATCGAGAGCATCTGCGCCCGCTTTTGCACCGGCGGCATGAGCCTGGGCGCCCTCTCGCGCGAGGCCCATGAGGTGCTGGCGATCGCCATGAACCGGATTGGCGGCAAGAGCAACAGCGGCGAGGGCGGCGAAGACCCGGCCCGTTTCCTGCCCCTCACCGATGTGGATGGCGAAGGCCGCTCCGCCACCCTGCCGGGCCTCAAGGGGCTGCGCAACGGCGATACCGCCTGCTCCGCCATCAAGCAGATCGCCTCGGGTCGCTTTGGCGTCACCCCCGAATACCTGCGCAGCGGTCGCCAGCTGGAGATCAAGGTGGCCCAGGGCGCCAAACCGGGCGAGGGCGGCCAGCTTCCCGGCCCCAAGGTGGATGGCTACATCGCCTGGCTGCGTAACAGCAAGGCGGGCGTGGCCCTGATCTCACCGCCACCCCACCACGACATCTATTCGATTGAGGACCTGGCCCAGCTGATCCACGACCTGCACCAGGTCCATCCCGCCGCCCAGGTGTCGGTGAAGCTGGTGGCCGAGATCGGCATTGGCACGATCGCCGCCGGTGTGGCCAAGGCCAATGCCGATGTGATCCAGATTTCCGGCCATGACGGCGGCACTGGCGCCTCGCCACTGAGTTCGATTAAGCACGCCGGCAGTCCCTGGGAGCTGGGCCTCACCGAGGTGCACCGCAGCCTGCTGGAGAACGGCCTGCGCGATCGGGTGCTGTTGCGGGCCGATGGCGGCCTTAAAACAGGCTGGGATGTGTTGATTGCGGCCCTGCTCGGCGCCGAGGAATACGGTTTTGGCTCGGTGGCGATGATTGCCGAGGGCTGCATCATGGCCCGGGTTTGTCACACCAATAACTGCCCCGTGGGGGTGGCAACCCAGAAGGAAGCCCTGCGCCAGCGCTTCACGGGCATTCCAGAGCATGTGGTCAATTTCTTCCTCTTTGTGGCCGAAGAAGTGCGCCAGTTACTGAGCGTGCTTGGCGTGGCCCGGCTCGAAGACCTGATCGGCCGCAGCGAGCTTTTGCAGCCCCGATCGGTGGCCCTGGCCAAGACCAGCGCCCTCGATCTTTCCTGCCTGCTCGATCCCATTCCCCAGGCCGAAGGACGCGCCTGGCTCAACCACAGCCTCACCGCCCATGGCAATGGCCCGGTGCTGGAAGACCAGCTGCTCGCCGATCCAGAAGTGCTGGCCGCCATCGAGGGCCATGGCCGTCTGGAGCGCAGCTTGGCCATCGTCAACACCGACCGCAGCGTTGGTGCCCGTTTGGCCGGTGAGATCGCCGCCCGCCATGGCAACACTGGATTCGCCGGCCAGTTGGCGCTCAATTACCAAGGAGCGGCCGGCCAGAGCTTTGGGGCTTTCTTGCTCAAGGGCATGCAGGTGAAGCTGGTCGGTGAAGCCAACGACTACGTGGGTAAGGGCATGAATGGCGGCCGCCTCACGGTGGTGCCGCCGGCCGGGGTGCAGGATCCCGGCAGCCAGGTGATCCTGGGCAACACCTGCCTCTACGGAGGCACCGGTGGTGAGCTCTATGCCCTGGGCCGGGCCGGCGAACGCTTCGCCGTGCGCAACAGCGGCGTGCGCACCGTGGTGGAGGGCGCTGGCGACCATTGCTGCGAGTACATGACTGGCGGTGTGGTGGTGGTGCTGGGCTCCACCGGCCGCAACGTGGCCGCTGGTATGACTGGGGGGGTGGCCTTCCTGCTCGATGGCGATGGCGGCCTGGCCAAGCGCCTCAACCCGGAAACCGTGACCCTCTGCGATCTCACCACCCCGGAACAGGAGGCCCTGCTCAAACCGTTGCTTGAGGCCCACCTGGAGTCCACCGGTAGCGAGCGGGCCGCCAGCCTGCTGGCCGATTGGGGCCACTGGAAAACCCGCTTCAAGGTCTTGGTGCCCCCCAGTGAGAAGGCCGCCATGGGCCTGGCCGTGCGGGCTGCCGTCACGGCCTGATCGGCTTCTTCGCTCAGCCTCTTGGGATCAGCGGCTCCCCATGGGGCCGTGTGATCGGGCGCTTTGGGGGAAGCCAGGCCTTAGCGCGGGTGCTGCTGCATCAGGCGCTGAACCTCTCCGGCGTGGTAACTGCTGCGGGTGAGCGGGCTGCTCACCACCTGCAGGAAGCCCAGCTCGGTTTCGCCATGCTGGCGGAAGCTCTCAAATTGCTCTGGGCTGACGAAGCGATCGACCGGCAGGTGTTTGGGTCCTGGCGAGAGGTATTGGCCGATCGTGACGATGTCGACGGCGTGGCGGCGTAGGTCGCCCAGCACCTCCAGTACTTCGGCGTCGCTCTCGCCCAGGCCCGTCATCAGGCCCGATTTGGTGTAGGTGCGGGGCCAGCCCTCGTGGACCCGCTGCAGCAGCTCCAGGGAGCGGCCGTAGATCCCCTGGGGCCGGGCCAAGCGGTAGAGCCGGGGCACGGTTTCGATGTTGTGGTTGAGCACGTTGGGTGCTGCTGCCATCACCGCGGCGAGGGCCTGCCAGTTGCCGCAGAAATCGGGGATCAGCAGCTCGATCGTGGTCTGGGGCGAGCGCTGGCGCACCTGCTCGATGCAGGCGACGAACTGGCTGGCGCCGCCATCGCCTAAGTCGTCCCGGTTCACCGAGGTGATCACCACATGGTTGAGGCCCAGGCGAGCCACCGCCTCCCCGAGCCGTACCGGTTCGCTGGGATCGAGGGCCCGCACGCTCTTGTCGAAGTCGATGTCGCAGTAGGGGCAGGCCCGGGTGCAGC
>ERZ889217.496-NODE-496-length-23564-cov-47.547110_pt1 | contig 23564 bp, 25 predicted proteins | sample MGYA00521098_ERZ889217 | MGnify/ENA primary metagenome ERZ889217 (study PRJEB32303, sample SAMEA104408613) | aquatic metagenome | biome: Brackish water; feature: Pelagic; material: water | place: Baltic Sea | collected 2014-06-10T22:04:00 | depth 2,362 m ... | reverse complement strand
CGTCAAATAACGCGTCAAAAAACTAGTTAGTCGCAATCGAAAAATTCACGCGCGCTGACATTCCCCGTTTCAATGGGCGCGCAGAACTAGCGTCAAAGTTCACAGATGAGCTTTGAACAAGTCCAACCAGTCGATGATCCCAAGCGCCTTTTAGGCGGTCGGTACAGGCTCGATCGACAAATAGCGCGCGGTGGAATGGCCGAGGTTTGGCTGGGTTTTGACACGTTTTTGAACCGACAAGTTGCCGTCAAACTTTTGAAACCGCAATTGGTTAGCGACACCGTTGTCGCCGAAAGATTTCGCCGTGAGGCGATTGTTTGCGCTGGCTTGAGTCACCCAAATATTGTCGCCGTGTACGACACTGTCGAAGATGACGGCCGACAATCGGTGGTCATGCAATATGTCCAAGGAAAATCTCTTCGCGAACTTTTAGATCGTCGCAAACGCCTTGGACCACTGCTGACCATTCACATGGGTGCTGCAATGTCAGCGGCGCTCGATGTTGCACACCGTGCCGGACTCGTGCACCGTGACGTCAAACCGGGCAATATTTTGTTGACACCCGACGGCAAATTTTTGCTTGCTGATTTTGGAATCGCCAAAGCACTTGTCGCATCTGGTGAAGACCTAACCCATGACAACATCATGATGGGCACCGCAAAATATCTTTCGCCTGAACAAGTGCGCGGTAAACAACTTGATGGTCGTGCCGACCTTTACGGTTTGGGCCTCGTGTTGTATGAGTGTCTTGCAGGTCGAGTGCCGTTTTTAGGTGAGACCGACGCCGACACCGCATTGGCTCGACTGCAACGCGAGCCAACAGATTTAGCGCACTTGCGGCCATCGCTTGCCCCACAACTCGTGCGCGTAATTCATAAGTTGTTGGCACGAAATCCTGATCATCGATACGCAACAGGTGAAGAAACTCGTGTTGCTTTGATGCAAGCACTAAGTGCGCAGAACGACTTCACTACGTCAATGACCCCACCAAGTGGGGCAACGCCACCAAAACCGCTCAGGCGAGCAATGACCAGCGACGAGTCGTCGGTTGCTCCAATACCTGGCCAGCCAGTTCTTGAAACCGCAGTTAACGCAACACCGCCAAAAAATTTGCGTGTAACACGCGCACAAGGCGCGGGCGGATGGTTTTTTTCGCTTCCTGCAAGCACAAAATTTTTAGGGCTAATTGCTTTGGCGATGAGTATTGCCGTTCTTGGGGTTGCAACTCGATCTAATTCACCACAACAACTTGAAACAACAGTCGCTGAAAGTGTCGTGGTTGATCAATCGCCGGTGACAATTTCAAGAATGGTTAGTTTTGATCCAAACGGGGACGACGCACAAGAAAACGAGGCGCAAATTTGGGCTCTTCGCGACAATAACGCAAAAACTGTATGGACTACCGATTGTTATGCCAATCAATTCTTTGGCACAAAAGAATATGTCGGTGTGCTCATCGAATTATCACGCGCCTCAACTGGTGTGCTGCAAGTTGGCATGAAAAATGGACCTTGGTCACTTGAGATTTACACTGCAAACGGTGCTGCCCCAAGCCGCCTCGAACAATGGGGGCCTCGCGCGGGCGCCGACTACAACACTCGTCGTGGCATCGCTCAATTCGTTGTGCCGAGTGAAGCTCAATTTGTATTACTGATACTGCGTGAAGTTGGAAAGAGTGTGCAATGCAGTGCAAAAAACCCTTACCAAGGAGTAATTCAAGACATTTCATTTAACGCCGCATAGTCAATAAATTTTTAGCGTTAGTCTGAAAGTGTGATTTCTAATCCCTTCACCGATCCAAAGTGGGCGAAAAAAACGGTCGCATCAATTGATCGTTGGGTTGATTTCATCAGCGACAAGACGACTCGACCAATCGCCAACTTGGTGAGGCTGGTTGTTTTTGGTGTGATTGCAGTAGTCGCCACGGTCACAATCGTCGTTCTAGCCCTAATCGGAATTTCACGTGCGCTAAACGAACTGCTTGATATTTGGCTAACTCGCCAAAACGCTGTCTGGATTTCATATTTCATATTGTCGTTTGTTTTCGTGGCGATTGGTGCATGGCTAATGCGCAAGCGCTACCCAAACAAGCAAAACTAAAGCGCGAGGTTAAATAATGACGTCTACCAACATTCACGAAGTAATCATCATCGGCTCAGGCCCCGCCGGATTGACAGCGGCAATCTATACAGCACGTGCAAACCTGGCGCCACTTGTGATCGAGGGTGAACCATCGAGTACATCTGACCAGCCCGGCGGCCAACTGATGTTGACTACCGAAGTTGAAAATTATCCTGGTTTTCCCGAAGGTGTTATGGGCCCAGAGTTGATGCTTAAGTTTCGCGAGCAGGCTGCACGTTTTAATACGACTTTCATCACTGAAAAAGTTACAAAAGTTGATTTTTCAGCCAGACCATTCAAGGTTTGGGTGCGCGACGAAATGCACCAAGCCAAATCAATCATCGTCAGCACTGGCGCACAGTCATTGATGTTGGGTCTCGAAAACGAAAAACGCTTTTATGGCCATGGGCTTTCATCGTGTGCGACTTGTGACGGTTTCTTTTTTAAGGGCCAAGAAATCATCGTGGTTGGCGGTGGCGACTCGGCGATCGAAGAATCCACTTTCTTGACCAAATTTGCCACGAAAGTTACTTTGGTTGTGCGACGAGATGTTTTGCGAGCCTCAAAAATTATGCAACAGCGGGCTATGAATAATCCGAAAATTGAAATCAGATGGAATTCGCAAGTCACCGAATTATTCGGTCAAGAGAAACTCTCTGGCGTCGGCCTTATCGACACGGTGACCGGTGAAAAGTCAAAACTTGATGTCACGGGTCTTTTTGTCGCCATTGGTCATCGTCCGAACACTGATTTGTTTAAAGGCATTCTCGATATGGAAGACAGCGGATATTTGAAAACCAAGCCTGGTTCTTCATATACGAATATCGCTGGAGTTTTCGCTTGCGGCGACGTACAAGACCACACGTACCGACAAGCGATCACTGCAGCAGGTTCAGGCTGCATGGCGGCCATCGACTGCGAACGTTGGCTTGAGTCACAGCACTAAATAACTCACAACTAGTAACCTAAAAGAGCTCGCGTGATAACGCGACCTAACGAAAGGTTTTGTAATGGCTGACGGCATCATCACTCTGACTAGTGCGAACTTTGACGAAACAGTTAAATCTGCGACAACACCAATCGTTGTTGACTTTTGGGCCGAATGGTGCGGGCCATGCAAGGCAATTGCGCCAGTACTTACAGAAATCGCCAAAGAACAGGCCGGTGTCGTGACCATCGCCAAGCTCAACGTCGATGATTACGGTGACATCGCGCAACGATTCGGTGTCATGAGTATCCCGACACTGTTGGTTTTCAACAACGGTGAAATGAAAAAGAAAATGGTTGGCGCAAAAGGCAAAACTCAACTACTTGCGGAGATCGCAGAATTTATCCCGAAAAAGAATTAGCCCTTGGCGATAGCCACGACGCTGTAGGTGATCTTCAGCGGCGACTTAGTGGTGCTGGCTTACTTGATTTATCTCGTGTCTCAATCAACGAGTTTTGTGATGCGACACGAATTGCAGTTACCAAATTTCAAGAACTTCGATCGCTTCACGTTTCGGGTGTTTGCGACCGTACAACATGGCTAACTCTTGTTGAGTCTTCGTTCGAATTAGGTGATCGACTTTTATATCTGACCTCTCCCCTTTTGCGTGGAGATGATGTTGCGCAGTTGCAATTGTTGTTGTCGCGAATAGGTTTTGACTGTGGTCGTGTTGATGGCTTTCTAGGCAAAATAACCGCAAAGATAATCACTGAGTTTCAACAGAACTACGGACTAGTGCCGGACGGCATCTGTGGCCCGCAAACTTTGCAAGCGTTACGCCGCGCAAGTCATAACTCTGGTGCTGGCCCAGGCGTGGGCATCGTGCGCGAGCGTCACACGTCGGCAAAGTATCCACAAGATTTAAAAAACTTACGAATTGTCATCGGACAATTCACAAAACTTGATCGGCTTACAAACGAACTAGCCGACAGGCTACGTGCCCAACATTCAAACGTTGCCGTGATCAGTGATCTTGATCAACATCGACATGCTCAACTTGCCAACGACTTCGCTGCGAATATTTACATCGGCATTGAAGCAAGAGATCAACAAGTATGCGAAATCGCCTATTACCAAACCGAAGGTTTTCACTCGGTTGCAGCACATGTTTTCGCGACTCTTGCCGCAGAGACAATCGAAAGGTCGGCGCCATGGTTCAAGCCAGTTGTTAGCGGCATGCGTTTGCAGGTTTTACGTGAAACATCGATGCCCGCTGTGGTCTGTGGATTTGGGCCGGTTACTCGCATCACTCCACACAGTGCAGTGCTGGCTGATGACCTCGCAAATGCCTTATCTATATGGGTCAAAACCACATCGATGAAATTAGATCCCAAATAGATGGGATAACCCCAGAGTTATTCCACAGGGTTATCCACAGATTGTGAGAAACCTTAACTGATGGTTTAGCGTCAACTTAATTGTGAGTCTTAGTCTTTGTAACACGATTCGCAAAATTAGACAGCGGGGCCTTCGGTCATTGCTCGATAAATGCGTTCAAGATCATTTAGATCAGCAAACTCGATTAGAACTTTGCCTCGTCCGTTTGTTGCGGTAACCGAAACATTTGTTGCCAGATGTTCGCTCAATAATTTTTCGAGTTCAACAATGCCTGGTGGTGGAAGCGTAACCGATCGAATTTTATTGTTTGAATTTTTATCGTTAGTGCCGACAGGTTTTTTGTCAGATTTGATTGACCGCACATCACGACCCAAACTTTGACGTACTGCTTCTTCGACATTTCGAACTGTCCAACTTTCTTCAACACACTGACGTGCGAGTTTTTCTTGAGTTGGTCGATCAGTTAGTGCAAGCAAAGCCCTGGCGTGGCCGCCTGAAAGTCGACCATCGGCAAGAAGTTGCAAAATTGATGGCGCTAACGCCAACAATCGCAACGAGTTGGTAATTACCGAACGGCTTTTGCCAACTTTTTCAGCAACTTGTTCGTGCGTCATCGAAAAATCGTCTAGCAATTGCTTGTATGCGGCGGCTTCTTCTAAAGGCGTTAAATCTTGGCGATGAAGGTTTTCAACGAGTGCTTGCTCAACTGACAACAAGTCATCAGTTTCACGGACAATCGCCGGAATCAACTTGAGGTTTGCAATCTTTGATGCTCGCCATCGACGCTCACCTGCAATTATCTCGAAAGGCTTTGACTTTTCTGGTGTCGGTCGCACAAGAATTGGCTGCAGCACGCCAATTACTCGAATTGAATCAGCCAGTTCTTTAAGGGTGTCTTCATCAAAGTGCACACGCGGTTGATTTGGGTTGGGCTCGATTTGTTCGACATCTATGTTGCGCAAACCGACGCCATTATTGGATGTGCCACCACCGCTATCGCCGCCATCACGACCGGGTTTACGCGAGTCGCGACCCGGAATAAGGGCGTCTAATCCTTTACCTAGACCTGTTGGACGGGCCACCGCTGATCTCCTTTGCTATTTCTCGATATGCCTTGGCTGCTGGCGAAGAAGGATCAAAAGAGGTAACTGGCTTGCCGTGTGAAGGCGCTTCGGCAACTCGCACCGACCGGGGAACAACTGTTTTACACACTTTGTCGCCGAAGTGTTCACGCACTTCCCGCACGACATCGTCAGCCAGGGTTGTATGTGTGTACATCACGCATGCAATATTTCGCACTTCAAGCGTTGGGTTCAATACTTGACTCACACGGTCAACGCTGCGTAGCAATTGCCCTAGGCCTTCAAGGGCGAAATACTCGCATTGAATTGGAACAAAAACCTCGGTTGCAGCGGTTAAACCGTTGACCGTCAAAAGCCCCAAACTTGGTGGACAGTCGAGAATTACGTAGTCGTACTGGTCTATGACCGTATCAATAGCTTTTTTAAGACGTTGTTCTCGACCCATCTCGGGCACAAGTTCGATATCAGCGCCCGCCAAATCGAGGTTGGCTGGGGCAATAAAGAGATTCTTAATCGCCGTTGGCTCAATGCAGTTTTCAAGTTTTTCACCACGCAATAAGACGTCGTAAATAGTGGCATCGAGATCGCGGGCGTTAATGCCAAGCCCGGTTGAAGCGTTGCCCTGGGGGTCAAGATCAACCACTAACACGCGATACTCAAGTTCGGCCAAACTTGCCGCCACTGTTATCGCAGTCGTTGTCTTGCCAACACCACCCTTTTGGTTTGCAAAAGCAATGATTCGAGGTAGTGGTGGCAGCGCTTCCATAGATTCAGACTACTTAGTGGGTGTGGCGCCAGAACGGATAGGTTGCCCGGAACTGATGTTTCACGTGAAACATCAAATCTTGAATTCGTGGGTTAGTCCGATTGTTTCACGTGAAACATAGCCACGGCACCGTGTCGAACGGGGCCATCAAGGGCAAGACTGGAGACATCCTCGGGGTTCCAGCGAGATTGAGTGGTTGGCGGTGGCTCGCTGATTATTACGACTCCCCCTGGCTTGACCAAATCTCGTGAAAGCCTGAGCGTCTCAAGGGGTGGTCCTAGCCCTCGACTGATTGCTGCATCGAACCGCTTAAAGAAGTTGCTATCTCGAACTAGATCGCCGATCTCAGAGCACTTTACGCTGACTCGACTGTCAAGATTGAGCGCCAACACCGATCTGGATAGTAAGTCAGTGCGACCAGACCGTCGGTCTACGAGCACGAGTTCGAGTTCGGGGCGTTCAAAAGCCACAATTAAACCGGGCACCCCAGCGCCAGAACCGAGATCAATGACTCGTTTGGCCGAACTGGGTATGGCCTTTGCAAACCACAAAGCATGGCCAATTATCTGGTCGATTGGTGCGCCAGAAAGCGCGCCGATTTTCTGTGCGGCCCTTAAAACTGGCTCGAGAGCCACAAATTTAGCGGCGTCAAACGCCAAGCCATTTTTAGTCATGTCAGATTGATCGGACATGACTAAAAGCTAGCCAAAACCTCACTCGTTGTCAGATGAGTCGGTGTCGTCGATTGCTGAGTCTTCACTGATTGAAGCCAAAGCAACAACAACCCGACGAAACGGATCACTGCCCTCTGATCGAGTCGAAATGCCTTCTAACTCTGTTAGCGCATCATGCACGATCTTGCGATCGGATGAGTTCATCGGCTCAAGAGCTCGTGCCTGACCCGAAGACTTCACGTCTCCTGCCACTTTTAATGCGAATCGAGTCAGCGCTTCACGGCGCTTTTCGCGATATCCGGCAACGTCAACTCGAAGCCGTGTTTCGTGGTCGCCCAAGCGGCGTTGGCTCACAACACGGGTTAAATCTTGCAATGCAAGCAAAGTTGCCCCTTTGGTGCCGACCAGAAAACCCAGGTCTTCACCCAGAACATCTATGTCGATGTGCTCGCCTTCAACTTTGGCTGAAACCGAACCGCTGAGCCCAGCAGATTTTACTAAACCCTCCAAAAATGTAGTCGCTACAGCACTCACGGTGGTTGGATCTACTGGTGGTAGGTCTTCGCGGGGTGCTCGCTCGGCACGAGGCGCACGATCTGTGCGAGGGGCGCGCTCACCACGACTGTTGCGGTCGTTTCGTGGACGACTTGGACCACGACTGCCACGGTCACTACGCGGACCTCGCTCTGCAGGTTCTGTGCGCTCGCCTGCATCTTGTCGAGAACTTTGGCTTCGCTCGCCTGCTGGCTTGCCCCGACGGTCACGACGGTCTGCTTTGGCGCGCACCGAGTTTGGCTTGATTCGAGCGCGCACACGAGCTTCGCCGCGAGTTCGACCAAACAAACCAGCTTTTGGTTCTTCAATCACTTCAAATTCGGCGTCGGCATCATCTACTCCTAAACGATCAAGTGCGATTGCTTTGGCGTCATCAATTGTTGTTGCAGTTATCTCTACCCATTCCATGATTCATTTTCCTTTCGTTTGTTTACTAAATCTTTAAAATTTTTTAGTTCGGTTTGTTTTTCTTTTTGATTTCAGCGCTGCGGTTTTTGCCAGGAGGTTTCGGACGACGAGACGAAGTTGGTAATGAATTGTTCTTTGGTGGTGTCACGCGCTTGCTAACAAACTTTGTGTCGTTGTTGGTTGATTCGTTTTTTTCTTTTTTGTCTTTCTTGTCGGGCTTCGGCAGATCTTTCATCTCGCGCGCAACAGCACTCGCCGCTTGAGCTTGTCGGCCCAAACTGTCGTCTTTTTTATAAAAACGTTGCGTAATGTACTGCTGTTGAACAATGCGAATAACTGCTTGCATCATGTAATAAATGACCAATGCTGTTGGCAACCAAATTTGAAACACGGCGAAGGCGACTGGCATGTACTGCATCAATTTGGCTTGATTTGCCGACATTGTTGGGCTAACTGTGCGCGAAGAAATCATCCGTTGCTGCACCAAATAAAGACCGGCCAACAACAAAACGAGTAACGCATAAACAAGACCCGAAACAAAATCGTCTTGCATTGCACGCAACGGTGTCTTAGACAAGTCGACACCAAAAGAAAGCATTTCGCTTTTGCCTACAAGAGATTGATAAATGTCAGATGACTTGTCGAGATACTTCGGCTCGAATGCACCGCCATCTTTTCGACTTGTCAACCCGCTGATCGCGCGAAACATAATGATGAACACGGGCATCTGGGCCAGCAACGGCAAACATGAAGCAAGCGGATTAACTTTGTGCTCTTGATAGAGCTTCATCATCGCTTCGTTTAGTTTTTGGCGATCACCTTTGAATTGTTGTTGCATCTTTTTCATCTCGGGCTGCAAACGTTGCATCTCGAGCATGCCCTTGGTGCTCTTGAGTGTTAGGGGAGTGATCAGCAACATCACGACAACTGCGACCATCGCCAATGCAAACGAATAATTAGGCACCAGGCCGTAGAAAAATGCGATCACCCACGCGGCAGCTTCAAACATGTTCGTGAGTCGCTTTCGTTAGCCTCGAATGCTCTTGACAATCGTGAAGTTCAGGCACCGGGTCGTAACCACTCGGACCAAATGGCCGGCAACGTCCGAGACGACGCAAAGTCAAAACTCCGCCACGCCAGGCGCCATAGGTTTCGATGGCCTCTTGGGCATAAACCGAGCAACTTGGGTAAAACCGACATGGTGAAAGGCGATATGAGAACACTTTTTGATACCAATCGATCAGGCGCAGCAACAGACTTTTCACAAATACCCCTATTTTTAAGCCTTTTTCGCAGCCTTATGAACGCATCGCTCAAGCAACGAGTCGACCTGATTGCCTAATTCGACAAACGACAGTTTGGTTGCCCCTGAGGCCGCGCCGATCAGGTAAAACCCCGGCAAAGCCTTATGGGCTCTGGCTTTCAGCAACTCTCGAAGTCGTCGGCGCAATAGGTTGCGTTGAACCGCCCCGCCAACTTGCCTACCCAAGGCATAGGCAACTGCAGGCTGGGTAAGGGTTTGGTCGATAATCATGCTGCACCACAGGGTTCCGGAGCGAACATATGTTCCCTCTGTTTGAAGTCGCTGAAAGATCTGTCGCGTCTGGATGCGACTGATCAAGCAGAGAGCCGGTAACGGCCCTTAGCCCGACGAGATTTAAGCACGGCCCGGCCGGCTCGAGTGCTCATACGGTTGCGGAACCCGTGTTTGCGGGACCTACGGCGATTGTTTGGTTGAAAGGTGCGTTTCACGCACGGCTCCTGACGTCAAAGAAAAATTGGTACTAGGCAGGCTAGGGGCAGAATGTGGCCAAGGGCAACGTAGAAAGGGGGATTCCTCAGCATTTCTCCCCCTGTGGAAAACCTGCTACTTTCACTCTCCCCACAGAAATGTTGGGGATAACAAAAGAAATGTAACCCTCGAAACAGAAACGACCAAAGAAGTGACAAACGAAATTGTAGAGACCGCACCAGAGCACGAGCAGTTGTGGAAGGCCACCTCGCAAGTGTTGCGCGGACAAGTTTCTGAGGCTGTTTGGTTCTCGACTTTTAATGACGCCGTAGCTGTTGCTGACGACAAAATGAGTTTGCGATTGCGAGTGCCAAACACTTTTGTTCGTGACCGAATTTTGACTCGCTACATGTCACTTGTTCGTGGAGCACTCGACGAAATTGGTGCATCGGGCCGCGAACTTCGCGTCGACGTGCAAACTGCAACCGCCTTTGATGTGCTCGAAAGACTCGCCCCTGAAACCCAACAGTCTCTTGATGAACCGTTGGTTTTTGAGCGAGAAAACAAGCAAAAACAACAACAATCTGAGACGCAAACGCAACATGTTCGCCATGGCAAAGGTGCGGCGATTGGTTTGAATCCGCGTTACACATTCGACGCTTTCGTCAAAGGTGCGTCGAACCAGTTTTCGTTAGCCGCAGCGTTGCGTGTTGCTGAAACTCCTGGTCGTTCATACAACCCGTTGTTCATTTATGGATCAGCAGGACTCGGAAAAACACACTTGTTGCACGCGATTGGTTATTACGTGCACGAACATTATCCCGATCTAGAAGTTCGATATGTGTCAACAGAAACTTTCTTGAATGAATACGTCGACGGAATTCGCAACAACACGATTGCTGCGTTCAAACGTCGCTATCGAGAAGTTGATGTTTTGCTGATTGACGACATTCAGTTCATGGAGGGCAAAGAGGGTCTGCAAGAAGAGTTCTTTCACACTTTCAACTCACTACACGGGGCAAACAAGCAGATCGTTATCTCGTCAGACCGGGTACCCGATGCCATTCCGACTCTTGAAGACCGACTTCGTGGACGTTTTAGGTGGGGTTTGATCACCGACATTCAGCCGCCAGATATGGAAACCCGGTTGGCGATTTTGCGCAACAAAACAGAACGAGACGGAACGACGATTTCAAGTGATGTGCTCGAGTTCATTGCCAGCAATGTCACTTCAAACATTCGTGAACTCGAGGGCGCTTTGATTCGCACGGTGGCCTATGCCAGCCTCAACAAAATTACGGTTGATGTTGAATTGGCCAAAACTTTGCTCACCGATTTGTTGACCAAAAATTCTGTCAAACCTCGCACTGACGAGCAATTGTTGGCCGAAATCGCCGAGTTTGTCGGTTTTAGTGTTGAAGAAATCAAAGGAAAGAACCGTCAACGACCCTTGGTCACGGCAAGACAAACAGCAATGTATGTTGTTCGCGAACTAACCGACTTGAGCTACCCAGCGATTGCGCGGCTATTCGGGGGTCGAGATCACACGACTGTAATTCACGCTGTTGAAAAGACTCAGCGTGTAATTAAAGAACGCAAGCAGGTTTATGAGCAGGTAACTGCATTAATTAAGAAGTTCAAGACCTCATGATCAACATGTGGATAAACATGTGGAAACCCACGGGGATTGTTGTTTACAACACAGGTTTATCCACTTATCAACAAACTACGCAGATGCAAGATGTGCTTGGCGGTCAACCTAGCGTCACAGGCCTAAGCCGTATGTTGTTTGGGTTAAAGGTGGTTAATCCACAATCCACAGGCCTTATTACTGTTATTAGATTTATATACAGATTTGCACATGCAATAACAGATCGTGCACACATCTCTAATAATCGATTAGCGAGGTAAAGCCGTGAAGTTTCGAGTCGAACGAGAACTATTGACAGAGGCTCTTGGTGCTGCAGCCAGAGTTGCATCAAGTCGCAATAACGCAATGCCGGCGCTTTCTGGTGTGCACATGCAAGTTAAGGGCGACTCGCTTGTTTTAACTTGCACCGACAATGACTTGAGTGTTCGATCAACGTTGGCGGTTGGTGGCGCGCAAGATGGAGTCGCAGTAGTTAGCGCAAAACTTGTGAGCGACATCGTTCGCGCAATGCCAGAAGAAAAAGTAACAATCGATGCACAGGGCGACGAGGTAGTTGTTTCGGCCGGCAAATCGCAATTCACCGTGCCAACTTTTGCCGCGACAGATTTTCCGAACATTGTTGTGGCCGGCACACAACCAGTAACTATCGGCGCAAAAATTTTTGGTGAGGCTTTAGGGCAAGTAGTTCGAGCATCTTCAAACGACATGCAAAGACTTGCCTTGACTGGTGTGTTGATGGTCGCCGAACCCGACTCGGTTTGTTTAGTCGCCACCGACTCGTATCGCTTGGCGGTGCGCGAATTGCCGGGTGCGACACTGCTGGGTCATGGGGCAGAAATCGTGGTGCCGGGGCGTGCGCTTAGCGAACTTGAGCGCTTAATCGGGGGTGCAGAGTCAATGACGATGGCGCTCGGCGAAAACCGCGCCACATTCGAAGTTGGTGGGTCAACTTTGACAACAACACTGTTAAATGTTGAGTTTCCAAAATACAAACAGTTGATTTCGGCTCACTATCCAAACAAAGTTACGACTGCACGAGAACCTTTGCTTGAAGCGGTACGTCGATCAAGAATTTTGGCGCGCGAAACAACGCCGGTTCGCCTTGAGATGTTGTCGAATTCGATTCGATTGTCGGTTGTTACTCAAGACATCGGCCAAGTTGTCGACGAACTCGACGCAAAACTCGACGGAACCGAAATAACAATTGGCTTCAACTCGCAATATTTAATGGATGGCATCGACGCCGTTAAAGGTGACGAGATCACAATTGAATCAACTGATCCGGTTAAACCAGCGGTCTTGCGCGGTGTCGGCGATAAAAATTATTTGTATCTCGTGATGCCGCAACGATTAACAAGTTAGTGCGGCGTTGCGTTTAACTAACAGCAGCATCAACTAACTCGACGTGATACTGCAACAAATTCAACTTAGCGATTTTCGCAACTACACAAACACGCAAATCGATTTTGATTCGGGTGTCAGTGCGATTATCGGCTCTAATGGTCAAGGCAAAACTAATTTGACCGAAGCGTTGGCTTATTTGTCAACAATGAAAAGTTTTCGCGGGGTACCAACTGAAGCGATGATTCGACTGGGCACGACCACTGCGTTTATCCGCGCGCGGGTGCTACATGATGATGGACGTGAGATTCTGATCGAAGCAAGACTTACCTCTCAGGGCCGCAATCAAGTGTTGGTAAATGGCACCAAACTGCCCAAAACACGCGATTTATTGGGCATGGTGCGAACCACGGTCTTTTCACCTGATGATCTCGAACTTGTAAAAGGCGGGCCACATCTGCGGCGCGACTTTTTAGATGACTCACTTGTTGCTTTAGCAAATAAAAACGACGCCTTACGTCTTGAAGTAGATCGAATCGTGCGACAACGCAACGCAGTGTTGAAACAATCTGGTGGTCGACTAAATAGTGCTGTCGCATCAATGCTTGATTTATGGGACGAAAAATTTTCTAGCACTGGCACGCAACTTGGTAATGCAAGAAATGAACTGGTATCGAAACTCACGCCGTTTATTGTTCACGCATACGAAGAACTTGCTCAACGACCGAGCAACATTGTGATCGACTACTCGCCTGATTGGTTAAAAATTGGTCTGGCAAAGTGTCTCGTTGAGTCGCGCGCCGAAGACTTGCGACGAATCGTGACAACAGTCGGCCCACACCGTGATGATTTCGAGATTTCAATCAACAACTTGCCGGCACGCACACATGCTTCACAAGGAGAGCAGCGCACTATGGCTCTGGCGTTGCGCCTCGCATTGCATCGTTTCATCAGCCAAAGTGTCGGCGAGATTCCGATTCTGATTTTAGACGATGTCCTTTCAGAACTTGACCCAGATAGGGCCAGGGCACTGATTAATCACTTTCCGGTGGGGCAGGTTTTGATTACCACAGCCTCCGATTTGCCTGTTGATGCACACATCACCAAGAGGGTTTTGATCAAAGCCGGCACGGTAATCTCAACACCCGAACTTGGCGACAAAATTTAGAACGAGTGTGTAAATATCCATGATTAATGAAACCAACCCTGAAGAATTTGACGCAAATTCAACCTCGAGGTCCGAGTCGAAACTGAGCGACGAGTTAAATCGACTGCTGCATAGTCTCGGGTCGCCGAATATCGACACGGTGTCGGGGGTTTTCGGGTTGTGGCAAGAACTTGTCGGCGAGCAGGTTGCCACTCATGTCACACCAATCAAACTTGATCGTGGGCGTCTGTTAATCGAAGTCGACGACCCGGCTTGGTCAACTCACATGAAGTTTCTCGAGCGAGATATTTGCACAAGCCTTAGTCATCACACCGGCACCACAATTAGCGGGATAGATATCCGCGTAAAATCAGGTCGCGCGAACAGTTAGAGAGTAGAATAATTTTGCTTAATTTCGAGCGAAAACCAGTATCAAAGTCAACCAAAAGGTACCCAAAAAATGGCTGTAACTAAAGCAAAACCAGCGTCTGGAAAGAGCGGTTCGGCCACTTATGCAGCCAAAGATATTCAGGTTCTCGAGGGTCTTGACCCGGTTCGCAAACGACCCGGCATGTACATCGGTTCGACCGGCTTAAACGGCCTACATCACCTCATCTGGGAAGTAGTCGACAACTCAGTTGACGAGGCAATGGCAGGGTTTTGCAACAAAATTACGATCACTCTGCACGAAGATGGTTCGTGTCAAGTGCAAGACAACGGCCGGGGCATTCCGGTTGATCCTTACCCTTCGGGTCCACACAAAGGCAAGAGTGCACTTGAAGTTGTTCTTACTGTTTTGCACGCCGGCGGAAAATTCGGCGGTGAGGGTTATAAAGTTTCGGGCGGTTTGCACGGCGTAGGTGTCAGTGTCGTCAATGCGTTGTCAAAAAAATTGGTCGCAGAAATTGATCGCGACGGCACAAGATTCAAACAAGAGTTTGTCGACGGCGGAAAACCAAAATCAAAGATTCAAAAAATAGGTTCGTCGCCATCAAAGACAAACGGCACTTCGATTACTTTTTATCCAGACCCAGAGATTTTTGCGTCCGAAGGTGTCGAATTCGTTGCGCGCACAGTTCTCGAGCGTTTGCAAACAATCGCATTTCTAAATCGTGACCTAGAAGTTGTTTTTGAAGACAAGCGTGCCGGCAAAAAAGACAAAGTCACTTATCAATACAAAGGTGGCATTGTCGATTTCGTCAAACACCTGAATGTTTCGCGTGAATCATTGTTCAACAAGGTGGCTTATTACGAAGCCAGCGAATCAGACCAAACTCTCGAAATCGCCCTGCAATGGAATACGGGTTATTACGAGGGCATTTATGGCTACGCCAACGGTATTTCGACAATTGAAGGCGGCATGCATGTTGAGGGCTTCAAAACCGCCCTTACATCTGTGCTCAATAAATATGCACGTTCATCAGGCGGCCTCAAAGAAAAAGACGAGAACCTTCTTGGTGAAGATATTCGCGAAGGCTTGACTGCGATCGTTACGGTAAAACTGCGCGACCCACAATTTGAGGGCCAAACCAAAGCAAAACTCGGCAACGTTTCGATTAGGTCGTTCGTTCAAAAAGAAACAAACACCAAACTCGAAGAGTGGATGCTCGAGAATCCAACCGAGGCAAACCGAATCATTAAAAAAGCTGTCGCGGCTGCTCAAGCACGCATTGCTGCAAAAAACGCGCGCAACGCCGTGCGACGAAAGACTGCACTTAGTGGCGCTGGCATGCCCGACAAACTTAAAGACTGCCAAAGCGGCAATCCGGCCGAAAGCGAATTATTTATCGTTGAAGGTGACTCTGCTGGCGGCACTGCCGTTGACGCGCGCGACCCGCGCACTCAGGCGATTTTGCCAATCCGCGGAAAAATTCTAAATGTCGAACGTGCTCGTCTCGACAAAATGTTGAAAAACACTGAAGTGCAAGCATTGATCACAGCAATTGGTGGCGGTGTCGGTAACGACGAGTTTTCTGCTGAGAAAGCCCGCTATCACAAGGTTATTATCTTGGCTGATGCAGATGTTGACGGCAGCCACATTCGTACTTTGTTGTTGACATTCTTTTATCGACAAATGCGTCCGATGGTTGAAAGTGGCTTTATCTACATCGCTCAACCGCCTCTGTTTTCAACAGAGGTTGGCAAAGAGAAAACATATCTAAAAGATGAGTCTGCAAAAGAAAAGTTCTTGGCTGCTCATCCAAACCATAAAAAAGAGTTTCAACGCCTTAAAGGTTTAGGCGAAATGGACTGGCAAGAACTTCGTGGCACCACGATGGACTCAGTCACTCGAACTTTGTTGCAGGTCAATGTTGAAGAAGCAGCCGAGGCCGAAAACATAATGAGTGTGTTGATGGGCGATGATGTTGAAAGTCGCAAAGCCTTTATCCAAAAAAATGCACGCGATGTGCGCAACCTCGATTTCTAAAGATTCAGCGATTAGGACACCACGACTATGGCGGCAAAAAAACCAGCGAAGAAGTTAAGTAAAAAAACAACGCCAAAGGCTTCGTCATCGGCGAAAAATACTGGTGCTGCGCAATTGCCACTTGCGCCAAACGAAGGTGTTCAGCCAGTGCAGCTTCAAGATGAAATGGAAAGATCATTCATCGATTACGCGATGTCGGTAATCATGTCGCGGGCGTTGCCCGACGTTCGTGACGGCTTAAAGCCGGTGCACCGCCGAATTATTTGGGACATGCATCAGCAAGGCTTCCGCCCAGATCGACCTTTTGTTAAGTGCGCGCGCGTCACCGGCGACACAATGGCGCGATATCACCCACACGGCGATGGTGCGATCTACGACGCTTTGGTGCGAATGGCTCAACCGTTTTCGCTACGTCACCCGTTAATCGATTTTCACGGCAACTACGGGTCTCCGGACTTTGGCCCGGCTGCGAGTCGTTATACCGAGTCGCGTTTGCATCCTTTGGCAATGCAATTGCTCGCCGATATCGACGAAGACACGGTTGATTTAATTTCAAACTACGACGGCACTTCTGAAGAGCCGTCAGTTTTGCCGGCACGATTTCCGAACTTGTTGGTCAATGGTTCGCAAGGTATTGCTGTTGGTATGGCGACGAGCATTCCGCCACACAACCTTGGTGAAGTTATTGATGCAACATTGCACCTAATCGACAACCCTGATGCTTCGGTTGCCGACTTGATGAAGTTCGTCAAAGGTCCAGACTTTCCGACTGGCGGTTTAATTTTGGGCCGCAGCGGCATCAATGAGGCATACAAAACAGGTCGGGGCAGCATCAAGATGCGTGCGAAAGTTGCAATCGAAGACGGCGTGCGCGGCCAGATGCGGATAGTCGTCACCGAATTGCCGTATCAGGCGAGTTGCTCGGCGATTGCCGCCCGAATCCAAGAACTCGTAGATGGTGGAGAACTCGATGGTATTGCCGATGTCAACGACAACTCGTCGGGTGGCGAAACCAATTTGATTATCACACTCAAACGCGATGCCAACTCAAATGTCGTAATGAACAACCTGTTCAAGCTCACGACTTTGCAAACAAGTTTCCCAGTAAACATGGTTGCTCTTGTCGACGGTGTGCCACGCACGGTCAACCTTCGCGATGCATTGCAAGGGTATACGCGTCACCAAATTGACGTAATCACTCGTCGCAGCAACTATCGCCTCAAAAAAGCCCAAGATCGAGGCCACATTCTCGAAGGTCGTCTCAAGGCGCTAAATGTCATCGACGCCGTCATCAAAGTGATTCGGGGCAGCGAAGACGGCAACGCCGCAAAAGCGGCGCTGATGGGCAAACAATTTGGTTTCACTGAGCGTCAAGCGATCGACATTCTTGACATGCAGTTGCGTCAATTAACCCGCTTGTCGCGCATTGATCTTGAAACAGAACAAAAAGATGTTCAGGCGCAAATCAAAGAATTGAAAGCAATTTTGAACGACGACAAAAAACTGCGGGCAGTGATTTCGAAAGAACTTTCGGCTGTTCGTGAAACTTTCGCCACCGACCGTGTCTGCAAGATCACAGCCGACGTCGGCGAAATGAGCGTCGAAGATCTGGTCGATAACCGCGAGTTGGTAGTTGTTATGACTCAGGCTCAATACATCAAGAGCGTGTCGGCCGATTCGTTCAGATCACAGGGCCGCGGCGGCCGCGGTGTATCAGGCGCGAAAATGAAAGATGCCGACATCGTGCGCAACGTAATTTTCACCACTTCGCATGCGTACCTGTTGTTTTTTTCAAACCGCGGTCGGGTTTATCGCTTGCGCGCACTCGAAATACCTGAGCGTGAACGCACAGCCAAAGGCATTCCGATTGTCAATTTGTTGCCGTTACAAAATGGCGAAACAATTCAGGCGATCATTGACACGCGCGAATTCCCCGGTACGCGTTATTTGTTCTTCGTATCACGACAGGGCCAAGTTAAAAAGACCGCGTTCAATGAATACGATTCTTCACGGCGCGATGGCTTGATTGCTCTCAAATTGCGGCCAAAAGACGAACTTGTGCGTGTTATCGAAACCGGTGGCACCGACGATGTGTTCATCGTCAGTCGTGGTGGGCAAACAATTCGCTTCTCCGAAAAACAAGTTCGACCAATGGGGCGCTCTGCCGCAGGCGTGCGAGGCATGCGTTTGCGTGCCGGTGACGAAGTTGTGTCAGTCGACGTGGCTAAAGATGACGCTTCAATTTTGCTTGTGACCGAGTCTGGTTACGGCAAGCGCACACAAATCAGCAACTTCACCCGCAAAGGTCGCGGTGGCATGGGCATGATCGGCATCAAGTTGACCGGCAAAAAAGGTCGAGTAGTCGCTGCATTTATGGTTGGTATCGAAGACGAAATTGTTGCAGTGTCCTCTGCGGGCACAACAATTCGTACTCCAGTTAAAGAAATTTCAAGCCAAGGCCGTGCTGCCACAGGTGTGCGCGTCATGAGTCTTGGTGCAGGTCAAGTTGTGGCGTCGGTGGCGCCGATCTTGGCCAGCGACGAAGAATAATCTTTTATTCGTCTAAATATTTCGAAACACGAAAGTGGTTCAGCAACTTTCTTTGTGCTGATCACAATGGCGTTGATGAGCGCGACACTTCATTCGCTTGCGCACATCAGTCTGCGTTTGTTTGATGCACAACAGAGCCAATTTGCCGCCGATGCGTCGGCACTGGCTTGTGTTGTGGCACAAGAAGACTTAGCTCGAAAAATTGCCGAGCAAAACTTTGCTCAAATCATTGAAACAAAAAAGCTTGGCGATAAGTGCATCGTTGTTGTTAAAGCCAATCATGTTGTGCGTCGGGCTGTGGCCGTGTCGGTAGAGGGTTTAGATCTGCCTACACTGCAAAGGTGAGCAAAAAGATAGGCGCAGTGTCGACCAAGCCACGGGTAAGACGAGTTTCGCGGGTTATTCGCGACATTGATCCGTGGTCTGTGTTCAAAGTTGGTCTGGCATTTCATTTGGTTTGCTATTTCGTAACGCTTATCTCGCTTGTGTTGCTTTGGAATGTTGCGCAATCAACTGGCACACTCGACAACGTTGAAAATTTCATGGAGTCTTTCGGCTGGGAAACCTTCAGATTTGATGGCTCTGAATTGTTTGGCAATCTTTGGATACTTGGTCTTTTAGGCGTAATTTTAGGAACCGGTCTGTGGGTGCTCTTGGCAACAGTCTTTAACTTAATTACTGATCTGGTGGGTGGTGTGCGAGTTACTGTGCTTGAAGAAGAAGTGCGAATTATCGCAGTTGAGGCTGACGAAACTGAGCAGTAGCCTTGCTAGTCCTCGTTTAAAACTCGGGGCTATAGCTCAGTTGGTTAGAGCGCATCCCTGATAAGGATGAGGTCACAAGTTCGATTCTTGTTAGCCCCACCAGTGTTTGTTTAGTGTTTTGATTTCCAAGAAAGCTTTCTAAATAGAGCCAACGGCAGTCTGCGAGCCAGTTTCAGTGTTGACCAGATGTAGCTGCGAATCAGAACACCCAAACTGATGTGATCTTTTTGGTTCAAAATTGTTAGTGCTTTCATCTCACCAAAATACATTGCCCCGATTTTACTGCTGAGCCCGTGGGCACCAAATTCTGGTTTGTGGAGAATGGTTAAAGGCTGATTGATTCGGTTCACATGGCCGAATTCGCTGGCGATTTCCATCCACAATAAATAATCTTCCGACAAACGTAATTTTGGATCAAAACGTAAAGGAATATTGCGACGAAGCATCACCGATGGGGTAGTGAATCGATTGCGCCGAAGCAAATCTTTGATCGTAAACCGCGATATCTTTTCGCCGTCGCTGTGTGTTTCGGTTTGATTGATGATGCAATGTTGGGTGCCGCAGATTACTTCGCTTGAATTTACTTTGAACCACTCACGTTGTAGTTCAATTTTTTTAGGATGCCAGGTGTCGTCAGCGTCTAAAAAAGCTAAGTATTCACTTGTTGCTAAGTTCCACGCGACATTTCTGGATTGGCCAGGACCAACGTTTTGATTATTGACAATCAAACGAATCTGAGGGTGATTAGTTGCGAAATCACGCACAACTTTTACGGTCTGGTCGTCACTCGCATCGTCGACAACGATTATCTCGTCGACTGGTGACGATTGGTTGAGCACTGAATCAATAGCCCGTATCACTACTTTTTCTGAGCGAAAAGTCGGAATTATCGCTGTAACGCTTGAATTCTCGGGAGACTTCACTTGAAGTAGCGTAACCAATTTATTTAGACCCCATAATGGATGTACATATGAAACTGCTACGACGAGCTCTGCTTGCATTAAGTGTTGCCAGTGCTGTCGCCGGAGTTTTGCGAATTAAAGGTAAAGGTGTTGGTGCAATTAAGCAAGGTGGCTGGCGAAAATTTACCGACAAGAAGTAATCAAAGTTTCTAATGATCGGAATTTTCGGGGCGGGTGTTGTCGGTTCAAGAGTTGCTGAGTCATTGTCAGTCGAATTGCAAACATCAATAGCTGTTTACGACTCATCACAGATTGTTGCTCAACGACTTGCTCGTCGTTTAAGCGAGACAAATGCCCTGATCAAAGCGACCAGCCGTAGCGAATTGCATCGCGCAAAGGTTGTTGTTCTTGCCGGACCTTTGCCGCACACACCAGTGGCCAGAGAATTTCTCGAAACAGGTGTCTCAGTAGTTTCGACGAGTGATGACATCGCCGATTGTTTGAATCTTCTGTCACTTTCTGATTTAGCCACCGAAAATAAAGTGACTTTAATAATCGGAGCCGCATCGTCGCCTGGCATGTCGGGTCTGTTGGTTCGCAATTTGAGCAAAGCATTTGATTCGGTCGATGAAGTGCACATTGCGTTGCACGGTACGGGTGGCCCGGCATGTGCCCGCCAACATCACCGCGCGCTTTCTGGGCAATCGATCGGTTGGCACGACGGCGAATGGTTGCGACGACCAGCGGGTAGTGGTCGCGAGTTGTGCTGGTTTCCAGAGCCTGTTGGTGCTTACGACTGTTATCGCGGCGAGCTCCCTGATCCGCTTTTAATCAAACGAGCATTTCCAGAGTTGGTTCGTGTCACCGCGCGTGTGTCGGCGACGCGTCGTGATCGAGTTTTTGCGAGAATGCCAATGTTGATCCCACCACGAGCCGAAGGCGGAATGGGCGGTCTTCGAGTTGAAGTGCGTGGCACAAAAAACGGAGAACGAGTTGTCGATGTAGTTGGTGTCGCTGAGCGGGTTGGTCAAGTTGCAGGAGTCGTGAGCGGGTGTGTTGCGCGATCAATTGGCGCTGGCGAGATTTCTCAACCTGGCGCATTTGTTCTGGGAGAACTGAGTCTGCCTAATGAGGTTCTTTTGAGCCGAGTCTTGGCATGCGGGGTTCAAGCACACTCGTTCGTGCGCGCTTGATTTAATTGAGTTATTCTCACCGATTCTCATATAGGTTGTGAGCTATGTCGAGTGGGCATAAACATCAAAAAGTCGAGAATTCAGACGTGCATGTTGAAGTTGCACGAAGATTTGTGCAACACAATCAACGTTATTCGTCAAAGCGCCGTGCGATTGTGTCGATGCTTGAAACATCAGATCGTCCGTTGACGATTTTAGAAATTTTGCAGCGATCAAAAAGTTTTAAGGGCACGAAAAACGAGATAGCGCAAAGTTCGCTGTATAGAAATCTTGTTGTTCTTGAAGAAGTAGGTGCCGTACAACGAGTTGTAAGCACTGACGACAACGGTCGTTATGAATTAAACGAAGAAATTCTTGGACACCATCACCACATGTTGTGCTCTGTGTGCGGTGATGTACGAGACGTGACTGTACCTGCGCAACTTGAAGAAGAACTTGACAACGCGCTAACCCAACTTGCTAAACGCTCTGGCTTCAAACTTGATCAGCATCGGCTCGACTTAATCGGGCGATGTAAAAAGTGTGCTTAATTTAGTTTTTGTTTAGTTTTGCGATTTGCTCGCTAAGTCGATCAATTTGCTCGCGCAATTCGTCAGCAGTTACTACGTTTGCAAGCGCCAGTTGCAAACTTGCGATTTCGCGGGCAAGAAACTCAGCATCGTTTTGAGTGCGAGTCGCGACATTGCGGTCAACTTGTGCTTGCTCGCGGTCTCGGCTTTCTTGTCGGTTATGTGCCAACAGAATCAGTGGTGCTGCGTAGGCAGCCTGAATTGAAAACATCAGATTTAGCAAGATGAATGGGTACTTATCCCATTGAAGAGAAATAAACAGAATATTGGCGGCCACCCAAATGAGTACCAAGATTGACTGAATGACCAAGAAGCGTGCGGTGCCCATGATGCGGGCAACATTCTCAGCAAATTGACCGAATGCCGATCGATTGTATTGAACACCGATTTTTGGTTGGTTACGGGGGCGCCCAAGGTCTTCGCTACGTTTCATTTGCGTCTCCAATCGGCCGGCAAAGCATTGTCGAGAACGTCGTCAACTGTTACAGCACCGAGTAGTCGACCATTTGAGTCGCAGACACCGACGGCCAACATATTGTATGAAGCCAAACGTTTGGCTACATCTCGGTCGGCAAGCATTGGGTCAATAGTTGGTTCGTTGTCGAGACATTGTTTGAGCGACAAACTTGGTCGCTCGCGCAGTAGTCGTTGAAAATGTACAACGCCAAGATATGTACCAGTCGGTGGATAATGCGGTGCATGGGCCACAAAAACTTGGGCTGCAATTGATACAAGTCTTTCTGGGTCGCGAATGTGGGCAAGCGCTTCAGCCACGGTTGCGTCTGGGCCAAGCACGATGATGTCAGGGGTCATCAATGAGCCCGCAGTGCCAGTGGGGTACGACAACAATTGACGCATAGTTTCGGCGTCTTGGTCGTCCATTGCGTCAAGAACTTTGGTGCGTTGGTCGATACCCATTTGGCCGAGCAAGTCGGCGAGGTCGTCGTATTCCATTTCGTCGAACACGCTCGTCAGTCTCTCCATGTCGAGGTTTTCAATCAGGCGCAACTGTTCGTCTTCTGGCAATTCTTCAAGAACATCGGCAAGGCGCTCGTCGTCCATTGCGTCTGCAAGCTGACGGCGCTGTTCGGTTGGCAGGGCACGGATAATTGTTGCAACATCGCTTGGGTGCATGTCGCGAAGTCGAGCTGCTTCTGCGGCAATTGCAGTTGATGGTGCAAACAACTCACTAACTTCTTGCCAGTCAACCAAGCGATGGCCGGCGCGTCCGCTCAGTAAACCTCGTTTTGAAAGTCGAACTTTAGATATCTGCCAAGAGGATGTTTTGCCAGTGTGATGAACCAAAGCGACATCGCTGACGATTTCATCGCCGTGTTTTTTATCCAAAATATCTT
>ERZ889217.495-NODE-495-length-23574-cov-15.233301_pt1 | contig 23574 bp, 23 predicted proteins | sample MGYA00521098_ERZ889217 | MGnify/ENA primary metagenome ERZ889217 (study PRJEB32303, sample SAMEA104408613) | aquatic metagenome | biome: Brackish water; feature: Pelagic; material: water | place: Baltic Sea | collected 2014-06-10T22:04:00 | depth 2,362 m ... | reverse complement strand
CTCTATTTCTTTGCTCTGATTTGGCTTCTTGGATAACTGGCGAGACTTATGTAATTGACGGTGGTGCGGGTGTGCGCTCGGGGTCGATGTAAATTTTCGCAGCCCGAAAAAAGACTGGGCTCAAGGTGATCAAGGCAATCAACAGCACGAATCCAGAAGCGAGATATGTAGCGCGCAATCCAAATGTAAACGCAATTTGTCCACCGATTAGCGCACCAAACGCCGTGCTACCTGTGCCGATAAATCTGTAAACACTGTTCACACGACCAAATAATTCTGACGGAATGAGTCTTTGACGCATACTTACGGTGATCACGTTCCATGTTGTGCCTGCGATCGCCATGACGACACCACTGAGTGCAACCGCCCAAATTTCTGGAAATATCCCAGGAATCACATCAGAAACCGCAAAAATCACATAGGCGAGAATTATTGCAGTCGTCGAGCCGAGTCTTTTGCTGACGGTCTCACCAATTAGACCGCCCAGAATTGAGCCGATCGAGATTGCCGCAAGCAGTATGCCGAAACCACGAGCACCCAGCCCAAGTTCGTCACGAGCAAACTTAACGAAAACTGCTTGGGCGAACATGCCACACATGTTCGCAACTCCGAGCATGATTGCCAGAGTTCGCAAGAGGTCGTGTTTCCATAGCCAACTCAAACCCTGTCTCAGCTCTATTGAAAATGAATTCTGTTGATTAACAACAATTTTTGAGCCGAACTTGACTTTGATTGAACGAATCAAGAAAGCAGCGACGATCAATGCCAGTGCGTTGACTGCAAATGGCGCACCGATTGCAATTACAAAAATCCAAGCACCAAAAGGTAAACCAACGAAACCGTTGCTGATGATTTGTGAGACGTAAAGACGGCTATTCGCTAGTTCGAGTGACTGTGGATCAACAATCGCTGGGAGAAATGCTTGAGAGCTCATATCAAAAAACAACTCGCAAACCCCAGCGACCGCGCTTGCTGCGATCAGTAAATAGATATTCAAGATTTCCAGGGTTGCACTTATTGCTATTAAAGCGAAGACGACACCGCGTACAAGATTTGCTCGAAACATGATCTTTTGTCGATCATGACGATCTAAATAAACACCAGCAGGAAGTGACAATATCAACCATGGCAACATGGTCGCAAAGGTAACTGCGGCAATCAGTCGAGCGTCACTGGTGAGTGAAAGTGCAAGCAATGGACCAGCTGCCACGACCATTCCGTCACCAAGATTGGATATTGTCGAGGATGAAAATAGCTTCCAATACGATTTTGGTAATTCGTGTGAATGTTGGTCACTCATGTTGCTGACCTGTTAAATTTATCAATTCTGAAGTACGCACTTTGCCGAGTGCGGTTCGCGGAATTTGTTTGACTATAAATATTTTTTGTGGTGCACAATAGTCGGGGAGTGATTTTTTAACGTGTCGGCGTAGGTCATCAAGATTAGGTGCTCGACACGAATCTTGAATAATGATCCACGCACAAACAGCCGTCCCCCACTTTTCATCTGGCAGACCTATAACTACACAATCAGTAACTTCATGAATCTGCTTGATCGAATCTTCAACTATCTTCGGCCACACCTTGTAGCCGCCAGTATTGATCAAATCATCCCTTCGACCGTGCACCGTGAGTACGCCATTGACAATTTCGCCGAGATCTCCAGTCGAAAACCAGCCACTTCGATCTTTTGGGTTTGTGCCATCGCGGTAGGCGCGAAATAACATGTCGCCACGAACCTCAATTTCGCCTGAGTTAGTCACACGAATTTCGGCGCCGTCTAACGCGACGCCGTTGTATGCAACGCCGCCCATAGTTTCGGTTAATCCGTAAGTAGATATTGCATTTACCGGCAGGTCTGAGATTGTCGCTGAGCCACCCACCAAAACTGCTCTGAAACTGCTGACATTTAGCCTTTGCAATGCGGTTGGTACAAGCGAGAGTAAATCTGCACCTGCCTTGACTGCATTGTCAATTGATGATTGCTCGAGATCGCTAATGACGCTCAACTGTGATTCGTAGTGCCGTGCCCGCAAAAAAACCGACATGCCACCAACATGTGCCACTGGCAAACATGCCAGCCAGTGATCGTGGGTAGAACAGCCGAGGCGAGATCCACCTGCGATAACTGATGCAGTGATCGACAGATGAGTGTGAACAACACCCTTTGGGTTGCCAGTTGTTCCGGAAGTAGCGATGACTATTGCGTCACCTTCATCGACTTGAAAACCGTTATCTAATTTGTTCTTTTCGCCATCGGTCGAAATTATCCATGATGCACCAAGATCACTGACTAAACGCTGTTTTGCCGAATGAGGGAGTCGCTGGTCAATCGGCAGCACAGCATCGTTATCTTCCCAGATCGTATTCAGTAGCTCTAAAAATTTGTGGCCCGGTTTTACATCAAGGGCAACAAGCGAACGCACGCAATCATCGTAGATGAATTATTGTAAAGTAGCAGTCGTGCAACAGTCACTTAATTTATGGATCAAAGGTGCGCGCCCAAAAACTCTACCCGCGGCAGTCGCGCCAGTTTTAGTAGGAAGCGCGTGTGCATTCCTTGAAAGTTCTGTTGCGCAGGTTTGGGGTAATAGTTTTCTTGCACTTATTGTTAGTTTGGCATTGCAAGTCGCCGTAAATTTCGCCAACGACTATTCAGATGGTATTCGAGGTACAGATTTAGATCGAGTCGGCCCAATGCGTCTTGTTGGGTCAGGTGCGAAACAACCGATTGAAGTAAAGCGTGCTGCACTTGTGGCGTTTTCGATCGCTGCGGTTTTTGGATTTTGGCTTGCTGCAGTGACTAGCTGGTGGCTACTGGTCGTCGGAGTTGCGTGCATTGCTGCGGGTTGGTTTTACACGGGCGGATCTAAGCCATACGGCTATTACGGGTTTGGAGAGTTATTTGTTTTTATCTTCTTCGGTGTTGTTGCTACAACAGGTACAACTTTCGTGATCATTCAGACTGTTACACCCACGAGCATTGTCGCATCCATCGCAGTTGGATGTCTTGCGTGCGCGTTGCTTGTAATAAACAATTTGCGCGACATTCCAGGCGATACTCTCGCCGGAAAGAAAACTCTTGCTGTACGACTCGGCGATAAGCAGACCCGGCGCATGTATTTCGCCATGTTGGCAATTACAGCTTTAGCGACAATCCAAATGGCTATTGATAGACCAACTGTATTTATCGGGCTATTTGGCCTGCTTGCTTCTATTCCTGCGATTCGAAAAGTTGCTCAAGGAGCCTTGGGCATAGAACTGATTAGTGTGCTCGGCGCAACCGGAAGAACTCAAATGTTGACTGCGTTGACACTAAGCATTGGATTAGCACTGGCTTAGGTATTCAAAAAGCTTGTCATTACTTCTAAAAATTGTTCAGGTTGTTCGAGATGTGGTGTGTGTCCACAATCAGCGATGATTTTCAGATAAGCGTTACGGCCGATTGACTCGGCCATTCGAGTCGCTAGGTCAACAAACTTAGTATCGCGTTCGCCTGCGATTAGTAAAACAGGCATCTTTAACTCGTCGAGGCGTGACCATGTCGGTTGCTGCTTTCCTGCGCCGCAAAGTCTGAGACTTGAAGCAAGTGCGATGGCTGTGTTCTTCAATCGTAAATCTCGCTGGTTTGTTGCATTGTTTAAACCCGCGAACATTGGAAGTGCGAGCCATTCGTCAATAAAAGCCGAGACTCCAATTTGGGTGATTCTGGTCGCGAGTTTTTCATCAGTTGCTATACGGCTCTGCCTTTCTGTTGATTCTTCGATGCCTGCAGTTGCGCTGACGAGAACTAAACGATTGACACTTTTAGTATTTGACAGCGCGGCAGTCAAACAAAGTCGCCCACCGAGCGAGTAGCCAATGTATGTCGCGTCGCCACCAACTTCAATGATTGCATTTGCACCAGACTCCAAGTTCAACGAAACGTCGCTTGAGTCACCGTGGTTTGGCGCATCGATTAACACTATTTCGTTATTGGCACTTAGTTTGTTAGCAATAGTTCGCCACGAGTGTCGCGTTTGCGTAAACCCATGCACGAATACGAGACGCTCACCCTTGCCAAAATTTTCGTGCGACAGCATTGATTAACTAGTTTCTTGTTGGTGAAGTTTCTTGAGCACACGTTCAAATGTCTCGGTGTCTTGTGCGCCCGGCACTGACCATTGCTCGTTGAAAACATATGTCGGTACAGCCGTTACACCTAGTTCGTTGGCACGTGATAGATCTGCGTCAAGTTGTTGACTACTTTGTTCTGAGTTCAACATTTCTGAAACCTGTGCGTGGTCAAGGCCAAAAGCTGCGCCAATATCTATCAAAGTATCAATGTTTGAAATATCTCTGCCCTCGCAAAAGTAAGCGATCATCAAAGATTCTTTCAATTTGGTGTGGTCAAGTTCTGTGGTTTGCGCCAAGGCAATTAGACGATGTGCCCGAGAAGTATTTGCACGTACTGCAATATCCATTTGAAAATTGATGCCTTCGGTGGCGGCGACTGTTGTCACATGCTTGAGAATTTCATCTGCACGTTCTTGCGAACCAAATTTTTTGGCATAGGCATCGCGCACAGGAGAGGGCGCCCCTATTGGCGCAGTCGGGTCCAGTTGAAACGGTCGATAATTGACTTCAAGAATTAGGTTGATTCCGGCTGTTGCTAGGTTGGTCACGGCTCGGTCAAACCGCCTTTTTCCGATGTAGCACCAAGGGCAAACCACATCGGAGAAGATTTCTAGTCTCATTGCTGCCACGATAGAGCCATGAGATCATCGCCAGCGACTACAGCCACTTTTTGCGCCACTCTTGTTGACGAATGGCTTTCGTGTGGAGTGAGACATGCTGTCATTTGTCCCGGATCTAGGTCAACACCCATGGCAGTCGCTTTGGCTGATCGCGCCGACATTGAGATGCACGTTTTTCATGACGAACGCAGTGCAGCGTTCGCCGCACTAGGGATCGGCAAAGCATCGAAAGTACCCGCCATCTTGTTGTGCACCTCGGGCACTGCTGCTGTTGAGTTTTACCCCGCCGTCGTAGAAGCTGATCACGCCCTGGTGCCGATTTTGGTGTGTACAGCAGATCGTCCGCCAGAGTTGCAAAATGTTGGTGCACCGCAAACGATTAACCAGAAAAATCTATACGGCAATTCGGTACGAAGTTTCGTTGATGCCCCTGTTGCCGAGAATCACGAAAGAAATCAGTGGCGCTCAATCGCAAGAGATGCATTACAGGCATCACTAGGAAAAAATCTGGTTAGGTCACCTGGACCCGTGCACATCAACTTACAATTCAGAGAACCGCTTATTGGCATCGCCGAAGAACTGCCAAAACAGTTAAAAGCAAATTCGAAATTAAAGCCTAATCAGATGATTCGCGGAAGGTTTTTCTTTGGAACCAACTTCATAAAGCGACAAAGATTTTTGAGAATGATTAAAAAACGTCGCGTTTTGGTGATCGCCGGTGCCGATGTGGAGGATGCACGTGGCTTGCTGCACCTTGCAACGAAAATGGGGTGGCCGGTTTTGGCTGATCCGCGGAGTGGGGCTCGTGTTGAAGATAATGAAGTTGTCATTTGCGCAATGGATTCGCTTTTGCGTGACGAGCAATTTGCACGATCGCAAAAACCTGAAATCATTCTTCGAATTGGTGCACCTCTGGTTTCTAAAGTTGTTAATAGTTGGCTGGCCGCCAGTGAGGCAACGCAGATAGTTGTGACCAGTACACCAGTACTGATCGATCCAGAGCAGGTGACAAAATTGCATATCGTTTCTGACTGGCAGTCGATTCACGAATTGATTTCACGACATTCGGGTAATGAAGATCGTGCGTGGCTAAAGAGTTGGTCTGACGCTGAGGTGAAAGCGCAACTTGCGATCAACAGTGCCTTGGCAGACGAACCGACTCTGAGCGAGCCGGCGATTGCCCGTGCCGTGTATCGCACGGCGCCTGAACACTCCAATCTTTTTGTCTCAAGTTCTATGCCGATAAGAGATGTTGAATGGTTCGCCGCTCCACGAGTTGGCCTGCGGGTTTATGCGAATCGCGGAGTGAACGGAATCGACGGCGTCATTTCGACTGCAGTCGGTGTTGCTCTGTCAAGCAAGTCAACGACATTTCTTCTAATCGGTGATTTGGCCTTCTTGCACGACTCAAATGCGTTGATTAATTGCCTCACCCGAAAAATTGATTTGAGAATCGTATTGATTGATAACTGCGGTGGCGGGATCTTCTCGTTTCTTCCACAGGCGACTGCCATGGATTCGGCGAAGTTCGAAAAAGTATTCGGAACACCGCATAACGCAGATCTCGTTTCAATAGCCAAGGCTTACGGATTGCCCGCAACCACGGTTACTTCGCTTGAGCAATTAACAGACGCATTACTTGTTAGCGGGCCTCAACTGATACGAGTTGCAACCGATCGTAAAGAGAACGTTCGGGTACATGAGCGAATCAACCAAATGGTCTCGGCGGCCATACACATCGCCTAATCAAGATGTGTGATCGCAACAAGCATGGCTTGAAACTTGGCATCGGTTTCGGCCAACTCGCTGAGCGGTTCGCTGTCGCCGACGATTCCACCGCCGGCAAACAGTCGGGCTTTTAGTCGGTCGTCCCCGACCTCTGCGCAACGAATTGACACTGCGAAACAGCCGTCACCATTTGCGCCGACGTAACCTACGGCTCCGCCGTAGCGACCACGATCGAGACCTTCGACGTTTTTAATATGTCTTAATGCATCTTCGCGGGGATGACCCCCTAGAGCCGGAGTAGGTGTCAGGGCATAGGCAAGTTCGAGCACCGAAGGTCTTGGTTCGCTCAGCCGACCAGAAATCTCAGTTCCCAAGTGTTGAACGTTTCCGATTTCAACAATTGATGGTTCTGGTTGCCAGTCAAGATACGAACACCATGGCAATAAAGTGTCGTGAACCATATCGATGACAATGCGATGTTCTAGTTGATTCTTCGTGCTGGCAATCAGCTGATCTGCGAGTTGCTGATCTAGTTGTTTATCGCCGGTTCGTCGTGCAGTTCCTGCGAGGGGATTACTTGATACCTGCGCCCCATCCACTGAAACGAGTAGTTCAGGCGATGCGCCAAAGAATCCATCAAAGAGAAATCGGTAATTTGATCGGTATGTGCTTCTCAAGCGTGACAAAACCATTGCGACATTTATGGGTGTGTCGCTAGAGATAATTAAATCTCGGGCAATTACGGCTTTGGCCAATTCTCCTTTACGCACTGCGTCGCGAGTCAGACGCACGGCTTCTAGGTAATGCTCGACAGATATACCTGGCGAAACTTTAAATGTCGGGTTCGTGTTTGAAATCTTCAACTTGCTTGCAAAATCTGGAATTGCATCGTCGATAATTGTGATCCACTCTTCGCCGGTTTTAGTTATACCGACAACAACACGGGGGATTACAAATTCGTGCGGTTGTGTGATGTCAAATGGAATACACCCGATGGCAATAGGTCCGACCTCTGATAGCGGCGTCAAGTTCTGATGTTCGATCTTATTGAGTGTCGATAAGACGTCAACGGGCTTGACGCTGCTGGCGATGCCTTGCGCCGCTATGCCAATTTCGTTTTTGGCAAAAAGGAAACCGTTATTGTTTGCGAAACCAGTTAGGTCTAATGGCTTATCGGTAATTTGTGAAATTAGTTTTGTTACCGCGAGCATTTCTAATTTCGGGTTGCTGAGAACAATTGAGTCAGGCCACCCGACAGTTGCTCATGTTTGACATCTGCGAATCCTGATTGTTCGAGCATCTCAATAATAATTTCAGGTTTGGGTAGGTAGGCGACACTGCGTGGTAAGTATTTATATGCAGCGCGATCTGAGAACAGACCACCAATCAACGGAACGACTTTGCCAAAATAAATAGAATTACCGAATCGCACAAAGCGATTTGTCGGAATACTGACATCCAAGAGTGCAATTCTTCCCTTGAACCTTGTAACTCTGGCGATTTCGGTGAAAAATGTCTTTAAGCTCTCGAGATTTCTTAGAGCGAACCCACAGATTATGCCGTCAACACATGCGTTCGGGAAAGGAAGTCGCTGTATATCGGCTTGACTTCTCGGTGCGCCACTTTGATCAGCTCTTAACATCCCCATCGAGATATCAATCGATAGCGGGATATAGCCGACTTTTTCCAAATCAATACATAGATCGCCCGTGCCGCTAGCGAGATCCAAGACTCGAGAGCCCGGCGACAGATGAAGCGAATTCACAGTTCGCTTACGCCACTTCTTATCCAAGCCAAAAGTCATCAAGCGATTAACGAAGTTGTAGCGCGGTGCGATCGCGTCGAACATGTCCTGCACGGCGACCACTTTTTCTGCTCCCTGGGGTAGGTCGTTACGATCCCAGTTGCGTTTTTGATCGGTAGATTTCATGTCCTGCAGACTACGCCAAATGATTCACACGTGGATGACAAAAGTGTGTGACTAATCTGTCAAACTGGCTAAGGAGGTTTTGTGATTGATTTTTCTTTTGCACCCGAAGTTGAAGCCGTTCGATTGAAGGTTCGCGAATTTATGGACACCCAAGTGCGTCCCCAGTGGGAAGCGACCGATGAGAAAGATCGCGGCGCGGTTGTGAAAACGATTGTCAAATTGCGTGGCGTTGCCCGTAAGGATTGGAATCTATGGCTACCCCACATGCCTGCCGAATGGGGCGGCATGGGACTCGGGCCGACTGCGATGGCCGCTGTCTCGGCAGAAGCCGCAAAAGTGAGTATTGGGCCATTTGTATTAAACGCGCAAGCACCAGACGAGGGTAATCAACACACACTTTTGCATTGGGGTACCGACGAGCAAAAAGAGAAATATCTTCGGCCGCTGTGCGAAGGGACAACAAGAAGTTGCTTTGCGATGACCGAGCCTGAAGTCGCAGGCAGTGACCCCACATTGATCAAGACTCACGCCTATCAAGACGGTGATGAGTGGATTTTAAATGGTCATAAGTGGTTTATCTCTGGTGCGCGCGGGGCAAAATTTGCTCTTTTAGTAGCCCGAACTGAAGACGATCCAGACATGCCTCAGGCGGCTAATTCGTGCTTCATCGTTGATATTCCCAGTGAAGGTTTCAACATTGTGCGTGACGTTGAAACTATGTCTGGTGGGCACAATCATTGCGAAATAGAAATCAAAGATTTACGGGTACCGGCAGAAAATATGTTGGGCGGGCGCGGTCAAGGTCACCTCTTGGGTCAATACCGTCTCGGGCCAGCGCGCTTGGCGCACTGCATGCGTTGGATTGGTCAGGCTGAAATTGCACTTGACATGATGGTGGATCGTGCACTCAAGCGTTATTCGCACGGCTCGATACTCGCCGAGAAACAAGGAATCCAATGGCTGATTTCAGATTCAGCGATGGAGTTATACCAATGCAAACTGATGGTTTTGCATGCGGCTTACAAACTAGAGAACGGTCACTCTTTTATTTCAGAAGTTTCAATGGCCAAACATTTTGTTGCCAATAGTTTGTGGAGAATTATCGACCGTGCGATACAGGTACACGGCGCACTTGGCTATTCAACAGACACACCTCTAGCGAACATGTTGCAACAAGCACGATGGAGTCGTTTCGCCGATGGGGCAGATGAGATACACCAAATGCGTATCGCACAGCGCACTATTGCCGCCTACAAAGATCATGGTTCGACCAAAACCGCAACTGGAGATTTGCCACTGTGAGCACAGCAAAGCAGCACATCACCTTCGGCGTGTTTATCCCACAAGGTTGGAAAATGGAACTTGTAAGTATTGCTGACCCTGTAGCGAAATGGCAGAAAACTGTAGAAATAGCACAACTTGCCGAGAAGCTCGGTTATGACTCAATTTGGGTCTACGACCACTTTCACAATGTGCCAAGACCCGCTCATGAAACAGTTTTTGAATGCTGGACGGTGATCGCAGCTATTAGTCAGTTAACGAAAAAAATTCGACTGGGTCAGATGGTTGGCTGCAATTTATATCGCGAACCAAGTTTGCTTGCAAAAATTACTTCAACTATCGACGTGATTTCAGGTGGTCGTCTTGATTGGGGTATCGGTGCTGGATGGTATGAAAACGAATGTCGCGGTTATGGCTTTGATTTTCCAGAGCCTAAAGTGCGGATCGCCATGTTGCGTGAGTGTGTCGAGATCGTTCGTTCAATGTGGACTAACGAAGAAACGACCTACGACGGCAAGCACTACAAGATGGTGCGGGGCAATTGTGATCCGAAGCCATTACAAAAGCCCCATCCGCCGATTTGGATTGGTGGCGGAGGAGAGCAACTCACCCTTCGCGTCGTTGCTAGATACGCCGACTATTCAAATTTTGGTGGAACCCCTCAGGAGTTCGCCCACAAAATTGAAGTTCTAAAGGGTCACTGTCTGGCAGTGGGACGCGACGAATCGGAGATACAAAAAACCTGGTCGCCCGATGTATTTATTCGTCGCACAGAGAAAGAACTCAAGGCAGAAGGTTCTCGTAGTTTGCGGGGCGATTCTTTTGAAAATTGGCAAAGTGCGAATTTGGTTGGCACGGTTGAGCAAGTGTCAGAAAAAGTGCAAAACTACATTGACTTAGGCTGCAGCGGATTTATTCCATGGTGTGCCGATTTTCCGAGCACCGAGTCTGTCGAGTTGTTCGCCGAAGTTATGAACAACTTCCGCTAAATATTGAAAAATTTTTAAAGGTAGTAACGAAAAACGACTTCGGCTACGCAAGATGGCTTTTTCGCATCCGCGACTTCAAAAGTGGTCTCAAGTGTTACTTGAACACCACCAGTGACGTCTTCAACCGAAAGAAGTTTAACACCTGCACGAAGTTTTGACCCAACAGGCACAGGGGATGGAAAGCGAACCTTGTTGGTTCCATAGTTGACTCCCATCGCCACACCTTCAACGCCAAATATCTGTGGAAGAAATACCGGACCGAGCGACAACGTGAGATAGCCGTGAGCAATCGGTCCACCGAACGGACCAGCATTGGCCCGCTCAACATCTATGTGAATCCACTGATGATCTCCGGTTGCGTCTGCGAAACGATTGACCTGATCTTGGGTGACTGTTAAATAATCTGAATAGCCGAGGTGGTTGCCGACCAATGATTTGAGTTCGTCGACGCCTTTGATGATGAGTCTTGTCATATTTAGAGTTTGGCAGATCGGGCTCTACACGATCTAATCGGCTAACTGCTCATAAATTTGACAATTAGAAGCCAGCTAGTTGCGAATTACTTTCTAGCGATACCAGATGCGCTGATGAGACCTGCTCTGCGAGTGCAAGAGCAGAGCACATAACGCAATCTCAAATATCAGACTTGTGGTGTTGCCACCGCTGATCTTGCGATAAAAACTAATTTGTCCACTAACTTGACTTGCGAGATCGCTCAATGCCCAGAAGCGAAGCACAAATGGTGAGAACGCAGCAGCCACACCAAACCTATAACCAATTTTGCGATCATTGGCCATGAGTAAGCCACCAAAAATGTGTAAAGCAACGATCGTCAATCCGATGATAAGACCAAACCAATATCGATCTCGAATGTAGCCCAGATAGTCATTGCGGTCGATAACACTCATTAACGCAAAGAAACCATTTAGATAAAGCAATATTGTTGCAATCTGCAAAGTTTGTGGTTGCATTCGATCGAACCATTTACGCCAGTCAATATTTAGCATCATTCAATTGTGGCAGATCTCGCACTTAATAATCGGTAGCCTTTCGTCGTGCGGTCTGCATTTATTTCTCTAGTTGGAAGACCTAATGTTGGCAAGTCAACACTTTTGAATACTTTAGTTGGCAAGAAAATCAGTATCGTTTCAGACAAGCCGCAAACCACGCGCACGAGAGTCCGTGGGATCGTAACTTCTGTAGAAACTCAATTGGTCTTTGTGGATACGCCAGGTTTACATAAAGCAACCACTGCGCTCGGTAAAAAAGTTAACACCACGGCACTTGAGTCGATGCGTGATGTTGATGTTGTTTGTCTAGTGCTTGACGCAACTCAAACTGTGGGCACTGGCGACAAGTGGGTAAGCGACCAGCTTGATATTTCTAAAGCATTTGTCGTACTCAATAAAATTGATGCCGTTTCGCAAGGCAAGGTGTTGGCACAACTGTCAATGGCGTCTTCGTTGGGTGCTGCCGAATACTTTCCGGTTTCAGCGAAAACGGGTGAAGGTATTGAAACCCTGTTGTCGGCTTTGCGACTAAGAGCAGTGGAGGGGGATGCAATGTTTCCCGCCGAAATGGTTTCAGAGACACCTCAAGCACAATGGGTCGCCGAACTCGTACGAGAACAACTATTGGCAGTCACACGTGACGAATTGCCATATTCGATCGCGACGAGAGTAACCGAATGGGAGTGGCCCCGAGTTCGATGCGAGATTATCGTCGAGCGAGAGAGTCAAAAAGGGATGGTTATTGGTAAGTCTGGACAGCTACTTAAAAAAGTCGGCATTGAGACTCGCAAACAAATGCCGGATGGTGCGTTTCTTGAATTATTCGTTGTTGTCGATAAAGATTGGCAGCATCGCGCGGAACGCGTTGAGCGGCTGGGCTATTAATCGCAGTCATTTAAATCATCAACTAGCCGTTGCGGTCTACGATCAGCGAGGTGTAATCGTCATAACTAACTGGTTCGCCAGGTTTGCTTAAGTCGCCTCGCCCCCGCGGAACTGCGATCGGCACCTCGTTGACACTAAATATCGCCTGACCGATTCCAGGACGACTCGTAAAAGTTAAAACAAGCTGAGCAATCGCCAACCGTTGATCGATCGGAGAAAGACCGGCTAGCAAAAAATTGTTCGCATCAATCCGCACAACTCCTTCTGAGATGCTGATCTTGGCTTGAAGCGAAGATGCGATTGCGCTTCGTAGACCTAAACCTGCGTCTCCCGAAGGGGGACCCGAAACCAATGCCGAGAAAACCTGAGTTGTCGTGGCGGGGCTAACGATTTGAATCTTGGTGGCCAGCAGTTGGTTATCAGTGATGAAATAAAGATCTACTGTTTCGATGGCAATCTCTGACACGTCATCTTGAGAATTTGATTCAGAATTATTGATATCAGTATCGATCGGTATTGTCGTCGTAGTAGTTGTCGATGTGAGGTTCAGTTCAAATGGAATACTCGCATCAGGTATCTGAACGAACTCGCTTGAAGTCGGCACCCCACAGGAATTCATCGACGCTGCTAACAAGAAAGCGAAACCTATTCGCGCGCAAGATCGATTCTGTTTTTTAATCATGTCTTTGGCAATCATTGCGGTTGTGATGCCTCTGAGTAGGTTGGCAGTTTTCTTGCCATTGAAACCATAAATCTCGCCCCACCAGAACTAGATGTCTCAACCCATGCTCGACCGTTTAAAGCACGAGCGTGTTCTTGAACAATTGCAAGCCCTAATCCACTGCCATTGCTGTTTCGAGAAGATGTACCACGTGCAAAGCGTTCAAAAATTCGTTCGCGCTCACTTTGTGCAACTCCAACGCCCTGATCCTCAATACTGATTCTCAACTCGTTGTGATCACCAGTTACCAAAATTGCCGTCGCTCCACCAGCGTGGTCGCGAGCATTCTCGAGCAGGTTCAGCACAATGCGCTCGATTCTTCGGCGGTCTAAGACCACCTCGTCATTTAAGTCAAGCGTCGATGCAAAGCTCACATCAACAAAACCATGCCTCTGAGCAATTTGCTGCACCAAGCTCGCGAGATTGATGGTCTCGTCGTTGGTCGCTCCTGCGCCAGCATCAAGGCGAGATAGTTCGAGCAAATCTAATACGGTGCGATCGAATCGGCGCACCTGGGTTGCAATGATGTCAAATGCTTGCTGATTTCGTTCACTGAGTTCGTGGCGCCGAGCCTGAAGAACTTCGATGGCAGTCGCAAGTGCTGTTACGGGTGATCTGAGCTCATGACTAACATCGCTGGCGAATCTTGTTTCGCGTTGAATTCTAAATTGCACTGCGTCAACCATGTTGTTGAATGAAGTTGCAAGTCGCGCAAGTTCGGGGTCGGTCTCATCTGCGAGCCGAATGTCCAAGCCGCCCGATGCGATATCTGTTGCTGCAGAAGTCACCCGCCGAAGCGGGCGAAGTACACGACTACTTATACTCAAGCCGAGAAAGCCAGCTGTGAGAGTAATCAGCAAAACGCCAATACTTAAAGTGTTGCGAATTGTTGACAATGTTCGAGCAACATCGTTTAGTGGGAACGCCTCAAAATATTGCGCATCGATGGCTTCGATATTTACTCCAATCGCCTCGTAGGGCTCACCATCAAACAAAAAACGCTGTCGACCAGTGACTCCTGACAAAGTCTTGGTCACAAATTGAGTCGGTAAATTCGACTGAGTGAATCGCAATGGTTCTTGGGGGTAGAACGCATCAGACTCCCCAAGATGGAGAACTGCGTAACCCCCGCGCTCACTACGAATATTCGACATCAAATCACCAGCATCACCAGAATTCAATGAGATTACGGTACGCACAAGTTGGGCATTATTGAATGCCTGACGTGTGGCGAATTCTGTTCGCTGTTGAAGCAGATAAGTACGCGTTGACGCATAAGTAACGATGCTCAGAGTTAAGGCCGCGGCGAATGAAGCGAGACCAAAAAAAAGAATCATTCGACCACGAAGTCCGCGCCAGTTGCGCAGATTGGCAACTATTGAAGCTCGTGTGATCGCATAAGGTCGAGACGAAGATTGTGTCACGCCTTAATCATTGCGGATTTTCATCAAACCGCCACCGACGGGAGTCAAGGGGGAGCATGACATCCCGCCGGTGTGTTGCTAAATACTGCATTCTTAATATGACAAATCTTGTTTGAAAGTGTTCTAATCATGTAACAATTTCATTTTCTGGGGCAGAATATGAGCCATGCAGCGGCTTTTGTTCATCGAGGACGACCAACATATTCGTAAAGCACTAAAACTTGCGCTCGAAGACGAGGGTTACGAGATCGTTGAGGCTTCAGACGGAATTAAGGGTCTTTCGGCGTTTGAATCTACCCCTGTTGATCTGGTGCTATTGGATTTACGATTACCTGATTTGTCGGGGTTTGAGGTCTGCCGAATGCTGCGATCCAAAAGTCTCGTGCCGATAATAATTGTGACTGCACAAACTGACACACATGATTTAGTCGCGGGCCTTGAAGCAGGCGCTGACGATTATGTCACGAAGCCAGTGGTTGCCAAAGAACTTGCTGCTCGTATTCGCGCAGCACTGCGGCGAACAATTTTGCTATCAACTGCCATTTCAAACACCGAACGATTTACCGTAGGTGAAATCGATTTTAGACCTCATCAAGGAGTCGTTCTAAAAAACGGAATCGAATTGCCGTTGACAAAAACTGAATACCGGCTCTTGCAAACTTTTTTTGAGAATCAGAATAATGTTTTGTCTCGTGATCAACTACTCGAAATTGTTTGGGGTTATGAATACCTCGGCGACAGTCGCTTGGTAGACGCACACATTCGACGATTGCGCGTCAAAATTGAGAAGTCACCTGATGATCCTAAAATTATTGTGACGGTGCGCGGCACGGGTTACAGGTTGCTTACCGCGTAAGTCAGAAACTCTTGTGCGCGAGCGCTACTTTTGGTGAATTCCATCGGGGGTAACATCGAAATAATTGTCTTGCCGTAGCCCTTCGTCACGAGTCGCGGATCTAGTACGGCAACAACACCCATATCTGTTTGAGTTCGAATCAGTCGTCCCGATGCTTGGGCAAGTTTTGTAGCGACAATCGGAATATCAATAGCAGTGAAGGCCGATTTGCCATGCACCTCGCGTCGCGCACTCATGAGCGGGTCAGTCGGCACGGGGAATGGCAGACGATCAATAATCACGAGACTTAAAGTTGATCCTGGGACATCTACTCCCTGAAAAAAACTTTGTGTGGCAAACAAGCAAGACGTTTCGTTTGCAGAAAATTTTCGTAAGAGCTCCATCTTGGGTAGGTCATCCTGTTTGAGAATTTCAAAATCAAGCCGATCGCTCAGATCGTCATACGCTGCGTTCAGTCTGGCGTAACTCGTGAACAGTGCCAACGTTCTTCCACCCGCTGCAACTATCAGTTGCTCTATTTCGGTGTGCACGGCTTTATCTCGATTTCCGAGAGCTGGGTCGGGCAGATGCGCAGCGCAATAGAGCAAGGAATTGCGTTCGTAATCAAAAGGACTTGCCACATTATGAACATCGAATTTTTCGGCTGGTAGGCCAACTCGTGCCGGCAAGTTTGTCGGGATCGTAGCGCTTGTCAATATTGCAGTTCGTTGTGACCATACCGATTCGTAGAGTGCCGGGCCAACATCTAGCGGACGCATTTCAAGTGAGCATCGCTCGGTCGTACCAGAAACATATGCCACATAACCTGTGCGATCCTGAAGTGCGAGATCTAAGTCGCCAATCAAACGCGTACACAAAGACTGAGCGCGAAGTTTGCGTTGCTTCGCAGAGTCATCGCTAGTAGCAATCGTGCGCAATGATTCAAGGGCTTCGTTGACTCGACCCCGTAGTTCGTTAAGTATTTCTCTAGATTCGCCGGCAAGAGGCAGCGCTACGCGTTGGTTAATTAGCGGCGCAAGTTGTTCTCGCAACCGGTTGGCACTCTTGGCAAAATTACCTGAAATCGCGTCTTCACGAATGATTGCGCGAATCGACGAAGCGACACCAGTTATTCGACTCGGACTCAAAGCTAAGCCGGAGGAATCGCTTACAACATCTTCAAGTTCGTGGGCTTCGTCAAAAATCACTACATCGTGCTCACCGATGATCGTCCCTTCAGCATTTATATCAAGCGCATAAAGCCAACCGTTGACAACGACAATGTCGGATGTCTGCGCCAGTGCCCGCGCCCGTTCGGCAAAGCACGATTCACCTTGTGGGCAACGCGATGCTCCAGGGCATTCTTCACTCGTGACGCTGACCATTGACCATGCTTGGCGTAGGGGTTGCCAGTCGAGTTCGCCTTCGTCACCTGTTTCAGTATTTTCTGACCAGTCAACAAGTTTTTTAACATCTGCTTTCGTCTTGGTTGAGACTTCACCGAGTTCCAAACGAGATTGCGTGCGGTCGGCCAGCTCGGCGATTCTTTGCTTGCACAAATAGTTGCTTCGTCCCTTTAACACAGTCCATGTGAGGGGGTGATCAAGAGTGTCATTTATGGCAGTTGCGAGGAGCGGTAAATCATTTTGTGAGAGTTGATCTTGTAGAGCCTTAGTAACAGTCGAGACAACTACTCGTCGCCCCGACTTGACTGCTGGCACTAAGTATCCAAGCGTCTTGCCAGTGCCGGTGCCTGCTTGGACGATTAGATGGCGGTCATTTCGTAGTGCGCGACCAACCAGGACGGCCATCTCGTCTTGACCTTGTCGGTCTTCTGAGTTCTTGATCGTTTGTGTAACTTGATGCAGCGCATCAAGTATTTCTTGATCTGCAGGATTGTTCGGCATTTATTGCGAATCAGCGTCTTAACAACGCAAGTGCAGCGTCAAGTTCAACAGAATCAAAATCAGGCCATGGTCGATCAGTGAAATATATATTCGCCTTTGAAATCTGCCACAATAGAAAATTAGATATTCGAGATTCTCCTGAAGTGCGAACCAATACGTCTACAGGTGGGAGTGTTGTGTCGTAAAGATATTTCGAGAGATTATCTGTGTTCAGAGTTTCACCACTCTTCACTAGTTTTTGTGCGGCACGAGTTAATTCGGCCCTTGACCCATAATCAAATGCGACAGTCAAAACCATTCCAGTGTTTTGTTCGGTGTCTTGGATCGCCTTGCGAATTGCGCGCTGCACGTACACCGGAGTTTTAGATTCAGGCTCATCAAATGGTCGTCCGATCCAATTAACGCGGATGTTGTTTTCGTTGAGTTCGGTGATGCGACTAAACAGTTTCTTGTGTAGACCAAGAATATGTTTGACTTCTGCCCGTGGACGGACCCAATTTTCTGTTGAAAAACCAAATACAGTCAGGTAATCAATTTCGCGTTTAGACGCTGCTCTTACGACATCAGATAAGGTCTCCTCGCCTGCAGTGTGACCAGCAGTTCGAGGTAGACCACGTTTGCGTGCCCAGCGACCATTGCCGTCCATAATGCACGCGACATGAACTGGCTGGCGATTCATCACTTGAACGCTACTAACTGAACAATAGTTATATGAGTTATGAGCGACAAAGACGGTGTCGTTTTACTACTATTTCAGCACGCTTAGGTAATGCGCGAAAGGGCCGAGACAAGGTGTCATATTTCAATAGTTTTCGGTTAAAAATTTTTGCGCTCCATTCGTGCATATTTTTTATATTTTCTTCCTTTTATATAACTTTTTTCTCTGGCAAAACTGATTTAAATGACTTTGATGCAAGATTCACAGCCTTGATGGCCAGCGATCAGATTCGCAACACTGAGAGCATTTTTAACTTAAGAAGCGATTTTTTATTTGGGTTAGGAAACCTGCAGCAAGGTTATTTGTGGCGCTTTGATCCTGTTTCATTTCTTGGAGTTGCTTTCGGTGATATTTATAACCCTTATGTGGTGGCGGTAATTATTTCGGTCTTATTATTTTTCTGTAGCTATGCTTTCTCTCGTAAATTTGGCGCACCGGAGAATGTCTCGATCTTTGCTGCTTATTTGGTTCCAATTAGCACGGTTTGGTCCCACGCCCATGGGCTAGTTGACAATCAGAATTATGCGTTGGTGCCACAAACTGCTTCGCTTTTGCTTTTCAGTATGTTGCTTCTGATGTGTATTGAGAGTGTCGGTCCTGGCAGCATTCGGCAGAATTTTCTTTGGTCAATTGCATCGCTGCTGATTATTCTTTACATGGTTGCAGTCCTAACGCAAACGTTAGTTCTTACTTTCGGTCTGATTTTTTCAGTATGTCTCGGAAGCTATATCAAGTTGCTCGTCGACCGACAATATGTCGTCGCTGCTAAAAGGGTGTTGTCGCTTGGTCTGATTCTTTGTTTTTTATTGCTAGTTGGAGTGGTTGATTATTTGAGTGGCTTTTACCGCAATACTGCGGCAACTCAGAACGCGAGAGAGTCTTTTTCTCCTGCACCGCTAAGAGAACTAGGTAGTTTCATTTTTGATTCGTTTTTTCCCTTGAGCAATGGTCGGGTCACCCAAGTCGTTTCTCTACTAATTGCAGCATTCTTTGTGCATGGAATATTTGTCATAAAGACTCGTAATGTGCTCTATTTTTCAACGGTTGTTTTCTTTTTGTCTCTATTTGCCTATCGGCTTTGGCAAAGGGAGTGGTTGTTTGAGTTAGGGCCGCGACATGTGTATCTAGTTTGGTTCGCAGTTCCGTTGTATGCGGCCGCGGTCGCACAGATGATTTTTGTAGGTCTTGTTTCTTTGGGGAAATTCATGAACCATTCAAAACTCTTGCGCGTCAAAAATGTTTTAAATGCAAATTACATATACATTCCGTTAATAATTTTCGTTACTGTGGCCTCGACATCACAGGATGTGAGATTAATCGGGGCTCAAAGTCGTCCGTTAACTGTTGTGCTGGATGAAACTGAGATTTTTCTATCTCAACAGATTGCATTACTTCCGAAGAGCCAATTTAAAGGTCGCGTTGTAGATGTAAAGGAGTACACAGACTATGAAGCCATTTTTCAAGGTCGAATACCCACCATCAATGAGCATTCGCATTTGGTGACACCTCTTTCGGTCGCTTTTTATCAGCACTTTTTATTTGATCCAGAAATCACACCGACTCGAAGCAACTACAAGTTTGCTCCGCGCAATCCGACTATCTACAGTCTTTTAGGTGTGAAGTATCTTCGCACGGATTCGCTGACTTCGACTTTGAGTGAATTTAACAATTCAAATTCGTACCCAGCTCAAAAATTCGGACCGAATGATTATCTTATTACTTTCAAGAACACAAACATTGGCGATTATTCACCCACAAGCTTCTTCACTGTCGGCACATTATCTGAGACGTTCGAAGTAATGGATCGTGATGATTTTTCTTTACTTAACGATGCGGTTGTGTATAAACCGATGTCTAACGAACTTGTGAAGGCGAGTAGTTCGAAGATCTCTCTAGAAGGTGGCGACTTAAGAATAGTTGCGAACTCTCCAGGTAAGTCTGTGTTGCTTCTTCCTCTAGAGTTCAGCAATTGCTTTGCTTTTAAGTCGAACGATGAAAGTTCTGAATTCTTAGATGCATTTCGAGTGAACGGTATTTTGACTGGTCTACTTTTTGATAAGAAACTCGATGTCACGGCTCAAATTCGTTATGGGATATTTTCTAATTCTGGTTGTCGACTCAAAGATTTGGAAGACTATAAAGTTCTGACGGAACGATAAGAGTATGCATCGCCTAGCACCGAACGCCAGATGATGAGCGGTGAATTGTCTGGCAACCGTTAAGTGCGAGAATAGAGCTATGCCAAGTTCGAAGCGTGGACAAACGGGGGACCTGTCGCATGTCCTTGTGTGTGCAGGCACTCTAAAAGAGTGGCTGGTGACAACACCCGAACAATGGAAAGTTCAGATTGACGCTTTAGTTCGAGCAGTCAGTGGAGAGAATGTTAGATATCTGACGATTTGCCCCTATAGCGGTGAAAGCAATTCTGAAGACCAAGCGATGATTAGCAACACAATTGTTTCTACACAAGGTGGACAAATTTCCGGTGACCGTGTCTCAATAATCGCATCTGATGGCTTGCTCGTAGTGATTGATACTTGCCCTGACGGCCAGCAACGATTTGTTAATGCTGTTGCTCAGTTTGGCAAAAATCAAGTCATTGATGAGGCGAAACTTGCGGCAAGCATTATTGCCCCAGCGTCAGGTGAGCCGGATTTAACTTTAATTCTTGGCTCGCCAACCAAAATTCCGAAATCATTGGTCTGGGAACTCGCCTACAGCGAGATTGTGTTTTTGGATGTGCCTTGGCTGCGTTGCGATGTTGAACACATTCAAATGGCGATCAATGATTTTCAGCGACGTGACCGCCGCTTTGGCGGAATTGATTCGTGAGTTTGTATCGCGATAAGGCAGTTGTATTGAGAACTTACGATTTGCGTGAAGCCGATCGAATCATCGTGATGATGACCGAGAACCACGGCAAGGTTCGCGCCGTGGCGAAAGGTGTTCGTAAGACCACATCAAAATTCGGCGCACGACTTGAGCCGCTAAGCCATATTGATGTGCTGCTTTCGACAACTGGTAAGGATCTAGACATCGTGAGCCAAGTTGAATTGGTCAGTTCAGCACGCGGGTTGTACACCGATTTAGATCGTCTAACCAGGGGTTTGGCAATGCTTGAGGCTGTTGATCAACTCGGTATGGATAGAGAGCCAACATCTCATCTATATAAGATGCTCGCCGGCGCACTGACATGGCTCAATGAGAATGACTCATCATTGGTGCTGGCGGCCTTTTATTTTAAATTATTGGTCGTTGAAGGTGTCGGCGCACAAGTCGATAATTGTGTGGGCTGTGGCGCAAGCAACGAACAATTAGTTGCATTCGACATGTTCAAAGGCGGGGGACAGTGTCGTGATTGTCGAACAGGAACGAATTTGTCGTTAGAAGCCTTCAAGATTATTCAGGACATTGTTGGCGGACAATTAAATAGGGTCTTGGCATTGCCTGAAAATTTTGCCAGTCGAGAGGTCTCAGAACTAGCAACACATTGCATGGAGCACCACCTTGAAAGAAAGTTGCGTTCGGTCGCAGTTTTTGAACATCCTGAACGCTAAATAGAGTGCTTATGTAATAGTCTTTACGCGTGCCAGCGAAAGATCTCGACCAGATAGTCAGCCTGTGTAAGCGTCGTGGTTTCGTTTACCCGAGTGGAGAAATTTACGGCGGATTTAGATCGTCGTATGATTATGGCCCGCTGGGTTCATTGATGTTACGAAATGTTAAAGACGCTTGGATTAGATCTAATGTGCAGCAACGTGATGACGTCGTTTTGATCGACGCCGCAATTCTTGGTGCTCCACAAGTCTTTGAAGCCAGTGGACACCTCAGTAATTTCAGCGATCCACTTGTTGATTGCACAGTTTGCAAGCGGCGGTTTCGCGAAGATCAATTAGAAGATCGTGATTGTCCAGAATCGAAGAAGGCGTGTGTCTTTACACCTGCTCGAGCGTTTAACCTAATGTTTCAGACTCAGGCTGGGCCTGTTGAAGGCGAAGGCGCAACCGTTTATTTGCGCCCTGAAACTGCTCAAGGAATGTTCGTTAATTTCGCAAATGTTTTGCAAACAAGTCGAAAAAAACCACCATTTGGTATCGCTCAAGTCGGTAAAAGTTTTCGCAATGAGATTACCCCTGGCAACTTTATTTTTCGCACACGTGAGTTTGAACAGATGGAGCTTGAGTTTTTTGTGCCGCCAAGCGAGAGCACTAAGTGGTATGAGTATTGGTGCCAAACCCGCATGCAGTGGTATATCGACTACGGAATTCCAGCCGAAATGCTAAGAATTCGCGAGCACGCCAAAGATGAACTCTCGCATTATTCAGCGGGAACAAGTGATATCGAATTTAAGTTTCCTTGGGGTTGGGGTGAACTTGAAGGTATTGCACAACGCACTGACTACGACCTAAAACAACATGCCGAACACTCGCGGCAAAAACTTGAATATTTTGATCAGGCAACAAATGAAAGGTACGTTCCGTTTGTCGTTGAGCCAGCAGCCGGCGTTAATCGCACCATGGCAGCCTTTCTCTTGGCCGCTTATGACGAGGATGTAGTAAACGATGAACCGAGGACTGTGTTGCGCTTGCACCCAAGAATGGCGCCTTACCAAATCGCAGTTTTGCCATTGTCAAAAAAAGACACTTTGATACCTTTGGCCAAGAAAATTTATGCGATGCTGGGCGCGAGATATATGTGTGACTTCGACGAAACTCAAGCAATTGGTCGGCGATATCGCCGTCAAGATGAGATTGGCACTCCTTATTGTGTGACGATTGATTTTGACTCGCTTGAAGATGATTCGGTGACCATTCGAGAGAGAGATACAACGGCACAAAGTCGTGTGAAGATTGATGTGTTGATGACCGAACTTTCTCAAAGGCTTGGTTATTAGAAAAAGAGAAAACTGATTAACTGTCAAAAGAAACAATTAAAGGAGAAGTAATGTCGCAAGTAACCGTATTAGCAAAAGTGAAGGTCAAAGAAGGTCAACGCGAGGCGTTGACCGACGCAGTCAGACCTGGCATTGAGACAGCTAAAGGTGAGGTAGGCACGCAGTTCTATGTGTTCCATCACGACCTCGTTGAACCGAATACTGTTTGGTTTTATGAACTGTACGTCGATCAAGATGCGGCGAATCTGCACATGGGTTCTGATGCATTCAAGTCTTGGTCGAAGAGTCTTGCGCCATTCGTTGATGGAGCCCCGGAGATCTCATTTCTCACGCCGATTGGCGGCAAGGGACTTTAATTTTTGTACCTCGATAAGATTCTTGCCAAGCATCGTGAAATTTCGAGAGTAGATAAGCGCGATTTAGATGCGTTGGTGATCAAGGCGAAAAATTCTTCGTCGCCACGTGGGTTTGCGGCTCGGTTGCGTGAAGATTCGGTTGAGAATCTCGCGGTGATCG
>ERZ889217.494-NODE-494-length-23602-cov-28.588610_pt1 | contig 23602 bp, 18 predicted proteins | sample MGYA00521098_ERZ889217 | MGnify/ENA primary metagenome ERZ889217 (study PRJEB32303, sample SAMEA104408613) | aquatic metagenome | biome: Brackish water; feature: Pelagic; material: water | place: Baltic Sea | collected 2014-06-10T22:04:00 | depth 2,362 m ... | reverse complement strand
CGACCTGCTCGGCCAGTTTGCGGGATTCGGAAACCTGCTTTTTTTCGTTCTGCCACTGGGCCTTGAGCTTCGAACCTTGCTCCTTGAGGTCGGCCAGTTCCTTTTCCAGTTTGGAGAGGCGGTCCTTGCTCGCGGCGTCTTTTTCCTTTTTCAACGCGGTGCGCTCCATTTCGCCCTGCATGATCTCCCGCTCGAGCTTGTCGAGTTCGGTCGGCATGGATTCCAGTTCGATTTTCAACCGCGAAGCCGCCTCGTCGATGAGATCGACCGCTTTGTCCGGCAAAAACCGGTCACTGATGTAGCGGTCGCTCAAGACCGCCGCACCGACCAGCGCGCTGTCCTGGATCCGCACGCCGTGGTGCACCTCATAGCGCTCTTTCAATCCGCGCAAAATCGCGATGGTGTCTTCCACGCTGGGCTCTTTGACCATGACTGGCTGGAAGCGGCGCTCGAGAGCGGCATCCTTCTCGATGTATTTGCGGTATTCGTCGAGGGTGGTCGCACCGATGGTCCGCAATTCGCCGCGGGCCAACTGCGGTTTGAGCATGTTGGAGGCATCGGCCGACCCCTCAGCCGCACCGGCCCCGACGATGGTGTGCAATTCGTCGATGAAAAGGATGATTTGCCCTTCGCTCGAGGTAACTTCTTTGAGGAATGCTTTGAGGCGCTCCTCGAATTCGCCGCGGAATTTCGCCCCGGCAATCATCGCGCCGATATCCATGGCCACGAGCTTCTTGTTCTTGAGCGATTCGGGAACGTCGCCGCTGACAATGCGGCGGGCCAGACCTTCGACAATGGCCGTTTTGCCCACCCCGGGTTCGCCGATGAGCACCGGGTTGTTTTTCGTCCGGCGCGAAAGAACCTGCATGGTCCGGCGGATCTCCTCGTCGCGGCCGATGACGGGGTCGATCTTTCCCCGCTTGGCCAACTCAGTCAGATCACGTCCGTATTTCTCCAGCGTCTGGTATTTCTCCTCGGGATTCTGGTCGGTGACGCGCTGCGACCCGCGCACCTCGACCAGCGCCTTCATCAACTTGTCGTGCGTCGCGCCATCCTCCTTGAGCAATTTGGCCGCGGGATCCGAGCCCTGCGACAAGGCCAGCAGGTAGTGCTCGGCGCTGAGATACTCGTCCTTCAGCTTCCCCATGATTCCCTCAGCCGCTTCAAGGGTCTGGCGCAAATCCTTCCCAAGGTGCGGTTGGGACGTACTGCCGGAAACCTTTGGACGACGGTCGAGTTCGGCTTTTAGCTGCTCGTGCAACCGCGCGGTGGAAACGCCGACTTTCTGGAGCAACGGCACAGTCACACCTTCGGGCTGGTCAAGCAAAGCGAGCAGGAACTGCTCGTTGCCGATTTCCTGCTGGTGCAGCTTGCTGGTGATGTCGGCAGCGGCGCTGAGCGCCTCCTGCATCTTCTGGGTGAAACGATCCGGTCTCATACGACCAAAAAACTACCACTACTTGATGCGGATACGCATGCGAATAAATGCGGGAATATCAAGGTCCTGGCCGTCCACCATGGTAGGATCAAGGCCCTTGAACCGGCCGCGCATCGCCTGATCCAAGGGCAACTCCTCCTGCGTTTGGCCGGCCTCGTTTTTCTTTCCTTTACCCTTGCCGCGCCTGGCTCCGGACTCGCTCGGCTTCTCGCCGGTCACGGACTCAACAGCCTCCTCCACTGGCTCAACCGGCGCCTCGAGTTCATCCTCGTCTTCCAGCACAACCGACGGCAGACCAGAGCGTGTGCAGCCGAGAACAGCCACCCCAAGATGTTCGCCGGCCAAGGGATCGTTGGCCACCCCGACATGCACCAGCGTGGCAGATCCGAGATGGGCGGAAAGGCAGCGGAGCACCGATTGTAATTCGGACAAGGTGAGCGAGTCGTCACCGGTCAAGTGAACGACCACGCTTCCGGGTTCGGACAAAAGTTTTCCTTCCTCGAGGAGCGGACAGCGCAGCGCTTCTTCCACGGCGAGCCGCACGCGATCGGGTCCGGCCGCCGCACCATAGCCGAAATGAGCCCGCGCATCGGCCCCTTCGAACATCTGGAGCAATTCGTCGAGTCCGACCGGCATGACAGCGGGCAGGCTGAGCATTTGCACGATGGCCCGCACGGCCAGCGAGAGAACGCCCGCCGCCGCACCAAAAGCTTCGGCAACGGGTGCCTCCGCGCCGGCGACCTCGACCATGCGGTCGTTTTCAAAGCACAGGACGGCCAGGCAGTTGCGCCCGAGCCGCGCGAGCGACTCCTCGGCCAGCTCCCGCTTGCGCGAGCCCTCGGCGGCAAACGGCAAAGTGACCACCGCAATGACCAGCGCACCGGATTTCTTGGCCTGTTCGGCCACGACGGGCGCAGCTCCGGAGCCCGTCCCGCCGCCGAGTCCGGCACACAAGAGCACGACTTCGGCCCCTTTGCACTCGGCCCGTAGATTGGTGAGACTCTCGCTGGCCGAGGCACGGCCGCGCGCGGCGTCACCACCCGCCCCGAGGCCTTTGGCCACGTCATGACCAATCTGCATTTTGCGCGCAGCCGGCGAGGCCGCCACCGCCTTGGCATCCGTATGCACCGCGACGAGATCGGCCGGTGCACCCGGTTCACCGGCGAGACGCGCAAGGACGGCAAGTCCGGCGTTGCCGAGACCCATCACCTTGACGGCAGAAACTTCGGTGAGCGGGGTGGCAAAGCGCCCGTTGGTGCCGACCGTAATCATAGCCCGGGAATGATCCGTCCGATTTTGCTCCGCAACCGGTCGAAAACGGAAATTTCCTCCAGTGCCTCCTGTGCGGCTTGCGCGTAAAGGACCAGTCCGACCGCGGTGCTCCAGCGCGGACTTTCACAAATGGCGGTCGGGCCCATGAGGGGCCGGGGGCTGGCCACGCGGGCCGGCACGCCGAAGACGTCCGCGGCCAGCGGAGCGATGCCCTTGAGCTCCGCCGTGCCGCCGGTCAAGACCACGCCGCCTCCGACAAATTGGGCTTGCCGGTCAAAATTGATCCGGCGTTTGATCAAGGCGAACGCTTCCCGCACCCGGGCTTCGGCCACTTTGTTCAAGCTGGAGCGCTCGATTTCCCCGCCGGAATAAGTCGGATCCTCGATGCGCACCGTGCCGCGAGCAGCGGTGGCTCCCGGCGCCACATCGGTCTCTTCGGTCTTGAGCTTGTCGGCCCACTTGGTCGGAACCCGCAACCCGATCGAAATGTCATTGGTCACATGATCCCCGCCCACCGCAAGAACGCCGCTTTGACGGACGGAGCCCTCGCGGAAGAGAATGAAGTCCGTGGTGCCGCCACCAATGTCGATGACGAGGACACCGCTTTCGCGGTCGCTCTGGTCGAGCACGGCATGCGCCGAGGCCACCGCGCTCATCACAACATTGGTCACCTTGAGGTTGGCCTCGCGAATGCAGCGCAAGCTGTTTTGGATGCGTGTTTTCGTGCCATGCACGATGTGGAACTCGGCTTCGAGTTTACGACCGATCATCCCGAGCGGACTGGACACGCCTTCTTGTCCGTCGACGTAGTAATGCTGGTTGATAGTGTGCAGGAAGACATTGCCCGCGGGAATACTGACATCGAGCGCACTTTGCTCGACCTCCTGGATGTCCTCCTCTTCGATTTCGTCGCGGTCATCCGGGATCGGAATGCCTCCCCGATTGTTCAGGCTTTCAAGGTGCGCGCCGGTGATCGAAGCCACCACCCCGGCAATCTCGCGATCGGCCTTCTCCTCCGCTTCGGAAACCGCCTCATTGAGACAGAGGGTGATTTTTCCGATGTCGACGATCTCGCCTTTGCGAACACCCCGCGAAAGCGCTTCGCCGGTGCCGATAATGCGCAAGAGCCCGTCGCTGCGCGTCTCGGCAATAACCGCCGCAACTTTGGAGGTTCCGATTTCCAAGCCAACGTGAAGGTGGGAGCGGGCCATGGCGGGTCAGCGTTTTTTGGCGGTGGTCGGCACCAGTTCCGGTTCGGCCGGCGGGGCTTCCCCCACGAAAGTCACCGGTGTGTTGCGCGTGGGCATGAGATTGACCGTGGCCACACGGCGGGAAGTCTGGCCGACATGAAGCAAAATGAGTTGGAGGCGGTCGAGTTGAGCCGGAAGGTCGTCGGGCCCGAAAGTGAGGCGGGTCTGGGGATCATTCCATGCCGTGATGCACCAACCCTTGCTGATGTCCACAGCACGCAGCTTCACCTCGGGATTGGTGCGCTCGGCGGCGCTGCCGAGCAACTCGAGGGCGGCAAGCAACTCGGGTATTTCGATTTTGTCCCCCAGACGCCACTGCTCCGTCGGCACCCCGTAAACCACAGGCAACCGGGTGTGCGAGGCCTCGAAACCTTGGGGCTTGATCATCACCCCGGCCGCATCGACCAAGCACGCCGTCTCCATGGTCGAGGGATCGGTTCCCGTATCGGCCGGCGCCACCCACGCCACGGGACGGCGCGCCTCGATCGAAATGGATACCGTGTCGGGCAAGATGCGTTCGACCTGTGCCGACTGGACCTCCGGAATGGAAGTGAGGGCACTTTGGGCCGACTCAAGATTGAGCGAGAAAATATTGAGTCCCTCATGGACCCCCGTTTTGGCCAGTGCCTCTTCGCGAGTCATCACACCGTCGGTGTTCACCTCGACGACCCGCACCTCATAGTTCTTGTTCTTGGTGAAGAAATTTTCGATGAACAAATTCACCCCGAACCACGCCACGACGAGCAACCCGGTGAGGAACAAAGCCTCGCAGGTGTAGAGCAGGACCTTCTGGTTGCGCCGGCGGCGCTCGGTCTCCGCCGTGGCGGTCACCTCCAACAAATGCTCCCGGCGCCGACGGCGAAGAGGACGGCGGCGGCGCGGTTTTTTGTTGGAGAAAAGACTCATGGACGTTTGGTCATGTGACGTTGCAGGGAGAGTCGTGCGATTTCTTCGCACAGCCCGAGAAAACTGAGGCCGGACACTGCTGCCGCCTTGGGCAGAAGACTGGTTTCGGTCATGCCGGGAATCGTGTTGGCTTCGAGGACAAACGGCGTGCCGTCGGCCCGCAGGAGAATGTCGACCCGCGAGTAAACTTTCAATCCAAGCGCGCGATGCGCGGCCAGCGCGGTCTCCTGCATGAGACGGGTGGTGGTTTCATCGAGTGGCGCGGGGCAGAAATACTCGGAGGCTCCCTTGGTGTATTTGTGCGCGTAGTCGTAAAATCCTTCGTGCGGCCGGATCTCCACCACCGCCGTGGCTTGGTCGCCCACCACCCCGACAGTCAATTCACGTCCCTCGACCAATTCCTCGACCAGAATTTCCCGGTCCAAGGCAGCGCAGTCGGCCAGTGCTTCCTCCAATTTGGCGGGTTCGCGCACGAGGTGAACGCCGACACTCGAACCTTCGCGGGGAGCCTTGACCACGACAGGCAAGGGCAGCGTCGGCCTTTGCCCGACCGCCAGAACCTCCCAGCGCGGAGTGGAAACGCCGGCCTGCACAAAAAGCTTTTTACTCTCCAACTTATCGAAAGCCACCCGACTGGCTGCCTCGCCCTCGCCGGTATAGGGAATTCCGCGGCGCTCGAGGATGGCTTGAATTTGCCCGTCCTCCCCGAAGGTGCCATGCATCATCAGAACGCAAAGACCGGTATCCTCCGGCAAGGTGAATTCCGGCCCGCGCACATCAACATCGCTGACCCGATAGCCGGCCCCGCGCAGGGCATGGGCCACCGCCCCGCCGGAGCGCAGGGAAACCTCCCGTTCCGATCCGGGACCACCCATGAGGACGGCAAGATGGAGGGCTCGCAAATCGGGCGCACTCATGTCGCCTCCTCCCCGATGATTTGCACCTCGGTCTCGAGGCGCACACCCTGTTTCTTCAAGACCTCGGCACGCACTTGCTCGACCAGAGCAAGCACCTCGGAAGCCGTGGCGCCCCCTTTGTTGAGAATAAAGTTGGCATGAACCCCGGAGACCTGTGCCGCGCCAACCTGCGCCTCCTTGAGACCGGAAGCATCGATCAACTGGCCGGCTTTGGCGTTCACCGGATTGCGGAAGATGCAACCGGCGCTCGCCCCGACCGGTTGCGATGATTTGCGCTTGGTCGCGTAGTCGCGTGTCCGCCGCTCGACTTCCCCCGGACTCGAAGGCTCGCCGCGGAAAACCGCGGAGAGAGCGTAATTGGTCCGCAAAATCGGCACGTTGCGGTAATGCACTTCAAGATCACGCGGTGATTTTTCAAAAATATTGCCCTCGTCATCGGCATAGCGGAGTCGTTCAACCTGATCGAAGGCCTCCACTCCCATCGCCCCCGCATTCATGCGCAGGCAGCCGCCCACATCGCCCGGAATCCCTTCCATCCACTCAAAACCACCGAGACCGGCCGTCACCGCCGCACCGCTCAGGGCCTTGAGGCGCACACCGACTCCGGCCCGGATCTGAGCACCCTCAACGGAGAATTGGCCGTAAATGCCGCGGCGGAGACGGACCACAACACCACGCAGACCACCATCCCGCACGATGAGATTCGATCCGCGGCCGATGACCATGAAAGGAAGTCCGGCGTCGTGGGCCGTCCGCACCAAATCGCAAAATCCCTCTTCCGTTTCGGGCTCGAGCCAGAATTGCGCGGGTCCGCCCACCCGCATTGTGGTGTGCTTGGCCAGCGGCTCGTTAAGACGCGCCACCCCCGGACCCATCGCGCTACTCAGATTGTCCAAGGTCTGCAGATCCCTGGCCAACACCGCACCTTGCTCGTGAATATTGCCCGCGCCGAGCGTGACAAGCAGATCGCCCGGACGCAGCAACCGCCCGGCTTCGCGTCCGGCCTCCTCCCGCCGGGCGATATAAATGGCCTGAGCGCAACCGGCCGCACGGGCCGCATCGGCAATCAACCGGCCGCTCACGCCAGGAATCGGGTCCTCGCTGGCCGGATAAACTTCGGTCACGACGACCGCATCGGCCAGAGCCAAAGAGCGCCCAAACTCCTCCTTCAGCGCCTGCGTTCGCGTGTAGCGATGCGGTTGGAAAAGGAGAAGGACACGGCCGCGGCCCGCATCACGTGCGGTGCGGATCACCGCGGCGATTTCCGTCGGATGATGCCCGTAATCATCGACGAGCACATGTCGGTCCGAAGAATGCAGCACTTCAAAACGCCGCCGCGCGCCCCGGAAACTTTCCAACGCGGCCGCGCACTTGCCCACGTCGAGTCCCAACTCGGCGGCGAGGGCCAGCACTGCGGTCGCGTTGACCACGTTATGCTCGCCCGGAACATTGAGGGTGACCCGCGCAAGCTCTTGGCCCTCCCGACGGAAAGAAAAGCCCGAGGCAAACCCCGCAGGCTGGATGTCGGAGCAGGTATAAGTCCCGGTCTTTCCGTAGGAAACAGCCTGGGTGCGGCCCGCGCAAATCCGCGCCGCCCCGGCATCGTCGGCGCAATAGAAAATTTTTCCCGTCGTCTGGTCGAGCAGATGACCGAACGCCGTGTCGATTGCCGCGAGATCGGCATAGTGGTCGAGGTGCTCGGGTTCGATGTTGAGCACGATGACGTGTTCCGGATGGTAAAGGACGATCGTGCCGTCGCTCTCATCGCCCTCGGCCACAAAATACTCCCCGCCCGCATCCCAGCGTGCGTTCGTGCCGAGGATCGGGATTTCCGCCCCAACATAGTGCGAAGGATGCGCGCCCGCGGCACGCAGGGCATGTGCCGTCATGGCCGAGACGGTTGTCTTGCCATGCATCCCCGCGACCAGAATTCCTTTCTTTCCCAGCATCAGCGCAGCCAGCGCCTCCGCGCGCCGCACCATGGGCTTGCCCAGCCGTTGCGCCGCGTCGAAGGCCGCATTTCCTTCGCGAATGGCCGAGGAATAAACAACCAGCTGGGCATCGACCACGTCATCGGCCCTCTGCGGAGTCTGGAAATCCAGCCCGAGGGACTGCAAACGTTTGACTTCCACGGTATCCACCTTGTCCGAACCGCTGACCCGGTGGCCGAGGGCGATCAGCAGTGCGGCAATACCGCTCATGCCCGAGCCGGCCACCCCGATGAGGTGAATCCGGCGTGGCGCGCCATGGAACAAATCGGCCAGTTCTTTTGTTGTCATGACTTTACCTCGGCCAAAACCGCGGCCACCCGCGCCGCCGCGTCCCGCGGGGCCAGAGCCTTGGCTGCCGCGGCCATGGTGGTCAAACTTTGCGGTGATTCCAACAAAGAGATCAAGAGGCGGGACAGGCTTTCGCCCGTGGCCTCCTTCTCGGCCAGCATGCTCGCCGCACCGACGCGGGTGAAAATCTCCGCATTCAGTCTTTGGTGGTCCTCGGCGGCATAGGGAAAAGGTACCAGCAACGAAGGCAGACCGAACCACGACAATTCCCCGAGGCTGGCTGCGCCCGAGCGGGAGATGGCTAGGTCGGCGGCCGGATAAACTTCCTGCATGCGATCGCAAAACGGCAGCACGACGGCAGGCACTCCCGCCGCGGTATAAGCGGACTGCACCGTCTCGACATCACGCTCGCCGGCCAGGTGCACGACCTGCAAGTCGGCGGCGGACAAATACGGCGCGGCTTGGGTCATGAGCGCATTGATTCCTGCCGCGCCTTGGCTCCCTCCCATCACGAGAAGCGTCTTCCGGTGCGGGGCCAATCCCAGCGCCCGCCGAGCTTCGTCGCGGGTGGGCACATTCTCGGTCAATTCCCGGCGGATCGGCGTTCCGGTGACCTGCGTCATGCTTTTTGCAAAATGACGCGCACAGTCGTCAAACCCGAGCAACACGGAGCGACAAAAGCGCGCGGCCAAACGGTTCGCCTTGCCCGGAATGGCGTTCGATTCGTGCAAAAAAGCCGGTATGCCGCGCCGCCGTGCCGCGATAAGCGGGGCGATACTGGTAAAGCCTCCCATCCCCAAGACCGCATCGGGGCGATCCGCGGCATAGGAAGCGCCACAGGTCTTGAAACTGGAACGCAGGCGGCGCAGGAACGTGACCATGGCCGGTGAGAAAATTGCGGGCAGGCCGATCGACGGAAGCTTCTTGCTCGGCAGGTCCGGATGAGCCCGCAATGCGCGGGCGTCGACTTCCTTCTCCGAAACAAAGAGCAGAACCTCGTGACCTTGCCCGCGCAGCACTTCCGCCACCGCCAAACCCGGAAAGAGGTGCCCCCCCGTTCCTCCGCATGCGATGGCAAACTTCATAGTCAGAAGCGGACGGCGAGGCTGGTGGCCGGGACGGCGCGCGAGCGACGTTTCGGTTCGCGGCGTCCTTGGCGGTGGATGTTGATCAGGATGCCGACGAGCAACATCGACACGGCCAGATTGCTGCCTCCATAGCTGATGAAGGGCAAGGGCATGCCTTTGTTCGGCAGGAGCGAGGTGGTCACCCCGATATTAACCGCCGCCTGCAGCGTGATGATGATGGTGATACCGAAGCCGAGAAGCATGCCGAAGCGGTCCTTGGAATTCATGGCGATAAGCACCCCAGCCAAAAGGATGAGCAGAAAGCAAAAAACGGTCAGCAGAGTGAAACGCAGTCCGAGTTCCTCGCCGATCATGGGAAAAATAAAATCGGTATGGGCATACGGCAGGTAGAGCATTTTCTGCCGCCCGTTGCCCAGGCCCAGTCCATCCACTCCCCCGGCCCCGAAAGCGAGGAGGGCCTGCCACTGCTGCAGCCCTTCGCCCAACTTGTATTTTTCCGGATCGAGAAATGCGATGATGCGCCCCATGCGCTCCTCAATGTGGAAAGCGGCCACGGACAAGACGGCCACCCCCGCGCCGACCAAAGGGAGCAACCAGCGCAAACCGGCCCCGGCAACAAAGGCCACGGCCAGCGCCGTTGTCCCGATCAGCGCCGTGGCCCCGAGGTCCACCTCGACCACAATGAGAGCCATGATGACGCCCGCTCCGGCAAGAGGCAGGGCAAAGCCGCGCCAGAATTCCGAGGCCTGTTCCTCACGACGCGCATACCACGAGGCGAGGAAAAAGAGCACGGCGATCTTACCCAACTCGCTCGGCTGAAAGCTGGCGAAACCCAGGTTGATCCAACGCCACGCTCCATTGACCTTCATTCCGATCGGTGGCACGAAGCAGAGGACAAGCATGACGACAGCCAATCCGTAGACCCACGGCCACCAACGCGCCCACACCCGGTAATCGACCATGGCCGCGGCCACCAAGGCCGATCCGCCAATGACCAGCCACATGAGCTGGCGTTTGACGAAGAAATACATGTCTCCCCGGCTGTCGTGGGCAAAGGCTCCTGTGCTGAAAAGCATGACGATCCCAATGACGAGAAGACTCCCCATGGAAAGGATCAGGATGTAGCCCGTGCGGCGGCGCATGACCCGATCCTCAATTCGCTTTGGCCGGGACCTTGAGAACCTGGTCAATCTGCAATTTGGTCGGATCCTCGATGCTGTTGATCTGGAGCAAGGCTTGGGAGGTCACACCAAGTTTCTTGGCGATTTTGGAAGGATTGTCGCCCTTCACCACCTTGTAAGTGCCCGCGGCGGCCGCTGTGGTCGACGCCCCGGAGGCGGCCTTGGGCGTGGCTTTGGGCGGCGGGGTCTGGGTGACGGCTGGTGCCACCGCAGCGGAAGCCGCGACCGGGGTAACCGGTTTTGTCGTGGCGACTAAGGCCGCAGCCGATGCCACCGGCGCTTCGGAACCGATCATGGGCAGAGGTTCGTCCGCATCCCCCGGTTGGCGCTGCGGGGCCGCGGGCGCGACCGGTGCGGCCGCAACCCCGGGTGAGGTCATTCCCGTGGCCTTGGCGATCCGGCTGGAAAGGTTGGCGATCAAATCGGGGTTCTTGTTCACCTTGATATGATTGAAGGCGTAGATGCCGCCCACGGCGACGACGTGCAGGATGAGCACGACCATGAAGGCGTGGGAGAGCTTCATGTTGGGTTCCGCCTCGTCATATTCTTCTTCGCCGCCGCGCATGGCACGGGCCGAGGCCCGCACCACTTTGCGGCCGCGGGACTTCGCCGTCATTTTGCTGAACAATGGGATTTTCATGATGTGTGGTTGGTTGGTTGGATCATTAGGGTCAGTTGCTTGAAAGTATCCCCGCGCTCCTCAAAGCTGCGGAACATGTCGAAGGAAGATGTGCCGGGGGAGAAAAGAACCGTGTCGCCCGGAAGGGCCAAAGAGCGCGCTTGGGCCACCGCCTCATCGAGGGAATCGGCCGGATGACAGGAGGTGGCCTGCGCCCAATCACGGGCAATGGACTCGCGCATTTCACCGATGAGGACGGCATCGCGGACCCGCTCCTTGACGAGATCCGCCACCGGCGCGAAGCCGAAGCCCTTGTTTTTGCCGCCGGCGATCAGGACCACCCGGCCGCTCTGGCTGCGCAAGGCTTGGGCGAGAGCATCAAGGTTGGTCGACTTCGAGTCGTTGATCCAGGTCACGCCGCCGGTCTCGCGGATGAACTCGCAACGGTGCGCTGGGGGCGCGTAAGCACGCGCGGCGGGAAGCATCGCCGCCATCCCGGCCCCGAGGCAAAGACCCGCGCCCAAGGCAGCCATGAGATTCTCCGCGTTGTGCGGTCCGCGCAGACGGGTTTCGGTCATGGCCAGAACCGGCACCCCTTGATGAAAAATCATCTCCCCAGGACCAAGGGTGAAGTCCGCCTCCACCCCGGGCACGGCACTGAAGGTCACGCGCCGGGCGCGCAGGGCCGGCAACTCCGCGCGCGCGTTGACCACGGCGAAGTCATCCCCGGTCTGTCGGTCGAAAATGCGCAGTTTCGCCGCTCGGTAGGAGTTCACGTCCGGGTAGCGATCCAGATGGTTTGCGCTGAAGTTGGTCCAGACCGCTACCCGGGGACGGAAAACGTCCGTTGTTTCCAACTGAAAAGAGCTGATTTCGACGACCGCGGCATCAAGCGAACTGCTCCGCGCGGCCACCTCACTGAAAGGCAGTCCGATATTGCCGCAGGCTTCGGCTTTGATTCCGGCCGCATGGAGTAGTGCGGCAATCAGACCGGTCGTGGTCGTCTTTCCGTTCGTGCCGGTCACCGCCACCACGGGGCAGAGGCAACTGCGGAAAGCCAGTTCGACTTCCCCGAGGAGAGGGATACCGGCCTCGACCGGTCGGCGCGCGAGCGGCACCACGGGGTCGATCCCGGGGCTCAGCACCGCGAAGTCAAACTCCTGCACGCAGCGCAACGCGTCATTCCCCAAGACAACGCGTGCGCCACGCGAGGAAAGTGTTTCGGCGGCCTCGTGCCGCGGAGCAGGATCTCCGGAATCGAGCACGGTGACCGCAGCGCCGTTCGCGAGGAGGAGGCGTGCGGCCGCTTCACCGCTCCGGCCGAGACCGAGCACAGCGACATGTTTTCCGGTGTAGTCCATGGCGATCACCGCAATTTCAAAGTGGCCAGCCCGAGAAGGGCAAAAATGACCGAAAGGATCCAGAAGCGCACAATGACGGTGCTTTCCTTCCAGCCGCTCAGTTCGAAATGATGATGCAAGGGGGACATCTTGAAGATGCGCTTGCCGGTGGTCTTGAAGCTCGCGACTTGCAGGATGACCGAGCCCGCCTCGAGCACGAAGACGCCCCCGATCAGGGCGAGGAGCAACTCCTGCTTGGCCGAAATGGCCACCACGCCGAGCAAACCGCCGATGGCGAGCGATCCGGTGTCGCCCATGAAGACGCGCGCCGGATGGCAATTCCACCAGAGGAACCCGAGCGCCGCACCGACCAGGGCGAGGCAGACCACGGCCAGTTCCCCGGAGAACTGGACGAACGGAATCTGCAAGTATTGCGCGATCTTGATATTGCCCGCGGCGTAGGTCAGCACGGCAAACCCGAAAGCCACCGTGGCTGTGCAACCAGCCGCCAGACCATCAAGACCGTCGGTCAGGTTGACCGCGTTGGATGAACCGACGATGACCAGAAGATAAAGGACAAAGGTGAAAATCCCGAGGTTCTGGATGATGGGCTCCTTGTAAAAAGGCACGTAGAGCTGCGAGGCATGCGCGCCGAGGGCAGGATCCCAGACGAAGAAGGCGGTGATCAGTCCGGCGAGTAAGGATTGCAGGGCAAATTTCAACCGGCTGCTGATGCCGTCCGAGGACTTTTTCGTGACCTTGAGGTAATCGTCGACGAAGCCGAGCGCCCCGAGATAGACGACGGAAAAAATGGCGAGCCAAACCAGCGGATTGGTCGGCCGGGCCCAAAGCAACACGGAAATGAGCAGGGCGCCGAGCAAAAGGACACCGCCCATCGTCGGAGTTCCTGCTTTGCTGCCGTGCAATTCGTGCAAGCGGTGCACTTCGTCCTGGGAGCGAATCGGCTGGCCCAGCTTGAGCGAGATCAAATGACGGATCACCCAGTTGCCGAGGAGCAAACTGAGGACAAAGGCGGTGACCCCGGCGGCCACGGCGCGAAACGTGATGTATTGGAAAACGTTGAACGCCTTGAAAATCTCGGTATCGAGACCCTTGCCGTATTCGGACAACAAATGAAGGTAGTAAAGCATCAGGCAAAATCCTCCAGGACGCGTTCCATGCGGGCGGCGCGGCTTCCTTTGATCACCACCGCATCACCCGGCCGCGCCAATTCGCGCAACAAATTCGCCGCTTCATTTGTATCTGTGGCCCGACGCACATCTTTGGTCCCTGCTTTCTCCGCTTCCTCGGCCATCGGCCCAGTCTCCGGACCGACGGCGATGAGCACATCCATCGTCGCGCCCGCGGTGCGGCCGACGCGACGGTATCCCTCATCGGCGTAAGCGCCGAGTTCACCCATCTGCCCGAGCACGGCAAACCGGCGCCCCGGACCGGGCAAGCCGCGCAGGGCGTGCAGCGCGGCGTCCATCGAGTCCGGATTCGCGTTGTAGCTGTCGTCGAGAACGGTCACGCCACGGATATCAAGACAGGCCAAACGGCGCGCGGACAACTTGGTCGCGGCCAAGCCCGAGGCGCATTCACGCAGGGAGAGTCCGAGTTCGAGTCCCGCCGAGACGGCGAGCAAGGCATTGCGCACCATGTGTTCGCCGGTCACCGGCAAATGCGCGGCCACGCGTTCGCGGCCCGCAACGAGATCGAAATCGAGGCCGCAGGCGGACGGACGCAAGTTCTCGGCGTGCAAACCTTCCGGCCCTCCGGCCAGCACGACGCGCGCCTTGGTCCGGGCGGCGAGTGACGAGGTGAAGTCGTCGGCAACCGGCAAAATCAGCACCGCCTCGGCCGGAAGGACCTCGCCAAGCATGCCTTTTTCCTGCGCGATCGCCTGGCGTGAACCGAGGAACTCGATGTGGGCCACCCCGATGTTGGTGATCAGAGCGATGGCCGGACCGGCCAAGCGGGCCAGCGGCTCGATCTCGCCCGCGTGATTCATGCCGATTTCCCAGACGCAGACCTCATCCTGCGTGGTGGCCGAAAGGATGGTCAGGGGCAGGCCGATATGATTGTTCAGGTTGCCCTCGGTTTTGTTCACCGCAAAGCGCGTTGCGGCCACCGCAGCGGCAAAATCCTTGGTACTGGTTTTCCCGTTGCTCCCGGTCAGGCAGATCACGCGCGCTTTCAACCGTCCGCGATGCCAAGCGGCCAATTGCTGCAAAGCACGCAGGGTGTCGTCCACCCGGATCAAAGGGAAGGTGGCAGGCAGACCGGAAACCTCGCGCGAAATCACCGCACCCGAAGCCCCGGAGGCCGCCGCCGCGGCAACAAAGTTGTGGCCGTCGAAATTTTCCCCACCCAGCGCCCAATAAAGATCCCCGGACTGCAGGGCCCGGGTGTCCTTGCAGATCGTCGTCACCGTGGCACTCCCGTCGCCGCAGAGGAGAACACCGCCGCAGGCTGCGGCCAAAGCATGGAGAGTCGTCGCGTCCATGATCAGGCCGCCCTCCCCCGGATCGCGGCCGAAGCCTCGGCCACGTCGTCGAACGGGATCTTGCGATCCGCAAATTCCTGGTAGTCCTCGTGACCCTTTCCGGCGATCAACACGATGTCGCCGGGGCCGGCCATGGCCACGGCGCGGCGGATAGCCGCCCGCCGGTCGGTGATTGCTTCATGATTTTTTCCACGCAAGGCGGAGGTGATCTCACGGCAGATGGCCTCGGGGTCCTCGCGGCGCGGGTTGTCGGACGTGACAATGCACCAATCGGAGGCTTCCTCGGCAGCACGGCCCATCGGCCCGCGCTTGGCCCGGTCACGGTCCCCACCGCAACCAAAGACGGTAATGAGATGCGCCGGTTCGAGGCTCCGCAAGGTGCGGAGGACATTTTCCAGGGCGTCCGGGGTGTGCGCGTAATCGACGAAGACCCGGAAAAGTTTGGTCCCGGGCACCATCTCCAAGCGTCCGGGAACCTGCGGCGCATCCTTGAGCGCGTCGACCGACTTGCGCACATCGTGACCGAGGGCGTGCATTGCGGCCAGAGCGGCGAGCGTATTGTAGACGTTGAAGGGACCGTAAAGCGGAAGGCGCACGAGAAAACTACGGCCTCCGGCATGCAGTGAAAATTGCGTACCCTGCAAGTCGGTCCGCAGATCGGCGGCACGGAACATGGCATTGGACGATTGGCCGTAGGTGATGGTCTTGACGCGCTGGCTGCAAATGTCAAAGAGCCTGCGGCCGTAGCGGTCGTCGATATTGATCACCGCCGTGCCGCGCTTGTGCGGTTGGGCAGCCAACTGTTCGAACAGACGCAGCTTAGCCGCGAAATAAGCCTCCATCGTCTGGTGGTAATCAAGATGGTCCTGGGTCAGGTTGGTGAAAATCGCCGCATCGAACTCGACATGACGCACCCGGTCCTGCTCGAGGGCATGGCTCGAGGTTTCCATCACGGCCGCGCGGCAGTTGACATCGCGCATCTCGCGGAGCAGACGCTGCACCTCATCCGCCTCGGGCGTGGTCCGGGAGGCGGGCAACTCGCGGGGCCCGACCACATAACGCACCGTGCCGATCAATCCGCACGGACGCTCGGCGACATCAAGCAGGTGCTTGAGAAGAAAAGAAACCGTGGTCTTGCCATTGGTCCCGGTAATCGCGGCGGTCTGCAACTGGAGGGAGGGATGGCCGTAGAAGACGGCCGCCGCCGCCGAGAGCGCAAGGCGCGGATCCTCGACGCGGATCATGGTGGCGCGGGGCGCCTCGAGGTCGGCGGAGGTGATGACGGCCGCCGCACCTCTCTCCACCGCTTCGAGGATGAAGTTCACGCCGCCGCCTGCGGCCTCCCCGGTGCGGCCCGGCGTCACGCTGGGCAGGGCAACGAAGAGACAGCCCGGGGTGGCCTGGCGGGAATCGTGCGTGAGGGAGGTGATTTCGCGGTCGGCCGGACCTTTCACCGTGACGGGAGCGGATGGCAGGGCGGAAATGATTTTGGCCAGTTGCATGCGACCTCAGTTCATGCCATTGCCGAAGGGCACGAGGGCGATGGTTGCACCCGGGGTGGGTGATTCGGGAACGAGTTCAAGGTGGCGGGCCATGGCCTCGCCGATGCGTGCGAAAATCGGCGCGGCCACCGTGCCACCGTAATTGCGTCCCCCGGGGGTGCGGGCGTCATCGACCAGGACGATGCCTGCCACTTCAGGATTGTCGGCCGGAAAATAGCCGGCAAAAGACACGACATATTTGCCCGCCGCGTATCCGCCCTTTGGATCCACCCGCTGCGCCGTGCCGGTCTTGCCGGCCACCGCGAAACCCGGAATGGAAGCGAGACGCGCCGTGCCTCGCTCACCGACCACATCGACAAGGGATGCCCCGACTTTGGCCGCGGTATCTTCGGAGACGACACGGCGGAGGATTTCGGGGGAAAAGGCAACGACCTCGCGGCCGTTGTCGTCATGCACCGAGCGCACGATCTGCGGCAACATCATGTTCCCGCCGTTGGCAATGACCGACATCGCCATGGCAATCTGCAGCGGTGTTACGGCAATCTCGTGGCCCATGGGCACCCGGGTGATCGACAATCCCGTCCAACTGTGGCGCGGGCGGACCAACCCGGGGATCTCGCCGGGCAGACCCAGTCCGGTGCGCTCGCCGAAGCCGAAACGGCGGATGTATTCGTAAAATGTGTCGGCCCCGAGGTGCATGGCGATTTTGGCGCAGCCGATGTTGGAGGACTTGACCATGATATCGTGCACACTCATCGAGCCGTAGCCGTGAACGTCCCGCAGGATTTTCCCGGCATAGGCGAAGCTTCCATTTTCGCAGTGGAACACGCTCTCGGGCGTCACCGCTTTTTGCTCCAGCGCGGCGGCAATCACCACGATCTTGAAAGTCGAACCGGGCTCGACCATATCGATGATGGCGCGGTTTTTCATCGTCTCGACCGCCGCCTCGCCCGGCTCGTTCGGATTGAAGGCGGGCCGCGTGGCCATGGCGAGGATCTCACCCGTGCGAGGACGCACAAAGACCGCGGTCATCATCTGGGGATTGAGCTGGCGGTAGGCGGCGTCGAGCTCGCTCTCCACGATGTCTTGCAACGCCATATCGACAGTCAGCTTTACGGTCATGCCGTTCTTGGCCGGACGCTCGTGCCCGCGATAAGCCACGATTTCGCGTCCGGTGCGGTCGCGCTCGGTGTAGATGAATCCATCTTCTCCGCGCAAATAGGGCTCCATCATCATCTCGACACCCTGAATGCCGCGTCCCTTGTGGTTGAGGAAACCGAGGACGTGCCCGAGTCGCTCTTCATTGGGATAGAATCGTTGCGGCTCCGGTTCACACATCACGCCGCGCAGGCGCGATCCGGCCAATTCATCCTTGAGACTGGCCACGCGCATCGCGTCGACCCCGCGCTGCACGACAATGTAGGCGCGATCCGAATCGATCCGGGTCGCCACTTCTTCGGGTGGCAGTTCAAGATGGCGCGCGATAATCCCGGCCAACTGCTGGCGATCGGCTTTGAGTTCGTCGAGCAGCTTGCCGTCGACCGCCACCGAGTAGATGGGAACATTCACGGCGAGCGGTGCGCCATGGCAATCGGTGATGCGGCCGCGCTCGGCCGCGACAACTTTTTTCTTCGCGGTTTTTTCCGCGGCCAGACCGCCGTATTCGCGGTGTTTTCCAACTTGCAGGTGGACGAGCCGCGCCGAATAAACACTCAGGACGACAGCCAGCAGAATACAGACCAGGCCGGCGCGGCGATGCGCGGTCCCGCTCATGGCAGCACCTCCCCGTCGGCGTCCCGCACGACCGGCCGGGCGGCCAGCGCAGTGGTTTGCACGCGCAGGCGGTTGAGACGGCTGTCCTGCACCTCGATCATGCGGATAAAACCCTCGTCGCGGCGACGCTCGAGCTCAGGGCGAGAGGTCAGGCGCATGACCTCGTTGCCGGCCACCTGCAGTTTCTCGTCCAAGGCTGCCAAGGCCATCTCGAGTTCGCGGCAACGGTCGCCATCCGCCTTCAGCTTGTGCTTCATGTGCACGTAGCAAAGCCCGAGGAGACCGACAAAAACGACGAGCACCAGCCAGCGCATGAGCGGACCGAGTGGCAGGGCATTGTCCCGGCTCTCGAATTTCATACCGCCACCTCCTCGGTCAAGGGCAGGATTTCCACCGAACGCAAGCGGGCGGAACGCGCCCGCGGGTTGCGCTCCGTTTCACCGGCCGCCGCGGACAGCGGCTTGCGGGTCAGGTCGTGGAAACGCCATGCGGGGTTGGGTCGCGGGGCGGGCCATTCCGGACGGTCGAGCCACTGCTCGCTGCCGGCGCGGAAGAAAGTTTTGACCGCGCGATCTTCGAGAGAATGAAAAGTGATGACGACAAAACGCGCGCCGGCTTTGAGCAACGGCGGGATGGCAACCAGAGCGCGCCGCAGCGATCCTATTTCGTCGTTCACGGCAATGCGGAGAGCCTGGAAAACACGGGTCGCCGGATGGACCCGGCCGCGGCGGCCGAGCACTTTTTCGATCAGGCTGGCCAACTGGCCGGTGCGCGTGAAGGGCAGCCTTTCGCGCTCCGCCACGATGGCCCGCGCCACGCGCCGTGCCTGGGGTTCCTCGCCGTATTCGCGGAAGAGCCGCACCAGCTCCGCCTCGTCGGCGGAATTGACCAGCAAGGCGGCCGGTTCACCGCCCGTGGAGTCCATGCGCATATCCAGCGGCCCATCATGACGGAAGCTGAACCCGCGGTCGGGTGTGTCAAGTTGGTGCGAGGAAACACCGAGGTCGAGCAACGCACCGTCGAAGGGCCCGGCGGCCCTGACCTCGGGAATTTCCGGAGCATCGGCAAAATTGGCCTGCACGGCGGTGAAGCGGTCGCCGAAAGAGGCCAGGCGCCGCGACGCGTGCTCGAGCGACTCACGGTCGCGATCGAGACCGACCACCCTTGCGCCGGCAGCAAGCAGGGCCTCGGCATGTCCGCCTCCGCCCAAGGTGCCATCGAGGAAGATGCGACCGGGGGCAGGGCACAACAACGCGACAACCTCGTCGCGCATGACCGGCTGATGCCAGTGCGTCGCGTCAGGGTTTGCGCGGGGTGCTCTTTTTGCGGAGGCCGAATTGCTCATAAAATGTGCGGACACGGAGATGAAGGCAGACCGAACCTTCCGTCCGGCCTCCCGCGTCTTTTTTCGCGGAGAAACCGAAGGTGAATTTGCGGCCGGACTTTGCCATTCTTGGGTGGTTGTTGTCTGGTTGCTTCGTTGGGCGGATCGCGCTACAAGCCGACTTCTCCCGCCACCCGGCGGAAGACCTCGTCCTCGTCGGCCGTGGCGGCCGCCCAACGTTCAGGGTTCCAAATTTCCACCCGGCTGTGACTGCCGATCAGCACGACCTCACCCTCCAAGCCGAGACGGCGGCAGTATTCTTCCGGCAAAAGCACACGCCCCTGCTTGTCCACCGCCACAAGCTGGGCCAATGCGTAAAAACGGCGGATGAATTTACGACGGTCGGCCGGGGCGATCGCAGGGTTGGCTTCGACGTCCGACTTCACCCGATCAAACTCCGGGGTCGGCAGGATCATCAGGAAGTTCCCCGCGGGGTCCGGGACGGCAAAAAACTCCTCACTGTCCTCGCCACGCCAGCGTGACGGAATCGTCACACGATGCTTCGCATCGACCGCATGGCGGAATTCGCCGGCGTAAACTGTCGGGGTGGAGGAGGGTTTGGACATTTTCAGGGTTGGGATGCCATTCTGCACCACTTTGACCCACTTTAAACCACTCAGCTGCCACTGGGGTCAACGCTTTTCAGAGAAAAATCTGAAAAAAATTCCGGCGGCCCTTCCGCCTGTCTGGGCGGACATGATGGGAGTAGATATGGTTATCATATAACAATCCTGAGCGATGACTGGGGACCGGTGACCGGAACCCACGGCGAAGCTCTCTCGGCATTCGCCGCAACCGCCTCAAAGCAGGCGGAGAGGATGATGGATTATGACACACTTTGCCATGCTCCGCCTCCCGAATGACCGCCGCCGTCCCGCTTGTGCTTGAGCCGCACCCTCAAGTCCGCCACGCTGCCGGTTGGCCCAAGCTATGCAATTCATCGAATCCGTTTTCGGCCGGTTGCGCCGTCATCCCAAACGCATTGTTTTCCCCGAGGGCGAAAATCCGCGTGCCATTGCCGCCGGGCGTCATTTCTATGAGCTCGGCCTTGGTGTGCCCATTCTGCTCGGACGTCGTGCCGTGGTTGAAGAAGTCGCGCGACGCGAGAAGATCCCTTTCGACCATTTGGGCGTGATCAATCCCGAACAATCCGCCGATCTGCCGGATTTTTGCCGCTTTCTCGAGACGCTCGACCGCTACAAGAAGCTCGGGTTTTCCGATGCCCGCGAGTTGCTGCTCAACCCCAACTACTACGCGGCCATGATGGTGCAATACGGCAGGGCTGACGGCGTGGTCGGTGGCGTGGATTCCCCGACCAGCGCGCTCCTCCGCCCCCTGCTCCGCGTGGTCAAGCCTTCGGGGCCGAACCACCTGGTCAGCAGTTGTCTGGTGGCCGACACTGGCCGGTCCGACATCGGTCACCATGGCGTGCTCATTATGGCCGATTGCGGCGTGGTTCCCGAGCCGGATGTCGGACAGTTGGCCACCATCACATTGCAAGCCGCGCACCTCTGCCTTCAACTCACCGGGGAAACACCGCGCGTCGCCCTGCTCAGTTTTTCGACCAAGGGCAGCGCCGTCACTGCAGGCACCGAAAAGATTGCCGCGGCCGCCGCGCTCGCCCGGCAACAAGCCCAAGCCCGCCACCTCGCGATCGAAATTGACGGCGAACTCGAAGCCGACGCAGCCCTCCTGCCCGGCGCGGCGCGGAACAAATCCGTGGTTGGCACCGTGGCAGGAAGGGCCAACGTTCTGGTTTTTCCCGACCTCCACAGCGGGCATATTGCCGGCAAGCTCACCGCCATCCTTGGCCATTGCGCTTACGGACAAATTCTCACCGGTTTGACCAAGCCGGCCGCCGATGTCTCGCGGGCCGACTCGCCCGAAACCATTGCCGCAGTCGCCGCCATCGTCGGCCTGCAAGCCATCGAAATGCGCCGCCTGCAGGAAATGGCGGAGGAAGAAAAAAAGAAACCCTGACTGCGCTCAAAGCGCCTTGCCCAGGATTTGCAAAAACCAATTCTTGGCGGGTTCTTGGTCCCGGCCCGCTTCGGGGTCCACCGGCGCCCCTTCCGGCGGCGCGAAAAGAAGGAAGGTTTCCTCCACCCCGCGAGGAGGCAGAAGGGAACGCCAGCCACGCAGACCCGGCCAAGCGGGCGCCGGATCCGGCCATTCGCGCGGACGCGAAAGAAAACTTTCCTCCCGCTGACCGGCCGAGCGTGCATCCTCGCCCGCCGCGGCCCACATCTCGAGCTGCACCCAGCCGGCCGGCTCGTATTCGAGACGGAAGGGCGGCATCTCTTCGCCAAGCGGCGCCGGCAAAAGCCGCCGCCAACCGGACAGACCCGGGAACTTGGGACGGACCAGACGTCCGATTCCTTCCAGTGGCTGGTATTCGAACGGGCTCCCCGCGAGTTCCGCCGCGGCCTCCGCCCGGTATTGCGCGAGCAACTTCGGACGCGTGCCTTCTTTGCTCAGATTGACGAATTCCAAAATGCCATCGGCCACCGCCTTGGCCAGACGCTCTCTCCACGCGACGGTGTGCAGCAGGCGTGCATCGCGCGGGTTCGACATGAATCCGCCCTCGATCAGCACACCGGGCACCACCGATCCGCGGAGCACCGCAAAGCGCGCACGCTTCACCCCGCGGTCGAACATCGGCACGAGCCCCAACTTGGCATGCTGGATGGAAGTGGCCAGCACGTGACTCGCGTGGTCGCTCTTGTGCCCTCGCTCGGCCGAAAAACTGCGGCGCGTGAGGTAGGTATCATGGCTGTTCGGCGCACCGCGCGGTGTCAGCGTGAAAACCTCGAAGCCCGTGGCCAAGGAATGGCGCGTTGCGGCGGCATTGAAATGCACGCTGACAAAAACCGCACCGTCCCCGATTTTGTTGCCCACCCCCGGACGGGCCTCCAGCGGGATGAACTGGTCGCGACTGCGCGTGATCACCACCCGCAAGCCTGCGGCCTGCAAATGCGTGCGGATACGCCGGCTCAGGTCGAGGTTGTAATTTTTTTCCGAGCCCCAACGATTGACCGCACCGCGGTCATGACCGCCGTGCCCCGGATCAAGGACCACGGTATGCACCGGTTTGAGGCCGGGGATTTTTTCCGGACGCATCAGCGGATCGATCGTCTTGGCCAGATCCATGCGCGAGACGTGGTATTGCCCGCCAAAGTAGAGCACGGGAAAAGAAAGCCAGTGCTTCACCCCGTCGATCCGCGCCTCGCGCGAATTTTTCCCGAATTCGATGCGCCGCGTCTCCGAACCCAGCGTCACCCCGCGGTCGCCGCGCGTGGTCAGGCGCATCTGGTAAAACGAGGCCAACTGCGAGACCGCAAGGTAGTCCCGTCCGGCCAGACGCTTGACCTGCCAACTGGCCGCCCAAATATCCCCCGCCGTCCCGAGCAGAAGCAGACACGCCACGGCGGGAACCCGCAAACTTCTGGAAAGGCCCGCACCCATCTAGCAAGTCCGGCCGGGGATCGCCAGCGGACGCGACCGGAGAAAGATGTCCCTTCTGCGCATAAGAGCGCGAACCCTAACGCAACCGGAACCCCGCAACAACCCCCTCAATCGTCATCTTCCTTTTCCTCCTGCGCCGGGGCCAGCCGCCGGTAATCTTCGATCACCTTGGTCGCGGTCTGGCCGAGCAGGGCGGCCACCCCGACCGTCAGAAGCAATCCCCCGCCCCAAAGCGCGTATTCCATCGGACCCGGTTCGGACTCCCCGCGCAAAATACGCATCCCCAACTGCCCCAGTGTTCCGAGGTAGCAATAAAGAAAAACTCCCGGCAAACGTCCCAATGCAACCCACTTGAGACATTCCCAAAACCGCACTTTGGTGATGCCATAAAGATAGTTGAACAAACTCGTCGGAAAGAGCGGGTTCAATTGACTGTAAAAAATAATCCGCGGCCCGTGCTTGCCGATCGCCCCATCCAGTGCCGCCCAACGCGGGTCGCGCAAAATGCGCTTGCGCACGAATTTGCGTCCCAGCTTGTCGCCGACAAAAAATGCCACGGCCGCACCGAGCAAATTGCCGACCAGCACAAGCGCCGTTCCCCACCACAGCCCGAAGAAAAATCCGCCGCCCAAACTCAAAATTCCGCCCGGCAATAAAAGCACCGTGGCGGCCATGACAAGCA